>Ga0209324_10000003_pt1 | contig 180876 bp, 188 predicted proteins | sample Rifsed19ft3_FD_184015 | JGI IMG/M metagenome (GOLD analysis project Ga0209324, IMG submission 184015) | Soil microbial communities from Rifle, Colorado, USA - sediment 19ft 3 (version 2) | ecosystem: Environmental > Terrestrial > Deep subsurface > Rock core/Sediment | place: Rifle, Colorado...
GCTGATGGTGGATGGACGAATTCACCCGGCCCGAATTGAGGAAATTGTCGAGCAAGTGAGATCCGACTTTGAGAAAATCCGACGGGCCGAAGGAGAAAAACTCTGTGCTGCAGTGGGGGTGCACAACTTACCCAACGAAATTGTTGAAACCTTAGGGAGATTTAAATGGCGTTTCTCTTATGGTCAGAACCTTCTCCAGCACACCGAAGAAGAAACTAAAATTGGTATGGCAATTGCCCGGATGATCGGTGCTGATGTTAACATGGTGCGTCTTGGGTGTCTCTTCCACGATATTGGTAAAGTTTTTACCAGCGAGCAGGAAGGAACCCATGTCCAACTTGGTGTTGACTACCTTAAGAAATTCAATATCGACCAGAAAGTCATTAACGCGGTTGCCGAACACCACGAGGATAAACCCTTTTCCGCTCCGGAATCGGTAATTGTCTGGATTGCTGATGCTATTTCCGGCAGCCGTCCTGGTGCACGTCATGAAGCAGTCGAAGACTACATCAAGCGCGTGACGGAAATCGAAAATGTTGCCAGCTCCTTCAAAGGTGTTGATAAATCTTTCGCGATTGCTGCTGGACGTGAGGTGCGGGTAATAGTTTACCCGGAACAGGTTGATGACGATACCCTTACTGTGCTGGCCCACGATATTTCGGAGAAAATTCATGACTCGATTACCTATCCGGGACAGGTGAAAGTAACGGTTATTCGTGAAACTAGAGCCGAGTCAGTAGCACATTAGATCGAAGATCTAAGATGTCAGATTTTAGATATCTTAAACCCTAGATCATAAATCCTAAATCGATGAAGATTTTAATAATTGGTGATGTAGTTGCAAAACTTGGCCGTAAGGCAGTAGCCGAAGTGCTTCCTAACTTGCGTAAAAAAGAAAAAATCGATTTGGTGATTGCCAATATCGAAAATCTTTCTCATGGTAAAGGGGCAACAGCCGAGCGAGTTGATGAACTGCGGGAGTACGGAGTGGATATTTTTACTAGTGGCAACCACATTTGGTTTAAACCTGAATTCAACCAAACTCTGGATAGCGATCCAACCGTGATCCGCCCGGCCAACTACCCCTCTGATAGCCCGGGGTTTGGCTTTACGATTGTTAAGATCGGCACAAAAAAAGTTTTGGTTATTAATATTATTGGTAGGCAATGGATGGAAGGCCCAACTGAGGAGCCTTACCGTACTGTTGATACAATACTTTTGGATCAGGTGAAAAAGGAAAAACCCGATTTTGTAATTGTCGATTTTCATGCCGAGGCAACCAGTGAAAAGGCTGCTATGGGGTGGTTTTTGGACGGTCGGGTAACGGCAGTTTTGGGAACTCATACCCATGTTCCGAGTGCTGACCCTTGGATTATGCCGGGTGGAACTGCCTTTGTGACCGATATCGGTATGAGCGGAGCACTACATTCAGTTTTAGGGGTAGAGCCCCAGATTATTATTAAAAAACAGAAAGACACAGAGCCGGTCAAATTTGAATGGGTGGAGGAGGGTCCAACCCTTTTTCGCTCGGTTTTGATCGAAACTGAAAGCAAGATGAAAGCTAAGGCGATCAAGAGGATCGATGAATTAATACCTGAATAACGCGCCCAAGCACGATATATGAATAAACATTCATATATTTATTTGTCTTGATTTAACAAGATATTTACTGTAGAGTTAAAGTAAGGCTTGTTGAACAAGTCGAAGGGAGGTGAAAAATGTTAAAAGTAGATATTATCGAAAAAGTTGCCAAAGAGGTTCGTTTAACTAGAAAAGCGGCTAAAGAGTCGGTTGATGCCACCTTTGATTTTATTGAAGATTCCTTAAAAAAGGGTGAGAAAGTGGTCATCTCCGGCTTCGGCACCTTTGTTATCCGAGGAAGAAAGGCGCGGACTGGACGAAACCCAAAAACTGGCCAATCTCTGCAGCTACCGCAGATGAACACGATTGGGTTTATTGCTGCCAAAAGTATTAAGAAAAGTGTGCGCAAGTAAGCACCTGTTCGAAATTTGCTTTCAGTTAGTTTAGCAAATTTCTCTCAGAAGCTTGCCTTTTGCACTTTGTGCAAAACGTAGGTTTTCAGGCTAAATCATCTTCACTTGGAAAGTACTTTGGCTGCTCGTCGTTTGTTTGGGCCTCTTTCTCGTATTTGGGTTGTCGGGCAGTTGTACCCTTTTGATCAGCAAAGTTCTGAACTCGCCCAACGATTCCGTTGGTTAAACGTACCTTATGTCCCCGCGGATGAAACTCTTTAGAAGTTAGGACATTGGTAACTATTCCCTCGTCAAATTTTTCAGTACCGTAGTTTTTCTTTTGAATAATAATCACTCTGTCACCCGGCTTGGGCCGCCGAGATCCAACAATATAATCAGACATTTGGGTAGAAAACCTCGCGTTTGCGGTTGAAGTCGGTAAAAAGATACTCACCTTTACCGTCAACCACGGCTTGATAAGCTTCACAATCAGTTGTACAAGGCCGGGCCTTGTCAGTAAAATCTTGCTTGGCAATAACCGTAGCTACTTCCTGTGCCTTTTGCTTAAGTTGAGCTAAAACACTGTCTAAATCACCCAGAGGCACTTCTTTAGGTTTATCATCCCGATCCAAATACCAGTAACTTACTTTTTCCACTGGAAGTTTTAAAACATGGGTAGCTAAAAGGGCGTAAATTGGAAGCTGTAGGGAACCTTCCTCTTCACTTGTCCCAGTTTTAAAATCCAGAATGTGCAGACCAGAAGATGTTTTTTCCAGCCAATCAAAATTGCCCACCAAAACAACTTCGTCTTCACCAACTAAAGGCAATTTTGGGAAATCAACTTTAAGAGTTTGGCCTTTGCTAAAACTTGAATTTTTGTAAAACCTTTCCAACATAGCCTCCCCACGTTGTTTAAAATATTCTTCTTGGGCGCTGTCTTTAAAACCGCCTCGCCTGCCAGCTCGTAATTGCCAACTTCTTTTAAACTCATAAAAAAGTTTGTCTTTATCCCGCTCACTAGTCGGATAACGAGTTACAAACCGGTCAATTGCATCGTGAACCGCCTCCCCCAACGAAAAATAAGGGTTGGCAATTTGGATGCGGAAACGGTTACCCTTAAGTTTATCGCGGTAGAGGTTGCGTAAATAGTAAAGCTTGTGGCACTTCTCAAAATCATTGAGTGAAGAGTGCGAAAGCCAAATCGTATTTGGGTTAAAAGCCATTGGTTACAGTTTACCACTTGCGACCTGAGAGTTGCCTGCTTTTAACTTGCGTATTTGTGTTAAATTATCCTCATGCAAAAACTTTTAGTGATTGTTGGTCCGACCGGGACTGGGAAAACTGCTTTGGCGCTTTCACTTGCCAAAAAATTCAACGGTGAGATAGTGAGTGCTGATAGCCGGCAAGTCTTTGTCGGTATGAACATTGGAACCGGCAAAGAAGCCAAAAGCTCAAAGCTAAAAGTTCAAAGTGGACTGGGTAAGTGGACTGTCAACGGAATTCCTATTTACCTTTACGATGTGGTTAGCCCAGACCAGAAATTCTCTTTGGCGGATTATCAGCAGTTGGCACTGGAGAAGATAAAAGAGATTCAGTCTCAGGGAAAGTTGCCGATTCTTGTGGGTGGAACAGGGCTTTATATCCAAGCAGTTACTGAAGGGTTGAAGATACCAAAGGCAGCCCCAGATTGGAGATTGCGGGGTGAGTTGGAAAAGAAATCTTTGGACTTGCTACTTTCCGACTTGGAAAAGATTGACCCAACAACTTTCGAGCGGATTGATAAAAATAACAAAAGGCGAATTACCCGCGCGTTGGAAGTTTACTATCAGACCGGCCAGCCTATCTCGGCTTTGCAACAAAAATATAAGGCTGATTTTGATATTTTAAAAACCGGTTTGACTGGCAGTCGGGAGGAACTTTACCAAAAAATCGACGAGCGGATTGAGCAGTGGTTTAAGCAAGGGTTTGTCGAAGAAGTGGACAGGTTAGCTGCCAAGTACGACCATAATCTACCTGCCCTAACGTCATTAGGTTATCGCCAAGTAATAATGTATCTTGAGCACAAACTAAGTTTGGAAGAAGCCAAACAAAGAATGAAATTCGAGCACCATTCTTATGTACGGCGGCAGATGACTTGGAACAAGCGCGATAAGACTATTTATTGGTTTGACTTTAACTCTACTGACTTAGTTTTTCGTACAGGCGACCTTGTTAAAAATTGGTTAAGTGAGGAAACTAGCACATAGCCGTTAGTTTTGTTAGAATAATCATACATGAAGCCAACTCAAGTTGAAATTTCGCCTAGATCAGTTGTTGTCACTATTGTCATCATTATTACCTTTATTTTGGCCTGGAAGCTGCGTTTCATCGTTATTTCCCTGCTTACTGCCTTTATTTTAATGACCGGCTTTGCGCTTCTTGCTGATTTTTTGCATTCCAGAGGTCTTGGAAAGACCACTTCGGCGGTTCTAGCTTACATACTTTCTATATCAGTCCTAGGGATAACTATCTTTTTCATTTTTCCGCCTTTGATAGTTCAGGTTAGGGAGTTCGTAAATAACCTACCCGAATATATAAACCGTTTTACCTACCTTTACGTTAACAACCAAATCCCTGGTATCGATAACCGCGACATTGCCTCCATTCTAACAAGTCGAATTGACTCTATTCTTGGCAACGCGCTCAGTTTCCTTGTTAGTACGGTCAACGTCATCGTCAACTTTATTACCATCGCCGTAATCAGTTTCTACATGCTTCTTGAAAGAGATCGAATTAAAAATAATTTATTCAGACTTTTCCCCAACCTCCCTAAAGATCAAGTGACAAACTTGGCCCACAAGGTCGAACGTCAGCTTGGAAATTGGTTGAAGGGAGAGGTGATGTTGATGATTATCATTGGAGTTGCCACTTACGTTGGTTTGCGACTGCTAGGCGTTGAATACGCTCTGCCGCTGGCAATTATCGCCGGACTTTTAGAAGCAATTCCGGTGGTTGGCCCAATTTTATCAGCCGTACCAGCTCTTTTGATAACCGTGACTATCAGCCCAATCTCAGCGATTGGTGTCGGTTTGCTCTACATTTTAATCCAACAACTGGAGAATAATATCGTTGTACCTAAAGTTATGCAGAACGCCACGGGTTTAGACCCACTGTTAACCATTGTTTCCATCCTTATTGGCGCCAACCTCTTTGGTTTGGCAGGAGCGATTGTGGCTGTTCCCACTGCAGCCATAGTTCAAGTTTTAATCGCGGAGTTTGTCGGCAAGGGCCCTTAAGCTAAAAGACTGTCTGCAGAGAAAACAAAGCTAGGGAAGCTGCGGCAGTAACAACTAAGGAAACCCCAACCAAAGCAAGTGGTAATTTTTTCCAAAGTGCAGCTAGGCACAAAATACCGATAATAATCATTGGAATAAAAATGTAGAGGTTAATTGGGTAGCTAAGAGTAGCCCCTTTAAATAAAGTGGCCAACCCAGTTCCTAGAGTAATATCAATAACCGAAGCACCAACCAAATTACCCACTGACAAACTCTCCCGTTTATAAATTAGCGAATTAACAGCAGTGATAAATTCGGGTAGTGAAGTTCCAATGGCTACTAGCGTAACAGAAATAAAAAACTCATCAATTTTCAAAAGGCTGGCAATTGAGATAGTTGAGTCAACCATAAATTTGCTTCCAACCCCCAGAAGAATAACGCCAAGAACAAATTCAAGTAACAAGGCTCGATCGCGAGTAAAACTAAACAAACTTAAAAGGCCTTCAAAACGATTTAAGGCAGTTTCCGCTGAGCCGATTGATCTCTTCCCAATAATAAATTCCAGAACTAGAAACATTATTCCCAGAGCAATAAACAATAAACTTACCGTATTACCCAAGGGGCGATAAAAAGAGAGTATTAAAAGTACAAGACAGGTGACCAAAAAAATATTAAGAGCGCGCAGATAATAACCGGTAGAGGGTCGGCGTCGGGAAAAAATAAATAAAATACCTAGAATAACACCCAAATTTACCAAAGGTGATCCCAGTACAGCCCCTAATGCAACCAGAGGATCTTTATTTATCAAGCCGCCTATCGTGGCAATAGAGATTTCCGGTAGGGTGGTGGCAAACGAAACCAGGGTGGCACCAACGACAATTTGAGACACTCCCTGCTGCTTTGCCCATTTAACAGCCGCAGACCCGACCCAGTCCGCCCCGCGGATAGCTGCGGCTAACCCGATAATGAAGACAATAATTTCCGGCATTATCCTTAATTATATCCTTCCGAGGATACAAGCGCGAGGTTCCCGAGTGCTTATAAAAGGGAGACTTCTTGTAAGTAGGTAGTACTTGAAATTTAGCTTGATTTATGGTATACTTAGCCTCGTTCAAAGGTAGAGGGATGGATACTGTCTGCGTGAAAGCGTGGATAGAGGAAAGTCCAGACACCAAAAAGCAAAGTGAACTGCGCAAGCAGTTAGCTGTAAAGCCTCGTGGTTGCCAAATGTTTAGCTAAAACAAATGGCAACACGGAAGTTGAAATGACAGCTTCCGAGAGCAACAGAGACGTAGCCTTCGATCTTAGCGTTTGGTCGAAGGGTGAAACGGGCAATCCGCCTTGGTGTAACCTCCGAACGGCATGTTGACGCTGCTTGCTAAGTGCCGAAGTCGAGGGCATTCGCCTTAAAAAGGCGAAAAGAGTGACCATTTTTGATCACACTTAGATAGATTTCCATCTCCGCCAACTGGCGGAAAACAGAATCTGGCTTACCAACTACCTTTGAACAACATAAGGCCCCGAGCTGTAGAGCTTAGGGGCTTTTTGTTTGTGAACTCCTTGACAGACAGTAAAGTAAAGTATTACCATTGGCGAGTGAGAAAAATATTACTATTTTTTATTGCTCTGACACTACTTTTTGTTACCCCTTCAGTACAGGCTGGTAAGGATAGTTCTCGAAAACCCGAGGTAACAACACTAAATGCGGGCGAAACTGTTAATAAAGACTACTTTGTTTTTAACGAACGGGTCGAAATTTTTGGGACGGTTAATGGTGATGTTTATGCTGGTGCTGGTATAGTTTTGGTTGAAGGCAAGATTAACGGAGACTTGATAGTTGGTGGGGGGCAAGTAACTATCAACGGTGAAGTTAACCAAGATGTACGAGTTGGCGGGGGCCAAGTAACCATCGGTGGAAAAATCGGTCGCAACCTAACCGTTGGTGGAGGCTCTGTCGAAGTTACCAAAGGTGCTAGTATTGGTGGTTCGGTGGTTGCGGGGGCAGGCAATATTAACTTGAATGCCCCGGTTGGTGGGGACATAAGAATAGGAGCCGGCAACGTTACTCTTTCTGGGGAGGTAGGTGGGGATGTTGAGGCTTGGGTTGGTTCGTTGCGTTTGACCCCTAGCGCCGTTGTTGCCGGTAATATTACTTACTGGAGCACGGAAGATGCCTCAATTGCCTCTGGCGCCACGGTCACAGGTTCAGTAACCAAGAACTCACCCGCTCCTGAAGAGGTACCCTCAAAAGAAAAAGTTTTAGGAGTCCTTACCGGCTTTGCACTCTTTTTGAAACTGCTTAGTTTGTTCACTCTCCTTGTTGTTGGTCTAATCTTGATCAAATTCTTCCCGGTTTTTAACACTGCAGCGGTCGCAAATCTTAGGAATAGACCGTGGCTTTCATTTGGAGTGGGAGCTTTAACCCTAATTTTGGTTCCGGTTGCTGCGGTGGTATTGATGGTCACGGTGGTAGGTGTTCCACTTGGTTTGATGTTACTGGCCATCTATGGAATAGCTATTTTTCTTTCAAGAGTTTTTGTGGTCTACCTGGTTGGCCAATTACTTCTGACCCAAGCCAAGGTTAATGAGGTTTTAACCTTGCTGGTTGGTTTAGCGGTTTACGCCTTAGTAACACTTTTGCCAATCATCGGTGGCCTAACCACTTTTCTTGCCACAGTTTTCTCGCTGGGCGCACTGGTTTTAACCAAGAGAGATACTTACCTTTTAGCCCGCGACAAAAAGGTCGTTTAATTCGCGACTCTACTAAGGTGGCGGTTGACACAAAGGCAATTTCGGGTTGATAATTTAAATTAATGCCAGAAGAGACGCCAACTGACGAGGTAGTTAACCTCAATCCCAAACCCAAAATAATAGAAATCAAGAAACAAACACTTTATTTAACTCTTGGTATAGGTTCGTTGTTAATAATCACTGCCCTAATCGGTGCTTACTTTCTTGGTAAAGGTAGCGGGCAAACCGCTGACAGTCAACTTGAGAAAAAAGCAAAAGTAGCTACTAAGCCAGCCGAACCAGCAGGCATCATCAAAGGTGAGATTAACGAGGAAATAGAAACTCTTAGCGGGATTAGTATTACTTTAGAAAAAGCGGAAATCGACGGAGTGTATGAAAAACAAAAGGGGGAGCAAAGAGATTATTACGAAAAAAACGCTTCTCAGTCTGCCTACTTGCAAGATGAGTATTTCAACCAATCTTTGCTAAATGTTAAGATTGCCCTTAAGAATAAAAAAGATACAGCAGTAACTTACAGTCCAGCCAGCTTCCGCTTGAAAGACAGTGACGACAACCAATACACCGCTGGGTACGAAGCCGAAAAGCCAGTGTTATACAGCCTTAACTCGGGCGAAACCACGCGCATTACTGTTGCCTACATTGTCCCCACTAAGGAAAAGGAATTCAAACTAATTTACGAAAACGCTGAAGTTAGCTTCGAACTTCCTTAACCTCTTGTATCACTGCGTGATATAATTCCTAACTATGCTTGCCAAAGTTTTTTCTGGTGCATTAGCTGGCTTAGAGGCAGTTCCGATTACAGTTGAAGTTGATATTGCCTCGCAAGGCTTACCTTCTTTTACCATTGTCGGTTTACCAGATAAGGCAGTTGAAGAATCAAAGGAACGGGTTCGAGCGGCTATAAAGAACACCGGAGCGGACTTTCCCGCCAAAAGGATCACGGTTAATTTAGCTCCGGCTGATCTACCCAAAGAAGGTCCTAGTTTTGACCTGCCAATTGCCTTGGGGATTTTGGTTGCCAGTGGACAACTTTCTGCCGATTTGCCTAAAACACTGGTCTTTGGGGAACTTTCTTTAGATGGGTCGATCAATGCGACCCGGGGCGCGCTGTTACTTGCCTCGATGGCAAAGGAGCAGGGGTTTGAAAATTTAATCACTGCCTCTGCCAACGCCATCGAAGCTTCGGTCGTTACTGGGCTAAAAATTTTCCCTGCTGGGAGTATCAAAGAGTGTTTTGACCACCTCTCACAAATCAAGCCGATTACCGCCCTTAAGAAAGCAAAATTTAAGTTCGAAGACTTTAACTTTTCGGAATTTGATATGAAAGACGTGCGGGGTCAGGAACAAGCCAAAAGAGCTTTGGAAATCGCTGCCTCCGGTGGCCACAATGTTCTACTTAAGGGGCCGCCTGGAGCAGGTAAGACAATGCTCGCCCGCTCCCTCCCCTCCATTTTACCTAAGCTGACCTTTGATGAAGCGGTTGAAGTCACCAAAATTTATTCCGTTCTTAGCAGCGTGCAAGAGGGTTTAATACGGGCGAGACCGTTTCGTGCTCCTCACCATACTGCTAGCAGTGTCGGGATTATTGGTGGTGGTACAAATCCCAAACCAGGAGAAATTTCCCAAGCCCACCGTGGAGTACTTTTTCTGGATGAGTTTCCCGAATTTCCTCGTCACGTTTTGGAAGCCTTAAGACAACCCCTGGAAGATGGTTTCGTAACTGTCTCCAGAGCGGCTAGTAACGTTACTTTTCCGGCTAGATTTACACTGGTCGCTGCTGCCAACCCCTGCCCTTGTGGTTATTTTGGCGAGACTACAAGAACCTGTAGCTGTTTGCCCTCTCAAGTAACGCGTTACCAAAAGCGGCTTTCCGGTCCCATATTAGATAGGATTGATATTTTTGTTAATGTTCCGGCGGTAAAAACAAGAGAGCTGGTCAATTTACCGGTTGGGGAAGAATCAAAAATAATTCGGGGAAGAGTCCAAAAGGCTCGCGACCGGCAAACTAAGCGACTCGCTAGCCTTAAACTCATGGCCAACTCAGAAATGACTGCCCGTCAAGTGAAGGAAATTTGCAAACTCTCGGAAGATTGCAAAAAGCTCCTATCAGCGGCTATTAACCGTTTCCAAATTTCGGCTCGGGGTTATATTAGACTTTTGAAAGTTGCCAGAACCATTGCCGACCTATCTTCTGAGGAAGAGATTAGTCCTGCCCACATTGCAGAGGCGGTTCAGTACCGGGCAGCGGAAGGTTGAGCCATTTTAAAAACTAAAACGAGGTTGTTTTAAATTATGGAAAACCTGCTGAATTTGGACTTGAAGGCAATTATTGAAGCAGTAGGGTACTTAGGAGTGTTTGCTATGGTTTTCGCCGAGTCCGGACTCTTAATTGGAATAGTCTTACCTGGAGACTCGCTACTTTTTACAGCTGGTTTTTTGGCCTCGGCAGGTGTGTTTAACATATTCTTTTTAAGTCTTGGAAGCTTTTTGGCTGCGGTTTTAGGGGACAACGTTGGCTATTCTTTCGGACGAAGAATCGGACCAAGAATTTTTAACCAAGAGGATTCTTTCTGGTTTCATAAGAACCACTTGCTGAAGGCGGAGAATTTCTACCGTAAGCATGGAGGCAAAGCCGTAGTTCTAGCCCGTTTCTTGCCGATAGTACGAACCTTCGCCCCAATTGTCGCTGGGGTTGGGAAAATGAACTATCAAACCTTCCTTTTTTACAATTTAATTGGTGGGTTTCTTTGGGCTGTGGGGGTAACAGTTTCAGGTTACTTTTTAGGTAGACTAATTCCGGACGTTGACAAGTACTTACTGCCAATTCTGCTCTCTATTATAATAATTTCTCTCCTACCAACTGTAGTACATCTTCTCTCATCTAAATTTAAAAACTAGCCTAACAGAAAAACCCCCATGATAGGGAGCTTTTCTGTGGTAAAAAACAGGATCCCGCCTTTTCTTAAGCGGGTTGCTTGATTTACTAACCACCAATTTTGAACATTTTAGTTCCACAAACCGGGCAAGTTCCGCGGAGAGCTTTCTTGCCGTTTTTCATGGTGACTGATTCAGGGTTAGCAACTTCTCTTTTTGCACGACACTTTACACAATACATTGAAGCCATAATAAGGGGTATCCGGTACCCGAGTAGCAGGTACTACCGGTACAGGTAAGATACACTTGTCACCTCCTTTCGAGGTAAAAGGATAATTAAACAAAACTTGAGGCTAAGGCAGCCTCGAAATCAGATTAGCACACCCGTACGTGGCTGTCAAGCACAATTTGCTTTGGGTTAGTTAAAGGATGGTTAAACTCAAAACGATTTCAAAAATAACCGCCGCAACAGCAAAGATCAAAGTTTTGCGAAGATCGGCAAAAACATAAGTATAATTAAAGTTTTGGGGTTGGATGCGAGTTGAGGTTGGTACAAACTCAAGAGAAACCTTTGGCAAGGCAACAACTTCTTGTGAAGACGGCGAGTCTTGTTTTTTAGGTTGGTTTTGAAGACTTTGCAACCTTCGTAGCTGCGCCGCCATTTTTTCTTGCCGAGTTCTTTTTGGCATTTAACTATTTTAAAAATCCAGGCTTGATATTAACACACCAATTTAAGAAGTGGCAAGGTGCCTATTATAATAATAAATCTCTGCTTGCGCAACTTTGAGTAAGTATGCTACTCTAAATAGCGAAAAATGTTAGCCTTAAAATCTTTAAAAGAGAAATTTAGCGCCTTACCAATAGTAAAGAAGTTACTGGTGAGTGCCCTTGCTCTTGTTTTGCTTGGTTTTTCCGCTTGGGCAGGCTATGAATTTGGTTTCAAGAAGATTGTTGGTAGTGATGAAGCCCTCTCTCCTAAGGGTAAGTTAATCTCTGGTAAACCAGAAGAGCCGGCTAACTTCCCTAACCCAATTAACGGAGTTCTCTTCAAAAAAAGTGAGGCAGACGTTATCTTCAACCGAGTCCCACTAGGAGTAATGATTGAAAACTCAATAGTTGCCCGGCCACAACGAGGTTTGAGCAGGGCCGATATTGTTTACGAAGCTTTGGCGGAAGGCGATATCACCAGATTTTTAGCTATCTATCTGTCGCAAAGTAGCCAAATTGGCCCAATTAGAAGTGCGCGTGAATACTACTTTGATTGGTTGGTTGAGTATCAAGGGGCTTACTCTCATTGGGGAGGCAACGAATACGTAAGGAGTTTAGCTGGCAAGACCTTTGGCGCAAAAGATTTTGACCAGTTCGCCATTGGTAGCCCTACCTACTACCGAATTCCCCCAGGTGGTGGGGAGCACACTGGACACTCAACCACCGATAAACTCTGGGAAGTTGCCACAAGCAGGGGTGTTAATAAGAGTTCTAGCTTCGAAAATTGGAAGTTTAAGGAAGATGCCCCATCAACTTCACCAACTCATTCCATCATTAATATTGGTCTCAAGGGTAATTACGCGGTTCGGTGGGATTACGATCCGGCCAATAACAGCTACAAACGTTTCAATGGTGGAGCTCCCCACATGGATCAGGAACATAATGTCCAGCTGACTGCAAAGGCCGTTATCGTTATTTTTATTGAAAACTTAGGTTACAAAGAAGTTACTCCTGGGGTTTCCAACCGCAATTTCAAGACCGTGGGGGGCGGTGTCGCCAAAGTTTTTCAGGACGGCACTGTTATTGAGGGAACTTGGAGTAAGGCTTCGCAAGAAGGGAGAACAAAACTGCAAGACACGAGTGGTAAAGAAATAGACTTTAACCGTGGCCAAATTTGGATGGAGATGCTTCCTGTCGGCACGAGTGTTACATGATGGGAGGAGGTGAATAAATGTTAAAAGACTTATTAATTTCGAAAACCAGAGTAAAATTATTAACAGTTTTCCTCACTAACCCGGGAAAAATCTTCTACGTACGGGAGTTAGTAAGAATGGTTAGTGAGCAAATCAACGCTGTACGAGCCGAACTTTCGCGGCTTGAAAAAGCGGGGGCTCTTCTTAGTGAAGCACGGGCTAACCGTAAGTTTTACGGCTTTCGTAAAGACTACATTTTTTACGATGAACTTTCCCGCATGATAGCCAAACAGAGCGGTTTAGGTGGAAATATTATCAAAGAGAGGGGAAAACTCGGAAAAATAAAGTATGCGGTTGTCTCCGGAGGATTTATTCGCCGCCGACCGGTTGGTAGTAGCGATGTTGACCTTCTGATTGTTGGTAATGTGGTTATTCCACAACTAGCTCAGCTTGTAAAGCAGGCCGAAAGCGAAGTTGGTCGGGAAGTCAATTACACAGTTATGACTGAAGATGAATTTAACTTCCGCAAACGTCGCCGTGACCCCTTTGTCAGCGGTATCTTGGAAAAAACTCGGGTGATGCTAATTGGTGATGAGGAAGAAATGATTTCTTAAGTGGAGTTTATATCGACCTAGTAAGTGGTTTTGAAAACGCTGAAATTGATATGCGGTCGATATTTTCCTAGGAAGTAAAATATCTTGCAAAAAGGAGTTTTTAAAAACTGAGATTTATCGTATTACGCACGAAGATAGCGAAACTAGCGCAGAGCGCGAAGCGATCTATATTTTGTCGAGGATGCCAAATTGAAAAGAATTAGATTAATGCTGGCTTTAATTTTCTTGCTCACCGCTTTAGCGGTAGTGATTGATTGGCCCAGAGTGCCGGTTAAATTTAGTTTTGGGCCTATCAAAATCGATACCGTCTTGGCTGGGCCGGCCCTTGATTTTTCGTTTTTTAAGATCTTCCACATTGAGCGCGATCTAAATGTCAAGCTTGGTTTGGACTTGCAAGGTGGAACGGATTTGATTTTAAAAGCTGACGTCAGCGATGTACCCGTCGGTCAAAAAACTGAGGCCCTTGAAGCAGCGAAAGAAGTTATTGAAAGAAGAGTCAATTTATTTGGAGTTTCGGAGGCGGTTGTACAAACTTCCACAGTTGGTAACGAATACCGCCTAATTGTCCAAATGCCTGGTGTAAAAGATGCTGAAGAAGCCAAAAAATTAGTTGGGCAAACCGCCAAACTGGAATTTCGGGAAGCAGCCGATCCCAACACACCCCCCGGCACCTTTATGACGTTAGAAACTTCCAAACCAACTGGCATTACCGGTAAAGACCTAAAGAGTGCTAATGTCAGTTTTACCCAAACCCAAACCCAGGGCCCCTCGGAACCCGTAGTTGAGTTCGAAATAAAAGCAGAAAGTGCCGGTAAGTTCCGCGATCTGACCAAAAGGTTAATCGGCCAACCACTGGCAGTTTTCTTAGACGATTTTTTGGTTAGTGCACCAACCGTCAATTCCGAAATTGACAAAAACGGAATAATCAGCGGGTTAACCACGGAAGAAGCAAAAAGACTCTCTACCCAACTTAAGGCGGGAGCCTTACCGGTAAAGAAGATTGATATTATTTCCGAACGAACAGTTGGGGCGACTTTAGGAGCCGAGTCAGTAGAAAAAAGCTTGATCGCCGGCTGCATTGGCCTGTTTATTGTTGCTGTGTTTATGATTTTTTTCTACGGCAAATCTGGACTTCTTGCTGATGTTGCGTTAATTATTTATACACTTGTGACCCTAGCGATCTTTAAGCTGATACCAATTACCCTGACCTTAGCCGGAATTGCCGGATTTATTCTTTCCATTGGTATGGCGGTTGATGCCAACATTCTTATTTTCGAAAGAATGAAAGAGGAGATAAGAGCTGGCAAGCTAAAACGTCAAGCAATTGAGATTGGTTTTTCTAGGGCTTGGAATTCAATCCGAGATTCTAATGTCTCTTCATTGATCACTACAGCAGTACTTTTTCAGTTTGGTACCGGACAAGTACGAGGTTTTGCCGTTGCTTTGGCAATCGGTATTTTAGTGTCAATGTTTACCGCCATAACTGTAACGAGGACCTTTTTAAGGGCAGTTTACCAAGATAAATGAATGTAAAACTGCTTTCTAACCTTAAGACAAAACTTTTTAAGATGCTTTTTAAAAAAAGTGAAAAAAGCCCCTCTTTCCAGTTTTTAGCCCGGAAGTGGGAGAAAAGACGAAAAGAACTACTTAACGAATTTGAGGATAAACACGCAGAGACAGCTAAGTGGCTTTCCGAAAAAGGTATCGACGTTGATGAGGTTTTGAAGAGGGGTACTAGAGGGACAATGGCAGCTGTTGCCGCTAGTATGATAATGCTTTCAAGCGGTATTACACCTGAAAGACAGTTGTCGAAGCTTTCCAGCGAAAAGCCGGAAGTTGGAACTAACCGGATAACAAGCGACATTAAGGCTAAAGAAGTTGTCGACAAGGCTCTTGCTGAGGCTTTGATAGGCAAGCTTCCAGAGAGCAACCGACCACTAACCGTCGAGGAAGAACGGGAAATTATCACTTCTGTTAGGGAAATTACTGGTGTTAGGGTGGCGGCGGAACTTGCGGACAACCGTCTTAATACAAACTACGGTAAGATTGGTTTAGAGCAACACTTACCGCGCTATCCGGGAGAAACTATAACTGAGCACTTTAACTCTGCTAACGGCAGAGCTGCCTACGGTAAAAGTGGCATGACCAAAAATAGAGGCGCCCTTGGTTACTTTGCACCTAATAAGTACGCCTTAACTACGGAAGCGATTGAGAAGGAGAAGTATTATGCAGTAGTACAAACTTTTGCGATCGCTGGTTGGGATAGAAGTAAGTCTGAATGGTATAGGCACCGTAAGGTTTTAATTGTTAACCCTGCCAACGGCAAGAGCGTTGTTGCGGTGATTGCCGACAGCGGACCCTCTAGAAGTACTGGTAAAAACTTTGGGGGTTCGCCGGAAGCAATGGATGCTCTTGGAATTTATTATGGAAACTATAAAAACCCAGTACTACTCTTCTTTATCGATGAAACAGACGGGAGTCCGAAACTAGGACCAATTTAACCTATGAGTTTATTAGTTAAGCATTTTGTAGCGGAGCCGAAGGCCATCATTGCCTTGCAGACCCTTGAGCTTTCTAGTGAAGAAAGGCAAAAACTTGCTGAGGCTATTACGTTGCTTTACCACCAAAAACTTCTGAACCGATTTTTGGAGGTACTCTCAGAGGTAGACAGAAAGATTTTTATGGAAGCCTTCCTTGATGGTACCCAAGAAAGATCTTTTGAATTTTTGCACGAAAAGATCAACAATATTGAGTTAGTAGTCGAAGAGGCTTTGAAGGAAATTGAAGAGCAAATACTAGCGGACTTCGAAGAATTGAAAGGTAATCTTTAATGCTAAAAATTGTTAAAAAAAGAAACTGGTTTTTTGCTTTCTCGCTGTTTTTGATCGTACCAGGCCTAGTATCCCTGTTTCTGTGGGGTTTGAACCTAGGTATTGACTTTACCGGCGGTACGCTCCTTGAACTACAGTTTAAAAGAACAGCCACTCAAGAGGAAATTACCCAGACTGGATCAAGAAAAAATATCGAGATTTCCACTATTCAAACCACTGGCGAAAATACTTATCTTCTGCGAACTAAACCTCTAGATGAAGAAGAAACCAAGGGATTGATTGAAGAATTTAACCAAAGTTTTCCAGGAGCAAAGGAATTAAGACGGGAGACTATCGGCCCAACCATTGGAAGAGAGTTGTTGATAAAATCGCTAACTGCTCTTGTCGTTGCCTCAATAACGATTGTTCTCTATATTGCTTGGGCGTTCAGAAGTGTTCCTAAGCCAGCTTCAAGCTGGCGCTTCGGCGCTACAGCAATTATAACTCTTCTTCACGACGTGCTTATTTTGGTCGGAGCCTTCTCTATCCTTGGACATTTCCTAGCTGTTGAGGTTGATTCGCTCTTTGTGACCGCTGCCTTAACTGTAATCGGCTTTTCCGTACATGACACAATCGTTGTTTTTGATCGGATCAGAGAAAATCTTAACAGAGGCCAACTAAAAGACTTTGAAGAGACTGTAGAGCACTCACTTATGCAGACAATCGGCAGATCCATAAACACTTCACTGACAGTCGTGCTGGTTTTACTCTCACTTCTTTTGTTCGGAGGAGCCTCCATCCGTTGGTTTGTGGTTGCGCTTTTAATCGGTATTATTTCCGGTACTTACTCTTCGATCTTCAACGCCGCCCCACTGCTGGTTGTTTGGCAGAAATTTGTAGAGAGAAAAAATAAATAACTTTGGTATTTGTTACGAAAGGGACTACCTTCTGAAAAACAAGATTAAACTGTTTCTCGCAACGCTTTGTCTTGTGGGGCTTGGCCTACTTTTTCCGGTAGCTTCCGCCGCCAGCGAAAACTGGGTCATTGAAAGTTTTGACACCCTTATCAATGTCCAACCCTCTGGTAAGGTTGCTGTAATCGAAACTGTTGTCGTTGATTTTGGCGCTCAGGAGAAACACGGAATTTTCAGGGATCTGCCGACAGTTTATCAAAACGAAGCTGGCGAAAAACACTACACTCAAGTTGAAGTCTTGGAGCTAGAAAGAAACGGGGCAAAAGAGAAATACGAACTAATTAATTTGGATAACTACTTGCGGATCAAGATTGGGGAAGCCGATAAAACTATTTCCGGAGAACAAACCTACAAAATTGAATATTTAGCTAGTGGAGTTCTTACTAGCCTTGCCGACTATGACGAGCTTTATTGGAACATCACTGGTAACGGTTGGCCAGTCCTAATCGAGGCAGTCTCAGCAACTGTGAACCTACCTTCATCGGAAGTTTTGCAAGCGGCTTGTTACGAAGGAGTAGAGGGCTCCTCCATACCATGTATTTCCGAAAAGAGAGAGCTGTCAGCAAGTTTTAAATCAACCCGCCTCCTAACTGAGGGAGAAGGCTTAACCATAGCCGTTGGTTACACCAAAGGCTTAGTTCCGATAATTAATGTGCCAAAGCCTCTAAGCATTTGGGACAAACTGTTTAAGCCGGAAAGCATACTAACCTTTATCATTACTTTGGCGGTTGGGACAGGTTTGGTTATTTGGTTTTGGTATCAGAAAGGCCGGGATTTTTGGATTGCCAGAAGATTTCTTGGCGATCCTAAAACAAGGGAGGCAGTTAGGCCAATCGGTGGCCACGAAACTGTTGTGGTTGAATTTGTTCCACCGGATAACTTACGCCCTGCGGAAATCGGAGCCTTACTTGACGAGCGAGCCGACACTATGGACGTTACCGCAACCTTGGTTGATCTAGCCAACCGAGGATTTCTGGAAATAAAAGAAGAACCGAAAAAATGGGTTTTTGGTGCTACAGATTATGTTTTAACTAACAAGCTAAGAGACCAACAGGGTTTGTTGGATTATGAGAAAGAACTTTTGGATAGACTTTTTGATGAGGCAGACTCGGTAAAACTTTCCGCACTGAAAAATAAATTTTACAAAGATTTGGTAAAAGTTAAGGAGAAGCTTTATCAAAACGTGGTCGACAAAAAATTCTTTTTGGAGAACCCAAGGAGCGTAAGGCTAAAATATTCATTAATATCAATAGGACTAGTAGTTGTCGGGGCAGCCCTAGGTTGGGTGGGTTTCCAAGCCTCTGGAGCTTTGTTGGTAGCACTGGGTGGGGGAGTTGTTTTGCCAGGGATTTTGGCAATAATTCTCGCCCAAAGTATGCCGGCTCGAACTGCTTTAGGGAGAGAGTTGTACGTTAGAGTTTCAGGTTATCGTCTTTTTATTGAAAAAGCGGAAAAATACCGCCAACAATTTTTTGAAAAGAAAAACCTTTTTAACGAGGTTCTTCCTTACGCCATTATGTTTGGAATGACTGCGAAACTTGCTAAAGCGTTTGAGAAAATGGGGCTGGAGCCACAGCAGCCTTCTTGGTACACAGGGGCTGGAGCTTTCAACGCTTACGTTTTTGGACAAAGCATGAGCGGCTTTTCTAACTCATTTTCAAAAGCAATTGCCTCAACCCCCAGTAGTAGCGGTTCTGGGGGCGGTGGTTCTTCAGGAGGAGGTTTTGGTGGGGGAGGCGGTGGAAGCTGGTAGGCCCTTACCAAAAACAAAGATTAGGCGAAAAAATTTGACGAAAATTTCTTTGTATGTTATACTTGTTAAAGTTAACGCGCTTGAAAAAGCGCTTTTTTCGTACTTTTCCCGCCTTCTCTTAAAAATATATTTAAGCTATTATTTTAGTGATGAAAAAGAAGTTGTTAATAGCACTAGCTGTACTGGTTGTTTTGTCTATAGGTACCCTGATAGCAGGTTATTTTTTCCTCCATTTTGACAAGCGGGTTGCCAATATTCCTGACGGTAGCTTATCAGAAACCGCCCAGAAAAAAGAAATCCCCAAACTTTCTACAATTGCCAAAAACCTCGAAGTTCCTTGGTCTTTAGCCTTCTTACCAGACGGAAGTCTGATGTTTACCGAGCGGCCAGGGAGGGTTAGGCTAATCAATAAAGACGGAAATCTGAGAGCAGACCCAGTGGTAACGATTGCGGATGTACAGGCTATTAACGAGGGTGGACTTTTAGGTATTGCACTTCACCCAAAATATTCAGAAAACAACCAAATATATTTTTACTACACGTTCGATGCAGAAAAGAGCTTAAACCGGGTGGTGCGCTTCCGTTACGACGGAACTACCTTGGTGGACCAGGTTATCGTTGTTGACGAAATCCCTGGGGCAGCAATTCACAACGGCGGTAGGATAAAATTTGGTCCAGACGGCCTTCTTTACATTGCTTGTGGAGACGCTGCCAACCCTTCTCATGCCCAGGACAAAAACTCTCTTGCCGGTAAAATTTTGCGGGTAACTGACGAAGGAAAACCTGCTCCTGACAACCCCTTTGGCAGTGAGGTATATTCGTGGGGCCACCGTAACCCTCAAGGTTTGGCTTGGGACGACCTAGGTAGATTATGGGCGACTGAGCACGGTCAAATAGCCACTGATGAGCTGAATTTAATTGTTCCTGGCAAGAATTATGGTTGGCCGACAATTGTCGGCGACCAAACTCAGGATGGTATGGAAAACCCAGTAGTCCACAGCGGTGATGCCAACTGGGCTCCTTCCGGAGCCGCCTTCTATAAAGGTTCGGTTTTTTTCACTGGTTTGCGGGGCCAGGCTCTTTATGAGGCGGTTATTGACGGTGATAAAGTGACAATTAAGGAACATCTAAAAGGTGAGGTTGGTAGAATTAGAGACGTAGTCGTTGGTCCGGATGAATTCCTCTATATCTCAACCAGTAACCGAGATGGGCGCAACGTTCCCACCGCCGATGACGACCGAATTTTAAGAGTTAACCCCCAAAAACTGTGAGTAAAGAAGAGAGGGTTTACCAACTAGTTTCCCAGATACCTGCGGGTTATGTGTCTACTTACGGAACAATCGCCAAACTAGCTGGGGTTAATAACCCAAGGTTAGTTGGAAGGATCCTTCACCAAAATCCAGACCATGCTAAAATTCCCTGCCACCGCATCGTTAATCGCAAAGGCGAAGTTTCTGCTTCTTATGCTTTCGGTGGGTTAGGTGCCCAGAAAAAACTTTTGCAAATAGAAGGAGTGGAAATTACCGAAGACAAGGTTCCACAGTCCTATTTTTGGGAATTTCCGCTAACACACCAAAAGTGAATTAAAGACCCACGGGTAATATATGAATAAGTATTCATATATTTCAAGTTCTAGACAAACTACCCAAATTTAGGCTAGAATGGTTGCCATGAAGAGAACTTACACCCAAGATTTAGCTGATCAGGCCGGCAGGGAAGTTACAGTTTTTGGTTGGGTTAACAGTCGGCGCGACCACGGAAAAATTATTTTCTTCGACCTGCGCGACAGCACTGGTTTATTGCAAGTTGTTTCTACCCCCAAACAAGGCTCTTACAACGCGGCCTCAAAGTTAACTTCTGAGGATGTCGTTAAGGTCGTCGGTACTGTGCAAGCCCGCCCAAAGGAGAATACTAACAAAGAACTAAAAACCGGGAAAATTGAACTGGTTGCTAAAGAGATTGAAATTATCGGCAAAGCGAAAGAACTGCCCATCCCAATTAATACAAACGGTGACGAGATTGACGAGATGCTACGTCTCAGATACCGTTATCTAGATTTGCGTCGTGAGCGCCTGCAAAGGAACCTCAAAGTCCGCCATAAAGTTGTTAGTGAAATTCGCGAGGTTCTCGACAGGGAAAACTTTATTGAGGTGGAAACCCCCTACCTAAGCAAAACCACTCCGGAAGGAGCACGCGATTTTTTGGTACCCTCACGCTTGCAAAAAGGTAAATTTTACGCTCTAGCTCAATCCCCCCAACAGTATAAACAACTTTTAATGATTGCCGGTATCGAGCGTTATTACCAACTTCCCCGTGCGTTTCGGGATGAAGATTTGCGAGCTGACCGCCAGCTGGAACACACTCAAGTTGACATCGAAATAGCTTTTGTGGAGCGGGAAGACGTGCTTTCCCTAGTTGAAAGACTGATGATTGGGTTAATTAAGAAACTTGGTAAAAGAATCTCTACAAAGCCCTTTCCCCGTTACACTCATAAACAGGCGCTGGAAAAGTTTGGTGCTGACAAATTTGACTTTAGGGACGATAAAAACGATCCAGACGAACTAGCCTTTGCCTTTGTTACCGACTTCCCACTTTTTGAGTATGATAAGGAAGAAAAACGCTGGACTTTTTCCCACAACCCCTTTACTTCTCCGGATGAAAAAGGTCTGAAAGATGTGATGGAAGAAAAACGTATTGGAGAAATAGGCTCCTTGCAATATGATTTAGTTTGCAACGGTTTTGAACTGGCTAGCGGTAGCATCCGTATTCACGACCCAGCAGTTCAAAAGCAGGTTTTTAAGATTATGGGATATTCGGAAAGTGAGATTAAAGAAGATTTTGGCCATATTTTAGAAGCCTATGAATATGGAGCTCCGGTGCACGGAGGAATTGCCGTTGGGTTGGATCGTCTAGTTGCGGTGGTAGCGGGCGAATCTTCAATCAGAGAGGTAATTGCCTTTCCCGTAACTTCCTCTGGACAAACGTCAGTTATGGAAGCTCCAAGTGTTGTGGAAGAAAAAAAACTAAAAGAGCTTGGTATAGAGGTTAAGAAAATTAATAAAGAGTAATTTTACTATACTACTAAAAAATATGGGTATAAGTAATACTCAAAATACTTCTTACTTTTGGAATTCTGGTGAAATTGCAGATACGTAAGCAACAAATTTTTCTTTTTCCGGGCCATTTTGACCCTCACCTTCAAAAACATAAACTGGTTGTAAAAACCTGGTTTCCTTAATTGGGCTTAAATAAGCTAAGTAAATTTTTAAAATAACTACTGTCTTGAATTTGCGAGCATTATCAGTAGCCACGTGACTCTTACCTTCTTTAAGATCTGCGTAGGCAGCCTCTGCAGTTTTGAGGTTGTAAGTGCCAAAGTTGTTAAAATCCACACCCCAATAAGTGAAATTAAGTTCTAAAAGACGTTTTTCTAGCTTTCCAGCAGGGGAGATTAAAATGTTTACTGAGGATAAGTTAGTGTTTGGTTCAACAAGGGCATAGTTCTTACCTTTGAAACTGATATCTTTTCTAAAGAATTCAACCAAAACAGCATTTGCTTCTGAAAAACTTCCCACGCGGTTGCGGGTAGAACCTTCAAGTTTCCAAAAACTTACTTTAGTTTTTCCCTCCTTAAATTCATCTTTTAAAGATTTAAAGCTGCCTAAAAAGTTGCGGGCTTGACCAGCTATCTCGCTGTCGGTAGTTTTAAACACGCCTAGCAAACTTTCTGGGTCAGCAACCCAATCGTAGGCATAGACAAAATTGTTGGTGACAATGTTCAGTTTCAAAGATCGGTTGGGATTTTTAGAGTTATTCCAGAGCCAGACCGGTTCGTTTAGTTTAATTGGGTTAGAATCCAACCCCCCATTGCGAGCGATCTCCGACCCGTTTTCCAGGGAAGTAAATTTGCCTTCCAAAGCAGGTATAGCAAAAACCGGCAAGAAGGTTGGGTTGGCTGGAAACTCCCCACCGGGAGTTTGCAAGTCGAGTTCTAAAAGTTTATTAGTAGTATTAACAGTTTGGAATGGTCGAGGTAATTTACCGAAAGCCTGATCAGCTTCCTCAGGTCCCAAAGGAAAGATAATTCTGAAGAAAAAAGACAGAACGATCCAGATTAACCAGACAAAAAAAAGTCCGAGCAAACTGTAACCGCCCCATTTAATAAGGGCTCGTATCTTTTCAGCAAGTATGGGCAGCTCCACCTTTCAAGTATAACCTGCCCTTAAAGAGGCTTTCAAGTTAAAAGAGATAGAGGCTCAGAGATTGGAAGACTGTATTTGAGTGTGTGTGTAAAACCAAGAAAAATCTCGTATAATTAGGCCATGCCCAAAGAAAAAACCAAAGTTAGGACTAGGATTGCTCCGTCACCAACCGGTAGTCCCCACATCGGCACCGCCTACGCAGCCTTATTTAACTATTGTTTTGCCAAGCAAAACAGTGGTGATTTTGTCTTGCGTATTGAGGATACTGATCGAGCTAGGTTAGTAGAAGGTTCCGAAGAGGAGATTTATGAAGCTTTGAAGTGGCTTGGTTTGGAGCCGGACGAAAGTCCACAAAAGGAGGGAAAATTTGGACCCTATCGCCAATCGGAAAGGCTCGCAATTTATCGACAACAGCTAGAAAATTTGGTCAAGGAAGGTAAAGCCTATTACTGTGATTGTTCTCCCGATCGTCTTGAAAAATTGCGCAAAGAACAGCTCTCTAGAGGAGAAGCCCCTCATTACGATCAAAAATGTCGGCAAGAGCCACCCAAAAAGATTAATAAGGTTGTAGTACGTTTGGCTGTTCCCCAAACAGGTGAGACTGTAGTTGAGGACAAAATCCATGGTAAAGTGGTCTTCCAAAACAACCTCATCGACGATCAAGTACTCTTAAAATCAGATGGCTACCCAACTTACCACCTAGCTAGTGTGGTTGACGATCACTTAATGGAAATCTCCCATGTAATCCGCGCCGAAGAGTGGCTTTCCAGCACTCCAAAACATGTTTTACTTTACCAAGCCTTTGGTTGGAACTTACCCGAATTTGCCCACCTGCCGCTGCTTCGCAACCCTGATCGCAGTAAAATTAGTAAACGCAAGAATCCGGTAGCGATCAATTTTTATCGTGAACAAGGTTATTTACCAGAGGCACTACTTAATTTCTTGGGCTTGATGGGTTGGTCAATGCCAGACGGTAGGGAAATTTTTAGTTTGGATGAGATGGTTAAAAACTTTACCTTCGAAAGAGTTGATCCAAGCGGTCCGGTCTTTGACATAGATAAACTTTCTTGGTTGAACGGTGAATACATCCGTAAGTTGTCTGACCGGCAGTTGCTTGAGCGGTTAAAACCGTACACAAAATATTCACCAGAGCAAGTTCTCAAGGTCGTACCGCTGGTTAAAGAAAGACTAAAAAAACTATCAGAGTTCAACTCTCTGACTAGCTATTTTTTTGAAGAGCAGATTGATTTTGATCCTAAATTGGCGGTGATAAAAAATCACTCAGAGGAAACGGTCAAGATTTATGAGGATATTAAGCAAACCTTTACTGGTTTGGAACCTTGGGATAAGAATTCTTTGGAGAAAGCTCTTGAAGTAAAACCACAAGAGTACGGTGTTTCTAAGACAGAGCTTTTTCAAAGTATCCGAGGTACTGTTACCGGTGGATTAACCTCACCTCCGCTCTACGACACCTTAGAGATGATCGGCAAAGAAAGGGTTGTTTCCAGAATTGGAACAGCGGTAGAGGAACTTAAGTAAATAAGCTTAATCTGTTATCATAATTTTAATGGACCAACCTGCCTACGCCAGTGAACTGCAAGAAGCTCAAGAAAGAGAAAAACACTTACGCTTTGAAAAAGTTGCCGAAAAGTCAACTTACTTAGTTATTTTCGGCGGCTTACTACTGACCTTCCTACCGCTCTCTTTTCCTATCCAGAGAGGGAGCCTTTACATTCTTTTCACCCTTGCCCTGCTAGTTGCTTTTTTCTGGTTTAGATTGTTGCCCCAGAGCTTTATCAGCCCTCTTAAATCGTTTCTTTACTTCTTATTCTCAGTCAGTTTTATTTACCTAGGTGTTCATTTTACGAACGGTATTCAAAGTTTTGTAGTTTTCATCTTTTATCTTTCAGTTTTGAGAGCAGCTGCGTTCATTAATCTGGTTGGTTTTGTTGCGATAGTCTTATTAATAACGACCCTACTATTAATTGAGGCCTATTTTTTTAACACCTACCTGTCTTTAGACCAACGCCTAAGTTTATGGGCGTTACACGCATGGGCTCTAGCGGTCATTGCTATCTTTGGCAGGTACATTTTTGACAAAGAGCAAAAAGCGGAGAGTTTGGAGGAGTCAGCTAAGCTTAAGACCGCCAAACAGATTGATGCGGTAAAAAACGAGTTCGTTTTCTTGATATCAAAAAAACTCAAAAAACCACTCCTACTTTTAGAAAGCTACTTAGCAACCGCCCTTAAGAGCGTGGATCAAAATTGGAGTAAGGAGCTGAGTGATTTCCTTAGTAAAGCCAGCGAAAATTCCCAGCGACTGGCTAATCTGGTCAACGATCTTTCTGATCTTTCTTCTGTCGAAAGCCAAAAACTGAGCTTAGAGAAAAAACCAGTGGATCTCAACCAAGTTGTTGGTTCTACCTTGTCCGATTTCAACATGCGGGCTGCCGAAAAGAACATTACCCTCAGTTATCAACCTACAGGCGACAAGGTGCTGGTTTTGGCGGACCAGTCGCGCTTGCACGAAATTCTAGCCAACTTGGTTGATAACGCCATTAAGTATTCACCCAACTCAGCCGTAATACAAGTTAGTTTTGGACACGATGGAAAAATTGCCCAGGTGAATATTAAGGACAACGGTTTGGGAATTCCGGATGAGGCTAAAAACCATCTTTTTGAGAAGTTTTACCGGGTCAACCGCAGTAATAGTGAACCAAAAGGGACAGGCTTAGGGTTGTTTGTCACCAAAGAGTTAGTAGAAAGGCAAGGCGGTAAAGTTTGGTTTGAGAGCAAGGTAAACGAGGGAACTAATTTTCACTTTACCCTACCGTTAGCAGGTAATTATGGATAAAGATACTTCTGGTAAAGCTAATAACTCCGCTGATAAGACCGTTATCTGGAAAAGGCTTTTTCTAGCAACCGCGCTGGTTTTGGTAGGAGTATTAGTAGCCAGCTTGCCTTTACCTCACCCCCTGACTTCGCGTCCGGTTACTACTAATTTAACCGGTGTTTTACTAACCCTTGGCAGCCTGCTAGCAGGTTTGGTAGTTTGGTGGAGCCTGCTGGCGCAAAAGTTCTCACCGCAAGTGAGAACTTTTGTAGAGGTGCTCATTTACTTGACAGCTATTAACATAGTAGTCAAGTTTACCGGTGGTCTCTATAGTTACTTCACTTTTCTTTATTTCCTCCCCATCCTTTATTCAGCCAGTAACTTTACTGCTAGGTACAGCTGGGCGGTTTTTATTTTTACAGCCCTTATTATGAGTTTTCACCTGCTCGATAATAACGGAAGCTCATTTTCCGGCTCTGTCAGCGCACTAATCCTTAATTTGTTTGGGGTTTGGCTGGTTAACGGTTTGGGTAGGTCTCTAGCAGAACAGCTCGAACTTATTCATCAACGTCAAGTTGAAATTCAACTCGAACAACTCAATAAACTTGACAAGATTAAAGACGAATTTGTCTTTATTATCGCTCACGAACTGAGAAGCCCAATTACAGCTATCAGGGGTTATTTGGAATTGATAACAACCGATAGTGCCTTGAAGATTTCGGAAAGCCTAAAAAGTCTTTTGCAGAAGAGCTTTAATACCAGTACTAAGTTGGCTAATTTAGTAGGGTTGCTGCTGGAGATTGCTCGGATTGAGACCGGTAAAATTCGCTTCTACTATCAAAAAATCGATCTTCGCGACTCTTTGGATTTTGTTACGGCAGCTCTTAGAAGCGAGGCGGCCCAAAAGGATATCCAAATTACTACTCAGGTTGAAAAAGAAAATATTGTTTCAGTTGACAAAGAACGTTTGGAGGAAATTCTTAACATCATTATTGGTAACGCTATTGAGTACACGAGAGAGCATGGGAAAATCTTGATCAGTAGTCAGTCAACTGAGAAAGAGATTATCCTCTCAATTTCTGATACTGGAGTCGGTATCGCACCGGACAAAAAGGACAAGATTTTCGAAAAAATTTCTTCTGATGATGATCAAAACGGAGAAGCAACAGTTAAAGAGTATAGGATAAGCTTATACGTTGCCAGGCAGTTGTTGGCTCTCATGAAAGGCGATATAACTTGTGAGAGTGTTGTGGGTAGGGGAACGACCTTTAACCTTTCGCTACCCCGCTATTGGAGTTGGGGGACCCCTTAGAAGGAACCGACCCGTGCTAATTAGAAACCGAAATCAGCTTGTCAGCAGCTCTTTAAGAAAGAAAGCCTTGGCAATAATTGAAGCGGGACTAGCCTCCATTGATACTAAAAAAATCATTCACGAGAATTTGACCCTTAAGAAAAACTTCCTTTTTATCAAAGACGCCCATTACGATTTAGACAGATATCGACAGGTTTTTTTGGTGGCCGTTGGGAAAAGCGCTCTGTCTGCCTCTTGTGAAATTGGAGAGATTTTAGGAAAAAAACTTAAAAGCGGAGTTGTTTTGTCACTAAAAGAAGGTAAAGTACCAAAAATGGAAGTTTTTTCTTGCACCCACCCCGCACCTTCCGAGCAGAATGTCAAAGCAACCATTAAGGCACAAGAACTTTTAGAGTCGGTTGGGCAGGACGACTTGTTAATAGTTGTTGTTTCAGGTGGTGGCTCCTCCATGCTAACAGCACCCTATAAGATCAGCATAAGCGAAAAAGCCTCTGTTGCTAAAGTCCTGATGAGCTCTGGGGCTACTATTGAAGAGCTAAACACAGTTAGGAAGCATCTATCCCTAGTTAAGGGAGGGCGTCTGGCAGAACTTGCTTATCCGGCAACTATTGTTACTTTGATCTTTTCTGATGTAGCTACAAATAACCTTAGCACTATTGCTTCCGGTCCAACAGTAATGGATCATACTACCAACGGGCAGGCAAGAGCAATTTTAGATAAATATAAAGTTCAAGAAGTCCTTAAATTGCCAAAACTTGATCTAAGTGAAACACCAAAAGAAACTAAATTTTTCCATAAAGTTCAACACCTCTTGTTAGTTGATAATTCTGTTGCCCTCAATGCAATGGTGGAGCAAGCGGGGAATTTAGGGTTCGCGGTAGAAGTTTACTCTAGAAACTTGGAGGGTGAAGCCCGCAAAGTAGGAAAAACCCTTTTGCAACAGTCCAAGAAAAACCAGGCTTTACTAGCCGCTGGAGAAACCACCGTTCATGTAGAAGGCTCAGGTAAGGGAGGGCGCTGTCAGGAGTTGGTGTTGGGAAGCCTTGAAAACCTAAGGGACAACCAAGTTCTAGTGGCAATTGGGACTGATGGGCATGATAATTCCGATTTTGCCGGCGCTATTGCCGATACCTCGACTCTCAAAAAGGCGGCCGGTAAAGCCCTTGACTACCAAACATTTTTAAAAAACAACGACTCTTTTAATTTCTTCAAAAAAGTTGGCGATGGTATTGAAACCGGACCACTTCCCTCCAATGTTGCCGACTTAATGCTTGTGCTGACTTCTTGAGCAACTTTTAAAAGCGAGTCATTGGATAAAGAAATACCAGTGCCAACGCGAAACCTTGACTATAAGCTGTATAATCTGTTTAGCACTCAAAAACTAAAAAAAAGGGAATTTATCCGGGACATAGCTAATTACCTATGGGGCGAAAAAGCCCTCCGTTTCTTCGGAAACGGGGACCGGTCTGTCTTGGCTGGTAAGAGACCAGCTTCAAACGGTTGTTAAGCGGAAGACAGCGCGCTAATTAACAATCGATCTTGCACCCTCAAAACCCGAGCCACTGCGGTGGGGTTGGGTAGTTGTCTGACAGAGGGGCTCCCTGTTACCCGAATCTTCCACAGGTTCAAGAAGCACGACTCCCGAAAGATTTCAAGCCTAACGGGGTTGTTGCATTCGGGTGCAAAACAGGGAGTAGAGTGTAACTTTCAAAAGCGCTGCCAGAACTATCAACACTAATAAGTTGCATTCGGGTGCAAAACAGGGAGTAGAGTGTAACAACAATCTTGATCATGAAACCACTCTTCATGTAAGTTGCATTCGGGTGCAAAACAGGGAGTAGAGTGTAACTCAAAAACAATGCTTCCGGTGTTGGCCAGTTTGATGTTGCATTCGGGTGCAAAACAGGGAGTAGAGTGTAACAAAATGGAGATGGTTTTCCCTTTACCATCTCCACTTTCTTCTTGACTTCTCAATCATTTTTCAGTTAAAACATAAGTGTGTTAATGCACGAAACCCTTTTGATCGATAAACCAGGCACTTTTCTGGGTAAGAAAAGCAGAAGAGTGGTGGTCAAAACTCCTGATTCGACAGAAGAATTTCCTTTGCTAAAAATTAAAGAGATTAACCTTGTTGGAACCGGTATTTCTTTGTCCGACGACCTAGTTTACCAGGCAGTTAAGCAAGAAGTGCAGATAAATTTTCAGGACAGATTAGGTAGGGTTTACGCTAGTATAGTCTCACCCTTTCTTAATCAAACAGTGGCAACTGTTAGGGCTCAGATAGGAGCGGAAGACACAGAAAAAGCCGCTGGTCTTGCCAAGGAGATCGTTCTGGTCAAAATTGCCAACCAGGAAAAACTACTGAGGTATTTTCTTAAGCACCAAAGGGTTTATTATCCGACCAACGCAGAGAAAATTGGAGAGTTGAGCAACACCCTAGACTCTTTGGGTGAACAACTGCTAGTTACAAGCTTCAAACCGCTTAATTATCATAATCAATTATTTTCTTTTGAAGGCAGAGCCTCGGACAGTTATTGGCGAGGGGTTAAGTTGTTGATAGGAGGCAAAGTTGATTTCCCGGGTCGTAAAGGTAGAGGCGCGAAAGATTTGGTGAACAGTCTGCTCAATTACGGTTACGCCATTTTGTACTCGAGGGTTTTAGCAGCATTGTTGGCCAACGGCCTTTTACCCTTCGCCGGATTTCTTCACAAAGACCGTTCTGGGAAAAGTTCTCTTGTTTTGGATATTATGGAAATCTTTCGCCAGAAGATTGTTGATGAAACTTTGTTGATCTTTTTGAACAAGAAAAAATTGGAACCTACACTTGACCAAAACACCCTTTTTGCCTTTTCACAAAAAGTAGTTGAGAGATTTTCCTCAACCGGAAGGTTCGTTGATAACAAAAACTACACAGTGGAGAAAATAATCAGCCTGCAGGTTCAAGGTATTGCCGCCTATCTACGCGGAAATAAAAATCTAAATTTAGTTTCTTTATGAAAGTTTTGGTAGTCTACGATATTTCCCAAGACAAGGAGCGGGGAAAAGTTGCCGAGATTTGTCTGGATTACGGTCTGGAAAGAATTCAGAAGAGTGCTTTTCTTGGCGAACTTAGCGAAACTTTACGACAGCGGTTGGTGGGAGAATTGAAGGAAAAGCTAGTAGGTAAAACCTTTAACCTGCAGGTATTTGAGTTAGATAAGAATTCTGCTAAGAAGAGATTAGTTTTTGAGGCAAAAAAGAAGGGGTAATAGCTATCTGGCTACTACCCCTTTGACGAATAACTCCTGTGCTCGACGGGCCAAGTTTAAGGCAGTGTTGAAACCGGTGTTGTGCCGTGTTCCGCAATTACCGCAATAAACAGTGGGTCCCTTCAGAGAGATTGGTTGATCACCTTCTTTATTGGCCGCTCCGCAAGTTGAACAAAGCATCTTGGCTGTTGCCGAGTAGACCGAATAAGGTTTAGGCAAACCTTCCTTAACCGCTTTGTAGCTGGTCAGATCGGCGAGTTTCCCAAATGGCCAGTATGACAACCTCAGGTTGAGCCGGGGATTGTATCTACCTTTGGGGATGTTGCCTACCTGCTCGACGGCAGGAACGGATTTGAACCTTAAGGCTTCTTCGACAATCTGTGCCACCTGACGGTAGTGGAAAGTTTCCAGCTCCTGGGAAAAGGGTCCGCCTCGCCGGCGCAGACGTTCCAACCGAGCAAAGTAGGTTTTCTCGTACCGCCTTGCTGGTTCCTGACGTTGGTGGACGACATTTCCATCACGATTGATAACTACCACGGTTACTAGATGTTCCAAACCAAAAGATACACCCATGAAGTTTTCCACTTCAAGTAGTGGTTTGGTGGGGATCTCACAAGCGACATTGACGAAAATTCTGCCGTTACGTACCAAGAGTTCCACTCGTTTGGGTTGGAAGTCTTTCTCACGCAGTAGCACTTCCGAGAGCCACTTTTTGTCTGAACGACGGTGAGTTGCTTTCCAAGTGGGTGGGTTATTCTCGCCTCGTATGAAAGTAGCCTCACCCCACTTATCAAACTGAAGTGGAAGTAACAAACCGCTTGTTGAGCGGCTTAGACGGGCAATTTCTTTCTCTCCAAAAACCTGCAGCGCTGGTCCGCGGTCGGGATCGTAGTTATTGGTGATGTCTTCCTGGTGACTACCTCTTGGGAAAAGAGGAAGGTAGAGATAAAGCTGGCCGGTAATTGATTGTTCGTAGCAAACGAACGCCCCTGTCCAGACGATTGGAAACTGATCGCCTATACTTGGATAGCTGGTTTTATCCGTAAATTGCGGGTCCAGTTTCCGCTTCGCATACGAGAGCAGCAAGTCTGCGACCTTGTGGCGCAAACCGTTTTTAACAGCGGAACCAAGTTGGTAACCCCTGAAAGGGGCAATCTCTTCCAGCTTTCTTAAGACCCGCATATGTCCAGCCGTTCTTTTGATAGGCCGACCCTCTTTATCAAGAAGTTTTTTGCCGTCTGGATCAGTAGGTTCCCACCAAAGTAGTTCTTGGTAAGGTTCGAACCAACGCAAGCAGTCGGCAGCTGCCTTTCGAACCGATTGGTTAACCCCAAGTAGAAGGGACAATTTTTTCTGGGGCAACCATTGCCGCCGCCAAAGCTCGCTGCGGGTTCGATTTTCCGGTAAGTCGTTGAGGGGCAAAGACATTGCCAAAGTCAGGTGCAGAGTGTTTTCTTCTGCCAATTTCTCTCTCCTTTGGAAAATTGGTATTTAGTTTTGGTGTGCTTGAGGCAAGCCAAAGTATATACTACTATAAGACAAAATGCAATCGGTCAGTGTTTGGGTTTGTGGAAAGATTTGGATAAAAAAAGAACTTAAAGACGGGTTTGGCAAGAGTCGCAGACTGCCCGCGCAACAAATTGGTGGCTGTCAGGGCTAGTTGAGTCGGCTCGGAGTTCAAAAACAACATTCGCACCGCAGTGAGGACACTTGTAAAAATTCAAAAAGGGGTAATCTTGGGAGAGTTTGATCACGTCCCCGTAACTGTCACGTGGAGAAATACGGTAAGTTCTTAACACTGTAGCGTCGGTCAACTCTTTAATCTTGGAAATAATCTCGTTAGGAGAAAAGTTGGTTTTAAGCAAGTAATCGCGAGCTCCTAAGGAAAGCGCTTTTTTAATATTCTCATCATTGGCAACATTACTTAAAACAATTACCGGGATTGTTTTGAGTTTGGGGTTAGCAGCTAGAAACTCTAAAACTTGGAGACCGCTCACCTTTGGCATCAAAATATCAAGAAGGATAAGATCAGGGCTAACAGAAGCGATTTTATCAATCGCCTCCTGACCGTCAGCAGCGGTTTCAACTAGGTAACCCTCAAAGGTCAGCCGGTCGGAATAAATTTTTCGGAGAATTTCTTCATCATCCGCGATTAATATTTTTTTCATGGCAAGTTTTTAACCTGTGGTAAAACGAAAGCAAAGGTGCTTCCTTTTCCTTCCTCAGAGGCAAACCAAAGCTTACCCTTTTGTTTCTCAACTAACTGTTTGACTGTGTACAATCCTAATCCGGTGCCGGTAGAAGCTTTACTGAGAGGATTTTCAACTCGGGAAAACTTCTTAAACAGATCTTTCTGGCGATTTTTTGGGATGCCAACACCACTATCCTTGACCAAAAACCAAACACCCTCTGAGTTAGTCATGACCCTGGCTTGTATTGTACCGCCCTCAAAAGTGTATTTCAAGGCATTATCAAGAAGGTTGCTCATGATTTCCTTAGTTTTGTCGGGGTCAACCCAGACCTCGTGTTGATTGTTGTCCAGAGACAGAAGAAGATTTTGGGATTTCCTACCTGCCTGCATTTTTAAGCTTTCGACAACCTCTTTGGCAATTGTGCCTAGATCAACTGCTTGGATCTTGAACTGAATTCTTCCTTGTTCGAGTCGGGAGATATTCAGTAAATCATTAACTAGATTGATCATGCGGTCATTAGCCACGGAAAGCAAGTTTAAATATTCTGTTTGTTTCGAATTTAAAGGTCCGGCCACATTGTCGGCCAAGAGTTCAATTAAGCCTTTGATTTCCGAAAGCGGCGTGCGTAGCTGGTGTGAAGCAATGGAGATAAGGTCATTACGCATCTCCTCGAGTTCCTTTTCTCGGCTGACATCACGAAAAACGACAATACCGCCAACGATAATACCTTTTTGATTTCTGATCGGTGAGGAGTTAACCGCAACGGGTACTCTGTTCTGATTAGCTGTGACCATTACCGTTTCAGAGGGCAAGTTGAAAGACTTGCCTTCCAGTAAAACCTTGTCAATGAAGCTTCCGTATGGAGTTTTAGTTTTTAGATCAACGAATTGCAAAATCTGGTCATAGCGCTGCCTCAGAACCTGATCTCTGGAGAAACCCACCAGCTGCTCAGCCGCGTGGTTAAAGACAATTATTTCACTTCTTAAATTGACGGCGAAAACGCCTTCACCAACGTTTAGTAGAATTGCTTCCGCTCGGTCTTTGGATTCTTCAGCAACCCTAATTCTTTCTTTGAGAGCGTTGCGGAAGGTCTCTAGTGACCTGACTACTTCCCCAAACTCATCACTACTTTTTGACTCAATTGTCTCCTCCAGATTAGTTGTTATTAAGCGCAGAAGGAGATGAGTGTAAAACCCAAGTTTCTTTTTAGCGATGCTGGTTAAGATAAAAGCCAGTATTACAAACAAGGAAAGAAAAACAGCCAAGATCGGCAGAAGATTAATAACAACAAAACTTTCAGGAAGCAGCCAGATGACAATGAGCTCTCCTAAGGTAAGGAGAGAAACGATTAAAACTGTTTTTGGAACAATACCGACTTTAAACATGAGCAGACTCAAATCTATTATAACGTTCTTACGTTACAAGAGCGAACGATGTAATCGCGAGGCGATTATAACTTGCCACAAGTTACAAGAAGCAAGATATAATCTTGCGATTATAGCTCGCTAGAGCTACAGAAGGCGAGGGTTAACCCGAAGCGGTCTATACCCTCATACCCAGCAAGGTTATGGTATCATTAAGGCGCTTTCACGACCGCGGGCAGTTATGGGTAAAAGGAGTAGGTTACTAAAAGGTAAACTAACGGATTTGACCAAGCCAGAAAAGCCCAAGTTACGGGCTGTCTTGGTGGTTCTTTTGGTGGCCACTATTATAAGCACTAGCGCTCTTGTTCTAAGCTATTCCAACTTCACCCCAAAATTTTTACCTCAAAGTTACTTATTTGCTTTGGACAGTCTAATTGCGAAGTTACCACTGTTACCAAAAACCCCCAGGCAAGTTCTGGCTGCCGCTATCCTTAAAAACCGCACTCTTACCTCTTACACATTCTCAGCGAACCTTTTGGTTAAACTTCCTAACGGAAACTCTCTTGCTAATATCACTATGAGCGGAGAATTTTCGGACCTTGTAGACTCTAAGAGCCAAGCGCAAGCGACTCTTATGGGCAAAATTAGCGAATTCTTTGTCGGGGAAATTAACCTTAGAACAATAGAACTGTCTGACGACTTTTACTTTCTTGTTGAAAAAGCCCCTCCTTTCCCTGGTTATAACCTAAACCGATTGGTGGGGGATTGGCAAAAGGTTAATTTACCCAAGTTTCAGAATAACCTTGGAACTTCTTCCAAAACCGACGCACAGATCGTTAAGGACGTTCGTGTCCAGATGGAAAGTTTCTATACTGGTTTAATTGGAGAAGCTTTATCGCAAACTGAGGATTTTAGGCAGATTGAAGAAAAAGGTAGCCAGTATTATCGGATTACTTTGACCCCGCCAGTACAAAACTTAGGGGAAGTCCTGAATTTTGGTGAGGCTCTTGAGACTCGAGAAGTACAGATAAAGATTTTCATTAACAAAGGAAACTTTAACTTAACCAAGATAAGTGTCGAAGCTAAGCTCTTACCGAAGGAAGCTGGGTTGGACGAACAATTGGTTGAAGTAGCCTTTGATTACCAGATTGCGCCGGTGTCCGAAGCTAAGATACTTACTCCCCCACCCGAGTTTTCGGAAATCTCTGGACCTTTGGATCTAACGATCAGGCTCTTACCAGAGGCAGACCAAGTTACACCTGACAATTTACGGATTGGGGAGACTGGCGAAAACTTTCTGACACTGGAGCGTTTGTTGAAGGTTTTATTGCTCTTACCTAAGTCGTTGTAAAAAATTAAGAAGGATTTTTCCTTGACACTTTTCCCTATCCCCTGTTAATATATGAATAGTTATTCATATATTAACCTAGTCTGCCGATGAACAAACAAACTGTTAGTAAAACCCGCAGCCGACCCCTAACCCCTACTCTGACAGCTTTAAAAATCAAGAATTTACAAGAAATTTTGTCAAAGAACGGTAGTTTCCAAAGGGAAAGAAATTTGGCCGAAATAGTTAGTGGCGAAACCCGTCTGAAAATCTTGTACGCACTGGCCCGTGAAAATTATCTCTCGGTCAGTGATATTGCCGATATTCTGAAATCCAAGCAGAGTGGGGTTTCCCACCAATTAGCTATCCTGCGAAAAGAAGGTTTAGTCAAGACCAAAAAGAGACAACGGCTAGTTTTTTATTCGCTAACTAAGCCTTTACCAAAATTGATTTGGGCAGCAGTAGATTTGCGCTAAGATTGTGGAGACTTTTTTATAAACTATTCATAAGAAAAGGGGGAAAACTGCATGTATAAGCTAGCAATTAACGGTTTTGGAAGAATTGGCCGGAGCGCTTTTAAGGTTGCTATTGATAAACACAGCAGTGAAATTGAAATTGTCGGCATTAACGATCTTACCTCTCCAACTGTTTTAGCTCATCTTTTGAAATACGACAGCGTCTATGGTTTGTATAACCACGAAGTTGGTAGTGATGCACAAAATGTAATCGTTGACGGTAAAAAATTTCGAGTTTATGCGGAAAAGGATCCGACTGCCCTGCCTTGGGGCCAACTTGGTGTGGATATTGTTATCGAGTCTACGGGTCGGTTTACTGATCTTGAAGGGGCAAGTGCCCATATTAAAGCCGGCGCCAAGAGAGTGGTTATTTCCGCACCAGCCAAAGGAGAAGGTGTTGGTACGTACTTAATTGGTGTTAACGCACAAAATGATAGTGGGCAGCAGAGAGTAATTAACAACGCTTCCTGCACCACCAACTGTATCGCTCCAGTGGCGGCTGTCATGAGCGCTAAATTCGGAATCTTAAAGGCCATGATGACGACTGTGCACTCAGTAACTGCCGAACAAAACTTGGTTGACGGTCCCCCACCCGGCGGAAAGTCAACTGACCTGCGACGAGCTCGGGCTGCTTACGTCAACATTATTCCCACTACCACCGGAGCAGCTGTCGCCACAACCGAAGCAATTCCAGAACTAAAAGGCTTGTTTGACGGGGCTTCCCTGCGAGTCCCAACTATTTGTGGATCAATCTCCGACTTTACTTTTCTGGTAAAGACAAAAGTGACTGTTGAAGATGTTAATAATGCCTTTAAGGAGGCAGCCCAAACACCTCTTTTAAAAGGAGTTTTGGCCTTCAGCGAAGAACCTTTGGTTTCTAGTGACATTATTGGTCGAACCGAAAGCGCTGTTGTTGATCTGTTCCTAACTAAGGTTGTTGACGGCGACATGGTGAAAGTTTTTGCTTGGTACGATAACGAACTAGGTTATTCCCATCGGTTGGTTGAACAAGTAATTCATGCGGCCAGTTTAATTAAAACTTAGTTCCAAGAACGTTAGATGAAAATTTATTTAGCTTCCGATCATGGAGGATTTGAACTTAAAGAGAAAATAAAAAAACATCTTGAAGAAGCTGGTAGGCAGGTAATTGATTTGGGTCCGGAAGAACTGAACCCAGAAGATGATTTTCCGGATTTTGCTGTTCCCCTGGCTGAAAAAGTGGCACAGGACCAAGAAAATCTGGGAATTGTCTTGTGTCGTAACGGTGTTGGTGTCGAAGTAGCCGCTAACAAAATTGATGGTGTGAGAGCAGCTTTGTCTTGGGAACCGCAACACGCCGCCAGCAGTCGAGAAGATGATAATTCCAATGTTTTGGCACTACCTGCCGATTATTTAGAAGAGAAAAAAGCTTTTGAAATAGTTGATAAATGGGTTTCCACACCTTACAAAGGCGAGGCGCGTTTTGAAAGACGGCTGAAAAAAATTGAAAAGGAGGAAGATGAGCGTTGAAATACTCCCGGCCATTTTAAGTAAGACTTCCTCAGATTATCATCGCAAACTAAAGGCAATCGAACCTCACGCCTCTTGGGTGCAAATTGATATTGTTGACAACGTTTATGCGCGTAACCAAACTATTGACGCCAAGGTTGTTGCTTCGATCCGTACCCGCTTAAAACTGGAAATCCACCTAATGGTCGAGCACATCGAAAACTGGTTAGATCCGTTTTTAGCGATTCGGCCGGCTCGTATTGTTTTCCCTTTGGAAGCTTCTTACGAGCCGATACAGCTGGTTAGGCATATGAAGGCCCACCAAATGCCGTTTGGATTTTCCATCGAGCCGAAAACCTCAGCTGAGAGCTTGCAACATTTAGTCGATAAAATTGATATTGCCCTACTACTTGCCGTCCACCCGGGGTTTTCCGGCCAACATTTCGCCTTTGGTGTTTTGGAAAAAATCAGAAAATTGCGGGCGATGCGACCCGATCTTTTAATCGAAGTGGATGGTGGGATTGAGCCTGACACCGCTGCCAAATGTGCTGCTGTTGGTGCTAACGTACTAGCCGCCGGTAGTTTTATTTTCGATAATGATAAAATGGATGGAGCTACTTACAACGAGAAGGTTAGGAACGCTTACTCTACGCTGAAAGAAGCGGTGGCAGATGTAATACCAGAAGAGGGTGCCTAAAAAGGAGGTGAAAAGCTTTGCGAAGTTTAATTATTGGCATAGTAATCGTTGCGCTCATAGCAGTTGGCGTCTTTGTTTTCGTTAACAGCTCTTCTGACGAGTCAGGATCGGAAAGTCAGACAAGTTCACAAGGAGCCAAGGATACCTCGGGTAATTCTAGCTCAAAGGCTCCTAGTGAGGTGACGATTACTTACACTAGCAGCGGTTTTTCACCCAGTTCAGTACGTTTAAAGAAAGGCGGGAAATTAACTTGGGTTAATGAGAGTTCCAACCAAGTCGAAATTGGCGTTAATCCCCATCCAGTCCACACCGGCGACCGAAGCATAACCAGCGAAGAGTTTACTCTAAATTTGGATAGCGGTGAAACAAAAACTATTACGGTTAATAAAGCAGGTGACTTTGGTTACCATAACCACCTTGATTCTTTAATGAGCGGCAATATTTTAGTCGAATAAAACAAAGAACTGCCCTATGGAAAACGCTAATCCACGAGCCGATCACAAAACTTTAGAGCATCTCTCAAAAATTGCCTACGATATCCGTGAGGATATTATCAAGATGCTGTTGGAGGCTGGGAGCGGCCACTCCGCGGGACCTTTGGGGATGGCCGATGTTTTCACTGCGCTGTATTTTGCCGTCCTTAATCACGACCCTGAAAACCCCAAGTGGGCCGACCGAGACCGGTTAGTTTTATCCAACGGCCACATTTGTCCGGTTTGGTACACAACACTAGCCCACGCTGGTTACTTCCCCAGAGAGGAACTTTATACTTTAAGAAAAATTAACTCCCGTCTTCAGGGCCACCCTCACTACGGATCTTTACCTGGCGTGGAAAATACTGGCGGTCCCTTGGGACAAGGTTTATCGCAAGCCATTGGGATGGCCCTCTCTGCTCGGATGGACAAAAAAAGATACTGGACTTACTGTATGATGAGTGACGGTGAGCATGATGAAGGGCAGACTTGGGAAGCAATTTTGTTTGCCGGCAAAAACAAGCTTGGTAATTTAACTGCTATTGTTGACCGTAACAATATTCAGATTGACGGTTTTACTGAGGATATTATGCCGCTGGAACCGTTTAAGGAAAAACATGAAGCCTTCGGTTGGCATGTTCAGGAAGTGGATGGGCACAATATTCAGGCGGTAATTGATGCTTGCAACGGGGCTAAAGCAATTTTCAACAAGCCGAGTGTTATCATCGCCCACACCATACCTGGTAAAGGTGTTGATTTTATGGAAAGAGATTGGGTGTGGCACGGTAAACCGCCCAACCCTGAAGAAGCAAAACGTGCTTTGAAAGAACTTCGAACTCTGAAAGGTAAAATCACCGGCGAACACGAATAACAATGTTTCAACTTATTAACAAATTAAAACAAAAGGAGGCTAAAAGTACGAGGACGTATAATTAGGAAATTATGAATCAAATTGTCAAAATCGGTTTAGGGTTGGCAATAGCAATTATTTTTCCGTTGATGGTTGGTTTGGGGGTGGAAGCTTTTTATCCCAGTCCGAAGAGTCAGTACGAAAAATGTCGCTATCCAGTGGTAGAAGCGGCGGCAGCTGGTACTGTTAGTGAAAAATCACCAATTTATCCGGAAGACGACCCAACTTACAAAAAATGTATTGATGATCAGGAAAAAATCGTTAACACTTACAACCGTAACGCTTTTGTAGTTATTACTATTCTCGGCTTTGTGGCGATTGCAGTTGGGGCACTCTTCTTTAATGAGTCGCTGGGTCCGGTTGCCCCTGGGTTAGTCTTCGGCGGACTTTTCACCATTCTTTATGGTGCGGGCAGAGGCTTTACTGCTGTTGATAAACGCTGGTTATTCGCGGAGTTGGTAGTTTTGCTGGTCGGTTTAATTCTTGTGACGCGGCGCTTCTTAATGACGCAAGCTAAAAAATGAACCGCTATGCGTTTCGTTTCTCGCTAAAATGAGTAGATATGAGCTTTTTAAACCCTAGACTTTTTGACAAAGAGGTTGAACAAGCTGGAACCAGGGATGGTTATGGCAAGGCATTGCTCGAACTTGGGGAGTCCAATAAAAACGTCTTGGTCTTAACTGCCGATTTGGCCGAGTCAACTCGAGTCGAAGAGTTTGGGAAAAAGTTTCCTGACCGATTTATTGAATGCGGAGTGGCCGAACAAAATATGATGGGAATTGCCGCCGGACTTGCCCTAAGTGGAAAAATTCCCTTTGTCAGTTCCTACGCGGTCTTTTCTCCGGGGCGAAGTTGGGATCAATTTCGGGTGAGTGTCTGTTATACCGAAGCGAATGTTAAAGTTGCCGGTGCCCACTCTGGTATTTCCGTGGGTCCAGATGGTGCTACCCACCAAGCCTTGGAAGATATTGCTATGACGCGAGTTTTGCCCAATCTGGTGGTGGAAGTTCCCTGCGATGCCCAAGAAGCACGTAAAACTACTCTTGCCGCAGCAGCTCATAAAGGCCCTTTTTATTTTCGCTTTGGTCGGGAGAAAACGCCGATTATTACCACAGAAGAGGCGCCTTTCGAGGTCGGCAAAGCCGAAGTTTTTAAAGATGGAGATGATGTGACAATTGTTGCTTGTGGACCGCTTGTTTACCAAGCGCTCCTTGCGGCCGAGCATTTGGAGAAAAAAGGAGTTAACCCTCGAGTAATCAATAATCATACAATTAAACCAATCGATACTCTCACTTTGGCAAAAGCAGCCAAAGAAACCGGCGCTATAGTCACCGTTGAAGAGCACCAAGTGATGGGTGGAATGGGTAGTGCAGTGGCCGAAGCTTTAGCTAAGAACTACCCAGTGCCTATAGAATTTATCGGTATGCAGGATACTTTTGGTGAAAGCGGCAAACCAAATGAACTTTATGAAAAATACGGCATGAGTCCTGACGCGATAATCGCCGCGGTTAACACCGTTTTAAAAAGAAAGAACAACTAATGTTACAAAAAACTCTTGCAGTACTTTATTTAATCTTAGTGGTGGTAACAATAACCTACTCATCAGGTGACCTTTTGCTAATTGCGGGTGAGGTTTTTGTCCTGCTTATTGCTAGTGCGTTATTGCTGAAACCGTTTAATAAAATACTACTTATACTATTTCTGGCGTTGACCTCGCTTGATCTTGCTTGGTTTATTTACGAGTTTGGTATTACAAGTTTTTCGGGATGCGAGGGTTCAGGAGACTTTGCCTGTGGGTTGGGAGTAATTCTCAGTTTACTTTTAGCGCCTGTTCTAGTTTTAACTCTAATAGTGCTTGTTAAACTTTTAAGAAAATGACTTCTAAAATTGTTTTTTGGGTTCCAAGAATATTAGGAATAGTATCGTTACTGGCCCTTTTGTACTACCAAAGTAGCTTTGATATGACTTTTGGAGTTCTTTTCTTTGACATAATTGCCTTTATACCATTACTTTCGCTATCTTTATCTTCAGTAGGTTCTGTTTTGAGAACAGTTATGTTTATATTAGGTTTATTCATTCTTGGTATGTGGTATTTCGTTTACCTGCTAGGGGCAGGTTTATCTTCTAGTAATGGGGAACCAAGGCTTACTTATTTTTACCTATACCTAGTAACCTATTTGGTAGCACTAGTTTGGTTACTTATTGGGAACCGTAAGAAAGTTACAAATGACACCAAAAGAGTGGTTAGCTAGAGCTAAAAACGAGGGTTTTGCCATACCTGCCTTAAACGCGGGGACTTTTGAGACTCTTAAGGGAATTGTTGCGGCCGCTAGCGAGGCAAAATCGCCGGTGATTATTGAAACTTCCACTAACGAAACCAAGTGGATGGAAGCCAAGAATGTACTGTGCATGTGCCGTAACTTTTCCGAAGAATACGGTGTGCCAGTTTTGGTTAATCTAGACCACGCCTACACTGAGGAAGATTTAAAACCAGGGTTTGAAGCAGGTTACGACCTAATTCATTTTGATGGCTCCAAACTTCCCTACGAAGAAAACGTGGCTATTGCCAAAAAAGTGGTTGCGGCTGCTCGCGAGCATGGTCAAATTGTCGAAGGAGAGATGGATAAAATTGTTGGTGAAGGTTCCGAAGTCCATACTACTCAGGTCGACCAAAGTGCAATTGACGCTGGTAAGAGTAAACCGGAGACCGCCGCTAAATTTGTTAGCGAAACCGGCGTGGATATTTACGCTTCTTTCTTTGGTAACGTCCACGGCATTTACCCCGGTTATACTCCACACCTTGATATCGAACTCTTGAAAAAAATCCAAGAGGCCATTCCCAACACCTTTCTTTCGATGCACGGGTCTTCCGGAACTCCGGACGATCAAGTGAAAGCAGCGGTTGCCACGGGTGTTGTCAAAGTTAACGTTAATACGGAGCTAAGGCTCGCCTATCGTCAGTCTTTAGAAAAAGCGTTAGCTGAACATAAAGAAATCGCTATGTACAAGGTTTTTCCGGAAGTTGTCGAAGCAGTCAAAAAAGAAGCTTTAAGGTGGATTGGAATGTGCGGTTCTGGAGGCAAGGTGTAATGTACGACATGATTAGCGTGGGTGATGCGACCATTGATACTTTTTTAAAAATTAACGATGCGCATATTTCCTGCAACATTAATAAAGAAAACTGCCAGCTCTGTATAAATTACGGAGACAAAATTGCCGTGGAGAGTGTTCAGCATTTAGTAGCTGGGAACGCGGCCAACAACGCGGTCGGATCGGCCCGTTTGGGATTGAAAACGGCTATCTACGTTAACGTTGGGTCAGATGAGCCGGGTTTCAAGATCAAAAAGAAGTTAGTCGAAGAAAAAGTTTCTCCTAACTATATCAAAGTTAACGAGGGTATGGAGTCCAACTACTCAGCCGTAATTAATTTTCAAGGGGAGCGCACGATTTTGGTCTATCACCAAGAGTGGAAGTACGATCTGCCGGAGATGGAACAGGCAAAATGGGTTTACTACACCAGTGCTGCCCCAAGTTTTGTTAACGGTACCTTTTCTCAGGATTTAGCCGCCTACGTTAAAGAAAACAGGGCTAAAATGGGTTACAACCCTGGGACTTATCAAATTAAGGCTGGTGTGAAAAATTTCAAAGACATTTTAGAGGCGACAGAAGTCTTTTTTGTTAACACAGAAGAGGCAGAAAGAATTTTGGGGATAGAAGGTAGCGGCAAAGTGGAAATTAAAGACTTATTGAAGAAAACTCGTGACGAGCTTGGTTTGAAGATAGTCGTGATTACTGATGGACGTGAGGGTTCTTACAGTTTTGACGGAAACGATTACTGGAAACTACCGGAATATCCAGGCGACAGAATTGAAGCCACTGGAGCAGGCGATGCTTACGCAACCGCACTTTGTGCAGCCCTTTTTTACGAAAAACCTTTACCGGAGGCTATGGTTTGGGGTAGTATTAACGGAGCTTTGGTAGTTGGCAAAGTAGGTCCTCAGGCAGGGTTAGCAACTTTAGAAGTAATGGACCAAAAAATCAAAGCTTTGCTCAACTTTAAGGCAGAAAAATTCTAAAAATGAACGTAAAAATCTATACCACAACCACGTGCCCTTTTTGTCGGATGGAAAAAGAATATCTTGATGCGGCAGGTATAAAATACGAAAATATTTATGTTGACGAAGACCAAGCGGCGGCCCAAGAACTAATTAATACTTCGCACCAGTTGGGTGTACCTTTTACAGTTGTTACTAAAGACGACGGTTCTAAGGAAAATATTCTGGGTTTCGACAAAACACGTTTAAAAGAACTTTTTCATCTTTCCTGATCCCTGCCCAAGGTAAGTCTAAACATGGAAAACAACGAGGTTGCTGAGCTTAATAAAAAAGAGCGTAAGGAGTATTTAAAAAATCTGCGCGCTGGCCAGTCGGGAAAAGACCGCAAAACCCGTTTGCTTGTTGGTGGTCTGATTGTGACCGGGGTAGTCCTTGCTGGGGCTGGACTTTTTTACTTATCTAACTTGAACGCAACCGACAAAATCCCTCCGGTAGGAGAGCTAGTCGATGAAATGCCGGCCCCTAACACCGCGTTACACATTGAAGTTGGAGCCCAGCACGTTCCCTACAGCACCAACCCACCCACTTCTGGACCACATTACAACGCATCTGGAGCCGGGCCGATTGAGTGTAAGGTTTACGAAGATGAGGTGGTGGATGAAGGTGTGATCCACAACTTGGAACATGGCGCAGTCTGGGTAACTTATCAAGATAAGAACGACACTGATCTTGCTGGTAAGTTAAAGGTGATTGTTGAGGATTACTCAAAAACCGTTCTTTCTCCTCGTTCCAAAAATGACTCCAAAATCGCGCTTGTTGCTTGGCGGCACATTCTGAAACTTGACCAGTTTGACGAAAAGAAAATTCGCGATTTTATCCGTCTTTACAAAAGCTCCAAAGAAGCTCCGGAGCCCCTTGCGGGTTGTGGAACTGCGGTGCCGGGAAGGTAAAAAAATGGCTTTAGAAATCCGCACCAAAGAAAAACTAAAGGAAGTTCTCAGAGACCCATCTGCGCAAGGGCCGGACAATGCTTACTACATGATGCGCGGTATTCCCAACATCACAATTTGGGAGCCGGGTTTTTACGGGCAGGAGTTTAATAAGACTTACGGACACTATCACCTTCACAACGAGCCGGAGACCTACCAAGTTTTATTTGGTGAAGGAATTGGAATTTTGCAGCATCGCAGCGAAAGTGGTGAAGTGTATGAGGTCCGCTTGGTGAAAGTTAAGCAAGGTGATACCGTTAAGGTTCCGCAGGGTGCTTGGGGTCACGCCTTTGCCAACACCGGTAAAACCTATCTGATTACTTCAGATGACGCCAGGAGCGATGCGTCTCATTCCCAAAACGACTACCTACCGGTGAAAGAAAAACAGGGTATGGCTTATTACATAGTTACCGAAGGCGGGGAAGTGAAAATTATTCCTAACCCCAATTATAAAAACTTGCCAGATCCTAAGTGGGTTGACCCAGATTAATGGAAAAAAATCAGTTTGATGCCAGTAACTTTACAATCGATGGAAAAGCCGAGCAGGTGGATAAGCCCTGGGGTTGGGAAATTCACTGGGCTAAAACTCCCGAATATGTCGGCAAACTGCTGCATATTAAGCAGGGCAAGAGACTCTCTCTCCAGTACCACGATCAGAAAACAGAATCCGAGTTTTTAATCAAAGGTAAAGTTACCTTGTGGTTGGACAACTTGGAGGGCGAGTATACTCCAGTGGAGATGGAGATTGGCAAAGGTTACACGATTGTACCCTTCCAACGGCACCGCTTTGAAGCTCAGGAAGATTCCGAAATAATTGAAGTCTCTACTCCGGAAAAGGGTACTACCTACCGTTTGGAAGATGATTTTAAACGTCCGGATGAAACCGAAGAGCTTCGAAGTCAGCCTGGGCGTGGTTGGAAACCTTAAAACCACTTCATTTCCTAGAATAGTAAATATATGAATAGTTATTCATATATTTTGTAATAGCCAAAATGAACGATACTGACGATATTTTTGACACAATTATTGCTGGGTCGGGCCCAGCCGGCCTGACCGCAGCTATTTATGCTGCCCGTTCCAATTTAAAGACTTTGGTTATTGCCGGGGCTGAGCCAGGCGGGCAGTTGATTTGGACTACTGAGGTCGAAGATTATCCCGGCTTTCCGGAAGGAATTTTGGGACCAGACTTAATGAAGCTGTTTCGAGAGCAAGCCGAAAGGCTGGGGGCTAAATTTGCCGATGGGCAAGTAAAAGAAGTCGATCTTAAAGAAAGACCCTTTAAAGTTAAAGTAGGCGACCGCCAGTTTTTGGGCCAAAGCCTAATTATTGCTACTGGTGCTTCGGCAATGTGGCTGGGACTGCCTTCTGAACAGCGTTTAAGAGGTCGGGGGGTTTCGGCTTGCGCAGTTTGTGACGGCGCTTTTTTCAAGGGTAAGAACTTAGTGGTTGTTGGTGGTGGTGACACAGCGCTTAGAGAAGCACTCTTTTTAACCAGGTTTGCACCTAAGGTTTATGTTGTCCACCGCCGTGATAGCTTGCGGGCCTTTAAAGCTTTGCAGGAAAGAGCCTTTCAAAATCCGCAGATTGAATTTGTCTGGAAAAGCGAGGTCCAAGAGGTTTTGGGTAAAGACACAGTTAACGGTGTCAAAATCAAAAATAACCAGACTGGAAAAGAAAAAACCCTTGATGTACAAGGTTTATTTGTGGCGATTGGACACAGACCCAACACGGACTTTCTTAAAGGACATCTAGAACTCTCCGAAAAAGGTTATATAATGTTAAAAGGAGGGAGTACCACTAGTGTGAAAGGGGTGTTTGCTGCTGGTGATGTGCACGACTGGAAGTATCAGCAGGCAGTAACCGCGGCCGGAGCCGGCTGCATGGCAGCCCTTGAAGTGGAAGAGTTCCTGGAAGAGCAGAAAGCAGCCAACCAAGCCTAGAAGTGATAGCACTACTATCACAACTGAGCAGTGTAAACTAGGGTGTTGACAACCCCATATCTTGATGCTAGCATTTATTTAGTACCCAATATCTTGTGCTTTGCAGTTTCCACATGTGAAACGTCTCGCCAGCATTTTAGGTTAAACGAGACCCCAAAGCCCATCAAACCACAAGTACAAGGTAAAAGGAAAAGTTCTTTATTAATTTTCTAAAAAACAGCTTAAGGACAGAAAGCTTTGAAGTTTAAGGCGTAGTTTTTTGCGGCCTTGAAAACGGGATTATATCGACCAAAATGAAATGCCCTTATTGTAGCTACTATGACACTTCTGTACTTGACTCGCGTGACAGCGAGGATCTTGGTTCGATCCGCCGCCGGAGAGAGTGTTTAAAGTGTGAAAAACGCTTTACCACTTACGAGCGGGTTGACATGGTAGATTTAGTTGTCCTGAAAAAAGATGGTCGTAGAGAGCAATTTGACCGCAAAAAATTGATGACTGGGATTTTAAAAGCAACTGAAAAGAGACCAGTGTCTATGGATCAGATTGAAAAAGCAGTTGACGAAATTGAGAGAGAACTGCGGGGGCGAGACAGTATTGAAATCCCTTCTCAAGATATGGGCGAGATTGTCATGAAGAAACTTAAAAGTTTGGATGAAGTTGCCTACATCCGTTTTGCGAGTGTCTACCGTTCGTTTGACGACTTGGAAAGTTTCCAAAAAGAAGTCAAAAGTTTATTAAAAGATAAAGCTAGTTGAGCAATTAAAAGGAGGACCTGCCACATGTCGACTAAAGCCAAACCTAAATCCCACGGAAAGGAGTTTTCTTCCGTAAGGAAGCAGTCCCCGCAGGGGTTTAAGTTTTCGGAAAAGCTGCAGAAAAAGTTGGAAAGCGTAATTGCCGACGAGGCTAAAACTCAGCTAGATGGGATCAGGCAAAAAGTTTTTATGGACCGCTACTCCTTAAAAGATGGCGAAGGTAAAGCGGTGGAAGAACATCCCGAACAAATGTGGCGTCGGGTGGCAGCCGGTTTAGCGCAGGTTGAAAAAACTGCCCAAGATCAAAAGGACTGGACCCAAAAATTTTATTCAGCTCTCAAAGATTTTAAATATGTACCCGGCGGTCGGGTCCTTTCCGGGGCCGGTACTCCCTATGAGGTAACTTTTTACAATTGTTTTGTTATTCCCTCACCCCACGATTCCCGCAACGGCATTGTTGATAACTTGAAATTAATGATCGATATTATGAGCCGCTCCGGTGGAGTTGGCATCAACCTTTCTTCTCTTCGTCCACGAGGAGCTCGGGTCAAGAAAGTTAACGGCACTTCCTCCGGGCCGGTCAATTGGGCAGAGCTTTATTCAACCGCTACGACTGATGTTATTCAACAAGGTGGATCTCGACGTGGTGCCTTGATGCTGATGATTGATGACTGGCACCCGGATATTGAAGAGTTTATCGAAGTTAAAAAAGACCTTTCCCGAATTAATGGAGCTAACCTTTCAGTTTGCGCTTCGGATGAGTTTATGGAAGCAGTGAAAAAGAACGCCGATTGGGACCTTTACTTCCCTGATCTCACCGATCCGGATTACGACCGGGTTTGGGACGGCGATATTGAAAAATGGAAAGCTCTAGGCAAAAAAGTCGTTCTCTACAAAACTGTTAAAGCAGCCGAAGTTTGGGAAAAGATTTGTCAGGCGGCTTGGGCTTCGGCCGAACCGGGTTTGCACTTTATTGGTCGGAGTAACTCTCGTAGCAACACTTGGTATTTTGAAAAACTCATTGCCACTAACCCCTGCGGCGAACAGCCTCTTGGGGCTTGGGCGGTATGTAATTTAGGGGCGATGAATTTGTCAGCTTTCGTTAACGAAAACAGCGAGTTTGACTACCAGGATTTGGAAGACAAGGTGCGGATTGCTATCCGGATGATGGACAATGTTATTGATGCAACCGGTTACTACTTCCCGGAAAATAAGGCTCAACAGATGGGCATCCGACGCACTGGTTTAGGAACCATGGGTTTGGGCGATGCTTTAATTAAAATGAAGTTGCGTTACGGTGCAGATGAGGCTCAAGGCGTAATTGAAAAAATCTACAAGACCATTCGTGATGCTGCCTACAGTGAAAGCGCTGCCCTTTCAGTTGAAAAAGGATCTTTCCCCAATTACAAAAAAGCAAAATACTTACAAGGTTGGTTCATCAAAAAACTTCCTAAAGAAATTCGTGATCTGATCGCCAAAAACGGCATCCGCAACGCAGTTCTTCTTACCCAAGCTCCCACCGGAACCACCAGTTTACTTTCCGGTGTCTCTAGCGGCATTGAGCCGGTTTATGATTTTGCCATGGTACGTCGGGATCGCACTGGTGAACACGTTCTTTATCACCCCCTTTATGAAGCTTGGAAAAAAGCCAATCCAGAGGTAGAGGTTGCTCCGGACTATTTTGTTAGTGCTAACGATTTGACTCCTGAAGATCATGTAAAAGTACAGGCCCTGGTACAGGATTACACTGATTCTTCTATTTCTAAGACTGTTAACGCACCCAATGCCCACACGGTTGAGGAAGTTCGACAGCTTTACATGCAGGCTTATGAACTGGGGTGCAAGGGCGTTACCTACATGAGGGACGGTTCCCGCGAAGGAGTGCTTTCTCACGAAGCCGGAGAGAAAACTAGTAGTGAGCACTCTGCAGCGGCTACCCTCCAACCGGTCTACTTGCGAAAGAGACCCGATTATCTTCACGGAGTGACGCGGAGGATTGCAACTCCAGTGGGACACGCCTTTGTGACTATTAATGAAGATGAGGCTGGTAATCCTTTTGAAGTTTTCATCAACGTTGGCAAGGCCGGCAGCGATATCACTGCGGATGCGGAAGCAATCGGTCGGTTAATTTCTTTGGCGCTACGTATCCCTTCGAATTACTCGCCCGCCGAAGTAGTGCAACAAGTGGTTAACCAACTCTCCGGAATTGGTGGCAGCAGTTCCCGTGGTTTTGGTATTGACCGCATCCACTCACTAGCCGATGCCCTTTCCAAGGTCTTGGCAGAATATACTGGAAAGGGCAGCACCTACCCCTCTGTCGAAGAAGGAAAGGTAGCAGCTACTAACGGTAACGGTTTGCCTGCAACTAACGGGCATACTAATGGCAACACCAACGGTCAAAATAACGGGCACACAAGGGACGGTCAGGCAATTGTTCAAGCTAAAGAGTCGGTCGAAGTAGGTGAAGCCCCTGCCCTGATAAGCGAGCTTTCAGGAGGGCAAATTTTGCAGGCTTCAGGTGTTGAAAGTGAAAAGCCAATGGGCTTGCAGCCCAAGCGCTTTGACCTTTGCCCCAAATGTGGAGTGGCTTCCTTTGTTCACGAAGAAGGTTGCAGTAAGTGCATGAACTGCGGCCACTCCGAGTGCTAGTTGACAAGACTTTAACAAACCTTTAGAGTGAGTATACTTTAAAAATTTAGAGCAAAGGATTAATTGGTGAAAGGCCGTGGAATTCGGCCGGACTGCCGGTACTGTTATACCCAGAACCCAACCTTTGTGTTCCTTCGAGCAAGGGAGGTGTTGATGAGTGTTTCTTAACCAACCAACTTTGCGGGTTGGTTTTTATTTTCTGCCAATTATTAATTAATCTTAAGGAAAAATATGATGGATTTTGTTAGAAAGAATTTACTGTTGGTTGTTGCGGCTCTTGTTATCTTGGTTGGTGGAGGTTGGTATGTTGTCGACCAGAACAAAAACACTCCAGAGCAAAATACCCAGACCTCTCAAGAAAAGAAAACTCAAGCCACAATTACTGTTGACGACGGTACTGGTGCTAAAACTTACACAGTTGAGAACGTTGAAGGTAAAACTGCTCTGGAAGTTACTCAGATGGCTACCAGTGAGGTTGAAATGACTGGTGAGGGCACTAATGCCTACATCACCGCCATCAACGGTCGCGAAGCTTCAAACGACAAGAAAGAGTATTGGAAGTTGGTAATCAACGGCAGCGATGCTCAGGTCGGTGCTGGTAGTTACGTTGTACAAGACGGTGATACTATCGCTTGGGAAATTGCGACGTATTAAGCTAAAATGTATAATTAGTTAGTTTTGAAACTAATCCTGCCCTAATTATACTTAAAACAACTTATGCAAAAGATTTTGGAAAAACTCTCTAATCCACTAATTTTTGTTCTGATCGCAGCGACTTTGCGGGTAGTACCACACGCGCCGAACTTTGCACCGATTGGTGCCATGGCTTTGTTTGGTGGAGCCTACCTTGGTCGAAAGTGGGCAATTGCCTTGCCACTTGTGGCGATGTTTCTCTCCGACCTTTTCATCGGATTTGACAGCTTAACTTCGAGATTGACTGTTTATGGCAGCTTTGCGCTGATTGGGTTAATTGGAATGTGGCTGAAAAACCACCGTTCATTCCAAAACGTAGTTTTGGCAGCGCTGGGATCGTCCGTCTTGTTCTTTGTCACCACTAATTTCGGTGTTTGGGCGTTTGGAACTCTTTACCCAAAAACTGCCGAGGGTTTGGTAGCCTGTTTTGTTGCTGCCATCCCTTTCTTTAGAAACACTCTGATGGGCGATCTATTCTACACCACAGTTTTCTTTGGTGGTTATGAGTTGGTTAAGGCTTTGGTGAAAAGTAGAAAATTGGCAGTTTTGAAGGGATAAAAATAACGATCAATAAGTTGTTTCTGAGAAACTAAGCATTAATATTACGATCGATATTTTCTCGAGGACTCAAAAATGGCTAAAAAAGAAGAAAAATTTGAAGTTCGCGGTGAAGACGTGGTCAAAAAAGTAAAAGAATTGATCAAAGAAGGCAACATTCGTTCGATAACTATCTCCGATAAACAAGGTAAAGTAATTGCCTCCTTTCCTCTGACGGTGGGTGTTGTCGGTGCTCTTCTTGCCCCGCCCTTGGCCGCAATTGGTGCGATCGCCGCACTGGTTACCGATTGCACGATCTCCGTTGAACGCCGCTAAATTGGTATTTTGTCCCCAAAATATCGCACGCATATAATAAAACTTAAGATTTTCAAATCTACCTTTAGTGCGATATAATTTTCCCAATGGACGAATTCAAAAAAGTAGCCCTGGAAGCTGTCAAAGCTGCTGAGGAGCGAATTCTTTTTCATTTCAACCAAGAACTTGTCGCTGAGCAAAAAGCGGACTTTTCACCAGTGACCAAGGCTGATAAAGAGGCCGAAGAAATAATTGTTTCTACAATTAAAAAAAGATTTCCCAACCACGGTTTTAGCGGCGAGGAATTTGGCACTGATAATCCAAATGCTGAATTTGTTTGGTACATAGACCCGATTGACGGAACCAAAGAGTTTATCCACGGTATTGAAACTTTTGGTACAATCTTGGGTTTAAAACACGGTGATCAAATAATTTTGGGTGTAGTAAACTTACCGGCTTTAAAAGAGCTAATTTTTGCTTCCACTCAAGAGCAAACAACTATAAATGCCGCGAGGGTTGGCGTGTCCAAAACTGACGATTTAAGTAAGGCTTACATCAATTTTGGTGGATATCGGGTCTTAGAAAACCAGGGTTATATGCAAGCCCTTATCAACCTAAAAAACCGAGCTCAAAGCGTTAAAGGTTTCCCCTACGCTTACAGTTTTAGTCTATTGGTAAAAGGCAAAATCGACGGAATGATTGACCCGGCTGCTTTACCTCACGATGTTTCCGCTTGGACAATAATTGTTAAACAAGCAGGAGGAAAATACTCTGATTTTTACGGTAATGAAGACACGCTTGGGCCAACCTCACTGGCTACTAACGGAAAGATCCACAGCCAGCTAATGGAAATATTGAAAGAGGTTAAAGTTTAATGGCAAAGTTAAACCAATACATGTTCGTATTCTTCTTTCTGGGTTTTAAATAGGTTTTTAACTGCCAATTTTAAGAATTGTATGCAAATTACAGATTTCTCACAAGTAAGAAATAAGCGACTAATCGTCTTTGACCTCGACGGTACACTTGCTCCGACCAAGTCAACTATAGACCAAGAAATGTCAAGTCTTCTTGTAGATCTTTTAAAAGTTAAAAAAGTAGCAGTTATTGGCGGCGGCAAACTGGAACTTTTCCAAGAACAATTATTAGATAATTTAAGAGTATCAAATGAACTTTTAAAAAATCTCTTCTTATTCCCCACCACAGCCACCACTTTTTACAAACACGAAAATGGCGAATGGGAACAAATTTACGCCCACAATCTTTCCAAAGAAGAAGTCGACAAAATTATGGCTGCTTTCGACAAAGTATTAAAAGAAGTCGATTACAAGCCGGAAAAAACTTACGGTGAAATTATAGAAAATCGTGGTAGCCAAATTACCTGGTCGGCACTAGGTCAGGACGTTGTCAAAATTTTAGGTGACAAAGGCGTCGAACTTAAAAATAAATGGAGGGAAGAAAACACTCCACTCAAGCTTAAAATTGCCAAAATGCTCCAGGAAGAATTGTCCAATCTAGAAATCCACGCAGCTGGTTACACGTCAATCGACATCACCAAACCCGGTATCGACAAAGCCTACGGACTTCACCAAATCGAGGAACATCTAGGTATAAAAATAGAAAACATGCTTTTTGTTGGTGATGCCATTTTCGAAGGTGGGAACGATTATGCCATCACCAAAACTCCAGTGAATTACGTTCAAGTAAAAGATCCCCAAGAGACTAAAGCTGTAATAAAAGCGGTTCTGCACTCCTCTTAAATTTTCGAAGAAAAACTTTTTCGCCTTCCTTTTGTTGGCCGAGATTGGAAGACAGTTTAATTTACCATTGGGGAAGGAAGTCGCGGTAGTTTTCGGGAGTAATTTCCACAAGTTGGGCGTTTTCCTCGACAATTTTGCGGGCGACTTTCCTTAGCACCCCATTAATCGTTCGTTGAATGTTGCGGATATCAATTTCGTAACCAAAAGGCTTAATCATTAAGGGCCAAACCTCTTCACTAAATTTAACCTTGGCGCTATCAACGCCAGTAGCTACCAACTCTCGAGGGTAAAGATAATCGCGGGCAATTTTCATTTTATCTTCGTCAGTGTAGCGGGGCATAATAATAATTTCGAGACGGTCCATTACTGCTGAGGTAATATTGCCCATGCGGTTAGCTGAGGCAATAAAAAGCACTTCGGATAAATCAACTGGATAGTTAATGTAGTAGTCAGTGAAGGCAAAATTTTGTTCCGGGTCAAGTAACTCAAGCAGCACTCCCATAATGTCGCTTTCAGCACCCTCTGCAATTGAATCAATTTCATCAAGCAGAATTACCGGATTTTTGGTGCCAGCACGAACCAAGGAACGTACAACGGTGCCTGGTTCAGCCTGCGGTAGAGTGCGGGGCTGGCCGCGCAGTAACATGGGGTTACTCATACCACCCATGGCAATTCGGCCAAACTTCCTGCCCAAAGACTCCGCAATTGAAGCGGCAAACGAAGTTTTGCCGCTGCCGGGTAAGCCCACAAAACAGAGGATGCTAGCCCGGGTAGTTTTGAAAACCTTATCAGAGTCTTTTTCCTGGTGGAGTTTAAGAACCGATAAATATTCCAAAATTCGGTTTTTTACTGACTCTAAGCCCCAATGGCTCTTATCAAGAATTGTTTTGGCAGCTTTTAAGTCAAGATTATCGGTCGAACGGGCAGCCCAGGGTATTTTTAGGATCCAATCAATATATTTGGCAGCTTGCTCGTAATCTTGCTGATACACGCCATGGGTCATGGCGCGATTGAGCCGCACCAAAGTTTCTTTAGCAGTTTCTTTGAGATCGTCTGGTAAGTGCGCTTTCTCAAGTTTTTCAGAAAGTGCGGAAATTTCGAGTAGTGTAGATTCTTGAGGTTCTTGGTCTTTTTCTTTGGCAGTGGGCATTGTTCTAAACTATTCTAGGGATAAGGAAGAATTTAGTCAACCGTTTAAAAGAAGGAGCTACAAAATTGTCAGGAAAGTTTGGTTGTACGTTGACTAAGTAGTTATAATAACTTATTATGAAAACAACCTATATGGCTAAAGTAAAGTCCCTCCCCAAAAAAGATTTAGTACCAGGAAGCAAAATCCCCATTACCTACCTACTAGACTATGTAAAAGAGGGTTATTCTGTTACCGATTTTGTCTCTGCCTACCCTTGGGTAAAAAGAAGTGATGTTGAAAAAGCTCTTGAAGAGATAAAAAAGCGAGATTTCACTTCGCAATATGCCGTCTAGACAGGCAAAGCTTCAATTCTACGCTGACGAGTGTTTCCCAATCACATCAGTAACTTTTTTGAAATCACTAGGATATTCCGTAATTCACGCTTACGATATTAAATTTGTTAGAAAATCGGATCCAAAGCACTTACTAAAAAGTAAGGAGCTAAATAGAGTCCTCTTAACTACTGACCGAGATTTTCTTTACTACAGCGAAGCTAATTTGGCCAACCATCCAGGCGTAATAGTTATTTCTTCTGGATCAGTAACTGCTCCCAAAGTTAACACTGTATGTAGCAAGTTATTCCAAAAGTTAAGTAGTGATTTAGTAAAAAGTTCGTTAGTACGCTCTTCGAGCGAGAAGATGGTTAAGTTTAAAGATGGGGAGAAAGTTTTAGAGAGAAAATTGTAACTAAAGTTATAGGTTGGTTGGAAAAGCTGTCAAGGAAATTTTACTGTGTCTCCTAAATTTTTTACCGGCCAATTACTGCTCATCTTAGTCCAAGCCAAGCTAATAGAACTGTAATTATTACAGTAATAACAATCTTTTCTAAATTTCTAGTTACCCAGTTAGGGATATGCACTCTAGGGAATTTTATGGTTTTATTAATCTTGGTAGCCCAAGGATATTTTGCCCCGCACTTATGGCAATGTGACGGAATAGAAGTTGGACCCCCTCCTATTACATTTGGTATCACGTAGTCACCTCTTATAGGCTCGTTGCATTTAGGGCACGTGTGGATGGTTTTTGCTCCACAATTACCACAAAAATCCTTTCTATGCTGTTGCAATTCATTATAATGGTCTGTAATTTGATGACCATTTAAACAAACTTGCATTACGTCATAATATCCCATGATTTTAATTACCTTTCTCCGCAAGTTGGGTTGTACTGAGTTCTGATCATTAATTCGATCTTTAGACGAGTTTGTTCGTCCGCGATTTGTAAAATATACAATCCTAAATTTCCGGCTTTGTTTCTTTCCCAACAAGCTTGCCATGGGTGGTTTGGGAACCTATTATTTAAATCATCTGTTTGACCCACGTCTAACAACTTTGGTTGGTTATCAACAATTACATATACAGCAGATATTTGATTCGTGAAACCTCGGAGTGGATCGAACGGTCCTTCAAAATTGTAACCGGTAATGTTCACCTAACCTCCTTACACTTGACAATTTCTGTAATTTTTTGGTTAAATTTACAATGAAGGCCAAAACCTTCACAAAAGTGCTGTTTTCCTTTGAACGGGGGAGCGGCACTTTTATTGTCTCTAATTATACAGAAGTCACTTATTGTTTTCAAGTAGATCTATAACAAAAATCTCTCCAAACTCACCATCTTTAACTTTGGTAGGAGTTTTTCTACCAACATATTCCTCTTTATTTATCTCATTAGATATCAAAAATGATCTAACTGTAACAGAACCTGTTGTTCTTTTATTTCCGTGAATTATTGTGAAGGCGCCTTCAGCATCCTTATCGTTTGTGAACTGGAAACCCACAGCTTTCCTACTTTTATCGTAGAAAAGTACGACCTTATTATATCTACTTATACCTTCTCGATTGTAGAACCCGCTGCTGAACCCGAATGAGTGTGAGCCAGTAAGGCTAATCGAATAATTGCCTAATTTAGACCCGATTTTCGTGAAACGTTTGAATTTATAGTCAGACATAGTGTTGTAGTCACTGTACATGATCTATTATAAGTTGTCAAGTGTTTAATACAGTAGTTTTAAATTTACTGTCTGCAGTTTAATTATTAAACTCTAGATGAGTTTCTTTTATCGGAGGTTTTAAGCTTGTTTTAAATATTTGGGGTTAGAAAAGCTCTAGGGTTTCGGAGGTTTCTTCAACAGCGTCTGTCTCTTTGTACGGTTCTTTATGCGGAGGCATGTCTACTTCTTTGCCGCTCAGTAAGTCTTCAACTGTCAATATTTGGGTTCTTGGATAATCCTTATTCCAAGTTTCGGAGTGATAAAACCCAGCAACTGTGGCCTCCTTTTTCATAGGGTTTGTAGGCTCTTCAAGAGTTATAAAAACACCAATAGCGGCTTTTTCCCTTTCGATCACACCATTTAAATCTCTAATTTGTGAAACATCAGTGTGCCCACTTTTCACTTGGAGCAAAACTTTCTTTGCATCTTCTTTGCCATCCAGAAACGGAATTACCCCATCAATACCCTTGTCGGAGCCTTTTCTTTTATCTTGAACTGGCCGCCCGCCCGCTAGATCAACAGCCCACCATTCGAACTGGAACCGATCGTGTTTTGCTAAATCGACAGCACCACTAAGATCCTTAGGTTCACCAATAACTTCTATCTTCAACCCAGGAAATGAGTCCTTTAGTCTCTTTCTCATTAAACCAACCGCCAAATGTGTTATATCTATTCCGACCCACTTCCTTTTTAATTTCTGAGCTGCAACTAAAGCGGTTCCGCAACCACAAAAAGGATCTAAAACGACGTCACCCTCGTTTGACGATGCTTTGATTATTATCTCCAGTAAAGCTACAGGTTTTTGTGTTGGGTAACCCAACCTCTCTTTTGAAATTGGGGCTATAATTGACACTTCCCAGACATCTGACATTGGTGCTCCGGGACTTTCTTCTTCGGTGGAACTACTAACAACCCTTTTGCCTTCTTCAAACACAGCACGCTGTTTCTTTGTTCCCCATTGTTCAAGGGTTGACTTAGCTAAGTTTTCGTAAAGAGTATTGAAATCTCTTTCTCTTGCTTGGGATTTAGAGTAAAAAAGTATTACATCATGCATCCTCTGAAACCTCTGTGCTTTGGTAGGCCATCGTCTGTACCTCCAAATGACTTCGTTTTGAAAGTTTTCTTTGCCGAAAATTACATCCATTATAGTCTTTAGGTAGTGACTTGCGGTTGGGTCACAGTGTAAATAAAGAGATCCTGTATTTTTCAAAACCCTACGAAGTTCAATCAACCTCGGCGTCATCATCACTAGATAAGCGGTTAAATCGTTATGCCCCAAAAACTTTATTAAACTATCTATCATGTCTGCTATGTTCTGGGTTGGGGCGTTGGTCATTATGTCATGATAGGTTCTTTCAGCCTCTGGACCCCACTTCCACGTATCAGTAAAGGCTTCTATTTGTGCTTCCGACTCTTTATTTTCCTCTTCTTTAAAGATAACGTTATAATCGCGTTTACTGTTAAATGGCGGATCTAAATAGATTAGATCAACACTCTCGTCAGGGAAATGCTCTCTGAGGATTTTTAAGTTGTCGCCGTAATAGAGCGCGTTGGTTTTCAATTCCATAAGTTTAACCATTTTACCATTTCTAGGCTTAGAAATCGAATTTTCTTGGCAGCTAGGGATATATGAATAGTTATTCATATATCGTTGCGGTATAATGGCCTTTATGGAAAATATAGTGCCGGATCATGTGGCGATAATTATGGACGGGAACCGCCGCTGGGCAAAACAGCGAGGCCTTCCCGCCCTTGCAGGCCATGCGGCAGGGGTTGAAGCTTTGGAAAAAGTAGTTACCTTGGCTGCCAAAAAGAAAATTAAATTTTTGACAGTTTACGCACTATCTGCCGAAAACTTGCAGGAACGCGGACAAAGTGAACTTGCGGGCCTCTTTTCTTTAATTCAAAAAGGTTTGGTTACCAAACTTGACCGGCTGGTGAAAGAGGGTGTAAAACTAGTTTTTCTTGGTAACATCAAAGCTCTACCGACGTTAGTTCAGAAGGCGCTTGGTCTGGCCTTGGAAAGGTCAAAAGGCGGTAAAGGTTTACAACTGGCTGTTGCTCTAAACTACAGTTCTCGAGCTGAAATTGTGGAAGCAGCGCAAAAAGCCTCCTCTATAAAAGATTTGGACGAGACCAAATTTTCCAATCTTCTTTACACTTCTCCCACAGCTGATCCGGATTTAATTATCCGCACCGGTGGGCAAAAGCGGCTTTCTAACTTTTTGTTGTGGCAGGCTTCTTACAGTGAGTTATATTTCACTGACTTGTTATGGCCGGATTTTGGAGAAAAAGATTTTGAGAGAGCACTGGAGGATTTTGCGCTGCGCAAGCGAAATTTTGGAGCTTAAGTACCGGGGATGGCGCGGTTAGCAAAGAGAAAAATACCGATCGCCACAATTATCGCTACCACTAAAATCACAAAAATCGTTACCGGAAAACCACCTTGGTGCTCCTCACTTTGAGTTTCCTCACTTGGGGTAACTGCGGGAGTTGGTGTACCTGGGGCAGTTGGGGTAGAACTTTCTGCCGGTACTTGCCAAGGTAGTGGAGCACTGGCTAAGGAAGGGTCTGGAGCTGCAGGTACACTTGGAGGGGGCGGAGTATTGTCTTCTGGGCGCAGCCAACTAGGACCAACTTCACCGGTGTTTTCTGGCGGCGCTGGCGGTTCGATACTTGGAGTTGAGGTCCCTACTACTCCACTGGCAACTGGTGCAGTTGGTGTGGGTTCTGGGGCTGAAGGTTCAGGTACCGCTGGTTGGTCATTCATAGCCCATGGCGGTTTCTCCATTTCTGTTGGCGCTGGCATAGCGGCAGCTGGCGGTTCCGATACTGTTGGGTTGCTTGGTGTTGGCGGTAGAGGATTTGGCATTGGGTCAGGAACTGCCGGAGTTGGTGTTGGACTTGGGTCAGCTAGCGGCGTTGTTGGTACCGGATCCGGACTTGGTGGTAGCGGTGGGGGGTCGGGTATTGGGTTTGGTTCTGGCGTTGGCAGATTAGGATCAGGACCTAACGGTGAGGGTGGTGTTGGACCAGAAGGTGGGGTAGGCGAGTTTGGTTCTTCGGGCATTTAAAAAATTAAACTGCAGATTTTATTAGAGAGCAGTTCTCCTTAAGAAAGGTTATCTTATCATACAATAAGTTGTCAAGGATTTATCTTGAGGTTTGCCGCACACCTATTTTTGTGCTAAAATACCATAGTTTCTGGCCTCGTGCATCTTGTGGCCAGCGATATCGGGTTTTCATCCCAGGAGACCTGCGGGTTTGAGCTGCGGAGCAACTAAAAATTTGGCGCGTTCGTCTAGAGGCCTAGGATATCGGGTTTTCATCCCGGAGATCAGGGGTTCGAATCCCCTACGCGCTACCAAATTTTTACACCCCGCCGAGGTCACCACTTTAGAACCCTGTTGTGACTAACTTATCCGACCAGCTGTTGGGTAAGTGACTTTTTTTGATACCCATTGATACATTGACACAAAACGCTTTCTATGCTACAATCCTCATGTTAATAAACAGGTATCGGGTTTGAGTATTAGTCTCGTGTCCCGAGCAATGAAGTCCCCGACAAGGGGATTTTATGTTTTCTGCCCAAAAAGACGAGCCCACTAAAGGAAACGATGAGCAAAAAAGACACCAAAGTTCTTTTGACAGCCGAAGGTTTGCAAAAACTGAAGGTCGAGTATGACGAGTTAGTCAACGTCAAAAGAAAAGAAGTAACGGAAAAAATTGCTAAAGCCCGCGAATTTGGTGACCTCTCCGAAAATTCCGAATACGACACCGCCCGCGAAGAACAAAGCTTCACTGAAGGTCGAATAATGGAACTTGAGGAAATCCTTTCTCACGCCAAAGTTATTGAGTCCGCGCCAAAATCCTCCGGAACAGTTGATATCGGTTCGAGAGTCCGGGTCCATGTTGACGGCGAGGAAGATGAGTTTGTGATCGTTTCTTCAGTCGAGGCTAATCCTATGGAAGGCAAAATCTCGGTTGAGTCCCCGGTCGGTAAAGCGCTGCTTGGTTCTAAGGTCGGGGATGTGGTCACTGTTTCCTCCACCATCAAAGCTACGTATAAGATTCTCAACATAAGATAGGGTAGACAATCTTGCGTTTCCTTTAGGAAACTAAAAGTCCTCGACATTAAGTAGTTTCTCCTAAACCTAAAAATTTGCTTCCAAACCCTTTTTGAGCTACAATCGCCCGCGTAATGGACGATCTGATCAAATTCTTTGTTTTTGCTTCCAGGCTGAAATTTTTACCGCGCCGGCGCTGGAAAACTCTTGGTATTCCCAACCCAGAAACAGTCGGTGACCACATCTATCTCACCACCTTTTTAGCCTGGTTGTTTTCGTTTGGACACGATTTCAACAGCCGTAATTTAATGCTCTCTTCCTTAGCGCACAGCCTAGATTTGGTTTTTCGGCAAGGTCATGATGTTTATTTGCAAATCCTTAAAGAAAACCCGGCTTCTTTGTATAATGAGGTTCTCCCCACAATTCCTCCCAGCCAACTAATCAAGGGGGAGAAAGAATCATTAAACAAGTTGCTGAAATACTCTACTGGCTTCCGCAAAGAAATCCGCAAACTCTGGGAAGATTTTAGGTTAGGAAAAAGTAAGGAGGCCAAATTTTTAAACACTGTGGATAAATTGGAAAACCTAATACAAGCCTTAACCTACAAAAAACACTTAAGTAAGAAAACACTTAAAATTTTTTGGGATGAGTGTTACAAATCAACTAATGATGCTAGAATTTTGGATTTTCTTAGCTCCCTACAAGAATACGAGGTTGGTAGTGAGAAAGCGGTTAAGAACCGCACCAATCTTAATTTAATAAAGTTTATTTTTTGCGTTGCTAAGCTCAAGACCATCAAACGCAAAGGCTGGCTACTGCGGGGTGTAAAAAATCCCGATTCAATTTCTTCACATTCAGCCTTATCAGCGCTGATGGTCTGGTTTTTGAGTAAACGAAGAAAACTTGACCAGTCAGTGATGTTTATGATGATTCTTTTACACGATCTTTGGGCTTCAGAGATCGGTGATATTAGCCCGCACGAAGCTTTTATCACTAGAAAAGTGAGTGCCAAAAAAGTTTTCGAATCCTTTCCTTGGATTGGTATGCAACAGGAAAAAGAAATTATTATGAGAAAAACTTTGGAGACAAAGGGAGCTGCCTTAGAGAGAATTTTTCGTTATTTACCTTATCAGTTTCATCGCGAACTCAAGTATTTGTGGCTTGAATTTGAGACCGGTACAAGCCCAGAGGCAAGATTTGCTCGTCAAGTGGATAAAATTGAAACCGTTATTCAGGCAATGGAATATTATCTTGAAGACAAAAAAATTTCCCCGACCTCGTTTTGGTTGGGTTTGAAAGAGATTATTGACGATCCTCAATTGTCCAAATTTGTTGAAAGCATCGATAACTACTACTTTAAAGAAAAAGTGCCTGCTAGAGAGCTTGTAAGTTGAGACAAATTATTGTAAAATTACGAGCCAAACCCAAAAACTAAACGAGGGATCAACGCCTTAAACTCTAAAGAAAGGAGGGAGCTTTCGTGAGGCGTGCACTGCGTATCGGCTGGTTGCTCTTGGTGGCCGTACTCGTTTGGCTCCTTCCTCCTTTGGCTGTAAAAAGCCTTGGGGTTGAGGATACGCTCAGACGAATAGCGGAGAAGTCGGTTTGGAAACGACTACTGGTCAGTTGGGAGAGAAGGAGTCGACGGCGACTTTACCGTCAAATTGACCAGTTCTTCGAAGAGCGTTGCAGGCCTGTTCTTTCCAGGTTGCGCAAGAGCGGGTTTCGGGCTCTTGGGAGTGTGAAACCTCAGACGGTCCTCGAACACATCGAGGCTGTCAAGACCAGGTTTGAACGGGAGGCGAGAATCGAAGGTTTTTCCGAGGAAGAGATTACCGAAGGTGTTTACCGCATCATCTGCCACGAGCTAGATGAGGTGGTAAGCCGACGTGATCGAATGCGTACACCTGGTCTTCCTCGACGGAAGGCTGATCGTGACGCTTTCGTTGACGACTTCTGGTACGATCCGACTTGGTTCCCCTCGGTTGCCGGTGGTGTTAGTCAGCAGTGGATCGATTCCTACAATAGGGATAGGCCAGCTGTCTACCGGTTTCTCTTGGAAGAGAAAGGCAAGAAGTTTGCCTCTAGCGTGAGCCTTTACTACGAGGCCTTCCATGTTGGTATAGACCGGACCTCGGTGCTCTGCCGAGACAACCACTATGCCGAAACCGTGGAGCAAGGCATCGCCGAAGGTGTTAAGGTGAACTTCTTCTGGCAAGAGGCAGTTGCGGCCATCGCCAGCCCAAGGATCCGTATGCAGGTTGCTCGGGCGTACAATGAGTACTTCCGACGCCAAGCAGAGGAACCAGCTGCCACTAACTAAGAAAAAGGAGAAAGAGATGAAGCGTACGTAAACCAAGCCTCCGTGAGACCCTCGCCGGTACGGAGGCTTAACCATTTGTCCAGCCCCTCAATGTAAAACATCGAGGGGCTTTTTCTTGCGCAAAAATACGCTGATCAGTATACTAAGAGCAATGTTTTGGGCGGATATTATTGCCAAAAATCTAAAAGACAAAGGACCACATTTGGTTGACGATGCCAAAACTCCTTCAGGCAAAGTTCATGTTGGCGCCTTGCGTGGAGTATTAATCCATGATTTTGTTCATAAAGCCTTGCTTGAGATGGGAGCAAAATCCCGCTATACCTACATTTTTGACGATTTTGACCCCATGGACTCTCTTCCAGTTTATTTAGATAAAAGTAAATACGAAAAATATATGGGAGCCCCGCTGAAAAACATTCCTGCTCCGGAAGGCGAAGGTTCATACGCGGAATATTACGCGCACGATTTTCGGACGGTCTTTAATAGTTTAGGAGCCAAACCAGAAATTTTATGGAATTCTAAACTTTACGAAGAAGGTAAGTTGGATAAGGCGATCAGAGTTGTTTTAGACAACGCTGAGCAGATTCAGGAAATCTACCACCAAGTTTCCGGTTCCCAAAAAGAAAAAGGCTGGCTGCCTTTTCAGCCGGTTTGTGAGAATTGCGGTAAAATCGGCACAACTAGAGCTTACGACTGGGATGGCCAAGAAGTTAAGTACAAGTGCGAGTCGGAGATGGTTGAGTGGGCAAGAGGTTGCAGCCACGAGGGTAAAGTTTCACCTTTTGGGGGAAGTGGAAAAATGCCCTGGAAAGTGGAGTGGCCGGCCAAATGGTTTGTTTTGGGAGTAACTATCGAAGGAGCCGGGAAAGACCATTCTTCCAAGGGTGGTGCGCGTGATGTTGGCGTCAAGATTATCCGCGAAGTTTTCAAAAAAGAACCACCTTACGATGTTTCTTACGAATTTATTAACTTAGGCGGTAAAAAAATGAGTTCGTCCAAAGGTTTGGGGTCTTCCGCTCTGGAAGTTGCTGAAATTTTGCCGCCAGAGGTCCTTCGCTTTCTTTTTGCCCGAGTACCAGCTCAGAGGTCCATTGATTTCGATCCTACACAAGAGACAACCATACCTAACCTCTTTGATGAGTTTGATCGAGGGCAGAAGGCACATTTTTCTAAAGAAAATCCTGATCTTGCTAAAACTTGGGAAGCATCACAGATTGGAGAAATAAAGCAAGAATTTGTACCACGCTTCAATTTAATTAAAGAAGCACTCTCTAACTTCAAAAACGAAGAAGAGATTCTCTCTGAAGCGGGAAAATTAAAAGGAGAGAAACTGTCCAAAGTTGACGAAGAAGCGATCAAACTACGTATTAAATACGTAAAAATCTGGTTGGAGAGGTTTGGAAAAGAAGAAAAGGCCAGCGAAAAAGCTGTTTTGAGTCCAGCGCAGAAAAAACTCCTCGAAGAGATCAGTCAAGCTCTTAAAGAAACTCAGAGGGAGGACGAGGTGCAAAACTTCATTTATAATAGAGGAAGGCAGCTCGGTTTGACTCCGCAAGAAACCTTTCAAGCGGTTTACAAAGCCCTTTTAGGAAAATCCCAGGGTCCAAAGGCTGGGAAGTTAGTCCTCTCACTCGGGTTTAAGAAAGCAAAAGAGAAATTTTTAGAGGCGGCCAAATGATTGACATTAAAGAAATCCGGGAAAATAAAGATAAAGTAACTCGGCAACTAGCCAAAAAAGCTTTTTCTATTAATCTTGATTATCTTCTTGAGATTGATAACGAGCGGCTCCGGCTGATCCAAGAAGTGGATAGCCTGCGTACCAAAAGAAACGAGGCTGCGAAATCGCGTGACATTGACAAGGGCCGGGAAACAAAAGAAAAACTGGAGAAAGCTGAAAGAGCTCTTTCTGCAGTCGAAGAGGAGTTTAAAACCGTGCTTTATAGAGTACCTAACCCTCCTTTGGAAGACGTTCCGGTTGGAGATGAAACTCACAACAAAGTTCTCAAAATTGTTGGGGAGCTGCCGAAGTTTAAATTTACCCCCAAAGATCACGTAGAAATTGGAGAAGATTTAGGCATTATTGATATCCCAAGAGCAGCCAAAGTTTCCGGAACCCGCTTTGCTTACCTTAAGGGGGACGGAGTTTTATTAGAGCTAGCTTTGGTGAACTACGCTTTCAGGAAACTTTCCCAAAAGGGGTTTGTACCGGTTTTACCACCGGCGATGATTAAACAGGAAATTACTGAAGGTTTGGGCTATTGGCAAGCTGGTGGCAACGAAAACTACTATCTGGTCAGAAATGCCGATGTTTATGCAGACGAGGAAGGTTTGGGTTTATATCTGATTGGAACCGGAGAGCACTCGGTTGTTCCCATGCACAAAGACGAAGTTTTTGAGGCAAGCGATCTACCTAAAAAATACGCAGCTTTTTCACCCTGTTTCCGTCTGGAGGCTGGCTCTTACGGTAAAGATACCCACGGGATCTTAAGAGTCCACCAGTTTGATAAAGTAGAAATGGTTGCTTTTGTGAAGGGCGAAGACGATGAAAAAGTAAGAGGAGAAATGCTTACTTTAGTCGAGGAGATCATGGGCGACTTGAAACTCCCTTACCAAGTCGTCAAATTGGCAAGCGGAGATTTGAGTTTTCCGGCCGCCCAAACCACTGATATTGAAACTTGGATCCCTTCGCAGGAGAAATACCGGGAAACCCACTCAATTTCAACCACAACGGACTTTCAGGCTAAAAGGCTGAATATAAAGTACGCTCAAGGAGCTAATAAGGATTTTGTTCACATTCTCAACGGTACCGCTATCGCTCTCGGCCGGACAATAATCGCCATTTTAGAAAATTACCAACAAGAAGACGGTAGCGTAGCCGTGCCAGAGGTTTTGCGTGAGTATCTTTCTAAAGACGTTATTTCAAGGGGTTAGTCCCTACAACGGTGAGGTTAAAGTTGTTGAAAGCTTTGGCGAAAGAAGGCTGATTGCCTCTTCCTATACTCAGTCCCGTAGTCTCAATAAGAAAGGAAAAACAGCCTCCTACTGGGATGGGTTCGTCAATAATCTACCTCCTGTAAGTAGAGATGGTCGGATCCTCATTTTGGGTTTAGCCGGTGGGACGATCGCTAAACTGATAACCGCCAAATTTGGCCCGGTCGCTATTGATGGAGTTGATATCGACCCGCTGATGGTTGACCTGGGCCGCAAATACCTAGACTTCAAAGAAAAGAACGTCAACGTGATTATCGCCGATGCCTTAAAGTTTGTTGATGAGACTCGTTATAAATACGATATTGTCTGCGTGGATTTGTTTGCGCGGGGCGATGTGGCGGTGGGTACAGAATCGTCGGAATTTTTTGAAAAAACAAAAAGACTTCTTACTGAAAATGGGGTGGTGGTTGTCAACAAACTTTATAGCACCAGAGAAGCTCTGGAAGGATATTTAGATTTCTTGCACCAAATTTTTGGAAAAACTAACGTGTTAATGGTACGCAACAGTTTTCGTAACGAGAATGTCATCGTTTATGCCCATAGGTAACCTTTCAGAAATCTTCCAAGCAGCTATTCTCGGTATCATCCAAGGGGTGACTGAGTTCCTACCAATTTCTTCCTCCGGCCATCTTTTTTTAGTAACAGAGATTTTGGGTTGGGAGGGAGTGGTTAACTCTCTTTCGTTTGATCTTGCTTTGCACGTAGGTACAAGCGCGGCTGTGGTTTTGTTTTTCTGGAGAGATTTTTGGCGAATGATAAAAGCGTTTGTGGACAACTTGCCAAGAGGATTAAAGGGAGTTTGGGGGGATGAGCAGTCCCGACTTTTAATTTTTATTGTGGTCGGCTCAGTACCAGCCGGCGTAATTGGATTTTTGTTCGAAGATTTCTTTACAACTGAGGCCCGCAATCTACCACTGGTCGCCCTTACCTTAATTTTTTTCGGTCTACTTCTTTACTTGGGTGATCGTTTAGGTCGAAAAGACAGACAGATCAAAGGTCTTACTTTTCTCGACAGCCTTTTTATTGGTTTAGCTCAAAGTTTGGCTTTAGTTCCCGGTGTTTCCCGCTCAGGCATTACCATTACTTCTGGATTGTTTCGCAACTTGGACCGAGAGGCCTCAACCCGGTTTTCGTTTTTGCTCTCTACCCCGGCAATTTTGGGAGCTTCGATTTTAAAATTGCCGGAAATTACCAATAGTGCTTTGGGAGGTTCGTCGCAAACTTTTCTTTTTGTCGGGGTTTTGACAGCCGCAGTCTCTGGATTTTTAGCAATCAAAGTGCTCTTGAACTTTATAATGTCCAACAATTTCACTATTTTTGTAATCTATAGAGTTGTCTTAGGATTAGCGGTTCTGGCGGTGGCTATTGGTATTTAGGTTCAAGGGCTTTGGCCTTCCGACCAAGGGCAAAGTTGAGAGCATGAGTAACTGCTAGACCCACCCGGATGCCAGTGTAAGAGCCAGGCCCGACCTTTGCGGAAAAGCTGTCAATCTCCTTAAGTTTAAGACCGGCTTTTTTCAAGGCTGCCTCGATAGCAGCTAGGGGTGAGTCTTTGGTGATTGTGACCAAAACCTTGCCGTCTTCTTTAATTTCGACCTTGGCTTCTTTGGCGACCGTGGTGTCTAAAAGTAGCTCTTTACTCATATTTTGGGAACAGAGGCAGCGAAGTTTTTCTTTTCACTCTCTTGTCTCATTTCGTCCAAAACTGATCTTTCTGCGATCCTTAAAGTGAAAATAAAACTAGAGCCTTTACCAACCTCACTTTTTACCCAAATTTTGCCACCTAAGAGTTCGACGTAATTTTTAGTAATGTAAAGCCCTAAGCCCGTCCCCCCGCTGGTAGCAGCAGCAGCGTAAGAGTTTTCCAAACGTCCGTACTTGGTGAAGAGCTTATCGATTCCCTCCTTGGTCATACCGACTCCGGTGTCAGTTACTGAGATTTCCACAAAACCAGCCTCTTGAGAAAGAGAAGATTTAACGGTAATTTTACCTTTTTCAGGAGTAAATTTAATGGCGTTGCCAACCAAATTTTGGAGAATTTCCGGGAAGCGCTGCTTATCTAAAATAACCTTGGGTAATTTAGGTTGTTCTTCATAGGTAAGGACGATCTTCTTCTCATCCGTCTTGGAAGCGATTTCCGCAAAAACTTGGTCCACGAGTGGTTTCAGGGCGGCTTCTTCAAAATTAAGCTGCACCCTGCCAGCCTCAATTCGAGAGACATTAAGAAGATCGTTGATCAAAGCGATCATGCGTTCGGAACTGGTGTAGGAAACATCCAAATAATGCTTGAGCTTTTCGTTTTTAATCTCTCCGGCCCGGCCGTTTAAGGCCATCCACAAGTAACTTTTAATCGCGGTCATAGGAGTGCGTAAATCATGAGAGGCAATGGAGAGAAATTCGTCTTTGAGCTTATCAATTTCCTTAAGAGCCTCGTTGGCTTTCTTCAGTTCACGAGTAGCCCTCTCTACCTGTTCTTTCAAAGTGATGTTGAAGCGGCGGATTTTTTCAACGGACTTTGCATTTTCAAAAGAGATGGCAGCCTCAGGTGAAAAGATCTCAAGAACTTTAATGTCTTTGGATGAATAAATCTCGCCAGAAGCTTTTTCCCCTAAGAGCAAAACTCCAACGTGGTCAATCTGAGTTTTCAGAGGGATAACTACAGTCACGTCCAGCCGCCGCAACAGTTCTTTGGTCGCACCTTCCTCAAGATCCTCAAAAACCAGGTTTTTGTCAATGGCTTCTAGTGAAAAGACATCTTTTTCGGAAAAAGAAGGCTCTTTTTTGTAGCCAGAAGTTTCACTAACAAAGATTTTGCCGGCATCGGTTAGAACAAAGGCGCCGCGGGTGATGCGCATTTGGGCCAAAATTTTCTCAAGCAGTTTGTGGGCAATATCATCGATTAAAATCGTTTCCGCCATGGTTCTTGTAAGGTCAGAAAGCAGCACAGTAGACTCGTAATCCTCTTTAAAGAAGATCCGATCAGTAACGTGCTCAAAGAAGCGCCGTAGAGGTTGGAAGGTGAAGGCCACGACTAAAGTTAGTGAAGCGTAAATTAGTAGCTGTGCCGTAGAAGTAGTAGTTCTGAAAAGGAAGTTAGTAAGTAGAACAGTTGACCCAATGTAAAAAATTGCAATCGAGAAAACCAAAAGTGAGTAAGCCACCGTCCTCGCCACCACCAGCCGAATATCCAGCAACCGGTGCCTGACAATAGCATAAGCGGTTGCACCAAGAAAGAGCACAAAACCGTAAATTCCTAAGCGGGTTATAGCTGGTGTAACGTTAATTAACTGAGGAAGCACTACGTTAGTCAAAACTGCTATAACTGAGGTTGAAATTAGTCCTAGCAAGACGTAAAAAGTTTGAGACTTCTCGACTCCCACTAGAGTTTTAAACTTTATGAAAAGAGCAACCGCACTAATTAAAACTACGTATAAGAAAGAGTAGACCGAAAACAAGTCTCCTAAGGGTCCGTAGGTAAATTTAACCCTATTTCCAACTATTTCTACATAGGCGATTAAGTCTGTAAAAGAAAGAACTATTAAAAGCAGAGTTGGTATGAATAACAACAAATCTCTTTTCACGTGTAACTTTGCTTTAGGAAAGTTTAGCGAGAAAAGTAAGAACACATAGGCTATTAGGGACGCACTTGCGTAGTCCAAGCTCTTAAGGAGGTTTATTACAGATCTCCCAAAAGTCTCATCTTCGGAGAAACTGACAAAAGACCAAAAAGCCATTAAGAGGGATAGGGCAGCAAAAAGCCTGTTAGTCCAGTTCTTTGGATTTCTAGTAATTACTAGAAGACCAAGGAGAAGGTTAGCAACAATTATCGAAACCGCAAGTATTAAATCAAGACGCATCTTGGCTAGGTTTTTCTCCAACTACTATAAGTGAGTACCCTAAGCTAGGAAAAAGTTTCCCCAAAGTTTGGAATTCAAGGTTCAAAAACTTTTTCGTTAAAGATCTGTTGAGTTGAAACACTTTTTTAACTAAAGGAACCTCGGGAAAATAGGTTAAACCGAAAATTCTTACGTTATTAAACTCTTTAAAGAGTTTCTTTAGTTTTGGAGCAGAATAAAAATAGACTGGTATGGCTGGTGGTTCACCTTTACTATAATTTCTTATTTTATACGGTCTGAAACTACTAATATATTCAGGATTTAGATGGAAAAGCGAAGAAAGAATGTTTCTTAGAGAATACTGTGAGTAGAACATAAAGATAAACTTACCGCCAGGCTTGAGGGCCTGATAGACCTCAGCGACAAGATTGTTGATGTCAGTTGAGTGAGAAAGTGATCCATAAAAAGATACCATATTATCAAAAGAGTTGGGTTCTAGCTTAATTTTATCGAAATCTTCGTTTAAGAACTGAGCGTTTGGGTGTAATTTTTTGGCTTTCTTTACCATCTCGAATGAGATGTCCACACCCACGTACCTTTTTGCCGGTACAACTTGGTACCCAAAGCCAGTTCCGGACCCGAGATCTAAAACATTTTCAGGTTGGCTGCTGTGTTGTAAAAATTTACTAGTAAGTTTGCTGACTAAGTCATCTTCAGCCCCACTGATAAAATCGTGGTACAAATTATCATAGTCAGCAGTAACGTTGTTGTAATAAGTTTTAGTGGCGTTTTTTAAGACGGTCGCGATAGAGGGATACACTCTTTAATTTTAACATAAGGCTTTTACCTAAGAAAAAGGGCTACCTCCTTTTAGAGAAGTAGCCCCTTGGTTACTTATAGAGTACGCGCTTAGTTATGGCGTTGCCGAACAGAGCGATGAAGGGACGTCTGAGAAACCCAGGGATGATGTAGAGCGGGTTCTGACGTCTCAGGATCACTCCCACAGGTGGGTCATCACGCAGGTAGTAATTGGTTTCCACCCTCACTTGGGTGAAGTCCAAACCGCGGTAATATTCCAGCTCTGTGTCGGCGTATGCCTCACTCTTTCTCCATGGTGACCAGTTAGGATCGATCGCTTTTCTCACGTCACCCACAGTCAGGGTGGCGTATTCCTGAGGAGTTGGTGCGCGACGTCCGGATTGACAGTAGAGCGAGCAGATGTTCTTGTAATCCGGAACTCTGCTTCCGACCAAGACTTGTCTGTATCTTGAAAGAAGCAGTAGGAAAGTCTGGGCAACGATTACAGTACTGGCTCCAGTTATGCTGTACCTTGGCGGGACGCTAAGGGTTATTCCCCAAAGGTCCTTGCCAGATTTGTTAGTGCCAAACCTGTCAGCGATGCCATCGAAGTTAACTGCAGGTTTTTGCAGAATCTCCTTGGCGTCGCAGGGAGTTGCCATACCGACAGCAATTACTCTTCCCAACCTGTTGCGAGCGACGATCACTCCGTCTGGGAAGGAACGTATCCTTTGGGCGTAAGTTTCAGCCGATCGTTCATGCCCCCTACCCCAAGCCAGACGTTCAACCGAGGCGATGTCTGGTGCATCCTCGATTCGCGCTAGGCCGGCGGTGATTTCAGCTCTTTCTACCCTTGTGAACAGAAGCGGCCGGCTCCCCTCTCGCAAGAAAGGCGGCCTAAGGTTGGCCTCCACTACATAGGCTTCCATCACGAACCAGAGGCCGTAAGTCAAGACCAAGTCAAAGATCACCAGACCGAGCCCAAAAGCAGGGAGACCTTCGTAACCAGCAACCAGTACGTAGGTCAAAGGTAATCCGGCAAAGAGGCGGTTAAGCCGACCAAGCCAGACCGTCAGTTTTGACGAAAGCCTCAAGTCAATAAGGCTCAGATTGTAGGCTGACCAGAGACCCCAGAAGAGCCCTGCTGGCCACCGAAGTGGGTTTTTCTTGAGGTTTTCTAAAGCCTTACTCGCGTAGGGTGGCCAGACCGACCTTTCTACAGAAAAGATCCATATTAGGGTTATCGTCAGAACTGACTCTGAGATGATTAGCAGAGTTCCGTAGAACACTACGTTTACGCCGTAGGGCTCAAGAGTCTCTACCTCAATTGCCTTCTCCACGATGTAGCCTAGTACGACAAAGTACAGAACAAGACCCAGAAGAAGGGCCTTGTTTATCCAGGATTTAGCTCTCTCGTTTAACACAATCCTCTCCTTGTTTTTGATTTTTGTACAATTAAATTGTGGTGTGCCAATCAATTATATACTATAGGACCAAGTTTGTCTAAATTTTATAGAAAAAGAAAAAGACCCGCGAGGTTTGAAAACCTTTTGGGTCTTTGGTGATCTCTCTGTTTGCCAAGCGCCTCTCTCGAATGCTACTATTTCTTAAGAGCCATGAACGCCCTAAAGAAACTGCCTTGGTACATCCTCCCAATCCTCTGGGGCCTACTTACGCTTCCCCTTACGTGGGCTGTGATGTGGATTACTTCCTTCCTGTTTTCTGGAGATAGTAATCTTTGGGTTGCTGCTTACGGAGTTCTAGTATGGGCATTTGTACTAGCAACTCTTCTCGTCTGTCTAGGTAGTGCCTTAACTGCTCCAGAAAAACGACTGCGCTCCCTTGGGTTAACCATTTTCGTTGTCATCGCGACAATTGCAATCCTTTCTTCAATTTAGGGAGCGTAGTTCGTCTGCGAACCTACCAAATCTTGAGCTATTCGCAGCCTCACTTGTTCTGCTACGATCTTACCGACACTTGCCTGATCACTGGGACCTAGAAGTACGAAACTGTGGGTTTCAGCGACATCACTGTATCCACAAGTCTCTACCGAGCGCTGATCACCACAATTTGGCAGAAAGTTGACTTCGATTCGAGTTTCAGGTTTGACGAACTGCGTGTCCGCGTAGTCGGACCTACCCCAAGATGTAGGGGTATCGAAGAAGTTGTAGGGTGAGCATAAACTCGGACTCCACAGGCAATCACCTGAATTCCCGATGTTCCAGACCAGAGTGCCGCTTTCAATCGCAATGTCCTCGAAGATTTGGTTGAAGAGAAGCGCGCGACTTTCCTCAACCTGATCTTGAAGCCTTTTCTTAACCGGTCCGGTATAAAGCTCGAGGACACTTTTAGTTGCCTTGCTCGTAGCAAACCTAAGTAGGCATGGAAGTGGTAGATCACCTAGGTTAGTGGCTAAGTTTGCTACCCAATCACCGTTGACTCCGTTTAGTGGGGAGTCAATGGTGATGACGCCGGCCATTGGTAGAGCCGAACGATCCTCCAAACCTCGTTCGTTGATCGCTTGAGCCATTGCCTGGAAAGCTACCAACCCACCAAAACTGTGACCAACCAGGTAGATCTGGTAGTTTGGCTTAGCTTCTTTCAGCTGCCGGACTGCTTTGAGCAGTTGTTTTGCCGGCCGGTCGTACTTGTGAGCAGTTACGTCCTGACAACCGTAGTTGGCAGGAACCCATTCTCCGGTCCGTTTCTTGACCTTAACGTCCTTGTAGGAAAATTCAAGGAAGTCGCCCTCTGCGAAGCCAACTTCCCGCAGTTCCTGTTTGATCTTCCCGAAAGGCTCCTCATCGCCTGCATCTGATCCACAGGATTCCCCATACTCGGACCCGTCAGTTAGGCAGCTGGCGTAACCTTGAACGAAGATAACGATCTTCCTTGCGTCCGACGGCCCCGGTGTTGGGATCGGAGTTGGTGTCGGGGTTGGCGTTGGTGGGATCGTAAACGAACGGAAGCCCTCTACCTTAAAGACGCTGTTGTTGGTATCGTCAGTGAAAAAGAGGGTACCCGCCTCATCAACAGCAACATCACCAGGACCGATCTGGGCTTCCAGCAGTGCGCAGCCAGTATCGAAACTGACGCAAGTTCCTCCACCAACCACCACTTGTGGCGAACCACCTCCTACCAGACTGTAGATTAGACCCAGCCCGGAGGAGGAATTTTCCGCAGCAATGAGAAACTCATTTCCGAGAACTTCCAAACCGATAAAGCGTTCGCTGACCGGAGTTGAAAGCGACTGAACCTGCCCGCCGGTGATTGCCATCACCCTTCCTCCACCGGAAGCGCAAGGGTCAGTGACTAGGTAGAGTATACCTCCGGCAAATTCCGTGTCTCGTACGCAGCCAAGACCGGCCTGCGTTGCTAGAGTACCGTTTGGACTGATGCTTGGGTCGCCAGTGCCGGCGAAATGGGTTACCGTGCCGCCTGAGTTGACTTTGTAGATCTTGGCGTTATCGAGCTGGGCGTAGATGTCGCCGGTTGTTTCATCAACTGCCACTGACCAGACGTTGGAAGGCAGTTGGGCGAGAGTGGAAATGTTGCCATCTGTACCGACAATCCGAACACGGTTGTTGGAGTAGTCGCCAATGATCACTCGTCCGTCGGCGAGGACTTGCACATCACGCACATCGTCCAGCTGGGCGTTGACTGCTGGGCCGCCGTCGCCGGAAAAGCCTGGGCTAAAATTGCCCGCAACCAACTCAACCGTTCCGTTGGGGAGTACCTTTTGGACCACACTGTTGCAGCGGTCGGCAAAATACACCGCTCCGTCGGGTCCAACGTCAACTCCGGTTGGGCAACCGAACACTGCTGCTAGACGAACAACCATCGGCTCGGCTGCTTGGGAACTCGCAAGCAGTTGTCCAAAGACAACTGGCAGCAGAACCAAAAGGACCAACCAGACCAGACGCGTTACCTGCGTGGTTTTCCTGAACACTTCTCTATCCTTTCTGAACTATTGGCTATTTTCGATTATGTAAAAGTGCTTAACGATCAGCCGCATTTTCTCATTTGCCTTGCTTGGTTGTCAAAGCTTCTTTCTCAATAAACTTGACTATGAGTGCCTGAAATGGTAAGAAAGACTGCAAGGTAGAGACTACTGGCTTTACCTTCACCCCGCACAAAAAATACACGGCAAAGCCGTTACTAGAAGGGGAGCAGAGATCATGGCTGGAGGAAGGAGAGCCCGCGACTGGGTTCATCCTGAGGTGCGCGCCGCTTGGACCACTCAAGGAAGAGATCGGGAGCAGCTGTTACTGGAAGCTCGCAGTCAGATCGACAATCTAGGCTCGGGAATACACTCGGCCTTTGTCGCTGGCCTTGAGTTTTTCATCCTGATTTGGCTCATTCAGGGTAGAAGAGGTACGGACTGGGCGGCTGGTCTGAAGCGTAATTTGGTAAGATACGTAGCTTGGGAGTGCCGTCGGCAAAAAACCAACCCAGTACTGGTCAAAGTTTACTACCAGCCGCTTTTCAACGGTATGTTAGATAACTTAATCGGTCTTCTGGGTGACGGACAAGTGGATCTGGACTTTCTCCTGCAGGGCCTGCCAAGTGCTAGGAGAGATGAGGCTCACAGATTTGCAAGTATAGACCTTGCAGACCTGCGTGAGGGAAGAAGTGTATGGCTTCGCTTCCGGCCGCCGGAACTCGGGCCTATTTTCAACCTCACCACAGAGCGTCTTGCTGTAGTGATGGATGTCGGTTTAGCCAAAGGCCCTGATAAGGACCCACACGTGCCGGTCCGCGAGGAAGAAAACCGTCAGGCCGAACGTAAGCGCTGCCGACGCGAAGGCATTAGCAGGGAGATTACGGAGCGCTACTACGTCAGGTCGCTTCAGGGCTGGATGAACGCAGCTACTGACGTGCAGTACGTGGTAAGGAGAAATCCTGACCTTTTCCGGATCTTTCTTGATAAGACTAGGGAGGAAATTCCAAGATTGGAAGCAGTGGAAATCGGGCCGTAACCTCTGCAAGGAGCTCTGACACTTTAGAGCTCCTTTTCTTTTCTTGCTTTCTGGAAGCAATCAGAGTATATTTTGAAGCTGACATGGCAGAAATTCCTTCACTTTTACCTAACTCTTCTGGTTTTGAGACTACTTATGGTAATGAGGCAAGAGACGCCTTAGATTATCTGGCCTGGTTTAAAAAACAGTTTGATAGGCAATTATTCTCGTTTTTAGACCAAAAGAAAAAAGAAGCTTCTGAAATTGACCCACAAACGCAAGATTTAGTTGGCGAAATTATCCGCTTTGGGCAAAACGGCGGAAAAAGGATCCGGCCAGCCTTTATGTACGCTGGTTATATTAGTTCAGGTGGCCAAGCCCACGAGGCAATTCTTTTCGCTACTTTGTCAGTTGAGCTTCTTCACACCTTTGCCCTAATTCACGATGACATTATGGACAAATCCGATCTGCGCCGTGGTCAGCTCACAACTCATCGGCAATTTACAAAACTTCACCAGTTAAAAAATTTGCGGGGAAAGAGAGAGGATTTTGGCTTAGCCGCTGCCATCTTGGCTGGGGATCTGTCCTACAGCTTTGCCGAGGAGATCTTTACAGAGGCTCCCTTTCCCCAAGAAAGGGTAAGGAGAGCCCGTTACTTTTTCGACCAAATGAAGACTCAAGTAGTTTACGGCCAGTATCTGGATGTTTTAGGAGGTTACAAAGAAACTTTAACCGAAGACGAAGTTTTGAAAATCTTAGAGTACAAGACTGCTAAATACACTGTCGAACGGCCCTTGCATCTGGGAGCAATGCTCGCCGGTGCCGACTACCAAATTCTGGAAGCTTTCAGTCGTTACGCTATCCCCCTGGGGCAAGCTTTCCAAATTCAAGATGATATCCTGGGAACTTTCGGCAGTGAGAAAGAAATTGGCAAACCCGCGGACAGCGACATTAAAGAGGGTAAGAAGACTCTTCTTGTGGTTAAGGCGATGGAGTTAGCAAGCCAGAAAAACAAAAACGCCTTAAAATCTCTTGTTGGTAAGCCTGATGTGACTAAAGATGAGATTGAAAAGGTTAGGAAAATAATTGAAGAAACCGGCAGTTTAGATTACTGTGTCAAATTATCTCGAGAACTTTTGCGCCAAGCCAAAGAAGTTGTGACAGGGGCCAAGCTTAAACCAGAAGGCAAAAATTACTTAATTGCCGCCGCGAGTTACTTGGAAACCCGAATTTAAAAGACACTAATTTCCCGCTTGCTTTCATCAACTTTCTTAAACCTTACCCGCACAGTATTTTTCGGTAGAAGCTCTTCAATTATTTCTGGCCATTCGATAGCAACTAGACTGCCGCTTGCAAGAATTTCTTCAATCCCGACTGATCTGGCCGCTTCCAGACTTTCAGCTCGGTAAAGATCTACATGATGAAAAATTTTGAAGCGGGGATCTCGCAGAGAGTAAGATCGTACAAAAACGAAAGTTGGGGAAAGGACTCTTTTTTCTATTCCCAAAGTCTTTGCTAAACCTTGAACAAAAGTAGTTTTACCGGTTCCCAACTCTCCATAGAGAGCAATTACTTTAGGTTCTGTAAGGCTCTCAACCAAATTCTTGGCTAAACTTTGAGTTTCTCGCCCACTTTTAGAAATCATGGGAATATTTTACCAAAAGAAGCCTAACTTAAGCAGTGATAACCCGATCTTTTAGTTTTCTCTTCAAAATAACCAGACCACCGAAAGCTAGTAGTAAACTACCTAAAACGACCAGAGGGGTGTTAATCGGATTTTTGTCGGTATTACCAACTTGGGCCGAGACTGTGGCTGACGTGGTGGCAGCTAGAACTTGAGGGATTTTAAATTTAGGTCCAGGGGTTTCTTCTGGGTCGTCAGACTCTAACTGATTAGAACCATTTTTTGAAGTCAGTTGTCTCTCAGACGTTGCAGCTAAAACTGTGGGGTTGGGCGGATTTTCCGCTCCTGGGGTTGGATTGGAATTGGCGAACCAGCTTCCAGCCTCATCCTTTGCCCAAGACTCTCCCTTAACAGTCGTGTCGTAACGGAAGCTTTCCACCTCGGTCCCATCAGGTTTCAATAAACGAACCGAGTCGGTCAGATCGTTGAGTTTAGGTGAACTAAAATTAACCACCAAAAAGTTTCCTGCCCCAATAATTGTGCCGGCGGGGATTTCGTAGGGAGAAGATTTCCCTGGCTCATCGTCAACCCACCAACCGGAAAGATCGGCTGGTCCTGTCCCCTTATTTTTGATTTCTACCCATTCGGTGCCGCTGCCAGGTTGAGCAACAAATTCGTTGAGAGAAGGTTCTCCAATCTGGTCGACAACTGTCGGCGTTCCTGTCTCCTCTTTTTGCTCCTGTTCCTTGATTACTAAAGAGTAAGTTGCCGAGTCAATGTTGGCAGAGCCGGTTCTAATCCTGACAGCCAGATAGTTTTGTCCGAGCGGGGCAGTTTTAGTGGAACGCCCTTGAATTTTTCCAACCCAGTAACCATCAGAGTCGGTTTGAAACTGAGGAAATTTGTCCCAGGAAACTGTGTCGGAAAGCCACAGATTTTGGTTGGGGTTAAAAGTTTGGCCAGCTCTTAAATCGTTAGTCTGCTTGCCGAGGCGAGCCTTGATGAAGTAGCTAGTGTTGGGACTGGCTGAAATTTCCAAATTAATTTCAAAGGAAGTTTCGGGAAGAATTTCACTTGGAGCAGTAACTTTAAGAAAATCAGCAGCAACGGCCGAGGGTGTGAAAAAATAAAACGAGGTTGTAACAGTAAGTAGAATTAACTGAAGAAACCAAAGTTTTTTCAGCAAGGGTATAGTTTGGGCAAGCATGTGCATTAACTTACATTGCCGCAAACTTCCCGTCAACTGAGACGATCAATATAGGAGAAATTCAAACCGGATCAATTTTCTTTCCACCTTTGGTAGCAAAGTTTGAATTTTTAACTTATCTGATGTGCCAATAGATCGCTAAAGCGCTCTGCGACCACTTCGTGGGCTAAAATTGTTTTCGGTCTAACGAATGTGCCAGTAGATAGTTTTTGTACCGTCGCCGTGGTCAATGCTAATGCCCTTACCTTTGCCAGTACCGGGGATGAGTTGCGGGCAGCCATTATCGCTACCTAAGTAAGCGGTTCCGCTTTTAGCGGCTTTGATTGGAGCGTTCCAGCCAGCGGTCATGTCAATTGCCGGGTGTCCTCCGGATTGTCCCAGTTGTGCATAAAAAGCGGGGTTAGCACCAAAGGGTTGGGTAATACGGGGGTTATCCTCCGGCCAGGCTAACACCCCAGAGTTCAAATAAGGCATCGGGTCAACTGCTCGACTGTTGACTAAAAAGCCAAAGTGCAGGTGCGTGCCAGTGGAACAGCCAGTGTTGCCTTGGAAAGCAATAATCTCGCCGCGTTTGACTGGGCCAAGCTTGGTTCCTAAGTTAAAGAGAGCTTGCTGAATGATTTGCTGAGCAATTTGTGCTTGAGCTAGCTCGACTTGGAAGTTTTGCTCATTGTTTTTAGTGATGGTGAGAAGGTTCGCCTTTTGGGCCCTTTGGCTATCAAGATCAGCTTTTTGACTATCAAGTTGAACTTTTAGCTCTTCCGCACTCTTTTTTTGATCGGAAAGATTGGTTTTTTCTTCCTGGTAAGTTTCTTTTAGTTCTTTGAGTGAAGTTATTAAGCGGACGTCTTGGTCGTGGATAGCTTCAGCGTATTTCTGCAAAACTAAGAAGTTATTAAAGCCTTCGGTTTTGAGGAAAAGTTCAAGCGGCCCCACAAAGCTTTGTTCGTAGACAGCCCTTACTCGAGAATTGGCAACTTCAGTTCTGTTAGTTAAATCGCTTTCTAAGTCCTCGAGTTTATTTTCAGTGTTAGCAACATCCAAGGCTAGCTGAGCGATGCGGTTTTCCGTCTCGTCAATTTTAAGCTCAGTTAAGGCAATCTCATCGTCCATCAGAGCAATTTGGCTGCTCAGGGAACGTTGCTGGTTTTGGGCGTCTTTGATCCTTTTTTGTAAATCGGATTGTTTTTTGAGGTTATCGTTAAGCTGTTTTTGCAATTCAGTAAAAGTGGAACCAGAATTTTCAGCTAAAGATTTTACCAGAGGAGCCGGCGATAGAGTCAGCAGAAGACTGAAAATTAACACTACTGGTAATAGTTTTTTTAGTTTAAGAGCTGACCAAAGTTTTTTCATTTCTTTAAATTTCTAAGTAGCGCCGGGTGGCTACCCAAGCCCCAAAAGACCCAATCAGTAAGCCAAGAAACATTTCCGCTCCCAGAATGAGCAGAAAAACTAAAGGATCGCTAGGCAAAAGCGGTATTGGTTCGAATTGTTTCTGCAAGGCTGGTGAAATAAACGGATAAAGAATGATCAGTATGCCCATTGCCAGCAGAGCACTAATAAAACCGTAAGCAATGCCCTCAATAATAAACGGAGTGCGAACGTAGGCTTTGGTAGCCCCGACCAGCTTCATAATCTCGATCTCCTCTTTATGCAGCGAAATATTTAAGCCAACTACAATTAGAGTAACCACCACGCTAGTTAAAAGCAAAAAGGAGACGATAATAAAACCAACCAGCCGCACCGTTGAGGTTACTTTTATCAAAGTATCGATAATTTCTTGATAGTAAACGACTTTTGAAACTTGCGGCTCACTTTTTAGGGCATTGGCGATTTTTTCAAAATCGCCAATTTTGTTACCGGAAACTTCAACTGAGGCTGGTAAAATGTCAGCGGTGACAAACTCAAGAAGGGCAGGCTCGTTTTTATTACGCTCTCGGTAAATTTCCAAAGCTTCTTCCTTGGAGATGTGTTTGGTGTTAGTAACCGAAGGGATTTTGGAAACGTTATTTTTTATTTCCTCAATTTGCTCTAAGCTTGTATCGTCTTTAAGAAAAGCAGTAACTTGAGGCCGGGTTTCGTAATAGTGAATAATTACGTTTGAAGCTAGCGATACTAAAATAAAGATTGCACCAACAAAAAAAGTTAAGAACATTACCAAAATCGCTGCCAAGGCGTTGTAGGGGTTGCGTTGAATTCTTTTAGTTGCGGTTTTGGTCAGGCGGTTTATTTGGGCCATTTAGTTTTTACTTTCTTTAGTTTCAGTTAACCGTTCTTTCTCCTCTTTTTGGTCTTTGGTACCTTTCTGACGGCTATCCTTAACAATTTTGCCTTTCTCAATTTGAACTCGGCGGTGAGGAAGGGAAGAGGTAATATCCAAATTGTGAGTAGCCATAATCACCGTGCTTCCCAGACTATTAACCTTGGTTAAAAGTTGCATTACTTCCCAAGCGCTTTGCGGGTCCAAATTTCCAGTTGGTTCATCAGCTAAAACTATTTCCGGGCGCAATACTACGGCCCGGGCGATTGAAGTTCTTTGAGCCTCCCCACCGGAGAGTTGGCTGGGAAAGTGCCCGGCCTTGTCTTGTAGGTTAACTAACTTCAAAGCTTCATTAGCAGTTTCCGAAATGTCAGAGTCTTCCAAGCCCATCACTTCTAGGGGAAAGGCAACGTTTTCAAAGACAGTCCTTTGAGGCAGCAGTTTAAAATCCTGAAAAATAGTTCCCACCTTGCGGCGCAATACTGGAATGTGTTTTTCTTCTAGGTTAGAGACGTCCCACTCGTCAACCATCACCTTGCCGGCAGTTGGTACTTCCTCGCGGATTAGAAGCTTGAGAAGGGTAGATTTACCCGCACCGGAATGACCAATTAGAAAAACAAACTCACCGTCGGGAATTTCTAAATCAAGATTTTCCAGAGCGTAGTTATCGTAATATTTTTTGGAAACACCGGAGAATTGGATCATGGTAAAAGAGATAATACCCTCGGAGACTTAAACTCTAGCAAAAATGAACCTAAAAAGCAACCTTTGGTCAGTAGCGCAGGTGCTAAAGCCGAATTTCGGCTTCTATAAACTCGTCAATTTCTCCGTTGAGCACCGCGTCTGTATTGCTAGTTTCGTAGTTGGTGCGTAAATCTTTAACCAATTTATAAGGATGGAGAACGTAAGAGCGAATTTGAGTTCCCCAAGAAGCGGTTTTTTGCCAACTCTTCAACTTCCTTTCTGCCTCCTCACGTTTGAGTTCTTCCAGTTGGAAAAGTTTCCCCCTGAGAATTTTAAGAGCATTCTCTTTATTCTGGTGCTGAGAGCGCTCTGTCTGGCAGGTAACAGTTATACCAGAGGGTAAGTGCTTGACTCGGACAGCGGTTGAAACTTTTTGGACATTTTGCCCGCCCGGGCCGCTTGATTTAAATATGTCAAACTGCAGGTCAGCTTCATTGAGAGTGACTTCACTTGCATCTTCCACCACCGGTAAAACCTCAACTAAAGCAAAAGAAGTCTGACGCAAGTGGTCGGCATTGTATGGTGATTGTCGCACCAGACGGTGAGTACCCGATTCTCTCTTTAAGAGTCCGTAAGAGAGCCTGCCGGTAATTTCAACTGTGGAAGACTTTATTCCAGCTTCTTCTCCCTTAGTCTCGTCAACTAAGGTTACTGACCAACCCTTTCGTTCGCAAAACCTTTGGTACATACGCAAGAGCATGGCCGCCCAGTCCATGGCTTCCACACCACCCTGACCAGCGTGCACGCTCAAGAAACAATTACCGCTGTCATATTTACCGCCCAGAAAAAGCCGGTCCTCAACCTCGTTAAGCTCTCTCTCGATTTTGTCGAGTTCGGCGGCTAAATTTAAGTCTTTTGTTTCCTCGCCTGATAAGGAGAGGAGTTCATGGACAGTTTTTATCCGTTCTTCCAAGTTTTCGAATTGAGAAAGTTCTTCTTTTAGGTCAGAAATTTTTTGCATGGTAACTTGAGCGGTTTTTACATCGGTCCAAAAATCGCCTTTCATACCTTGGGCTTCCAGTTGCCGAAGCTCTTTCTGCAAATTTTCTCGGTCGGTTTTCTTTTCGACTTCAGAGAGCCGCTTTTGCAAAAGCTCCAACCGATCTTTCAATTCTTTCATGGCTTTATAGTTTACTACTTCTTTTGTTTGTGGTAAATTAGGGACCCCTCCCTTAACCTGCCAATTTTTCTGTCCGGTCTGATGAGAAAAAGATATATTCCAACACGAGAGCGACGCTCTCCTAATAAAACCCGCCTTTCAATTTCCCTTTCTGGGGTGAGCGTCAGCGTTCTTTTACTACTGGCCGCAATCAGTATTATTTCCGCCTTGCAAGCCTCTTTTATTAAACCGTATCCCAAAGTTAGCGACCGAGAGGTTGTTCCTGAACAAAAAATTAGTGACGCTGTTGTTGCAAGGCAGGTAAGCACTCTTCAAAACACACAACTAATCAGTATTCCCAACCCAACTGCCTTTGTAGCCACCTTCCCATTAGAAAAATCCTGGCCAGTGGGTGGCAGGTTGACCACTCTTTTCAGTCGTTACCATCCAGCAGTCGATATTGCCACTACTCTGGGGACACCAGTGCATCCTTTTGCCAGTGGAGTTGTGACCCGCGCGGGTTGGTGGGGTGGTTACGGCAACAGTATTGTTATCCTTCATACTGATGGTTGGGAGAGTCTGTACGCCCATCTTAGCAGAATTTCAGCAGCAGTGGGTCAACAAGTGGATTTGGGGACAGTAATTGGCAGCGTTGGTAGCACTGGCCGGTCAACTGGCCCACATCTCCACTTTCAGCTTAGCAAGAACGGGCAATTTGTGAACCCGTTAACCAACCTTCCCTAAGAACCTTGCTTTCTCTTTTCCAAGAAAATCGCGCCACCAAAAAGGGCAACCGCAATGATGATTAAGATCAAAGCTTGCAACTGTACGCCGCCAAAAGCTTTGTGGAGAAGATCGTTAAGATTGTCCGCTAGTAGTGAAAGAGCCGCACCTTGATAGGTTTCAGAGCCGGCATCAAGGGCGGAGGAAAGATTTGATTCTACGGTTTGCGGTTTAACTAGGAAAAGAAAAACAGAGGCCGCTATTAGTGGGATGGTACTAGCAGAAACTAGGGTCCAGGCAAGCCAGCGAAAAACCCCCGCGAAGTTAAACAAGCGCGAAATAGTTAAAAGTATTGCCAAGATACCGCTGACTAAAAGTAGGTAACCAGCAGAGTTTTTTAAAGCGACAAATAAATTACGCAAATGTTCAAGCGAAGGCCCCTCTTGGTTTTTCCCTGTCGGCTCAGGGTTGTCGGTTGTCAAACTTAAAGGAGGGTCAAAAACGATTTTATTCTTGGTAATAATTAGGGAGTTTGGGGCGTTGGCGGTAAGATCGCTGATAAGTTTATCAACTTCAAATTCTTGCAAGACTTCCTCAGTGCTTTTGCTTTGCAGACGACAGTCAAGGGTTGGGCTTTCTGTTCCTTGTAGGGCCAACTCTTGTTTTGGAGTGCAAGCTGGTAGGGCTTCGTAATATTTAACAATGGCTGGTTTGAGCCCTTGCTTTAGAGTTTGGGTGTAAGCGGTTAAGTCAACCCTCGCTTCTAAGGAAGAAGAGGCTCCGACAGTGTATTTATAAGTTTCCCCGACGACTCTTTCTAAATCTTCGGCCAACCTCTCTTTATCAATAGTAGCAATAACACTGCTAACAACTTCGCTGGGTATACCTTGCCCAGGTTGTTCTGCGGAAGTTAAATTAATAATGGTTGACGGCAGAATCTCTGTTGCCAAGGCCTCATAAGTCTTGTTTTCCTTAAGGGTTTCAAGAAAAGTTGCCTCGTTTAAAAAGACATTGGAAAAATTATTTAAGAACAGGAAAATAAGTAAAGATGGTATTAGAAAAAAAGCAACGACGCTGGAAAAGAAATTTCTGAGCAGATTTAACATCTAACGTTCAAGCAGTAAACTAAAGTCGCCAGTTAAAAGCTTGGCTAAAATTAAGTATACAACAAAAAGGATCAAAATAATTGCTGGGTAAGTTTTCGGCAGAGAACGCCCCTCACTAAGGTCCTTGAAAGTCCAACGACTGTTAACCACGTAGTTAAAGATAGCTACTAAGGGTATGGTCATGGCTTTGGAGAGCAAATCGTAAATTTTTAGGTAGTGGGTGTAGGTTAAAATTTGCATTTGTGAGATCATCAAACCCCCTAAAGAGACAAATTGGAAAGCGAGAAACTTTCTAACTAGACTTTGTTGTTCCTTCCGTTTTGAAAAAGTCCAGAGGTTATTGAGGGTAAAATTCCAAATAATCGCAAGTTCAACACTCAGAGGATTAGCCCGTAGCGGAGAAAGTCCCAAATACCTAGTTAAAAGGTAATAGCTGACGTAGTCAACTAAGGTACCGCTTGCGCCGACGAGGGCAAAACGGACGAAAGTTTGGTGTCGATAGATTAGGGCAAAAGATGTGTCCAGCTTTCCGTTTCCGTCTTTAGCATGGCGCAGACGTAATTTAATTAAATCCACAAAGGCGTTGACCGTATCTCTGACCCTGACTTGCGAAAGAGAATCGTTGAACCATAAAACCGGTACTTCTTTGATTTTTAATTTCTGTCTCTGAGCAAGGAAAAGCAGTTCGATGTCAAAGGCGAAGCCGCTGACAGTTTGTTTTTCGAAAATTGGCTCGGTTGTTTTTTTGCGAAAAGCTTTAAAGCCACACTGGGTATCGTAAATGCGCTCAACCGCCCCCAGCCTGATCAAGATGTTTGCAGCCTTACCAACAAGTTCTCGCAGAAAAGGTTGGCGTTTTTTCACTAAAGAGCGGTCCAAAGCCCGCGACCCAATAGCGATATCGTAGCCGTTATTAACCTCGTTTAAGAGTTTGTGAAGCTCAGTTATCGGGGCTGAAAAATCCGCATCGGAAAAAACAACAGTTTCACTCCTTGCTTCCTGAAACCCCCGTTTCACAGCCGCTCCTTTGCCAAGATTTTCCCCGAGGCTAATAACTTTTAGGTTTTTAATTTCATTTTGAAAAGAGCTTGCAACTTGAACAGTTTTGTCGTTGCTTCCGTCATCCACAACAATAACTTCAGAAATATATGAATAAGTATTCATATATTTAGCAAGTTTTTCTAACGACTTGTCCAGCCGTTTTTCTTCATTAAAACAAGGGATTACTAGTGAGACCATTGCGTAATTTTAGTATACCAGAGCAAGTTTGACGACTTTGATATAGTCGGACTAGAGTTGAATACAGAGTTTATTGGAAGAAGGTGTATTAAGATGCTTGACGGTTATTATGGAATGATGGGTAGTTTTGGGGTGTCCTCTGGTTTAGCTTGGTTAACCGGGCTTTTAGTTGTAGTAGCTAAATTTTACTTAACTCTTTAATAAGCGCCTCATTTTGAATTCCCATGTTGGGATCGTCTAAAGTACTACGAACAATACCTTTTTGATCAATAACTATATACGTGTGCCCCGGTGAATGGCCTTTGTGCATAGACGATGGTAAAGACAGCATGTCGTATTTTTTGGAGACTTCCTTAGTCTGGTCCAGAAGAATAATTCCCTTAGCTAACTCCGGCATTTTCTTAGTTGCTTCTTGCCATTGGTCAAGGCTGTCGGGAACAATACTCAAAGTAATGATCTCATCGTTGTTGAGCCTGTTGTCAGTGCCTAAAGCTGCCATTTGATTCCAGCAGGCCGGATAACACATAATTCCTTCGTTGAAGAAAAGCACGACCTTGCGTCCCTGTAGCTGGCTAAGGGTAATGCTTTTACCTTCATAACTTTTTAGGGAAAAGTCAGGCGCCGGTTTGCCCACCAGATTGTCTAGAGCTGTGGGTGGAGACAGTTGGTTTTGACCATTCCTACTTATTAAAACCACGATGCCAATTATTATAATTGCAACCACAATCAGCGCTGCGGTAAATTTCATTTTTCCTCCTTTTCTGAGCTTTGACTTTTAACTTGCCGATAAGCTAACCAAGCAATTATTACAAATAGAAAAATAAAAATAACTGCCCAGATAGCTTCGGGTATCACTTGAGTAGTACGACTAACCGTGCGGGTAATTTGCGCGAGCACTAAGTTAATTTCTAACTGATACTTAGAGCCGAAAATGTCCGGATTATTGCGTTCGAATAGCAGAATTAGCACGCCAAAAAGTACGAACAAGATCCCGGAGATTAAATGAGAAAGATTAACCGAAATTTGTTTTCCCAATAGTCTGTAGCTAATCCGCTTGCGCAAGGACTGAAATTTAGCCAAGAGATTGGTACGGTCAGTTAGTAAAGCCACGATAAATAAAGGTATGACCATGCCGGTTACAAAAACAAGAGCATAAATTGCCCCCAGCAGCCACGATCCTGGAAGAGCTGATAAGGCCAGAACTCCAGCGAGTACTGGTGCGCAGCAAGTTGTGGCGATTCCAGAGAAGATTCCCAGCACGTATATAGATCCAAAGTCATAACCCTTTAACTGCGGTTTAACGTGGATTGGGAGCATAAAGTTCTTGCCTAGAATTAAACTGATACCCAAAATAACCATGAAAACACCACCGAGAGTGAAGATAACATTATGATAGCGACTAAAAGCCTCTCCTAGGCTAGCTATACCTAAACCTAGAGGTACAAAGACTGTCAGTAGGCCTAAATAGTAAACAAAGGTCATCAGAAAAATTTTTGCCTTTGTTCTGAAAACTGAGGCCAGATAAGCTGGGAGTAAGACACCGACACAACAAGGTGCAAATAAAGCGGCCATACCCGCTAGAAAAGCAGTTATAAACGAGGCTGTCTCAACTATTCCCATAAAAACTGCTCCTTACTTTTCATTACAACAATCCATCACATTTTCTACCAGCGAGCGTTTACCTGGATCATTTCGATAAATAAAGAGAACCCAGGTAGTTATCCAAAGTCCAAAAAGTACGCTGAGAATTAACAAAACATTACTAAGAGGGTTGACTAAGTAGTAAGCAAGTGTAGTTAGGGACAAGAAGAACGGAAGTGTAAAAATTCGCAGCTCCTTGGCTATATGCCGTTGTGTGTAATAATAAATTCCCGTTACACTTTCACCTAACAGTAGAGCTAACAGAGGAAGATCAGTAAAGCGATTTAACTTAGCAAGGACAAAAAGTCCTATCCAGGTAAGGCTGACACTTACACAGAGCACACAGAACTTTATTCCGAACACCTTTTTAACCAGAAGTAGTATTCCAAAGAAAGCGACAATTGCTAACAGAACGTTGACTAACACAGTGGCCTCCAAGTTGGTTGATTACAGTTTTGCTTCATAAACCAGAGAACATTGTAAACTGTTAAGAGTATACTCTTTTAAAGAGATATATTCAAGTATTCGAATATTATGAAGATTGTGGTAGAATTACTGTATGTATAACAAGATTTTCCTTTTAGAGGAAGAAGTTTTTAAGGTAATGGCTAATCAAAAAAGATTGGAGATTATTCAGCTGTTAAAACATCAAGAATTAAGCGTGTCTGAAATGGTTAGTATGCTTGGTATTCGTCAAGCCAATTTATCACAGCACCTTGCACTTTTAAGGCAAAGGAATTTATTAAAAGTCCGTAAAGATGGACAGAAAGTTTATTATCGGTTAGCGGATAAGAGAATAGCTAAAGCAGTTGACTTTATATTTCACTTCTTAGAGTCCCAACAACGTTTTGATTCCGTGGAGTCGGCGGTAATAGACCGTGCTGATATTTACCCGATAGTTAAAGATCCAGTTTGTGGGATGAGAATGAGTATTCAGGAAACTTTCGATAGTACACAATACGCTGGAGTTACGTATTATTTTTGTGCTAGTGGTTGTAAATCAAAATTCCTGTCCCAACCTCGCTCGTACGCAAAAAAGATGGAGGCTTATAAAACCAATCTAAGGCCAAATAGTTAATCAGAAGATTGTAATGACCCGTAAGCATAATAATTAGTTAGGAGGTGGTAAAGGTATGTCAAAGGAGATTCAATACGGCTTGGGTGGGTTAGTTGTTGGTGTCCTGATTACTGTTTTTGTTGCTTCAACTGCAGTCAACAGTGGTAATAACGGCATGATGCGAATGATGGGTATGAATACAGACAGAATGATCGAAGAAGTTGACGAACATGGGATGATGGGAATGGGGTCAAGCATGGATGAGATGATGAATTCTCTAGAAGGTAAAAGTGGCGACAGCTTTGACGAAGCGTTCATATCAGCGATGATTATTCATCACGAAGGAGCTATTGATATGGCCGAAGAAGCGAAAAAGAGTGCTAAACATCAAGAAATAAAAGACCTTGCTGACGACATCATTGAGGCTCAGACAAGTGAAATAAATCAAATGAAAGATTGGCAGGAAAGTTGGGGATATTAACTTATTAATCTACAGAAAGAGGTGGTCAAAATGATGGATGGTTATTTTGGAATGAATATGGGGTCGTTCGGTACTCTAATGTGGTTAACTTGGGTGTTAGTACTTGTTGCTTTAGTTCTCGGTATCATCTGGCTGTGGAAGCAGATAAATAAAAAATAAGGAATTAATGTTGTTCATCGCCTTAAAAAACCTTTTTCAAGAGAAAACCCGCCTTTTTATCAGTGTTGGCGGAGTTGCCTTTAGTGTTCTTTTGATCCTGATCTTACAAGGTCTCCTTCAAGGTTTTAGTTTTCGGATTGGTGAATACATTCGAAAGCAGGATGCAGACCTATGGGTTGGGGATGCCAGAGCCCGCGATATGTTTCACAGTATTTCCCTACTTTCAATCGCTGATGAGGAAAAAATTGAAGGAGTTGAAGGGGTGGAAAGTGTCAGCCCATTTTTAGCTCGGCAAGTTGTGGTTGCTACAGCGCATAAGGAAACTGCTACATACTTTATTGGCTATGATGCAACTACCGGAGTTGGAGGTCCAACTAAGGTAGTTGAGGGGAAGGAAACTCCTTCAAACGGAGAGATAATTGTCGATCGAGTTTTTGCGGGTAATCATAAAGTTAAAATCGGTGACAACCTGATAGTAGGTCAAAGTAACTTCAAAGTGGTTGGTGTTTCTACCGGTACAAATTTAGTTTCCTTTCAGTACTCTTTTGTTACCAAGGAAGATGCGGAAAGAACCTTGAGCATGACAGGGCAAACCAACTACTTTGTAGTTAAACTTAAGGACAATAGTGATAGGGAACGAGTTGCACAGGAAATTAAACAGAACTTACCAACTGTCAAAGTCTTTACCAAAGAAGAATTTGTTGACCGCAACACCGAGATTGTCAGAGATACTTTCTTGCCGGTTGTCAGGGTGCTGCTTGTAATTGGTTTCATTGTGGGTGTAGCGGTCATTGGTCTGACCATTTACACCTCTACAGTTGAAAAATCCAAGGAATATGGTGTTCTCAAAGCTATTGGTGTTAGAAATAGCCAGCTTTACAAAATGGTCTTCGCCCAGTCTCTCGTCGCCGGTGTTTCAGGTTTTCTTTTCGGCTCACTAATGGCACTGGTAGTAAACCTGGTGATTGATCGTTTCGTTCCAGCTTTTATTACTTATTTCAGATTAATTGATTTTGGTTGGGTGTTCTTAGCAAGCGTTCTAATGGCAATTCTAGCTTCTTACATTCCAATTAGAAGAATTGCCATGGTCAATCCAGCGGAGGTTTTTAAAGGATGAGTTTAGTTGCTAACAACATAACCAAGGTTTTTGGCAAAGGTCACACCTCTGTAAAAGCAGTCAATAATGTCTCTTTGAATATTTTACCAGGAGAAGTAGTTTTGATAATGGGACCGTCAGGTAGTGGTAAGACTACACTGATTACAATTTTAGGAGGTTTGCTTTCACCTAATGAGGGTTCTGTAGTCATAAACCACGAAGACATTACCAAGTTGAAGGAGGATAAACTGCCAAGTTTTAGGTTGGAAAATATTGGCTTTATCTTCCAATCATTTAATATCCTCTCTGCTCTAAATGCAACTGAAAATGTCGCTGTGCCATTAATAGCGCGTGGTATCAGTCAGAAAAAAGCCACCGAGGCCGCCCAAGATTTTTTGAAAAGGTTGGGTTTGGGCGAGCGGTTAAACAACAGACCTTCAGATCTTTCAGGTGGTGAAAAGCAAAGAGTAGCTATAGCTAGAGCTTTAGTCACCAACCCTAGTATTATTTTGGCGGACGAGCCAACCGCCAATTTGGATTCTAAAAACGGCCACGAAGTTATGTTGAAACTGTGTGGTGTTGCCTGTGAGGAAAATAAGTCGGTGGTTATCGTTAGCCATGATCAGAGAATTAAAGACATTGCTCACCGCGTACTCTGGATTGAAGACGGAAAATTGACTAAAGAAGAAGAGGGTAATCACAAAAAGGTCTGCCCGCACGAGAATTTAGTTTGAATATGTTAACAAACAAAACTAAGAAAAGATGAAACTGCTTAGAGGCTTTATATCCTGGATAGCAACTCCCTTGGTGTCAATATGCCCACTTTGCACTTTCACAGCTGCCTTTATTGCCTTGGGACAGGTAAGTTTCCTTTTCGCTATAGCTAGAGTTCTAATTCCGATACTATTTGTTCTGATTTCAATTTCTGTTTTCAGTTTTTATCTCAGCTACCGGTCGCACCGTAACCCTTACCCATTCCTGGCAGCTGTTTTTGGTGGGGCTATCTTAATTTATGGAAACTTAGCCTTTGGAGCCAGTATTTTATTTCAGATGATTGGGATTCTACTTTTAAGTTCGGCAGCTTTGGTGGATCTGAATATTAGACTGTCAAATGAAAAAACTGGAAAAGAAGGAAAAACAGAACAGTTAAATTAGAATTCGAGGTATTATGCAATTTGCCTATTTAATCGGTAGTTTAAGCTTATCTCTAATCTGGGTTGTTATTTGGTTCTCTTTGAAGTCAAAGGAGAGCCGAGCCGAAATGGTTAAGGTCAGTTTGGCGACTTCACTTTTGGGTTTTACCGAACCGATTTTTGTGCCAGCCTATTGGAACCCGCCGACTCTATTTAATTTGGCTAGCAAAACAGGCTTTGATCTGGAAAGCTTAGTTTTTGCTTTTGCGGTTGGTGGTATCGCTGTGGCCGCTTATGAACTGTTTTGGAAGGGTCGACATCAAGAGATTACCCAAGAGGAGAGGCATCACCCCCAACACAAGTTCCATCTTTGGGCACTTCTGGCCGCGCCGGTAAGTTTTCTAATCCTCTTTTTAGCAACAAGCTTAAACCCAATCTATTCAACCGTTACAGCTCTCTTGGTCGGGGCAGTCGCCACCTTCTATTGCCGGCCGGATCTGATTAGAAAAATGGTTAGCAGCGGTCTACTATTTTTGAGTGTGTATTTTTTCTTCTTCCTGGTTTTTAATCTTTTGTTTCCCGGTTACACGGAAGAAGTTTGGAATTTGAAGGCGATTTCCGGAATTTTAATACTTAAAGTACCATTGGAAGAACTTTTGTTTGCTTTCAGCTTTGGTTTAATGTGGTCCAGCGTTTATGAACATACATCCTGGAGGATTTACAAGGAAAAACCATGATCACTTCGAAGACCAAAACAATTTTGTTAGTAATTATTTTTGCAATCGCCTTCGCTTTCGTGGAAGCCTCGGTTGTGGTTTATTTACGACATCTTCTCGGAGCTGGTTTCAACCCGCCGCAAGTGAGTAAAGGACAGATTTTGTTTTTAATCCCTGGTATAGCCTTTCTTGATCCAAAGACGGCTGTTTCGGTAATCAGGGAATCAGAGATACTTAGAATTGAACAGTTCAGGGAGGCAGCGACTTTGGTAATTCTTGCTAGTGTAGCTTTTTTGACCGCCAAAAACTGGTGGCAAAGACTGGCCTACTTTCTTCTTGCCTTTGGTGTCTGGGATATTTTTTACTATATGTTCTTGCGTCTCACTATTGGCTGGCCGAGATCTTTAGCCGACCTGGATATCTTCTTCTTGCTGCCTTTTCCTTGGGTTGGTCCGGTGATAACTCCAGTGGCTATCTCCGCCTTGCTGATTTTGACAAGTTTTATAATCTTAAAAAGAAAGGATTAAAATTATGAATGATGAAGTTAGTAGCAAAACTTACACTTGTCCAATGCATCCTGAAGTGCAGCAGGACAAACCTGGGTCCTGTCCCAAGTGCGGGATGACTCTTGTTCCAACTGAAAAGAAACCTCTGCAAGAGGGTGAGCACGGGACTCATACGAATCACGAGATGAAACCCTCTTCCGAAATGAGCTTCCTGGAGCGGTTCCGGATGAGTATGACTATGAGCATGGGGATGGAACACACTGGTCTTGCCGGCAGAGAGATGGCCAGACTGATGGAACTAGATATTCGCAACAAGTTCTTCTTTGCCTTGGTTTTGTCAGCCCCAATCATCGCTTACTCACCATTAGGTACAGAGTTTTTCAAACTAAACTTGCCGGAACCGATTCCAGCAACCTGGATACTATTTATTTTAACGACCCCAGTCTTTTTCTATTCGGGCTGGATTTTTCTTTACTCCACCTACAAAGCACTACAGGCAAAAACTCTCAATATGGCAGTTTTAATTGCTGTTGGAATTACTGCTGCTTACGCCTTTAGTGTTTTACTTAGCTTTTTAGGAAGCACAGACTCATATTATGAGGCCGCTGCTCTACTAATTACTTTTGTTCTCTTTGGGCATTGGATGGAGATGAAATCGCGTCGTGGCACAACTGATGCCCTCCAAGCCCTTTTTGCTCTAGTACCACCGCAAGCAAGAGTTATAAGTGACGGCTCGCCTCGCTTCGCGGTCGAAGCGGGTAAAGAACAGGTAGTCCCGACTTCAGAGGTAAAATTAAATGACGTTGTAGTTCTTAAACCTGGCGATAAAGTGCCGGTTGACGGAGAAATTATTGAGGGAGAAACAGCAATTGATGAGTCCTTAGTCACCGGAGAATCGGTTCCAGTAGAGCGAAAATCGGGGGACATGGTAATAGGTGGATCAATTAATTTATCAGGATCGGTAAAGTTTGAAGCGACCAAAATTGGCCAAGACACTGCTCTTGCTCAAATTGTCAAAATGGTGGAAATTGCCCAAAATTCCAAGGCTCCAGGGCAAAAGCTAGCTGATCGTTTTGCCAAATACTTAGTAATCGTTGCTGTGGGTGGTGGACTTATTACTTTTGTAGTTTGGTATTTCATTCTTGGAGCGCCAATACTTCTTGCACTAACCTTTGCCATCTCAACTGTCGTTATTGCTTGTCCTGACGCGTTAGGTTTGGCAACCCCAACAGCTGTAGCAGTCGGAACTGGTCTTGGGGCAAAACATAATATTCTAATTAAAGATGCGACTACGCTTGAGCAAACATCCAAAATTCAGGCAGTAGTGACGGATAAAACAGGAACGCTTACGCAAGGTAAGCCAAAAATTACCAGTATTGCGACACTTAATAGTTTTGATGAAAATGATGCATTGCAACTGATTGGAGCTGCTGAGGCAAAATCCTCACATCCTCTTTCAAATGCAGTGCTTGAAGAACTGAAAAAAAGAGACCTCTCACTTCCACAAAAGGTTGAGAAATTTCAAAATCTTTCTGGACTTGGAGTAAAAGCGGAAGTTTCCGGGAAGCAAGTGTTAGTGGGAACTAAAAGGTTAATGAATGAAAATAAGATTGATACGAGTTCCCTTGAAAAAGATATTATTACATTTCAAGAAAACGGTGAAACTATTATGCTTCTCGCTGTTGATAACAAATTAGTAGCAATTGTCGGAGCTATTGACCCCATTAAGGAAAATTCAAAAAAAGCAGTTGACCGCCTCAATGAGCTGGGAATTGAAACAGCCATGATCACTGGGGACAATGAAAAAACTGCCCAAATTGTAGCTAAGAAGATCGGTATTAAAAGAGTCTTTGCTGATGTTCTCCCCGAAGAGAAAGCTAATTATGTCAAGAAACTACAAGAGGAAGGGAAATTTGTAGCTATGGTGGGGGATGGAGTCAACGATGCACCAGCCTTAGCCCAAGCTGATATTGGCATCGCAATTGGAGCGGGTACTGATGTGGCCATTGAAACCGCCAAGGTAGTGCTGATGAGATCAGACCCAGCTGATGTTTTGCGGGCAATTCGTTTGAGTAAAGCAACTGTGACCAAGATGAAACAAAACCTTTTTTGGGCTTCAATCTACAACCTTTTGGCAATTCCCGTTGCCGCTGGTATCCTTTATCCTAATTTTGGTATTTCGCTACGACCGGAAGTCTCTGCTCTCTTGATGAGTGCTTCTTCGATCATTGTCGCTACTAACGCAGTGCTGCTCAACCGATCTGAAAAAGATCTAATTAAAGTCTAATTCAAAAAGTTTTGTTAGAATTAAGTAAAGTGGACCCTTCTTTAAACCGCAAAATCAATCAAGTTTTCCTCAAAATCAGCCGCCAAATTTACGAGAGTGATATGCGTAATGACGACACGCGTAGTTGGTGGCCTATCCGCCCGCCTCTTTTGGATCAACCACTTGTACCCTTTCTTTTCTCGGAGTTGATTCGACTTTTCAAAAAGGCAGAAGTAGAAAACATAAGTTCAAAAGAGCTGGCGAGTTTGTTTTCAAGGGAAATAATCGAAGACTTACAGTTCTTATGGCCCTCTTTAGGATGGAAGCCAAGTAACATAGCTTTTGAGGATAAACTTTTCCTAATTTCCAAACTGATAGAACTTTCAGAAACTTCTATAGCCCGAGAAAATTTTGTGAGCGTTTTTCAAAAATTGGCCAACGAGATTAAGGAAAGTAGCAACGAGAAGCCGAAAAATGTCTTAAGGGTTGGGACCAGACTTTATTTTGAATATCTGAAACCTCTTTACGGGCGTTTGAATGAAGATTGGGAGAAGTCTTTGCTAGAAGCAACGCGGCTGGTTTTAACGAAACAAAACGAGGTCACCGACCCTGGGCCTTGGGGAGATGCGAGTAAAGAGAAGGCAATTCGCAAGCTAGTGCGCAACAGCGATTTTCGCCGAGAAAAAGAAAAGGATCTGGAGCAGATCCTCCAAGGAGTTCCGGAAGTTCCTGGAATTGCCGAAGGGGTGGTTGGGGAAAATATCATTGTTGGTTTTACCATTGAATCTGTGCCTGAAAATGTAGATGCTTTTATCACGGATATTGATGCTTTCAAAAATCTAGACAAAAAGAAAGAGTTGGAGGAAAAAGGTGTTGTTGTAGTGATTAAAACCAGAAACGGTTCCCACCAACTCAAAACTGGTGACAAAATCTGGGTCGACGGCACCAGCGGAATAGTATTCAAGATGGAAAAGTAGACTTCCCTTGGTCGCATTTTTAGGCGATAGCATTGATTTGCGACCATATTTCTGATAGCTTCTATTAACAATGTCGGTTCAAGAAAACCCAACCACAAAAGTTATTTTAAGCTTGTTAGCAGCTGGAGCGGTTTTAGGAATATCCTTAATTACACCTGGGGTTCCAGGAGCCATCGTTAAATTAGGCAGGCAATTTAATCCTTACAGAAGAAAGAGACTGCGAGAAAATCTCAAAAGGTTGTCTGAGCAAGAACTAATTGGTTTTAGGGAAGAAAATGGGCAAACAGTTGTTACTTTGAGTGATAAGGGTAGACAAAGAGTCTTAAAATTTGACATCGATAGCGTACGAATTAAGAAGCCAAAAGCTTGGGATGGAAAGTGGAGAGTGGTGATTTTTGATATTCCAGAAAGTAAAAAGAGAGGGCGAGAAGCTTTGAGAAGAAAACTCAAAGAACTTGGTTTTTACCAGCTTCAAAAGAGCACCCTTCTTTACCCGTTTGAGTGTAAGGACGAAATAGATTTTATTAAGGCTAACTGTGAGGTCAGTGACTATGTTAAGTATTTAGTGGTCGAAGAGTTGGAGGAGGCGGAATTCTTCCAAAACTGGTTCGATTTGGCTTGATTTTATAGAGGGTCGCAATTTTGAGCGATAGTATAATAATGCGACCTGTAAGTGGAGCATTAGGCTATTGCTTGAACGCTAGGTGTGCGCAGTAGCTAATGTCCTTAGCAACGCAAGCAAAGTGGCTCATAGTACTTGACAAACACTTCAATCTGTGCTATAATAATTGCGTTGAACATTGAAAACCGAATATAAATTCGCCAGACGATAGGTATGGCGGTCAAGTACGGCTAAGGTCCTCCCCGATATCTCGGGGTTTCCTAAATATAGATACGGCCCCTTAAGTTACTCACGTTTTTCGCGTGGGTGATTTGAGGGGCCGTTTTTGTTTGGCCAAAATTAGCCAGCTGGCGAAAGCCAAAAGAAAGGAACAGAGAAGTGAAAATGCTAGTTTGGGCGGTGCGCCGAAAGCTCGCAGGCACTGAGTGGTCTATGTCGTCCGGTAGGCGGGACTATGACTCCTTCTTCTACTTCTATTTCTGGAGAATAGTTTTCTTTCTATTGCCTCAGAAAGTGGAGTGCAGGGAGTGCGGCAAGAAGTTTCTTGTGAAGAACATGTGCTGTACCGATTTGGAGTGTTACGGCCATTCGCATTGGGAGGAGGAAGAGGAGCAGGTAGTGGAGGAGCCTGGGTAAACAAATCCTCCTCAATCCTAAGAGAATCTCTCTTCACTTTGTTCAGAGTAAACTTGAGGTTTTCTTAGGAAAGAGTAGGAGCCAAAACAGTTCGTGCTCTTTAATTCAAAACGGCCAAAATTAGCCAAGAAAGGAAAGGAGAACCAAAATGGTGAACAACGACACCGAGGAAGTTGTCGAGAGGAACCGGGACTCGCTCATTGAAAGGGTTAAGCGATCGCATCCCTGGGCAGGTGAGGACAAGGATGAGGATTTCGTGTATATAGGAATAAGTCCGCTTGCATCGCCAGAGCCTTACCTTGCTGGCAACTTGATTATCGTCTCCCTCGACCCCAGGGATTTGGTGATCTGCGGTGTTCGGGTCTATAGCGGCAAAGAATTCTTGCGGGATCACGGACTCTGGGGTCTCTGGAAGAAATGCCACAGCGGTAGCGAGGAAAGTCAAGTCGCTAACAAACGGCAACTGTTCCTCAAGCTCATCTCCATGGCTATACCAGACCTAAAGGAGACCACAGACCGAGGTTTGGAGGTAAGGTAACCTTTAGTTTCTTTCAGGTTGCGGGTGAAACTGCAACGGAAGTTCTTTAGCAAAAGAACTTAAGTTTCCTAAGCAAATCAGAAAACTGGTTTTCTTAGGAAAGAGCGTGAGTCAAAAGAATTCGTGCTCTGCAAAAAAGAAAGGAGAAAGAAATGGTTTCGACAGAACCCAAAATGGTGTCGGCGTTACGGTTGGTGGTGGCAGTACTTCATGTACTGGTCTACCAACCAATTTTCAAAAATGAGTTTGGGGTTCTTGACGAGGAGTCCGAAGAAACATCAGTTATACTAGCGATTGCTTCCTTAACTGATGCGGAAACCGGAGAGATAAAGAACAAGGGGAAAGTGGTCAATGTTTGGGAGGCAATCAAGGAGAATCCCAAATGGAAAGAGGCTTTCTCGACTGATGAAAAAAAGCAGGAGCTTTTGCGGATGCTTGATCTTCTCGAGAAGACAGGTCTCTAGCAGGTGGAGTCAAAGATCGAAAGATTGGCGACTCCACTTTTTTATTCCTCAAAATATAGGAATGATTATTCATATATTTTATTTCCGGTCATTCCAGTGTAGATCGCGCAGGAAAATTTGTGTCGTAACTGGCCCAACCCCTTTAAATTCTTGTAGTCTTTTTTCTAAATCTTTTTTATTTTTTGCTTGCTTTAATAAATTCGTAGCAGTGCTGTATTTTTCTTTTAAGGTTTTACAAACATCCAGTAGTTTGGTGGCGGTGGAAAAATCGTAACGAACGTAGTGGCCAGCGTCCAAAACCTCGACTAATTTGTCCCAACCAGCTTGAAGAATTGCTTCCGGAGTGGTCAAACCCTCTTTAACAAATTCAAAATAAGTGCGTCTTGCAACTTCCTGTTGGATCGGTTTACCAAAAAGCAGACAAGCCAACAACCACTTAAAAAGTTCAGAGCCCTTCCCGGAAGAAAGGTCAATACCCAGTTCTTGAGAGTAAATCTTTCCTTTTGCCACTGGTTTATCGAGCCCCGTTCTCGTGATGGCTCTAGCGTAAGATCATCGATTTAACCGTCAGGAAGTAGTTGAGGTCGGTCTGAGAAATAATTCCCACCAATTTTCCTCCTTCAAAGACAGGTAGAGAAGGCAAACGGCCTCTAGCCATAATTATCAAGGCTTTTAAGACACTGGTTTCGGGCGTAACAACCTGATTTCGGGTGAGTTTGGTGGTGACATTTAAGATTTTAGTGGCCTTATTAACCAGTCCTTTTTTAGCTAAGCTGTCAACGTAGACCATACCGACCAACTTACCGTTCTCCATAACTGGGTAACCGGAGAGTTTATGTTTTAAAAAATAGTGTTCAAAGACACTGTCTAGTTTTAAGTCTCCACCTAGACTAAAAACTTCTTTGGTCATTAACCCTTTAACTTTTATTCCGAGTAGAGCGTTTCTAAGTTCCGTTTGGGCAACGGAAGCTCTGGCGATGAAGTTAAGAAAAAGTCCAAGTATTGCCAACCACAAACCGGAAAGGGCATTAACAAAAAAGAAGAGTGCTAAGCCCAAAAGAACCAGTAACAACCCGATCATTGCCCCACCGGCAGCGGCGAATTTTGTTGCCAGAACTAAATCCTTTTTTACCGCCCAAACTGCAGAACGAAGAATTCTACCACCATCCAGTGGGTATCCAGGGAGTAAGTTAAAAACGCCGACGCTAAAGTTAAAAAAAGCTAAGGCTCCAAGGACTGCTTGAAGTTGCAACGCCCAGTGGTTTACGGTTGCCAAGTTGAATAACACAAGATTGATCGCTCCAATCGTGAAGCTTGCCAGTGGGCCCGCGATTGCCATCCTAAATTCTACTGATGGGTTTTTGGGTTCGTCGGAAAGTTGGGCTGCACCACCAAAGACAAAGAGAGTGATGCGCTCAACCTTTAAGCCAAGGCGGTTAGCTACAACTGAGTGGCTCAACTCATGTACCAATGCAGAGACAAAGAACAAAATAGTGGTGATTATACCAAGGACAGCGTAGGTTAAAGGATCAAATTTAGGATAGTTTCCAGGAAAATAGTTACTTGAAAGCGAGAAGCTAATTAAAGCGAAAACTACGAACCAGGAATAATCAATCCGGATAGTGATGCCAAATATTTTTCCTAAGGTAATTCCGTCTCCAAACAACATATTCTTATTCTTACTATTAACAACCAAAAATTATTTCTCTTTTCTCCGGACCGTTAAGTTCTACCAGAACGATTTTTTGGTAATCGCCTAAAACTAACTTACCATCCTCTACTGGCACTACCAAGGAAGGTCCAAGAAAGGACGCCATAAAGTGAGATGGCATATGTACTGCTGTGTGGGTGTGTTCATATTTCAGTCGGGGAGACTCCTTCTTAGGTATTGGTATCTCAAAAGCGTCAAAGATCTCAAGCTCTGATTCTGGATTTAAGTCTGCCGTGGTTAGACCGGCGGTTGTGTGTTTGAGAAATAGATGGCAAAAACCATCTTTTTTGTTAGCCTTTGTTATCAACTCTTGAACTTCTTGAGTAATGTCTACCATTTCCCTTTCTTTTTTGGTTTTGATGTTAATCTTTTCCATACAGCACTCCTTTCACGCTTTTCTAATGTGGGACTATAATCTCACCAAGCACAAACCAAAGAACAAAAAAGCCCATTAAAGTGGCTATAAAAACAAAAACCGACCGTTCCTTATACCTCCAGATACTGATAATTCCGGTAAAGAAGGCAGCTATAGCAGAAGCCCCTGCACTAAGCATGGGGATACTAATTGTCGGGTTGTCAAAAAAAGTTTCCCCGCCACTCTGTCCCAGCACGGAGACAACAAACATGCCGGTTGCAAGTAGCAGAAAGAAGGCAATAATCAAGCCAACCGACCATTTTCCTAATAAAGTTTTTGGCACCTTAGACCAACCCTTTCCAAGTTTAAGATAAAATTTAACTCTTCCTTAACTCCCCATCTCTCCCAACTCCCATTTAACTTAACTCAGAAAGAATATAGGCGCAGTGATCAAAAAGGGGGAAAGATTGTAATAATTGTCACACTTTCAGTGTGTTTCTAGGAAGAAAGCACAGTTTTTTGCTATACTCTCCCAGAGTACAGAGCGCTAAGCAATCTTAGCTCAAAAAGCGTTCTATACTGCTGAACATGGAAGCGGCTGTTTTAAAAAAATTGGAAAATTTTTTCGGCCAATTTAAGAGCGTAAATTACAAGAAGAACGAAATAATCCTGCGAGCAGGGGAACCTATCTTTGGTGTTTTTTACCTTAAGAAAGGTTACGTCCGACAATACATAATTTCTGAAGAAGGAGAGGAAGTTACGATCCATATTTACCAGCCACCCGCCTTTTTCCCAACCATGCTAGTGATTAATAGTATTCCAAACCGCTATTACTTTGAAGCCGAAACTGTTGTAGAAACTAGACGGGCTGATCCTGGGAAGGTGGTTGAGTTTCTTGAAACCAACCCGGACGTGCTTTTTGATTTAGCCAGCCGCTTTGCCGACGCGGTCGTGGGTTTATCGCGTCGGATTGAAACCTTGGCAATTGGCAACACTTACGCCAAAGTGCTTTCGCTAATTGATTACTTGAACAAGCGTTTTGGGGAAACAGAAGGAAAGACCGTAACCATTAGTTTGCCAGTTACACATAACGACATTGCTGCTTGGGTAGGTGCAAAAAGAGAGACCGTCAGCCGCCAAATTGAAAAGATGATTAAAAAAGAACTTATTGAACACAAACATCACCTACTAGTAATAAAAAATAAGACAAAGTTTGCCGACGAATTGAAGGAGTTTCAGGGCGAAGAAGAATAATCTTCACCCCACCTTAGAGCTGGTTAAAGTGATAGCCTCTTTAGTAGGCTTAATTTGAACTTTATTTTGAGCACTTTTGGGTAGATCATCTGATAATAAATAACCCTGCCATAAACCCTCACCAACTGAGAGTTCTAAGTGAAGAAGATCTGTTAAGTTTGGTTCGTCTTTAACTTCATAGAGACGGTATTTTCCCAGAGATAAAACATGGTTACCGTCAGTCGATTGCTCATGACGGGTTTGCAGTTTATTAAGCTTGTTATCAATCCAAGCAAAGGACTGCGCTTTGTCCAAGGTCAAGATTTTTCCCGGGCCTTTGGTTTTAACTAAACTGTAGGTACCTTGATTGATGATTTTAATCATATGAAAACCATAGACCCTTAAAAGGGGTTAGTAAGTGATATTGATCACAACTAATAGTTGCCAAAGATCACTGCAAACCTTATTGATTTGTGTTAATTTAAGATTGAAAGGAATCGGTGAGCACCTTTAAAAGATGAGCAGTTAGCCCCGAGTGGAGTTAGGAAAACTAACACAATAAATTGTCTATGGAGTTCGGGGTTCCCGAAGTTTCCAAGACCCGTGGGTTTTGGAACAGACTCCACCTTTTGACACCAGGGTTAGTAAACTCGACCAGGAGGGGCAAAAGAAAGTCAGGAGTGGTGATTTCCGAAGTCCTTACGGGACGGATCCGAAAGGGTTCCCAGAAAAGCGCGAGTGACTTCGGAGTAACCACCCTTTCTTTGTTTGCTTATTGCTTTTGACCCGCGAAAGGTTAAAATTTCATTTGTGAATACGCGACAAATAATTAAACATCTGTCAAACCGTAATGGTTTGACAATTTCTTTATATTTACCTGTGGATCCGGGAGACTCTAAAAAAGATTGGCTAACCAAAGTCCATTCGCATTTAAGGGATTTGCGTCATTCGGCAAAGAATTTGCAACATAAAGAGGAAAAATACTTAGACGCGATTATAAGTCAGGTGGAAGACTTTTTGCAAAATTTTGATACTCGCGGTACTAGAACCCTAGCCTTGTTCGCTGGAAAGGATATTTTCGAAAGTGTTAAACTGCCAGTTGTCCTATCATCTCGGGTTCACGTCGAAAACAAGCCGATACTTTCCCCACTTACAGAAGCATTGGACGAAAACCCACCTTACATTATCGTTTTAATAGACAGAACTTACGGCGAGATAATCGAAGTTAACTTTCTTGAGGAAGAAGCAGCCTCCAAAGTAATAAAAAGCTATGTGCCGCAAAGAATTCTGGCCAAGGGTTACGATATTGGTAGAGAAGATAAAACTTTGCGGCACATTGAGGACCATCTCCACCGGCATTTGGTAAAAATCGTCAAGTTGCTGTCGAACTTTGAAAGTTCTTACCCCAACGGTTTAATTGTGATTGGAGGTCAAAAAGAGTTAGTGGGGAAGTTTACCCGTCTCTTGCACCCGTCTCTGCAAAAGAAGATAGTCGGCAGTTTCGGTGCTAATGTTGATGACAATAAAACCGAACTCATCAAAAAAGCTCAGAAATTTGTTGACAATTATTTAGAGAAGAAAGCTTGGGGTAAAGCTTAAGAAAGATTGTTATGAGGAAAAGCAAGCAACTGGAAGAGGCAGTTTATAAACCACTGTGGGAAATGGATATTAAAGAACTTGTCGGCCACAATCTTGAGGCGCAGGGCAGAGAAGACGTTAACAAACTGCTTGATAAAGGCTGGGTTTTGCTGCACATCTACACTCTTCACTACCGTGAAAACGCTGTTTGGCGCCAGCGGCCCATGGCAATTTTAGGTAAACCCAGACACACTAAGCGACAACCTTAGCTGAGTTTTCTTGGTGGGTCGGGCTATTTATAAGTCCACACTTCTTGAAATGCTGGCATAATGGTCCACCCATAGGTTCAAAAATTAGGTAAGTTGAAATTCTAACTCATTGGCACCAAGAGTAGTAGAATTTATCTCCCCACCACAAAATTTTTCCACAAAGATCTTAAGTTCGTTGGTAGCTTGTTCTACCTCATTCTTGCTGGTAGGGGGAAGAGCTTCTATTACTAGAATACAGTTTTTGGTTTCCTCTGTCAGCTTTGTCCTATCTGCTTCCCGCCAGTTCCAACGTCTACAGATGGTTGAAATCTCGTCTTTGTAAATTACTTCTCCTTCGTGTGGTGATCGTGAGTCTTTATCTCCAAGTAATATTACATCTGGTTCGTTAGCACCAGCAAAGGTCAGTTGGATGTCTCCTTGGGTTTTATCTAAATCCTCCCCACCCACGGGTAATGTATGTTTAAGGGAAATCACGTTATAAATATCAACCAACTTGTTGATGTGGCGAAGATTGTTTCCACTCAGGACCATTTTGTATAAATTTTCAACCGAGGAACGGTTTTCCTTTGGTTTTGCTCCGAAAGTACGATAAGCTTCCCGCCAAACTTCAATTTTTGGCTGACTCGAAAGACTTTCTAAGTTGTAGTTTTCTCGTACATTCTCTTCTTGATGTTTCAAAAGACTATTAATTTCTGGCGAGGCGTCTTTGTTATTAAGGTTTTTCACGGATAGTACACCTATGAGTAACTCAGGGAATTTTTCGAAAATTGACTTATCGATTACGAATTTCATATTTCGAATTTTACCACCAAAGTGCTAGAATGGCAGCTATGAAGAAGTCTCTGCAAGAAATTGAGGATTACTATATGAGCCAAGGTCTGGACGGAGAAGAGTTGCGTAAGGCTTTGAATCAGGACAAAGAGTTTCAAGAAATTTTGAAGGAAAGAAAACGGGAAATAAAAAACAAACTTGGTGTTTCAAATAAAGATGAAGAAAAGTACCTGCTTTCCAGGGAAGAAGATTACGAAATTCTTGCTAAGGTAAGAGAATTGGAGAGCAAGCAACTGAATGACGAGGATAAAGAAATAGTTGGGTTGGTTCTAACCCAACTCGAAGAAAAGTGGCGGGAACCTTTGTTGAGTAAACTTGACGAATTGCTTAAAAGGTATCGCTAAAATGCTCAAATTGGACAAAAAATTTGAGACCCCTTGTGGACGTCATAAGTTATAAACACCCCGAAATTTAGTCCGATAGTTTGGGAAAATTAGAGCCGTTTTAGGCTTTAGGTCAGCCCATTTTTTCTTGGTGGGTCGGGCTATTTATTAACCCACAACGTTTGTACTTGAGGCCAGAACCGCACGGACAAGGGTCGTTGCGGCCGATTTTTTCCTTGGTTTTAACAACTTGCCCTGCACTTGCTCTCTCTGAAGCACTCGAAGTTGAGGTAGAAGTTGTAGTTTGTGGTTGGGGAGAGGGTTGTTGCGGGGCGATTTGGATCTTGTAAATTCTTTGAACAACTTCGTGATCAATATTGTTAACTAAATTCTCAAACATCCTAAAAGCTTCGGCTTTATATTCAACCAGTGGGTCACGCCCTGCGTAACCCCGCAAACCGACTCCTTCTCTGAGTTCGTCAATATCATCAAGGTGGTTAATCCACAAAGTGTCAATAACCGAGACCATCACTAACTTTTCAATCTCCCGCATTACCTCTGAACCAAATTGTTCTTCCCGCTGCCCGTAAACTTGGTGGGCAATGGTTTTTAAGAACTCTTTGACCTTGTCCGGATCAGGTTCCGAGACTACTTTTTCACTTAAACCCTTACGGCTAGTCTCATCAAAAGGAATGATGGTGTTAAATTCAGTTGTTATTCGCTCGTAATCAAGAGTTTCAGCTTCACCAACTGAAGTGTCAACCAAAAGATCAATTTCCGCATCAATTTTTTCGACAAACCGTTCTTTGAGGGCCTTTTGCGCTTCTTCCTTGTTCGGGTTTTGTCGATCCCCCAGTTCTAAAAATTCCCGACGCATCGAGTAAATAATCTCTCTTTGTTTATTCATGACATCATCGTATTCAACGACTCGTTTACGTAAGTCAAAGTTATGACCTTCCACCCGAGATTGAGCACTTTCAATGGCTTTGCTCACCAATCCCGCCTCAATCGGGACATCATCGGGTAGTTTAAAAGCGTTCATCACCCGAGTGACCGCATCGCCCCCAAAAAGACGCATAATATCGTCCTGCAAAGAAACATAAAACTTGGTTGAACCACTATCCCCTTGACGTCCAGAGCGTCCACGCAGTTGGTTATCAATGCGACGAGCTTCATGTCGTTCGCTACCAATTACATGCAGACCGCCTAGGTTAGCAACGCCTTCTCCGAGTTTGATATCAACACCACGGCCGGCAATGTTAGTGGCCATAGTGACTGCACCTTTTTGCCCGGCCGAGGCGATAATTTGGGCTTCTTTTAGGTGGTTTTTGGCGTTCAAAAGTTGGTGGGGAACACCTTTGCGTTTGAGTAAGTCGCCCAGTAGCTCGTTTTTCTCAATCGAAGTTGTCCCAACCAAAACCGGTTGGCCCTTTTTGTGCCGACTGTCAATATCCTCAATAAGCGCTTCGTATTTACCATGCTCATTTTTGTAGACACTGTCAGGTAAATCCTCCCTGACGCTTGGTTTATTGGTTGGGATAACAATCACATCCAGTTTGTAAACTTTGTGAAATTCTTCAGCGGAAGTAACTGCCGTTCCTGTCATACCAGCTAATTTTTTGTAGAGTCGGAAATAATTTTGGAAAGAAATTGTCGCCAAAGTTTGGCTCTCGCGCTGAATTTCTACTCCTTCCTTAGCTTCGATGGCTTGGTGCAAGCCTTCGGAGTAGCGCCGACCCGGCATCAGGCGGCCGGTAAATTCATCAACAATAATCACTTCACCGTCTTTGACAATATAGTCGCGGTCTTTAAGAAACAAGGTTTTAGCCTTAAGAGCTTCTTCAATATGGTGGACTGAATCAAAATCCTTTTCGTAAAGGTTGCTGACTCCAGTTAGCCTTTCAATCTTGGAAATGCCGATTTCGGTGAGGTTGGCGGTTTTTAATTTTTCATCAACCACGTAGTCGGTTTGGCTAGTTAATTTTTCAATAATTTTGGCAAAATCGTAATATTTTTCCGTTGATTCTTCAGCGGCTTGGGAAATAATCAAGGGGGTACGAGCTTCATCAATCAAAATTGAGTCCACCTCATCGACAATGGCAAAATTTAAGTTTCTCTGCACCATGTCGTGAATATCAGCAACCATGTTGTCGCGTAGATAGTCAAAACCAAATTCGTTGTTGGTTCCGTAGGTAATATCCGCTAAATAGGCTTCTTTTCTGGATACAGGACGTAAGAATTTACCAATACCCAAACCTTCTTGTTCTGGGGACAAAGATTCCTTGGGGTCCATTTTTAGCTCTTCGTCTTCCTTTTTGACGTGGGGGTCAAAAACAAAAGCAGATTCGTGGTTGATGACGCCAACACTTAGTCCCAGAGCGTGGTAAATTGGACCCATCCACTCAGCGTCACGTTTGGCTAAGTAGTCATTAACCGTAACTAAATGGACACCTTTTTCGGTGAGGGCGTTGAGGTAAAGAGGTAAAGTAGCCACTAGAGTTTTACCTTCACCGGTACGCATTTCAGCGATCTTGCCTTCGTGGAGGACTACCCCACCCATAATTTGTACGTCGAAATGCCGCTGACCAATGGTACGACGAGCAGCTTCCCGTACTGCCGCAAAGGCTTCGGGTAAAAGCTCATCCTGTGTTTCGCCTTTTTCAAGACGTTTACGAAAGTCAGTCGTAACGTCTTTTAATTTAGAGTCAGAGAGTTTCTTGAAGTCCGCTTCAAAGGAGTTGGTTAGCTCTACCAGTGGGCGGAGTTTATTAACCTCACGTTCGTTGGAATCAAATAAGTTGCCAAGGATTTTGAACATAGCTTCAAAAGCAAAGGGAAGTATAGCACTCTAAAGCCGAAAAAACCAGCTTCCCCACTAGCTTGATAAAGCACTTGACAAAAAATTTTCGGCTGCTATTATCGTTGCGGGTGTTACCCTAACCCCGACTTCTAAAAAGAGCCGGGGTTTTTTGTGGCAAGCCCTCCACAAATTTCCCAAAGCTTGTCTGGTATAATTGTTGCATGCGAATTATCGTTACCGGAGGGGCTGGGTTTTTAGGAGCTCACATTCATAGAGTTCTACTTGATGAGAGTTACGAGGTTAAAGTTATTGATAACCTTTCCCGGGGTTTCCGAGACAACGTCGACCCCAGAGCTTCTTTTGAACAGCTTGATTTAGCCGACCAAGATAAAATTACTAAAGCGCTGGAAGGTTACGAGGCGGTAATTCACTTAGCTAATTATCTAGTAGTTCCCGAATCAGTGGAAAAACCAGTTGAGTATGCTGAAAACAACGTTGTTAACACTGTTAAGCTAATGGAGGCAATGAAGGACGCCGGAGTGAAAAAAATTGTTTTTTCTTCCTCAGCTACTGTTTACGGCGACAACAAAAATCTACCTTTAACAGAAGACACCCCACTGGGAGTTCAGGCCAACCAATACGGAGCTTCGAAAATTGCTATGGAAGCTTTTATCTCCACTTACCACTCTCTTTACAATTTTGACGTTACCCACTTGCGTTACTTTAACCCTTACGGACCTTTTGAAAAGCATGCGCCGGAAACCCACGCCATTCCTAATTTCATTAAAGCAGCTTTAAAAAAAGAAGAAATACCTCTGTATTGGAAGGGAGAACAAATCCGTGATTTTATTTATGCCCAAGATTTAGCCGAAGCCCATACGTCTGTTTTGGATCTAAAAGGACTGAATATTTTTAACGTGGGAAGCGAGACTGGGATAAAAGTAATTGATGTTGTGAAGTTAATTTTTGATATTGTTGGGTACGAAGTACCAACTCGCGATTTAGGAAAACGGGTTGGAGACGTACCCGCTAATTACGCAAGCTCCAAAAAATTGACTCAAACTACTGGTTGGAAGGCAAAAACCTCTTTGCGGGAAGGTTTGGTCAAGACCATAGAATACTTTAGGGAGAATTTAACGTGACGAGTAAAGAGGCAAAAATTGTCGTTATTGGTGGTGGTACAGGTACCTACACGGTCTTACGGGGTCTGAAAAAATACACTTCAAATCTTACTGCCATCGTGACGATGATGGATTCGGGTGGGTCTTCTGGGCGGTTGCGGGATGAGTTTGGCATTTTGCCACCAGGAGATGTTCGCCAAGCGCTGATAGCTTTAAGCAATGAGAGCTCCCTGCTGCGCGCGCTTTTCGATTATCGTTATTCAAAAGGGGAAGGGTTGGAAGGTCACAGTCTTGGTAACCTGTTTTTAACAGCCTTGGCGGAAACTACTGGCGGTATGGACAAGGCAGTTGAAGAAGCAGGAACGATTTTGAATATTAAGGGCCGAGTTTTACCAATTACTAATGACAACTCTACTCTGGTGGCTACTTATGAGAACGGTTTGGTGGTTGAAGGTGAGGGAAAGATTGATGAGCCTGAACACAACGGTGAGTTGAGAATTAAAACTATCTCCTTAAAACCGGCAGCCCGTGCCTACCCAAAAAGTTTAGAAGCAATCGAGCAAGCTGATTTAATAATCATGGGCCCGGGGGATTTGTACACCAGTCTTATTCCCAACTTGCTGGTGGAGGGAGTTGCAGAAGCGGTCGAGAAATCAAAGGCAAAAAAACTTTATATTATTAATCTCATGACTAAGTTTGGACAAACCCACGGGTTTAAGGCGAGTAACTTTGTCACTGAGATCGAAAAGTACGCTGGCAAGTGTTTAGACTATGTTTTAATAAACGACAAAACCCTCCCAGAAGAAATTATTAAACGTTACTATGAGAAGGATAAAGAAACACCAGTCGTCGATGATTTAAATGGTGACAGCTACAAGTTAGTAAGGAATGACTTTTTGGCAGAGGGTCCAATCAAAAGAAAAAGTGGTGATCTTTTAAAGCGGAGCTTAATCCGTCACGATTCGGACAAATTAGCCAAGGCGATTATGGAGATTGTTGAAGAAATATGTGCGGAATCTTTGGGTATGTAGGTAAAGAGCGGGCAGCCGATCTAATCCTGGAAGGTTTGAAGACCTTGGAGTATCGTGGCTACGACAGCTGGGGAGTAGCGATCATTGATGAACATGGTTTTAAAGTGAGCAAGCAGACCGGTAAAATCGGCGGTGCCAGCTTGCCGCCGACAAAGACCAAGGTTGGAATTGGTCATACCCGTTGGGCTACTCACGGTGGGGTGACGGTCGAAAATTCGCATCCTCATCTAGCTTGCAACAACTCCTTAGCTATCGTTCACAACGGTATTGTCGAGAACTTTCGAGAACTTAAAAAGGATTTAACTAGCACCCACAAATTCGTTTCGGAGACCGACACTGAAGTTATTGCCCATTTACTTGAGGACGAGCTTAAAAAAGCACCCCTTCGCGAAGCTCTGCAACTCGTATTTAAAAAACTTGAAGGCTTGAACGCAGTCGCAGTGGTTACTAAAGACAGAAAGATAGCGGTTGCAAAAAACGGTTCTCCCTTAGTTTTGGGTCTTGGGAAAGATGAATACTTTGTAGCTAGCGATGCTACCGCCCTTCTCCCTCACACACGAAAGGTAATTTTTCTTGAGGACAACCAGCTGGCCACTTTAGAAAACCACGGTGTGAAAGTTTTCGACCTTGCCTCTGGTAAGGAAATCGAACCGCTGGTCACCGAGTTAGATTGGCAAATCAACGACAATAGTTTAGGTGAGTACCAACACTATATGCTCAAAGAAATCAACGAGCAACCTAGAGTGATCCGCAATATTGCTACCAACCTCTTTACCCAAGCAGAAGAACTCTCAGAAATTATCAAAAAAGCGCGAGGAACTTTTTTCATTGGCTCAGGTACTGCCTTTCATGCCTGTATGACTGGCGCCTATTTATTTTCAAAAATAGCCAAAAAGCACGTCAATACCACAGTCGCCTCTGAGTTTAATTATCTTGTGGACTTTTTAACTAGCGAGAGTTTAGTTATTGCTTTTTCACAAAGCGGAGAGACCATCGATGTTATTGAACCTTTGAACCGAGCCAAGAAAAAAGGTTCCCAAATTGTGGCTGTTGTTAACAGTTTGGGCTCAACTATTTACCGTATGGCCGATTATAAAATCCTTTTGGGGGCCGGGCCGGAATTGGCAGTAGCTTCAACTAAAGCCTTTGTGGCGAAACTCTGTTTGATTTTATTAACAACCTATGCCTTAATTGGCAAGGTCAAAGAGGCTCAAGATCTATTGTTATCAGCTAGTGATGAAGTCGAGCGCCTGTTGGAAGAGGGTAATTTAAAGAAGATTAAAGCTGTTGCCGATATTTTAGAAAAGTCAGAGCATATCTACGTAATTGGCCGAGGTGTTTCTTACCCACTTTCACTGGAAGCAGCCCTCAAAATTAAAGAAGTCAGTTACGTGCACACTGAGGGTATGGCTGGAGGGGAGCTCAAGCATGGTACAATTGCCTTAGTAGACCGCGGCACCCCTTGCCTTGTCTTTGCTCCCAACGACGAAACTTACCAAGCAACGGTCTCCAACGCAACTGAGATTCGTTCTCGGGGCGGTCTGATCATCGGTATTAGTCCTAAAAACTCACCGAGTTTTGATCACTGGATTGAGGTTCGCGATGTGGGTGAAGCTTCAATTATCCCGATGGTCGTCCCGGCCCAACTTTTTGGCTACTTCATGGCCTTGAAAAAAGGTTATGACCCCGACAAACCTCGCAACCTTGCCAAAGCAGTTACAGTTAAATAATATTTTGAGTTTGTTTGATGTTTTCTGTATTGACAGTGCCATTACGAACTTGGTAAGTTATTTGCCTCAATGGAAGAAAATCCTGTCCCTGCACCTACAAACTCCAAAAGAAATCTTTCAATTATCTTTCTGATTATAGTTATCCTCGCTGCGTTAGCTCTGGGTAGTTATTATCTTTACCGCATATCTACTCCGCAGCCAGACGATTCAAAAAACAACGTTTCTTCAACTTCTCCACAACCTAACCAAACTACCAAAGATCCTACTGAAGGTTGGCAGACTTTTATTAACGAAGATTACGGCTACCAGATTAAATACCAGGGGAATTGGTTTGTTAAAACCTATGCTGATATTCCAAACAGAACATTGTTTGATGATGTCCAACTTCCTGAATCGCAGATTTCAGAAAGTGAACCTGTAGCTGCCGAAATAGAAGTTTTTGTTACCGAAGAGAAAGATATTGTCCAAGAAAAAGAAAAACTGAAAATGGCACATCAGTTTTCAAACTATAAAGAAAGTCAAGTTAAGGTTGGTGGTGTTGATGCCACAAAAATAGAAGGAAAAGTTGAGGGTGAAAGTTATATTAAAGGGAATTTTTACACAAGAGTATTTGTTAATGCAGGAAACCGCAGCTACTCTCTCATTTACAGCGAGGTAGATCAAAAAGACCTAGAAGTCTTTAACAAAATGGTTACAAGTTTTAAATTTCTCTAAATATCTAGCCACCGGAAATACCCGCTCCCGCTGAGTTTGTTTATTCCCGCTAGGCGTGGTAAAATTCTTCCCGAATTTGTCATGAACAAGTTAAAAGAAAAAATAAAGAGTAAAGAAGCTAAAATTGTGGTGGTTGGTTTGGGCTACGTTGGCTTGCCAGTGGCTTGTTTGTTTGCTAAAGCAGGCTTTAAAGTCACTGGCATTGATTTGGACAAGAAAAAAATTACCTTAATCAATAAAGGTATCTCACCGCTTGATAGTGTTGAGGAAGGAATTGAAGATTTAGTTGGAAGCGCGGTTAAAAAGGGTTTTTACGCTACACCCAACTACATAGTGGTGAAAGATGCTGAGGTAATTTTGGTCTGTGTCGACACCCCTGTTGAAGCCAATGATCATCTGCCAGCCTATAAGGCGCTTCGAGGCGCTTTAACTTCAATTGGGGAAAACCTACGTTCCGGAACTTTGGTTATAGTCGAATCTACCATTGCACCGGGTACTACAACCAACCTAGTTATTCCTACTTTACAAAAAAGTTCAGGTATGAAGGCTAATAAAGATTTTTACGTTGGTCACTGTCCTGAACGTCTCATGCCAACACGAATTTTTAAACAACTAAAGACTTATCCAAGGGTGGTTGGTGGGCTAACTCCTGAGACAGGCCAGGTAATGGTGGAACTTTACAAAAATATCACTTCCGGAGATTTGGATCGTACTGATCCACTTACGGCTGAAGTAACTAAGACCGAGGAAAATTCCTTTGGTGACACACTTATTGCCCAAGCCAACGCCTTGGCACTTTTAGCTCAAAGCTACGGAGTTGATGGGCGCGAAGTAATTAAGCTAGTTCGTAAGATCCCAGGCTACTGGGGTTCGTATTTAAATCCCGGGCCAGGCGTTGGTGGACACTGTCTTCCCAAAGACCCTTACCTGAAAATAATGCAGTTGAAAAGAAGTGGCGGGGAGGAAAAAGCCAAAACCTTGGTCGCTCAGCTTGTTAATTTAACGCGAGAGATTAATGATTATATGCCTAAAAATATGGCTGCTTTGATTGAGGAGGCGCTGAAAGAAGTTAAGGTTGTTCCCAAAAACGCTACAGTCGCACTGCTTGGATTTGCGTACAAAGCTAATACTGATGACACGAGAAATTCACCAACCGAAGCGTTGGTCAAACATTTAAAAGGTCGCGTTAGGGAAGTTCGTATCCACGACCCGTTTGTTAGAGAGTACCAAGGGGATCTGGAAACTGTTTTGAAAGGTACCAATGTTTTGGTTTTGATGTGTAAACACAATGACTACGCTAAGATCGATTTAAAAAAGGTTAAAAATCTGCTTGCAACTGCCGCCATTGTTGATGGATGGAACTTCTTTCCAAAAGAGACCGCCAGAAAAATGGGTTTTGTTTATAAAGGAGTTGGTAATGTCTAAGACAGTTGAGATTAGTATCTCCAAACCGTTATTGGGTAAAGAAGAAGAGAGAGCTGTTATCAGAGTTATTCGCAGTGGTAACTTAGTCCAAGGTAAGCAAGTTGAAGCTTTTGAAAAAGAATTTGCTCACCTTTGCGGAACCAAATACGCAGTGGCAACTGACAACGGTACCTCTGCTCTAATTGTTGCCTTGACAGCAGCGGGAATTGGTAGAGGGGAGGAAGTTATCACCACGCCATTTACTTTTATTGCGACTGCCAATGCTATCTCGTTTGTTGGTGCAAAGCCAGTCTTTGTTGATATTGACTCGGACACCTTTAACGTTGATCCCAGCAAAATTGAGGAAGCGATAACCAAGAAAACTAAAGCGATTATGCCGGTTCATATTTACGGTTTGATGGCCGATATGGAAAGTACTAACAAAATTGCCAAAAAGCACAGCCTTTTAGTAATTGAAGATTCAGCCCAAGCTCACGGGGCGTCTATTTTAGGTAGAAAGGCTGGTAATTGGGGGACAGTTGGGACGTTTTCTTTCTACCCGTCGAAGAACATGACTGCCGGTGAGGGTGGGATGGTTACAACAAACAGCGAGCAGATAGCAGCGAACAGTAAGTTGTTTAGAAATCAAGGAATGAGTAATCAATACGAACACGAAATAATTGGCTTTAATTTCCGCATGAACGAGATTGAAGCCGCCATTGGTCGAGAACAACTGAAAAAGCTAGAAGGTTTTACTAAGAAAAGAATTCAGAACGCGGCCTATTTCAACCAAAATTTGAGCAAAATTGCCGGTATTACCACACCTTTTGTTCCAGACGGTTTTGTTCATGTTTATCACCAGTACACTATTAAAGTCGAGAGACCATACCCACTAACTCGAGACCAGCTTTTAGAAAAGCTTCACAAAAACTCTATTGGAGCACGTATTTACTACCCAAAACTTTTAAATGATGAGAAAGTTTACGCTACTTTCAAACACAAGCGCTTGTCTGTTGCCGAAAAAGTTCACAAAAATATCCTCTCTTTGCCGGTTCACCCACTATTAACTAAAAAAGACTTGGATAAAATTATTGGAGTAGTTGCTGATGTTTAAAGCTAGCAATAAGAAGAAAATCAAGGCAGCGGTCATTGGTGTTGGCAACATGGGCAGGCACCACGCCCGTGTCTACCAGGAGTTGCCTAACGTTGATTTGGTTGGTGTTGCGGATTTAGACGAGAAGATTGGGAAAGCCCTCGCCCAAAAACATTCAACAAAATATTTCAAGGACTATAAAAAGCTGTTAAGTGAAACTAAACCGGATTTGGTTAGTATTTGTGTACCCACCCGTTGGCACCACTTGGTGACATTAGATGCTTTGGGTTTTGGTAGCCACGTTTTGGTGGAAAAACCAATTGCCGCAACTCTTAAGGAAGCCGAGGAAATGATTGCCGCTGCCGAAAAAGCGGAGGTGAAACTTACTGTTGGTCATATCGAAAGGTTTAACCCGGTAATTTTAAAACTCAAAGAGTTGATCGACGAGGGGAAACTGGGTAGCATCATCTCCATTATGGCCCGGCGTACTAATATAGTCCCCAACCGGATTAGGGACGCGAACGTAATTTTGGATATTGGTGTTCACGATATAGATCTTCTTAACTTTTTGCTTGATAGGAGACCACTTACTGTTCACGCTTACGGTGGCAGAGCAGTTCTTAGAAAGCACGAAGACTATGCTGACATTCTTTTAGAATACCCCAAGGATAAGGCAGGTTTTAAAGTTACCGGCCATATTCAGACCAACTGGGTGACGCCGGTCAAAATTAGGAAAATTAATGTTACCGGTACCAAAGGTTATGCGGTTGCTAACTTGATCACCCAAGATTTAATAATTTTTGACACTAATTACACTTCAGAGTTTGATGATTTTGAGGATTACATTGGCAAGTTTAAAGAAAGTTCTGGGAAAAAAATTGTGGTGACTGTTGTCGAGCCTCTTAAAAAGCAGCTGGAAAGTTTCACAAACGCGGTGTTAGGCGATTATGAACCCTTGGTTAAACCCCTTGAAGCTTTGGAAGCCTTGAGAATTGCTAATCTCGCCACCAAAAACATCCGCTCCCGGTCCAAGTAAATTGGGTAAAAAAGAAGCGGACTGAAGAATTTTCTTTTAGTCAACCTTAGGTTTGTTTGGTAGCAGTCAGTATGTTAAAATCAAGGCTGTTTAATTTTTAGGAAAACTATGGCAAAAAAATCTTTAGTAAAAATTCATAAAACAGCTGCTGTAGATAAAAGTGCTGAAATTGGTACTGGAACAGAGATTTGGGATTGGGTAAAGGTGAGGGAAAACGCCAAAATTGGTAAAAACTGCATAATCCATAAAGGGGTGTTTATCGACCAACAAGTTCAAATTGGGAACAATGTTAAAATTCAGGTTGATGCTTCCTTGTTCAAGGGTTTAATAGTAGAAGATGGTGCTTTCATTGGGCCGCACGTTTGCTTTACTAACGATAAATTACCACGCTCAACGAGTTCAGACGGTAATTTAAAGAAGAACTCCGATTGGGATTTGAAACCCACTGTCGTTAAGGAAGGTGCTTCGGTAGGAGCCGCAGCGACAGTCTTACCTGGAATTACGATTGGAAGGTGGGCGATGGTTGGAGCTGGTGCGGTGGTGACTAAAAACGTTCCGGATTTTGGAATTGTAGTTGGTAACCCGGCCAAGTTAGTTGGTTACGCGGATAAGGAAGGCAAAAAGGTGAGATCTGCATGAAGAGAATTTTGGTAACCGGAAGTGGTGGTTCCGCTTCTTTTAATTTTATAGACTCACTAAGAATCGCTCCTGAGAAATTTTATATTGTTGGGGTTGATGTTAAACCCTACCACGCAGAACTTGCTCCGGTTGATAAACGTTATCTTATTCCTCCTGCTTCAGATCCAGACTTCATACCAACACTAAATCGCATTATTGAGAAAGAGAAAGTGGAATTTGTTCACGCTCAACCGGACGTTGAGGTGATGGTACTTTCTAAAAACAGGGACAAGATTAAAGCCAAGGTTTTTTTGCCAGAACATTCAATTCTCGAAACTTTTGCCAACAAGATGAAGTATAATCGGCTGCTAAAAAAGAATAGAGTATCGGCACCGGAAAGTTATCACATAACCTCCAAAGAAACTTTAAAAGTAGCGCTAGATAAACTTCTTAAGAAACACGAAAAAGTTTGGATTAGAGCAATTCGTGGGGCTGGTTCAAAAGCTAGCCTACCGGTCAAAAAACTATCATTGGCGAAAGAGTGGATTGAATACTGGATAGACACCAGAGCGCTTAAGTACGAAGATTTTATGGCAAGCGAATTTTTACCGGGCCGGGAATTTGCTTTCCAAAGCCTTTGGAACAAAGGGAAGTTACTTACTTCTCAAGCAAGAGAGAGAATTGAGTACATTTTTGGCCATCTCACCCCCAGTGGGCAAACGTCCTCGCCTTCGGTGGCGAAAACTGTCAACCGTGATGATGTTAACGAAACTGCCACCAGGGCGGTAAAAGCAGTTGCACCAGAGGCAACTGGTGTTTTTTGTGTGGACATGAAAGAGGATAAAAACGGAAGAGTGTGTGTCATTGAAGTTAATGCCGGGCGTTTTTACACAACCAGCAACTTCTTTTCCCGAGCAGGTCTTAATATGCCTCATCTTTTAGTAAAAATGGCTTATGGAGAGAAGTTGCCAAAACTTGCCAAGTATAACGCTCTACCTGAAAACTTGCATTGGGTAAGAATGATTGATTCCGGTTTTAAATTGGTAAAGAACGGCGAGTGGACTAGTGAGGAAATTTAGTGTGGGTTTTGGGATGGATAAACAGAGGATCTTACACGCTCCCGATGAGATTGCTGGGCAGCAGTTAGTTTTAGCTTCAGCAATGCGTTCCTTGGGGTTACCGGCGAAGTCGGTTTACTTTCACAAAAACCCTTTTGGTCTCAGGGGTGACTACAATCTAGGTTTGGGCACCAACCGCCTTAACCTAATTAACTACTTAAAACGACTTGGTTTTTTTGTCTTCGCGCTGTTTAAGTTTGATGTTTTTCAGTTTAATTACGGACGAACCTTGCTTCCCAAGTACCTAGACTTACCCGTTCTGAAATTTTTTGGGAAAAAGATCGTTGTGGTCTTTCACGGTTGTGACGTCCGCGACTGTCAGAAGTTTTTTTCATCCTACCAAGCGCAAGGGCGAGACCATCTGAAAAACGATGTTGGGTTTACCAAAAAGCAAGCGTTAGTTTCGGAATTATCGAGATACGCGGACGCTTTAGTGGTAGCCACCGCAGACTTACTAGAAATCAACAAGGATTTTATTTACATCCCGGCAGCAATTGATTTAGAAAAATGGGTGGCAGCTAAACCTGGCAAGAGAGATGCACCAAAAGAAGTTATTAAGATTGTTCATTCACCAACGGATCGGGAGATAAAAGGAACGGAATTTATAATGGACGCTATAGAAAATTTAAAAAAAGAAGGTTACCAAGTGGAGCTAGCTTTGTTGGAAGGTTTGCCAGCTGCGAAGGTTAAGGAAATTTTTCAGTCCACCGACATCGTTGTGGATCAAGTCCTTTCCAATTGGTACGGCACTGTCTCTATCGAAGGTATGGCTTTGGGAAAGCCGGTTATTGTTAGCTACGACGAAGAATTGAAGACAAAGTTGAGGCCAGACCTACCAGTTGTTAGGGCGGATCGGTATGATCTGGAACAAGTTTTGAGAGGGCTTTTAAAAGACAAAAGTCGTTGGGATCTGCTTGGGAAAAGTGGAATTGAGTTTGTTAAAAAGTACCACGCAGCTGAAGTCGTGGCTAAAAAATACCTCAATTTGTACCAGAGTTTATGAAAGACCAAATTTTAAGACTTTCAAAAGACACTCTCATCTACGGAGTGGGTAACGTTGCACAGCGTTTTTTGGCGATCTTTCTGGCGCCAATTTTCACTCGAATTTTTTCACCCGCTGATTACGGGATTTTAGACGTGATAACTACAGCGGTTGCTTTATTACAACTCTTTCTCATTCTGGGGTTGGATGCTGCCAGCAGCTATTACTACTTTCATACTGAGGGCGAAAAAGAAAAACGCCAGGTTTTATCAACTGCGCTCACCTTTTTAGCTGGTTTTGCTTTACTGGTAGCCGTCGTAGCAGTTTTTGCTGCCAGTAGTATTTCACTCTTTTTCTTTGGGACCCAAAACTATTCTAACCACATCACCATCGCTCTTTTCTCAGTGCCTTTTGTAGTTATAACAGCCTTTTTAATTGACGTCCTACGTTTGCGATTTCAAGCTAAAAAATACGTTGTTATGGCAACTACTCGGGTTTTGTTAACCGCTGCTCTGAGTATCTATCTAATTGCGTTTTTGCATTTTGGTGTTATTGGGGCTTTTTGGGCGAACTTGGTAACTGGATTAGTCACGACCCTGCTTGGTTTTTATTTAGTGCGCGATGTTTTTGAGCTGAGCTTTTCAGTGCCCTTCTTAAAAAAACTGTTGCGCTACGGTTTGCCATTAGTGCCAGCCGCTTTGTTTTATTGGGTTTTCACTCTGTCAGATCGCTTTCTGTTAACCAAGCTTGTTAGTTTGAACGAGGTTGGAGTTTATACTATCGGTGCAAAATTAGCAGCGGTAATGGCGATGCTTGTTGGAGCCTTTCAGCTTGCTTGGGGCCCGTTTGCCTTATCAGTAGCTAAACGTAAAGAAGCTAAGGAGATTTATGCCAATGTCTTAACAGTGTATTTGGCAGTAGCTTTTTTCTTTAGTATTCTGGTAGCGAGTTTTGCCAAAGAGATATTAATTATTTTTACCACCGCACCTTATTTTGAAGCCTCCAAAGTAGTTGGGTTACTCTCAATTGGAGCTGTTTTCTACGGAGCTTATTATATTGTGGCGATTGGGGTTAATCTAGCCAAAAAGACTGAGCATTTGGCTTGGACCACTGGGTTGGCAGCTTTGGTGAGTATCGGTCTCAACCTCTTGATCATACCTCGGTTTGGAATGCTCGGTGCAGCCTTTGTTAACAGTCTGGCCTTTTTAACTTCCGCTTTGGCAATCTTTTTTGTTTCCCAAAAATATTATCCAATTAATTTTCAATACCAGAAAGTGCTGATAATTTTATTTTTTGGTGTTTGCCTAACTCTAATAGGCAGTTTTCTAAGTACGGGGGAAGTTTCTTTAGAGGTTATTTTTCTTAAAGCCTTGGTTGTCTTTTCCTTTCCTGTTTTGCTCTTCTCGACGCGTACTTTTACAACTAGCGGGCTGCGCTCCTTTGCCAGTCAATTTCCTATCATTAACAAACTATGAAAAAGCTCAGAGTTTGTATGGCCGTTACTAATCCTTTTACCCACGACCAGCGTGTTTACCGCGAGGCTAAAACCTTGGTCGATAATGGTTACTCGGTTACGGTAGTGGCTCTGAAAGAATTTGGTTCAACAATTACCGACGAGGAAGTTCTTGACGGGATTAAAGTTTTGAGAATTAGCAAAGAGAGAGTGGCCAATCTTCGTGGAACGCAATTATTGACCGAAAAAATTGGAGTTTTACCCAAAATTCTCCTTTACGGAAACAGTTTTACGCCCCAGTTACAGAGGGCTCTTTCAGAACAAAAGGCGGACATTTATCACGCCCATGATCTGGATACGTTGCAAGCTTCCTATCAGGCTAGCAGAGAAAACAAAGCCAAAATTGTTTACGACTCCCACGAAATTTTTCTTGAGGCCCTAAAAGAATGGCAAGCGGAAATTAGGGAAAATGGCGACCTAATCAAATTGGTAGGGGCCTATCTAGTGAGTGTTTCTTTAAGCCGGATCGAGAAAAACCTGATTGAAAAGGTTGACAAGGTAATTACAATTAACGACTCGATTGCCTCTTTTCTAACCAAAAAATATCACTTGAACGAAAAACCTACTGTAGTTATGAACTGTTACGAACTTACGGAAGTTGGGCCAAATGATAAGTTACGGCTCAAGTTTTCTTTGCCAGAGTCAACAAAAGTAATTATCTTTCAAGGAGCGTTCGGAAAAGTGCGGGGTTTGGATAATACTATAAAAGCAGTGCAGAAGGTTGAAAATGCCGCACTGATTTTGATGGGGGAAGGTAACATTAAAACTGATCTTGAAGCTTTGGTGAGAAAACTTGGTTTGGAAAAAAGGGTGTTTTTCCACCCGACAGTTGCACCTAAAGAGCTACTAAATTACACCTCTTCTGCTGATTTGGGAGTTATCGCCTACAGAAATACTTCCTTAAACAACTATTTTTGCACTCCCAACAAAATTTTTGAGTATATGATGGCTGGTATTCCAATGGTTGTCAGCGATTTTCCCGAACTAAAAAAGTTTGCCGCTTTAGGTGCGGGTCTAACCTTTGATCCGGAAAGTCCTAACTCAATTGCTACTACAATTAACAAAGTTTTTTCTGGAAATCTAGTTGGTATGAAAGAGAAAGCTCGTTCTCTTGCAGAAGAAAGCTATAATTGGGAAGTTGAATCTAAAAAACTCCTGCAAGTCTACTCTTCTTTAAATTAATTATGTGTGGAATATCTGGAATTTTAAGTTTTGAAAAAAACAAAATTGATCAAAGAACGGTCAAAGCTATGGCCAATACCCTCAGACATAGAGGACCAGATGATGAAGGTTTCTACTTTGACGAAAATATTGGTTTGGGTTTCCGTAGGCTAGCGATACTGGATTTGTCTTCCGCTGGGCACCAACCGATGAACAGGGGCCCATTTTGGATTATCTTCAATGGAGAAATTTACAACTATCTTGAGCTTCGGGAAGAGCTAAAAAAGAAGGGTTATCAGTTTAGCTCTGGTACTGACTCCGAAGTTATTTTGAGAGCCTATGAAGAATGGGGTGAGGATTGTGTCAAACGCTTTAATGGAATGTGGGCTTTTGCCATCTGGGACAAAAGCAGGAAGAAGTTATTTGTCTCCCGTGACCGTATGGGTGTGAAACCTTTTTACTACTATGTTGATAGGAGCCGGTTTTACTTTTCCTCTGAAATCAAAGCCTTGCTGGTTAACAAAGAAATCAAGGCTAGTCCAAACGAGGGAATTATCTACGACTATCTTTTAAATGGGCAGATTGACCATACTAACGAAACCTTTTTTGAAGGTATTAAGCAACTTCCTGGTGGACACAATTTGGTAGTTCAAATTCCACAAGGCAAGATGGAAATTAAGAAATTTTGGGATATCGATCCGGACAACAAACTAGAGGGATTATCAGATGAAGAATACGCGGAGCGTTTTCGCGAGCTTTTTATTGATTCGGTTAGCCTGCGGTTAAGAGCCGACGTTCCTATTGGAACTTGCCTTTCTGGAGGCTTGGACTCCTCCAGTATTGTTTGTGTAGTAGCTGATTTATTGAAGAAAGAAAAAATTGAACAAATCGGGGAAATTCAGAAGACATTCACCGCAGCTTACAAAAATGCTGAGTACGATGAATCAGCCTTCGCTGGCGAAGTGGTTAGGAAAGCTCGCACAAAAGATTTCTATACCTATCCATCTGGTGAAAAGCTGTATGAAGAAATTGATAAGATTATTTATCATCAGGATGAACCTTTTAGTTCCACTTCAATTTATGCCCAGTGGAATGTTTTCCGGCTAGCCAAGGAACAAGGAGTAAAGGTAATGCTAGATGGACAAGGATCAGATGAGTTATTAGCTGGTTACACGTCTTCTTTCTCAGCTTATTATGCCCATTTACTGAAAAGCTTAAAATTTCTTAAACTTCTAGACGAATTGTCAGCTTTTTCCAAAAATTATTCAAACAAAAAGTTCTTGGGAGTTTCCGGTTTAAGCCCAAAGTTATTTCTTAGTTATTTGCTGCCAAGAAGTTTGGTCCAGTCTTTAAAAACTCGTACTAAGACGGAGTCGGTGGTGCTGGAAGAAACCTTTTCTAACGAATATCAGGACCGGCATCTTGAAGTTAATTTTGACCCGAACGACTCTTTTAGAAACTTTACCTACCTGTCTTTGAGAAAATCTTCTCTGCCGGCTCTCTTACATTACGAAGATAGAGACTCAATGGCTTTTTCAATTGAGGCTAGAGTTCCTTTTCTCGACTACCGTTTAGTGGAATTTGTTTTTTCTCTACCTAATGATCAGAAAATTAAGGATGCTCGTACCAAAGCTGTGTTGCGTAATGCCATGCACGGGATAATTCCGGAGAAGGTTGAAGGGCGCCTTGATAAAATCGGGTTTACTACCCCGGAAGACCTTTGGTTTCGGACAGTTTTGAAGAAGATGACCTTGGATATACTTGGGTCAAAATCGTTTAAAGACCGGGGGTTTATCAATCCAGAAAAAGCTTTGGAGCAGTTTCAGAATTTAAGTAGCGATGTTAATAAATCGAGCGCAATTTGGAGGTGGGTAAACCTCGAACTTTGGTTTAGAAAGTTTATCGATTAGTTAAAAAATGGTTACCCTTACTTTTAACCTAACTAAAAAAGTTCCTCTTGGAAACACCAGCATTTGGGTTGATACTGCTATGGAAGCTGAGAAGGACTACGCTGGTTTAAAATATAAGGAAGCGGGAGTTGTCCGAAAAGTTAAAGACTTACTTTGGCCAGCTGTTTCCCTGAGAAACCTCTGGTTGGTTGACGGTTTTATTGAGAATACAGTTGGGAGCTTAATTAAAAAATACGCTAAAAAAGACACAGTTTTTCTAGATGTGGGTTGTGGTGATTTGCGTTTGAAAAGGTACTTACCTAAAAAACTTACTTACAGCGGCTTAGACATTAATTTCTCACAGGTCCAAATCAACCGAGAAGTGAAAAAGGGCGAAAAAGTTAATTTAGCTTTGGCATCGGCGAAAAAAATTCCACTTGCCGACGGCTCCGTAACCCTAGCTGCCAGTGCCGAAGTGTTTGAACACATTCCTGGTGTGGAAAAAGCAATTGCCGAAGTTTACCGTATTTTAAAACCAGGTGGAATTTTGGTTATCTCAATACCTAATAATTATTGCTACAAGTACCAAAAGAAGGGTGCCCACGCAGATCACGTTAATAACTGGAAGTTTGTTGAATTTAGAAAATTTGTCGAGGACAGAAGTTTCAAATGCTTGGAAAGTGATCTGAAAGGTTACTGGTTACCTCTGCCATTGTGGTTGACCAAAACCAGTTATCAACTACCGCTAAAATCAAAAAAAGAGTTTTATAACACTAACTTCTTTTATGTGTTTAAAAAACAAACATGAAAAAAATCGCTACTGTTTTAGGAACTAGACCGCAATTCATTAAAGCTGCTGCGCTCTCAGGTGAACTAAGAAAAAGTTTTGACGAGGTGATTATTCACACCGGCCAACACTACGATGAAAACATGTCCCCAATCTTCTTTAAGGAGCTATCAATACCAAACCCAGATTTTAACCTTGGTGTTGGTTCTGGATCTCATGGGGAACAGACAGGAAAAATGCTCATCGGTATTGCCGAAAAACTTTCAGAAGTAAAACCGGATTTAGTATTGGTGTACGGAGATACTAATTCGACTTTAGCCGGCTCCATTGCGGCTGCTAAGCTTAATATTCCGATTGCTCACGTCGAAGCTGGTTTGCGAAGTTACAACCGAAAAATGCCTGAGGAAATTAACCGTGTAGTTACTGATGAGCTTTCAACTTTGCTTTTTTGTCCGACTAAGACAGCAGTGGACAATTTAAAGAAAGAAGGTATTACTAAGGGAGTCTTCTTTACCGGAGACGTTATGCACGATCAAATACTTTCCAATCTTGAAAAAACTAAAGAGTCAAAAATTCTTGAAGAGTTGCTTCTTAAGCCAAAAAGCTACCTTTACGCTACTATTCATCGGCCAGAAAACACCGATGTACCAGAAAATTTAAGGGGAATCTTTACTGCCTTGGAAGAGGCTGGTGAGAGTATTGTTTTGCCCCTACATCCTAGGACTAAAGCAGCTTTAACCAGAGTTAACTTGAGGCCCACTGCCAATATCAGGATTATTGAGCCGGTTGGTTATCTTGATAACCTGTTCTTGGAAGCAAACGCTAAAAAAATCTTAACCGATTCCGGCGGGATTCAAAAAGAAGCTTACTTTCTCAAAATTCCTTGTATTACTTTAAGAAACGAAACCGAATGGCCAGAAACCACCAAGAGTGGTTGGAATATTTTGGTAGGAGCTGATAAAGAAAAAATTAAGAAAGCAATTAAAACTTTTGCACCTTCCGGAATTCAAAAAAACTATTTTGGGGATGGAAAGGCCAGTAAGGAAATTGTTGACTTGATCAATACGTTTTTAAAAGAGGAGAAAGAGTGAAGATCGTCCATTTAATCGGCTACTTTCAGCCGGAATTTGGTTATAAAGAGTATTATATTGCCCGTAACCAGGTAAAGTTGGGTCACGAAGTTCACGTTATTGCCTCAGACAAAGTCTTTCCTTTTCCGGATTACGCAACAATGGCTAAAGAAGTTGGTGCGCCGCCGACCCGGTATCGTGGGGAAGGGAATAGTGTTGTGGATGGGGTACAAGTACATCGTCTTAAATCCCTTTTTGAAACTAAGGATTTTATTGTTATTAGGGGTGTAAAGGAGCTGTTGGGAGCCATTCGTCCGGATATTGTCCATGCCCATGCTCCAAGCCAGGGGTCAACAGTACTTGGGGCTTTGTATAAAGATAAGTTTAACTACTTTTTAATCGGGGACGACCAAGCCTTAATTGACACAGCACACCCTAAACCATACCCTTCTTTGCAGGGTAGATTGCGTTATGAGCTGTTTCAGAAATATTTAAGAGGCTACTATTTAAAAAAGGCGGACGTCGTTTTTTGCCCAAACAACGCTTCCAAGAAATATCTCGAAGAGAATTTTAATCTTGCAAATAAGGTTAAGGTGGTTCCGATTGGTTTTGACAGCGATTTCTATTACTTTGACAAAAAGGTGCGGGTCGAGGTTAGAAGTAGATTTAAAGTAGACGAGGGCGATTTTGTAATACTGATCAGCGGCCGGTTGAACCCAGAGAAGGATTTTGACCAAGTTATAAAGCTGAGTGCCGATCTTTTACGAAAAACTAACACCAAGATTTTGATAGTTGGTGATGGTCGGGCTAAGGAACGATTGGTGGACTTAGTTGAACAACTTAAACTGCCAGATAAAGTTTTCTTTGCAGGTTTCGTATCAGAGAAGTTGCTCTTTAAGTACTATTCTGCTGCTGATCTGGCGATTTGGTTGAAACAACCGAGTGTAGGGATTTCCAATGCAATTGGGTGCTCACTACCTGTCCTATTACCGCAAACAGAAATCTTTAGCCACTATACTAATGAAGGGTTTGGAGAAAGTTTTAAGCCTGGTGACAAGAACGACTTTAAGAGAAAATTAAGCCAACTTGTTACCGATGAAAACCATTACCAAAAGATTAAGCAAGAAATAGAAACCAAGAAAAACCGATTAGATTACAAAAACCTTGCTCAGGTTGATATTGAGGAATATGAAAAAAGCAAAACCAGGAACAAAAGTTAGAGACCAACTTTCAAAACTTACCTTCATGCTTCAAAAACAGGAGAGTTTAATTATCGGTATTTATAGTCTTTTACTTTTAACTGTTATTTTAAAACTCACTTGGGTGGCTATACTTTTAACTCCGATTTTTCTTTTTTCCGTTATTACTAAAGACAAAGTACAACTTGCTTTTTATTTGGGTGTTTTTAGCCTCTCCTTTGACCAGATTTTTATCTCAGTTGGTTTTTCCTTAAAAATTCACATGTTGGTGTTCCTCGTTGTGGCACTAGCGCTAATTTATCAGTCTTTCAAGCAAAGGAAATTTCCTCCTCTTCTGCCACAAACAATAGTTGTCTCATTATTTTTCCTACTGGTATTTTCGATAACCTCCCTTTTTCCGGCTCAAGATAAAACCCTGACCGTCAGGTTCGTAGCCTCACTTTTTTACGCCGTATCAGTCTTTTACATGACGTTTGTCTTCTTGCGAAACCGGCAGCAGGTTGTTAATACCGTCAGCGCTTTAATTGCCGGAATGGTTATTTCAGTAGTAGTTGGGGTTGAGCAGTATATTGCCTATTACTACAACTTACCTTTCTATGGAGGCTTTGGGATTTTTAACCCTGGTAATTTTGTTAGACCAGCTGGGCTTTTTGACCACCCCAATTTTCTCGCTAACTTTTTACTGGTTGCTATCCCACTCACAATTGGCTACACCTTTTGGATAAAAGGCAAAACCCTACTTAAAAAAGTTTTGGTTTCTGTATCTCTAGTCTCATTAATCATAACCTTCTCTCGAGCGGCTTACATTGGTATGACTTTATTTTTGGCAGTGGTTTTCTTCTTTACCAAGGGGACTAAGCAAGTTCTGGCTTGGGCTAAATACTTAGGCGCGGTCTTAGCTTTTACCGTAGTCGGTTTAAGTTCACTTTTCTACTTAGTTGGGCCTTACAGTCTGGTAGATACGTTGGCAAACTTTAGTCGAGGTGGCGGCGGAAGCCGGATTTTTCTAAACCGGGTGACTTCTTCCGCTGATCCATTTGCAGAGACAAATGCGGAACGGTTGCTAATTTGGAGAGCAGGGCTATCGATGTTTAACGATAATTGGTTATTGGGTGTGGGCTTGGAGAACTTTCGAGTTAGATACGCCGAATATAAATTGCCGGATGCTGTGCTAAGAAAGAATGTAGTTGCCCACAACACCTATTTTCAGTTACTAATTGAGACTGGTATTTTTGGAGCAGTCGCTTTTGCGGCTTTTTGGATCACGGTATTTTTTAAAAACTTTAAAGGTATTCTTAAAGCCACTAGCAACTCGTTTTATTACTATCTTCTTCTGGGTGGTATGTCTGCTCTTTTGGGAGTTACTTTCCAAAATCTGACTAACTCCGTTTTATATTACCCTCACACTTGGTTTCTTTACGGCTTTATTCTAGCAGTTTCAGCTTTAGCTCTGAGGAAAAGATGATTCTTTTTGTCAGCAATTCGCCGTTTTTGGGTGGAGCAGAGCATTACTTATTAGACATAATTGGCCTCGTCAAAAAAGACTTTAAAGTCAAGGTTGCTTGTCCAGCAGGATTGGTGGCTGATGAGGTCAAAAAACTTGGTGTTGAGTCGGTTGAAATTGATATTGGTTCTACTCTGGGCCGCTTTCGAGGCTTTAATCTTTTTAATCTACGTAATGTTTTTCGGGTTAGCCGGCTGAGAAGTCTTTTGCAAGAGTTGCTTAGAGAAGACCCAAATCTTTTGGTACACACCCAAGATTACAAAGAGATGGTGCTTTTCACACTAGCTGCCCGCGGGCTTCCGGTTAAACTGCTCTACGTTCAACACGTTATTTTACCGACGTGGCTTAAGAAAAACCCTTTTGTCTTGAAGTATTTGAGAAGTATTTGGGACCGGCAAGACCAAATTGTGACAGTAAGCGATAGTGTTAAAAAAGACTTGGTTGAGGCAGGTGTTAATACAGAAAAGATAAACCGCGTTTACAATGGCATTGATCTAGAGCTATTTAAGCCCTTTCCTGCTCAAGAAAAAAGAGACCTAAGGAAAAAATACAACCTGGAAGGAAAATTGACCGTTGGGATTAATGGCCGTATTGCCTGGGGAAAAGGTCAGGATGTTCTGCTACTGGCGATGAGCGAAATTCTAAAAAAAGTCCCTAACGCCCACGCTTTGTTTGTTGGCACGGGATCAACCTTTCGCCAGGGACCGCTTGACAATATTGTTGCCAAGAACAATTTAAAGAGTAAAGTTACTTTTTTTGGCAGTTGGCCACGGGAGAAAATTCCTGAATTTTACGCCTTGACTGATGTTGTTGCTCTGCCGTCTTTGAGTGAAGGGTTGCCGCTAACTATTTTGGAAGCAATGGCCTCTGGTATCCCTTGTGTTGGCACCAAAATAGCCGGTATTCCGGAAGAAATTGTGGACGGTAAAAGTGGTTTTCTAATGCAGGAAAGAACCCCGAAGGAATTAGCAAAATTGTGTATTAAATTGCTTAGCGATGGGAAGCTAAGGGAAAAATTTGGTAAAGAGGGCCGGTTAATCGTGGAGGAGAGGTTCGACAAGAAACTAATGGTTAAAAATATGAGTAAACTCTATCAACAGCTTCTGGGTGCCAGTTAAACCCTTAAAAGCATTAGAATTCCTAGAACAATAATTCCGGTACCAACTAACTGGCTCGCGGTTAATTTTTCTCCCAAAACAAAATAGTTAAGAATAATCACGGCAATTAAACTTGATAAAGTAATGATAAAAGTTAGGCTAGTACTGGCATTGCCAGTTAAGTTGGAACGGGACAGTTGACTGTTAATAATAATGAAAGTTACGCGAGCTAAGAGGGCGAAGAATAAACCAACCCAAAAAGGCAGACTAAAAAAAACACTGCTCAAGCTCTGGAAATTAATTTTGTCGTGAAATAGACGTAAATTGCCTAAGGTAAAAATCGAAACTCCGACAAAAATTCCGTAAAGAATAATTAGAACAATGTTGACCAGCATGTTATTTATTTTGGCTCATTTTGCATGTCAAAGACAATAGCGTTAAGAATAAGTTGGAAACCAATGAAGAAAGGAATTACCGAAAGCATCACAGTTGCAGTTGAAGCTGTAGACGGACCACGTGTTTCAAGGAAGATATAGATACCAAATCCTAACCCAAAAAGAAAGAGTACAGAACCGCTGATTAAAAATATCCCAACCGGGTGTAAGATTAAAATGTATTTTTGATAAATGCGGTTAAGAAAAGAACCTAGCAAGAAGGGAAGGCTAGCGATAACAAATTTAAAGTAGTTTACATCGGAAACCTCATCTTCGTAAATTACCGGTACTGGAATTTCTTTGACTCGGGCGTTAACTATGTTTAAATTAATCCAAAGTGAATTATCAAAAAAATAGTCATCTCGCAAAGCTTCCAAATCCAATTCTTTGAGTTTTTCCTGCCTTATTGCACTAAAACTAGATTGAAAGTCAAATAAAGAGTAATAACCCGAAACAAACTTTGTTAGAAAAGAGTAAAGTGAGTTGCCGATTTTTCTCAAAGTGGGCATTGATCGAATTTCTTTACGATTTAAAAAACGATTACCCCTGCAAACGTCGTAATTTTGTTCTTCGCAAATAGTCACAAAGTCCTTAATTTTAGTCAGGTCGCACTGATTATCACCAGCAGCGATAACAACGTAATCGGCCTTTCTTTTAAGAGCTTCTGTTAGACCTCTTTTTACTGAAAAACCCACCCCTCCGTTAATTTTATTGCTGAGGACCAGGACTCGTTTGTCCTTCTTAGCAAAAATTTTCATTTGTGCCAAAGTCTTGTCGTGACTGGCGTCGTCAACGCAAATAACCAGATCTACGTACCTAGGGGTGTTTTGAAGGGTTTTAGTTATCAAGCCTTCCTCATTAAAAGCAGGTATGATTAAACAAATGCTCTTTTTAGTTAACATTACTTGTTACAGATTGCAAAGATGTCCGCCCCGTTTTGAGGGAAATTTTTGCTGAGAGAATAAAAATAGATCCAATCTTTTTCAGGGATGAACTTTTCAATTTGGGCATTCGACAAGAATTTGATAAAAGAAGTGGAGATTTTTTCGATTTTAAAACCGTTTTTCTTTAGATCCTCCTCCAGCTTTTTGGGATCGTAGACTCTAAAGTGACCAATCTTTTTATCCTGATCGTTAAGTTGGGTAGGAGTTTCTAAAAGACCCATTTCAACTCCAAGTAACCGATGCATCGATAAGCCGTTTGGTACACTAACCAAAAATTTACCATCATTGTCGAGCAATTTGTAAGCTGTCTGTAGAAACTTATCAACATTTTCTACGTGTTCAAGAAGGTGGGAGGCAATAATAGTCTTATATTTTTTAGTGGCTTTAAAATCTTCTAAATACGAATTAAACACCGCCGCCTTTTTAAATTTCTTGCTAAGTAACTGACAATATTTTTCACTGGCCTCAACGATATTGATCGTTTTAGGTCTGAGGTTGTCAAAAATCAGCGAAGTCATGCCACCATCAGCGGGTCCAATCTCCAAAATTGGCTCTTCAATGAACTTTCTGAACTCAAGGTAAACACAATAAATCATAAAAGAGTTCAGGCCTTTGGTGGACTTGTACCAAGTCGAAACTCGCTCTAATTTGTTTTTATTTTTCGAGTTCATATTTTTGAAACTGTACCCCAGCTAATTTAGCAGCGATCGCATCGTAAACCGAGTCTCCAATTAGAACAAAATCATTTGGGTTTTTGTTACCGACAATTTTCAAAAGCCCTTCGGGGTGGGGCTTGATAAAATCAACATTATCAATTGCCACCAGCGTTTTTACATTACCCATAAAATTCTGATCTTTCAAATAAGTTTCAATTGCCTCTCTGGTGTTGGCCGAAAAAATGGTAACCGCAAGGTTATTTTTCTTAAAATACTCAAACAACTCTGAAGGCAGGCTGGTTAATCCAGCTATTTCTGCCTCGGCTTTCATTTTTAAGTATTCATTACGTTTACCCTTAACTTGAGAGTAAAGATAGAGACTACTAAAGTTCAACTTACGGTCGAGACCAAGTAAGTCAACAATTTTTTGGCGCAGAGCTTCCCAATCAAGATCAATTTTGGTAATTACCCCTTCAAAGTCAAGAATGATTTCTTTATCAGTAAGTTTATTTAATTCTTCTGTGGTTAGCATCAGTTGGTTACTAAAGTAAATTTGTACTATTATATCTTACAAACGAATGCAAATCCTTCTCTTTATTCTGCTCTTTTTAATACTCGTATTTTTGCCAGGTTTCTTAGTTTACAAACTTATTGCTGGCCCCAAAGAGGAACGAGCCCTTTTTTATCTGCCGATCTCCTTCACTTTTGGTCTTGGTTTTTTCTCCCTGATATCCACATCAGCCTATTTCTTCAACTTCAGTTGGCAGAATTTCAACTTGGTTTATTCATTAAGCTTGGTAAGTCTAGTCGCAGGTTTTTTATATAAGAAAAAAAAACTGACACTGCAGTTTGAATTCGATTTTGTCGAACGCTTAGTTTTGTTCTTGTCTTTGGCCCTGACATTATACACAATGTTCATTCACCCGGTTTTAGCCTATACCGACGCACCCTTCCATCTGGCCGAGATAAGAAAGCTAGTTGAAGAGCCGGTAATTTCACCTAGCGAGGCAAGCCTCCCAACAGGGAAAATTAATCCCTCCTACGGCTTTAATAGTTGGTTTTTACTGCTAGCTTTTTTGCAGCGGTTATCTGGTTTGGAGCTCTTTCAGCTCTGGGATAGGATCGCTTTAGTGCTCGTACCAACCTATATTTTGGCAGTTTATTTCTTTATTTCTAAACTCATAAGCGATAAGAGTCAAACCCTGACGGTTTTACTCGTTTATTTAGTTTTTGTTATTCTTTTGAACAACTCCGTAGACTTTCGCACCATTGCTTTGCCGGAAAGAATTGTCCGTTTGATTTTACTGACAACTTCTCTGGGATTATTTCTGACTTACTTAAAAAACAAAAACTTTCTGTCCTTAACAAGCTTGGGTTTGGTTAGTTTTACGATCACAACTATCCATCTTTATGCTTGGGTGCATTTATTACTGGCGGTTGGAGCTTTTTCTTTGGCTAACTTTATCTTTAAAAATTACGAAGACTTTAAAAACTCTTTAAAAGCTTTCTTTATCATCCTTTTAGCACCCGCTCCTTACCTTGCTGTTAAGCTAGCAAACGTAGCTAACGTTGTCTTACCGGATGCTTTTGCAGTTAATACTTCTACTTTAAAATTAGAGTATTTGTTCAGGTCAAAAGTAGGCTACACCTTAATTTTATTGTTAGTTCTTGTTTACCTTTTTAGAAAGAAGCTCTCGGAAGAAAAATGGCTGCTCTTTTCCACTGCAACGGCTGTAACTAGCCTCTTTATCCTCTTTAACCCAATATTGTTTCCAATTGTTGCCGGTATTATCTCTGTTCCTTATACCCAAAGGCTCTCTTATCTAATCTATACAGAAATTATTCTGGGAAGTTTCCTTTACCTTTTCGTTATCAATAAGTTCTTGGTAAGAGCCGAAAAAAAGATCTTTTTGGCCTTGGCAGTGGCTATAACTGCCGGTGCCTTGCTAATTCCGTCCACTAACTTCCCAGGACTTAATGTTTTCAGTATGAAAGGTAATTTAAAGTTTGCACAAGATTATCAAGAGCCGATTTTCGATTTTATCAACAAGAATTTACCAAAAAAGAAAGTCTATGTTGCTAACTACGACCTCGCTTATTGGATCCCGGCTTACAGCTATAACTATATTTTAATGACCTATCCTGATCACACCACCTTTACTATCAATCACAAGCCTCGTATTGAAACACTAAAAAACATCTTAGATCCAGATTTTTCAATCGAAGGGACAGTCACATATCTTGATCAATACTCAGTCAATTACGTTGTTTTGGATAAGGTAAAAGAAGAAAAAGTTAAGAAATTTGGTCAGGACACACGTTTTAAGCTTATTTACGAAGACAGCTGGTATCTGATATATTCCTTCAATGAGTAAAAGAATAGGAATTGATGCGCGCTTTTTTGGTCCGGAAGGGACTGGAATTGGGCGTTATCTTGAAAAACTGTTGGAAAATCTCGAAGTACTCGATACTGAGAACGAGTATTTTGTTTTCTTAAGAAAAAGTAACTTCCCTCTTTACAACCCCAAGAACCCTAACTTCACCAAAATTATGGCCGATGCCCACTGGTACAGCTTGAAAGAGCAGGTGATTATGCCCCAGGTGTTGTTGAAGGAAAAATTGGACTTAGTCCATTTTCCGCAGGTGAACATCCCTCTGCTTTACCCCAAAAAATTTGTAGTTACACTTCATGATTTAACTAAAATCAATTTCAAAGACAAAGCAGCCACCACACGAGCCTTACCAATTTACTTAGCCAAACACTTAGCCTTTAGTATTACTCTCAGACAAGCCTTAAACCGAGCTGAAAAAATTTTTGTCCCCTCTAACTTCGTAAAAAATGAAATTGCTAAACAGTTAGGGGTTAAAAAAGAAAAAATGGTGGTGACTTACGAAGGAGCGGATGATTTTTGGGAAGAGAAATTTGAGCCCAGCGCCGGTAGGGTGAGTGAAGTTCTAGGCAAACATTCGATCCAAAAACCCTATTTACTTTACTTGGGTAACGCTTATCATTACAAAAACTTGGGTAGATTAATCGAAGCTCTTGCCGATGTAGACCCAGGGGTAAAACTGGTTTGTGTAACCAAAAGAGATGCCTTTCTTGAAAGACTCTTGGCCCAAGCGGAAAATGTTGGAATTCGCAACCGGCTTATCATTACTGGTTGGGTGGGTGATGAAGATCTAAAAATCCTTTTTAACCAAGCCGAAGCTTTAGTTTTCCCCTCCCTTTCTGAAGGCTTTGGCTTACCGGGCTTGGAAGCTATGGCTCTCTCGTGTCCGGTGGTCGCTGCCAACGCTACTTCTTTGCCCGAAGTTTACGAAGATGCTGCCCTTTTTTTCGACCCCAATTCAACTGGCGATATTGCCAAAAAAATCAATGAAGTTTTAGGAAGTCAAAGACTGCGTCTGGATTTGATTAAAAAAGGCCGAGAACAAGTGAAAAAATACTCCTGGAAAAAAATGGCGCAAGAGACGCTAAAAATTTACCAGAGAATTATTGATAGTGGTCATTAACATCAATAATTTCAACTTGGTTATTTCGGAAGATAAAGATAGTTCGATATTTCCGATCTATTCGGAAAGAATAAATTTTTAAACTTTTGGGTTCAAGTACCTCAGTGTGTAGAGAAGGGTGACGAGGGTTAGAAACAAAAACTGTAATTTGTTTATTGAACTTCTTGACTAAATTATGTTTTTTGAGGTAGATAACAAGATCTGCCCGTAGGGGCTTAACGACCATAAACAGAGGATTTTTCCAGACCACGAGTGAGGCTATCGATGAACTTCTCGCTATATTTACCAGTTCGAGCCAGCTCTAGCTTGATTTTAGAAATTGGTTGAGGAGTAAATTCCTGGAAACTGTCCTCGGCAAGATAAGTACGTAGGACATTGCGTACAAATTCAGAGCGAGTTGAGAAACCGTGCTTTTTAGCTTCTTGGTCAATTTTCTCCGCTGTTCTTTTAGGTAAAGAAATAGTTACGGTAGCCATATATTAAGATTATTTAACAACATTTGTTAATTCTTGTCAAGTTTTAGGTAATAAGCCCGTTTTTCGGTAGAGAAGTGTTCAATAGCGTAGCGCAGGGCAGTTCGAGGCATCGTTGCCGCAAAATTATCCAAAAAATCAGTTAAATAATTCTCGCCGCATTTTTGGCCGATTTCTCTTAAGCTCCAACCAACTGCTTTTTGGATTAAATCGTGTTTATCGTTAACCAAAATCTCCGCGATTTCCAAGGCTAACTTTGGGTCACCCTTTTTAATGTAATGAAAAGTAGCGATCATAGCGATTCTGCGTTCCCAGAGACTTTCCGATTTTGCCAATTTTTTCAAAATATCTTTGGGTTTATCTTCCAAAAAAGATCCGACGATTTTATCAGCGGACAGGTCAACTAAATCCCAGTTGTTAATTTGCTTAGTGTTGGAGAGATAAAATTCGTAGATTTTCTTTTGGGCTGCAGGATCAGCCTTCTTAAATTGCCCAACTAAAATGAAAAGTGAAAGTAGTCTTTCTTCGTGAATAGGGGAATGAGATAGAGAGGTGATATCTTCAAAGCTTAGATCTTGATATTTTCTTGCGAGGGATCGCTGTTGTGGTACAGTAACTCCAATAAACTGGTCTCCTTCGCCGTATTGGCCGGGGCCAGTTTTAAAAAACCAAGCATTGGTTTTAGCCTTCTCGGGGCTGGAAATTTTTCTTAAGTCAGACCGTAGTTTCCCCAACATATCAATGGTCAAAGTCAGCAAATCCCGGGTTGATGAGGCGAGGCTCCTGCGGTACTTGGTTAATGAGTTCCCTGTCTTCTTTACTCAAATTAAAATCCAAAGAATTAAAGTTTTCCTCAATGTGCTTATGCGTAGCAGCTTTGGGTATCGCCACTATATCCTGTTGGGCGATCCAGTTGAGAATAATCTGGCTGGGGGTTTTGGCATATTTTTTCGCCAGTGTCTTAATTTCTTCCAAGTTTAAATCTTGGCCGCGGGCAATCGGTGAATAGGCAGTAACCACGATCTTGTGAGCATCACAAAAACTTTTTAGTTTCCTTTGATTAAAAGAAGGGTGCAGTTCCACTTGGTTGTTAGTAATTTCCACGCCGGTTTTTAAAGCTTCTTCTAAACGGCGCCCTTCAAAATTGGAGACGCCAATGGCGTGGGTAACTCCTTGTTCTTTGAGGGAGTTCATTGCTTCAAGAGTTTCACGAATAGGGACAGCGGGGTTTGGCCAATGGATCAAGAGCAGATCAATGTAAGGTGTCTGGAGCTCGTCTAAAAATCTTTTTCCAGTTTCCTCTACAGCCTTGCGGTTTAAACTGTTGTACCAGATTTTGGTGGTGAGGAACAAATCTTCCCTAGGAATTTTCGAATTTTTAACCGCCCTTCCAACTTTAATGTGAGTGTTATAAATATCCGCAGTGTCAATGAGGCGGTAACCTACTTCCAAAGCATGTTCAATCGCCCCTTGATCTTTTAGCTGCCAAGTCCCTAAACCCAAAATCGGAATTTCAATTTTGTCATTAAGTTTCAAAGTTTTCACGCTAAATATATTACCAGACTGGGCAAGATTTTGACATTTTAGGTTTCTTCTGAGAAAATCTTTGCAAGTAAGTTAGTAAGGAAGAAAGAGAGGAGAAAATGTCCACAACAGGTGCGGTTTTGGACCGTGGGGAAGTTGGCACCCACACTAGAGCCAGGCGTCCCACACGCCTGACCAACAACGAAAAGAGGTGTTTGGCAGCAGAGAAAGCCAGCTACTCCAGATGGACCCTACCAACTCGCCAGGGCTGGGCGGTTGGCTACATCGAGGACCCGAGGCCACACAAGATCCTCAGTGGTGGAGTGGAGAGCGGGCCTTTCAACTTCGTGGTGGCGATGCTAATCGTTGCCGGTGTCCTCGCTGTCTTGGGGCTGAGTCTCAGCTGGTGGGCCGTTGGCAGCAGTGTGACCTTCGGTCTCATCGGGGCCGTGGCGATAACGATTCCGTTTGAGCGGAACTCCCGAGCGCTGGCTGCCGCTGGGATTCCTATTTTAGGCAAGATACTCTTCTTGAAAGGTGAAGTGCCCGAGCAACCGAGATTGTCCTATCAGCAGGCAAAGGATAGCCGCCTTTTCGACTCGCTCCGTATCTTTGCCCCGGAAGAAGCCTTCAAGCGGGTACTGCGGGTGGATCCGGTCATCTTTGGGACGATTGGAGACGAGACTTTCCTTATCGTCGCCTTCGATCTGTAGGAGAAGATCAGCGGAGCTCGAATGCAAGCAATGCATCCGGGCTCTTTCTTTTTGAAGAAAATTTGTCATCAGTGTTAAAATCAAACACATGAAAGCAATTAGAGTACATGGGCCGGGTGGGCCGGAAGTTTTGAAATACGAAGAAGTGCCGGATCCGAAAGCGGGTAATGGTGAAGTTTTGGTTGTCCTTGAGGCAATTGGAGTTAACTTTGTTGATATTTACAACCGCCGTAGTGCACCTAGTGGCCAAACTACTCCAATTGGTCGGGAAGGAGCTGGGGTAGTTGAAGCGGTTGGTCAGGGAGTAAAAGATTTTAAAGTTGGCGACAAAGTGGCTTTTGACGGAACTCTTGGCGCCTACGCAGAACTCATTGCCGTACCAGCCGATAGATTGGTAAAAGTGCCAAGTAAATTAACAACCAAACAAGCCGCTAGCGTTCTTTTGCAAGGCATGACCGCCCATTATTTGGCGACCAGTGTTTACCCGCTAAAAAAAGGCGATGTTTGTTTGGTACATGCTGCGGCCGGTGGAGTAGGGGAACTGCTTTGTCAGATGGCTAAGATGCGCGGTGCAAAAGTAATCGGTACGGTTTCAACTAGAGAGAAAGCTAAAGTAGCCGGAGAAGCTGGTGCTGATGAAGTAATTGTCTACACAAAAGCTGATTTTGGAGAAGAAGTTAAAAAATTAACGGCAGGTAAAGGAGTCAACGTAATTTATGATAGCGTTGGTAAAACTACTTTTCTGAAAGGCTTCAAGGTCTTGCGACCGTTAGGTATGATGGTTCTTTTTGGACAATCTTCCGGACCGGTAGAAAGCTTTGATCCAAGCATTTTGGCTAAAGGTGGATCGCTTTTTTTCACCCGCCCGAGTTTAACCAATTACACTGCAACTCGACAAGATCTATTGCAACGCGCCAATGAAGTTTTCAAATGGGTCGCTGACGGCTCCCTCAAAGTACGAGTTTTCAAAGAATTTCCTCTGCAAGAAGCTGCCAAAGCTCACCAAGCCCTAGAAGAGCGCCAAACTGTCGGTAAACTCCTCCTCACTCCTTAATTTTCTGCTAATATCAAAACATGCCGCTTGGTCCAGTAATTGTTATTCTCCTGCGCTTAATACTTCCACTCTCAATCCTACGCTACCCTCTGTGGGGAGGTATTTTGGCCATGCTTTTGGATGGGGCCGACGTTATCATTGCTGGTTGGTTGAACATGGGAGATTTTTCCAGTTATCACACTACGGACAAATACCTGGATATGTATTATCTTACTTTGGAAGTTTACAAATCCCTTAGTTGGCAAAACGCTCTAGCTTGCAGAACCAGTATGTTTCTTTTTATTTACCGGTTTGTCGGAGTCATTTGGTTTGAAGCCACCAACCTGCGTATATTGCTCTTTGTCTTTCCCAACCTGTTTGAAAACTTCTTTTTGTTTTTTGAAGCCTACAGAAAGATCAAGAAAACAGAGAAACTTTCTTGGAAGGGGATTCTGATTGCCTTAATAATTCTTCTTATTCCCAAGCTGGTGCAAGAATATCTAATGCACGTTGTTCTTCTGCGCCCTTGGGACTGGTTCCACACCACCTTTCTCAAAACCTAAAGATATATGAATACTTATTCATATATCTTTTTGACTAACCTTCATTTGGCTATCAAGCGTAATTAAGCTATAAGCACCTGTGAACTCGCGCTTGTATCCTTAACCCGTTATAAGCACACTACGCGTGCTTGTATCAGCTGAAGCTGATATAATTGCGCCGATGGCGACGAAGCTGTACCAGTTTAGTCCGATAAATTCAAAAGAAGAACTACTTAATGCAGTTACTTATGTCGCTGAGAAAACTACCGAGCTTTGTAAGAAGATAACTGGTGAAGAATACCCAATCAGTTCTTTGACAGTTTTTACCCATTATCTAGACGAATTTGAAAAACTGAAAACTATTTTGTTTGAGCAAGGGGAGTTAGATCACGAAAATAACGGCCCATTCGTAAGATTAAAAGAGGGGATAGCTCTCCCCTACAACGAACTTAAACTGTTGCGAGTTCGTCAACCCGACCCTTACCGAATGCAAGTAGGATGTTGTGATTTTAAAGTCTCAGATTACCAAGAATTCAAAAATAAATATATGAATAAGTATTCATATAATTTTAGATTGATAGAGCGGGAAAATTACGAAATGATTGAACTTTACGATCCAAATTTTGACGTTCTAGCCTACTTTTTGAGCAACCAACAATGAATATTTCAATTAGACTTGCAAAGGAAAGCGACTTAAAAGAATATACGAATTTACTTCAACGCACTTACCAAGAGTCTTATACTGACCCTAAAATCGGTTTAACCAAAGAATGTTTTTCTAAGGAGATTTTTAACACTAAAAGTTCTCAGGATTATTTGAAATCAAACCTTGTAGTTAACGAACAACAAAAAGCTTGGCTTGCATTTCTTGATTCAAAGATGATAGGTTCGATCACTGTTATTGATAAAGGCGAAGAATGCCAGCTGCGAGGTTTTTACGTTGCACCTGAATATCAAGGTAAGGGGGTTGGAAAACAACTTTGGCAGAGGGCTTTAGATTTCGCCAGCGGCAAAGATATTGTCCTTGATCTCTACGCCCACAATACTAAAACCATCGAAATGTATAAAAAGTGGGGATTTAAGATAGATGAAGAAAAAGGTACTTTTTACCGTCACTGGCCCGAATGGTCCGAAGAGATTAAAGTTAAGTGTCTTTATATGCTATTTTCCAGAAAATAAGAAAGGCGGCCAAGTATTGGTCGCCTCAAAGTCTCTCCTACGTTAGACTGGTTGTCTAAGGGCTTCGTTGAGCTCACTGGCTAAAGTGAAAGCCAAACTTCCTGACCGTTCGTAGCCCTCGGTGTAGTCATGAAGGATGATGACTGGGACCTCACAGTCCTTTTGGAACCGGTTGCAGAAGGGTAACACGTCTTCCAGATGGTTCTCTCTAGCGACCATGATATCGTCATGGTCCTCACACCATTCGAAAACACGGTTGGCGGGAAAACTTTCTGGAGCTCCTCTCAGGAAAACTCCATAACCATTTCCAACTCGCCTAATTACCAGTTTAATATGGGGCATTTCTGCTCTCCTTTCTTTCAAAAGTATTATACAGCTATAGGGCAAATACTGGCTGCAAGTTTGGCCGGGTTCAGGTATAAGCACTCGGAGATTCGCGCTTGTATCCTTAACCCGTTATAAGCACACTACGCGTGCTTGTATCAGCTGAAGCTGATATAATTGCGCCTATGGCGAAAAGGCAACCTAAAATTGCGCTGGTGCATGATTACCTGAACCAATACGGTGGGGGTGAACGTGTGCTGGAAGCTTTGGCGGAAATTTGGCCAGAGGCCACTATTTACACCAGTATCGTTGATGAGCCCGTGATGAAAACTTGGTTAAAGCTCGATTTAAAGAGAGTCAAAACTAATTTCATTAGTAAGCTTCCTTTTGCCAAAACGCTTTCCAAACATTATTTTTTCCTTTATCCGCTTGCTTTTCGCTTCCAAAATCTCGGCGATGCAGACGTTGTTATTTCCACCAGCTCCTACGCAGCAAAATTTGCTCGTGGGAAAGAAGGCTCTGTCCACATTGACTATATCCACACTGTCCCACGCTTTTTGTGGGGTTATGATACTGAGTTAGCCCGCTATTATGCACGTTGGTTCGATAAATTTCTCGCTCCACTTTATGCTCTTTTAGTACCACCCCTGAAATGGATTTTAAGAAAAGGCGACTACTCAGCTGCCCAAAAAGTGGACTATTTTCTGGCTAATTCTCAAGAAGTAAGGAGCCGTGTTAAAAAACACTACGGCCGTGACGCTGAGGTTATCCACCCACCGGTCGATACCGAGAGGTTTAAGGATGAAGGACAAAAGATAACTAATGAAGTGAAAGACGAAAAGGAGTACTATTTGGTGGTTTCAAGACTGGGCGGTTACAAAAGAGTGGACATTGTGGTTGAAGCCTTCAATAAACTTGGTCGGCCCTTGAGAATTGTTGGTGTAGGCCCCCAACTCTCCTACTTAAAATCAATTGCTGCTCCCAATGTCGAGCTTTTGGGACGGTTGGATGATGCTCAAGTTACCCAGCTAATAAAAACCTGTAAGGCCTTGGTTTTCCCGACTCATGAAGATTTTGGTATCGTTCCCGTTGAAGCTATGGCCGCTGGTAAACAGGTAATTGCTTACCGGGGTGGAGGGGCCTTAGAGACTGTAGTTGAGGGAAAAACCGGTGTCTTTTTTGATAAGCAGACACCTGAAGGTATAATAGAGGCAGTCGGGCGCTTTGAGAGATTGAAGGTTGATCCCCAAGAGGCACGAGCACAAGCGGCCAAATTTTCGAAAGAAGTTTTTAAGAAAAAAATGAAAGAATTTATCGAAAAGGTATCTAAAAAGTGAAAATTGTTGTTTTTTCCGGTGGAGCCGGCACCCGTATGTGGCCAATGAGTCGGGCTGCAATGCCAAAACAATTCCAGCCTTTGGTTGGGAAAACTTCGATGTTCCAGCAAATGTTGGAGCGTCTCGCAAGGGGCTTTGACACTGAAGATATCTACGTGGTAACTGGGGCCGATTACGTGGGCTTGGTTAAAAAACAGGCCCCCTCTCTGCCGACCGAGAACATCATTGGTGAACCCCAGATGCGGGATACTCTAGCAGCGGTTTCCTTTGCTTGTGCCTACCTTTCGGCTAAATTTCCTAATGAAACCATGGCCGCTATCTGGGGAGCCGACCACCTTGTTAAAGAAGAAAAAACTTTTATTAAAGCCTTAAAAGCTGCGGAAAAATTAGCTAAAAAAGAGGGCGTTATTGCCAAAGTTGATGTCCACCCGGTCTTTCCAAGTGTACATTTAGGTTACATTGAAATTGGCGAAAGAAGAGCTAAAATCGACAGTTTTGAGGTTTTTGAGTTTATCCGCCACGTTGAAAAACCAAATCTATCCACTGCAGAAAAGTTTTTGGAGTCAGGTAAATATTTGTGGAACACCGGTTACTTTGTTTGGGAACTGTCCAAAATTATGGCCCTTTTCAAAAAACATTTACCTGAAATTTACAAAAGCTTGAAAAAAATTCAACTGTCCTTGGGCACTCCGAAAGAAAAAGAGGTTGTTGCGGAAGAGTATCAAAAAATTCCCCGCAATTCTTTTGACTACGCTTTTCTAGAAAAACTTGGACCCGGGGACCAACTGGAAATACCAGCGGTTCTGGGCTGGACTGATATCGGTGCCTGGAACACTCTTAAAGATGAACTGGCGGAAAGTGAAGTACACAACGTTGTGCGCGGTGAGCACATTGGTATTAATTCGGAGGATTTGCTGGTCTTTGGACCCGAGAAAGGAAAATTAATCGCGACAGTCGGCTTAAAAGGGATGATTATTGTTGATACGCCGGATGCTTTGCTGATTTGTCCAAAGGAACGGTCGCAAGACGTGAAAAAAATCGTCCAAGAACTAAGAGAACGCCGGAAACATAAGTATTTATAGCGGGTCCTGTCAGCAGTTTCCCTCCCGCCAGTGCTCAGCAAGAGCTTGCGCGCTGTCGGGATCCCTTCTTCTGCCGCCACCCGCTGAAATAAATAAAGTGTGCTATAAACCGCTAGGCTTATATCCTAGCGTTTTGTGTCCATTTAGGATATAATAGTTACACTTTAAAGCTACCTGGCAAAGGCTTACCCCTTTGCCACTTTCATGTTTTTCGCTGCCGTTTGGCTATGTTGTATGATTTTGCAAAACGAGCTTTGGACATCGTCGGCTCCTTAGTAGGTTTAATACTCCTCTTTCCACTTTTAATAGTAGTTGGGCTAGCAGTGAAACTTTCTTCGCAAGGACCAGTTCTAGTGGAGGCTTCGAGCCGAGTGGGAAAAAATAACAAGATTTTTAGAATGTATAAATTCCGAACAATGGTTGCCGGCGCCCACAAGCTAATTCGTACTGACCCAAAAATGAAAGAAGTTTTCGAAGAATACAAAAAAAGTAGCTTTAAGTTAAAAAAAGACCCTCGTGTAACACAGTTAGGTAAGTTTTTGCGAAAGTCCAGCTTGGATGAGCTGCCGCAGTTTTTAAACGTGTTGAAAAGCGAAATGAGTTTAGTTGGTCCACGAGCTTTTTATCCTGATGAACTAACTGAAAATAAAAAACGTTATCCCCAAACTTTGCCTGACATTGAAGAAGCTTTGAAAGTCAAACCTGGTATCACCGGGTTGTGGCAAGTTTCGGGAAGAAGTAAAATTGGTTTTACACGGAGAATTAAAATGGATGCCCATTATGCCCGTTTCCACTCACTAACACTCGATCTAAAAATTCTGTTAAAAACTCCCTTCGTTGTTCTTAAAAGAGATGGGGTGTACTAAGTTAGATGGCGATCAAGGTAATCGACACTAGAGCCCGTGAAATAATCGCTAAACCCAAAAACCCGTCTCCTGGTAAACTCAAACTTTTCTTCAAAACCGCTGCGATCAGCTTTTTAGTTACCTTAGGAATTTTGGCTGGGGTTTTGGCAGTTCTGGCCGTCTTACTTTATCCTAAAGCTAAAACTTTGGCTGCCCAAGTTGAAAATACCTATGCGCAGGCTAAAAAAGTAGAGGCTGCTTTAGAGGACAGGGATGTAAAATTAGCAGAGAGAGATCTGAAAGAGCTTAAAAACGAACTTGCCGATACTCAAGCTGAGTTTAAAAACTTAAGTTTCATTCGCTTCGTGCCAATTGCCGCCTCTTACTACAGCGATGGTGAGCACCTACTTAAGGCGGCAAGTTTAGGGGTAGAGGTTGGCGAGGCCGCACTTGTCGCTGTTGATCCTTTTGGAGATGTGCTGGGATTTAAGGGTTACAAAGAGAGCTTAACTGCGGAAGCGAAAGCGGAAAAAATAGTTAAAGAGGTTTTGCCCAATCTAACGCCATTGGTGGATGAAATTTCCGAAAAACTTGTTTTGATTGAAAAGGAAGTTGGTCAGATTAACGAGACCCACTATCCGCAAAATTTCGAAGTCAAAGGTTTTAACGTAAGAAAAAGTTTGAGGCAAGCTAAAGAAGCCTTATTAGCCTCCCGAGAGTTTATTCCTGAAATTAAACCCCTGCTCTTGGCTGCCCCTGACATTGCCGGAGAACCGGATGAGAAAGTTTATTTAATTCTGTTGCAAAACGATAAGGAACTGCGCTCCACTGGCGGTTTCATTACTTCTTACGCTTTAGCCCGTGTTAAGGGAGGACGTTTGCTTGAAATTGAAAGCGACGATATTTACCAACTGGATTTGAAGTACCGCCGTACTGAGGTTGCTCCAGAGCCAATTAAAAAATACTTAGGTCACAACTCTCTGCCGATCCGCGACTCCAACCTTTCACCGGATTTCAAATTGGCCGCGCTGAAATTTGAGACTATGTACAACACCATCCCCAAGATGCCGAAAGTGGATGGAATCTTCGCGCTTGACACTGAGTTTGTCCGTACTTTTCTCGAGGTGACTGGGCCGATCACTACTAAAAAAACTAAAGAAACTTTTTCAGCTGAAAAAAACCGCCTTGGGATACCCGACGTTGTCTATAAACTTGAGCTGCACGCAGAAAAAATCAACGCCGGCAAGCCCGACCGCAAAGGAATTTTAGGGGAGCTGATGGACAGCCTGATTGACAAAGTCCTTAACGCCAAAACTGAAGAGTTTCCAAAATACATTGAGGCGCTAGTTAAAACTGTTGAAGAGAAACACTTCTTGTTCTATTTCCACAACAGTGCTGCCCAAGAATTCGCGGAAAAATACAATGCCGCCGGACGAATTAAAGATTTTGACGGCGATTATTTCCACTTGAATAACTCTAATTTCGGTGGTTTGAAAGGTAATCTTTATATTAAGACTAAGGTCGAGCAGGACATACAAGTTGCTCCTGACGGAGAAATTGTTAAAAAAGTCGATGTTACTTTGACTAATCCAGCGCGAGCTGATGGTTGGTTGAACTCAATTTACTTAAATTGGATGAGACTTTACGTTCCAGAGGACTCTACTTTAATTAGCAAAAAAGTCCAGAAAGATTTTACCAGTAGTGAAGAGCTCTCTAAAGAAGTTTATCGCGGTTATGGAGCCACTTACCCGCTTAACTTTAGTGTTTCTACTTTTACTTATAAACTCCCCTTTAAGCTAAAAAATGGGCAGCCTTACAAAATGATGATCCAAAAACAGCCGGGTGTGGAAGAAGTGGAGATGATTATTAAGATTAACGGGGTTGAAAAAGAACATTTTATGCTCCGTACCGACCGTGAACTAGAGATCACTATCTAGTTAACTACTTCTTTTGTTTCGGCAAAAGAAGTTTCCAAGAAAAGCCGACCCCTGCTGCGTTGGCTGTTGAACTAGAGCAAAAGTTGCTTCGGGACATCCTCGGGAACCGCTTCCTCTTGAACTTTTGCTAGTTCAAAGACGCCAACTCCGCAAAGGGGACCCCAAGAACGAGTGCTCGCAATGGTGGTTAGGGAGTCAGGATTTTGAATTCTCGCTTGCTTGTATTAAAATATATGTATACCCATGAATTCATTTGCCACGGAAGCTGTTGTTCTCAAGAGACGCGATTTTGGTGAAGCTGATCGTCTGGTTACTTTTTTTACCAAGAGAAAAGGCAAAGTCGTCGCACTAGCTAAAGGTGTCAGAAAAGTAACTTCTAGGAGAGCCCCAAACATTGAGCTACTTAACCACGTTAGAATCTTTCTACACGAGACAAAGGGATTGCCAATTCTTACTGAAGCTGAAGAAGTTGAGAGTTTCAAAAACCTGAAGGGAGATCTTAGAAAACTAAGTATTAGCTACTTGGTTTTGGAACTGGTGGATCAGTTTTTTGATGAGGGTCAGAAAAGTGAGGAAATCTTTGATTTATTTGTTAAGACCATCCGTGGGATTGATGGAAACCCTGAGATTGAAAAAGCTAGGATCTTACAAGGGAGCTTCCAGATTAAACTTCTTACTCAGGTTGGTTACCTACCTGAGCTTTACCGGTGTGCTAAATGCGGGGATCCTCTGGTGCCGCAAGACAACTTCTTAAGCCCAAATATAGGGGGTTTGGTGGATGAAGCTTGTAACCGTCAGACACTGCTTTCTAAGAAAGCTAGCGTTGAAACTGTTAAAACCCTGCGCTTTCTAAAAAGTAAACCCGTTAGCTTAGTAGAGAAACTTAAAGTTGCCCCAAATATCGTTAAAGAGACTACTGAAGCTCTTAATTTTTACACCACCTTTTTTCTGGAGAGAGATTTAAGTTCCCCACAATTTGCTGCCCAAGTAGACAAAGTTTTTCTCCGTCACTAAAATTGACTAGGTCTTTATGAATAATTTGTTAGCCTTTTATCGCGGGCTTATTGCCCAAAACCGCCGCTGGTTTTGGGCAGTAGTAATTGTCTTTTTGATTGGTTTTGTCTCTGGGGTTTCTATTTCCCTTGTAGCCCCTTCTGTTACCCAGACTATCATTGACGAATACGCTAGCTCTCTTGACCCAAGCGTAAAGCCTGGTTTACCACTCAGTTTGTATGTTTTTGAGCGTAACGCAATAATTGTGCTCATCACGACAGTCGGTGGCTTTTTGTTTGGGCTTTTACCGGTAGTAGTGGGCTTTATGAACGGTTTGGTTCTAGGTGCACTAGTGGGCTTCCCACAAATTTATCAAGCCTTAAATCCAGTTCAGCTCTTTTTCTTAATCGCTCCGCATGGTATTTTCGAGTATGCCGGTAGTTTGCTGGCACTCTCCTTTGGCCTGAAATTAGGGCTCAACTGGTTGTTTGGAGCCGCAAGGGGCAAAAGAAAGATGGTTTTTTTCACTGATCTTAAAGAAACTTTGGCAATTATTCCTTTGACTTTAGCATTGTTGTTGGCAGCAGCGTTTGTTGAAGGAACACTCACTACCAACATCGCTTGTTTTGTAGCGGGAGCGTGTTAAAATCGTTGCAGTTTATGCAAAATTCATCCAAACAGGATTTGATGGAGAAATTAGTTTCCTTGGCAAAGAGGAGGGGCTTTGTCTTTCAAGGTAGTGAAATTTACGGTGGGTTAAACGGAACTTGGGACTTGGGTCCACTGGGAACTCTTTTAGCTAAAAACATTAAAGATGAGTGGTGGAAGAGTGTTGTCCAAAAGCGGGAAGATGTAGTCGGTTTGGATTCGACGATTTTACACCACCCCAAAGTTTGGGAAGCTTCCGGCCACATTAAAAACTTCACCGACCCCCTAGTTGAGTGTAAAAACTGTCATCACCGCCTGCGGGAAGACACTTTACCGAAAGATGGAAAGTGCCCAAATTGTGGTAAAAAAGACTTTACCAAGCCTCGTGATTTCAATCTCATGTTCAAAAGTCATATTGGTCCAGTGGAAGACGAAACAGGAGTAGTTTATTTGCGGCCGGAAACGGCTCAAGGGATTTTCATTAATTTCGACAACGTTCTACAATCCTCACGCCTCAAAATACCTTTTGGTATCGCCCAAATCGGTAAGGGCTTTCGCAACGAAATTACTACCGGCAACTTTCTCTTCCGAGTACGCGAGTTTGAAATGATGGAGCTAGAGTACTTTGTTAAACCAGGAACGGAGAAAAAATGGCACACTTACTGGCAAAAAGAGCGTCTAAACTGGTTTTTGGGCCTAGGAATTAAAAAAGAAAATATTAAACTTATCCAACTTCCACAGGAAGAATTAGCCCATTACTCCAAGGGAACTTCTGAACTTCATTACAACTGGCCATTTATGGGTTGGGGAGAACTGGAAGGGATTGCTTCAAGGGGCGATTACGATCTCAAGCAACATATGAAACTTTCCGGTAAGGACTTAAGTTATTTTGACGAAGAAGAAAAGGAAAAGTATTTGCCGTACGTAATTGAGCCTTCGGTTGGGGTTGGAAGGGCGATGCTTGCTTTTATTATCGATGCCTATGCTGAGGATGCGGCTGAAGGGGAAGTGAGAACTGTTCTGCGCTTCCATCCTAAACTTGCCCCGATTAAAGCAAGCGTCCTACCTTTGGTTAAAGATGAAAAGTTAGTAAAAATAGCTCAAGATCTCTACCACCAGTTGAAAGAGGATTGGTTCGTGACCTATGACGAAACTTCTTCCATTGGCCGCCGCTACCGCCGCGCTGATGAGGCTGGCACTCCGTTTGCGATCACCGTTGATTTTGATACACTCAAAGATAAAGCCGTAACTATCCGTGACCGCGACTCCATGAAACAAGGACGCGTTAAAATCTCCGAAGTTGCCACCTATCTCAAAGAAAAGATCGGTTAGTTCAAATTTTCCCTAGAGTTGTTAAATTAGTTATACTATAAGCAATGCCCGAAATTTGGAGATTTGTTTCCCCACTTCTTAACTACCTTGTTAAATACAAAGTAATCCTTTTTGGTATTTTGCTATTTTTGGTTAGTACCTTGAGCCTTTATCAAGTTCTGAAATCAAATCAGGACAAAGTAGACCTGACTGACAAACTTTCCCAAAAAGAGTTTTTAGTGGCTTCTTTCAGTGCACGAGCCAAAAGCCTTTTGGCTGAAAACGAAAGGATTTTAAGTGAAGATGCTCGAGCCGAATTAGACACTTTCAACCAAGTTGTTGATAAATACAACGTTGTTAAAGAAAAGACTGCTAGCTACAAAGGCCAGGGGGTCAACGTTAGCAGTATCGAACCTCAGCTTGTGAGCGTAATTGATTTAATTCTTTCTAAGAAATACGCTGATGCAGATACTCTTTTGACCACCTTGGATACCAACCTTGAGACTGAACTTAAAAACACACAGGCTGCTGCTGCACCTAAAACCACCACGACAACCACTTGTTCTGCTGTACCTTCATCTGGTTACTGCCGTTTGACTATCAACGGTTTTACTGTGGATGTTGTTGCGGCCTCTGTGGGTTCTGTGTGGACTGACACTGACAATTCCAATGATTGTTCTGACTCTTGCCCAACCAAATCTCTGTCAAGCTACGTTAGCGCTAACGGTGGTTACGCGGGGATCAACGGTACTTATTTCTGTCCGCCGGATTATTCGTCATGCGCCGGGAAAGTTAACTCTTATGATTTTCCAGTTTACAACTCTAACTTGAGCAAGTGGCTAAATTACGGTAACATTCTTTGGGACAACCGGGCGATGATGACCTTTACTAGTGGGGGAGCGACTTTTTATCCCCAAGCCGCAGGCTATTTCGGGCAGTCAGTAAGAGCCGGGATTGTTAATTTCCCGGGGTTAGTTTACAACGGGGCTAATATTGTCGGCAATTACAGCTTGACCAGCGCCCAGTACACCAAAGGCTACCGCGGTGGGGTGGCGGTGAAAGGTGGTACTGTCTACCTCGTAATCGCCCGTAGCGCTTCTGTACCAGATTTGGCTGGTGTTATGGTGGCAATGGGAGTAACTCACGCTTTGAATTTGGACGGAGGAGGATCGTCGGCGATGTACTACAACGGTTCCTATAAAGTTGGACCAGGCCGCTTGCTACCTAACGCTTTGATTTTGAAGTGATCAGCTTTGTTGTTCGGTCGGTGAATTTTTCCTTTAAACCAATCCGCTGTTCGGAAACCTAATTTACGATAGTTTTTCTTGAGGTTCATATAATTTAAAGCGAGCGTTTAGAGGGGCCGGTGTAGTCAACATCGCTTTCGTCAAGACGGCGGAGGGTTTTAGCTTCTTGTTCCTCAAGGACATGAGCAGCCAGACCGGCAACTCTCGCGATAATGAAAAGACTTTTGCCAAGGCGGTAATCAAAACCCATTTCGCTCATTAAAGCAGCAGTTACCCCATCAATGTTCAAAGGTAGTTTTTTGCCGGAACTTTTTTCCAATTCTTTTTCAATTTCCAAGGATAGTTTTACGTATTTGCCGTTAAAACCTGTACCTTCAGCGATTTTAATTAGAGTTTGCGTGCGTGGGTCGACTTCGTAGATTTTGTGGCCAAATCCGGGAACTCGTTTACTTCTTTCTTTGTAATCAGCAACAACTTCACTTGCAGACTTGTTAATATTTTCTTGCAACATTTTAGCAGCTGCTTCGGCTGCCCCGCCGTGGTTTTCACCGATAGCGGCAATTCCATTAGCAATTGCAGTTGAACTAGGAACGCCACTTGAAGCAGTAATTCTAGCAACCGTAGTTGATGGAGCACCAACGCCATGATCAATTGCGGAAACAAGAATGGCGTTGAGAAGCTTTTCTTCCCTTTCATTGGGAAGCTCACCCCGTAAAACTAAGAAAATCGCCTGGGTGAAATTAACCTTTTGGATTAAAGAGAGTAGATTATAGCCCCGAATAATGGGGTCGCCGTTTTCATCATGAGTAGTTATTGATGTTGACCAACGTTCTTTTTCGCTCATTTAATCGTTAGAGGCAATTGCCTTAACTGCTCCGACAATCGTAATAATATTTAGTACAAGAAGCGGCACAGCCACTGCCAAAGCAGCTGCGGATGCGACAATTATACCATCTTTGAAGTTGCAACTGCCTAAATTATTGATACAGCTGGGCAAGTTGCCCTCTAGAATTTCTTTCAAGTTTGGGAAAGCAATTGTCAGCAAAACCAGACCGAGGATGGTAGTAAAGAAAATTAACACTAAAGACAGAATTAGCAGAGTGCTGTTTTGGGTGAGGAAAGAAACAAAAAGTAAAAGAGCGTAAAAGATGATCACAAGAGCAACTGCCCAGATTAACTGGCTTGGGAAACCTAAACTTTTAGCAAAAGATTGTTGTTGATAAAGAAAAGGTAGTGCAAGGGCCGCTATGACGATAACGAGATAAAAATACTGCAAAATCCTTACCAATAGAGATTTAGAGTTCTGCTGTCTGTCGTTTGTCATTTAGTTAAAGAAATTTAGGTAAATCGTCAGGAGTGGGAGCAATCTTGACTCCCGCTTGCTCCAAGGCCTTAACTTTATCAATTCTTCTAGACTTGCCGCGTTCTATTATCGCGCCAGCGTGGCCTAAAGCGAGGCCGCTTGGTAAAGTTTCCGCAAAAAGCCCGCTGATAAAAGCAGCCACTGGCTTGGTAAACCCTCCTCTTTTAATAAAATCAGCTGCTTCTTCCTCGTAAGTTCCACCAACTTCGCCGAATAAAACTACCGCCCGGGTGTCAGGATCTTTTTCAAAAAGCAGCAAAAGGTCTGCAAAAGTGCTGCCGATAATTAAATCGCCCCCTATACCGACCGCAGTGGAAACCCCTAACCCAGCTTTTTTGAGAATAAAAGAAATTTCGCTAGTCATGCCGCCGGACTTGGAGATAACTCCAATGTTGCCGGTAGCGTAACTAAAGCTAGGGTTATCACCGCCAATCGAACCTAGTTTAGCTTGTCCTGGACTGATAATGCCGATGGAACTTGGCCCAACGATTCTGACACGAGCCTCTCTAGCTTTTGCGTAAACGAGAGCTGTGTCGTAAATAGGAACGTGTTCAGTAAGAACGTGGACCAAAGGAACTTTAGCGTCAACTGCTTCCAAAATAGCACTTTTTGCGAAAGCTCCCGGGACAGCGATTGAGGTAGTGTTAATCTCCGGAAATTTCTCCAACGCTTCCTTGATTGTGTTAAAGACTGGAACTCCAAGAACTTCTTGACCACCTTTGCTAGGAGTGACGCCGGCCAAAACTTTGGTACCGTATTTGAGCATTTGTTCGGCTGCCCGAGAACCTTCCTTGCCGGTAATGCCTTGAACTAAAACTTTGGTATTTCTATCGATAAGAATTGCCATCAGATTGTTTTTTACTGCTTATACTTATCTGAGAGTTCAACAATAATTTTCGCAGTGCTGGTCATCGGTGTCTCCGGGCCGTAAATGTGCAGATCAAAGCCTTCTTTGTCGCGAACCTCCTCCAACATTTTTTTGGCTTCTTCCCAACGCGGCCCTCCGCGACGGAGGACAATGGGGTAAGAGGGTTTTGGTTGGATGGTTCTTAATCCTTCGACAAAGCCGCTCAAAGTTTCAAACATATCAGTAAAGTTTGCCGTGGCACCCACCAGCCATAGTCCGTTTAAGCCCTTTTTGGCCAGGACGATTTCGGTCAACCGTTTGACTTTCTCTCGAGGTGGATTGCCGGAATGTTCGGTGTAATTGGCTGGCTTGCCGCCGCAGGCGATAAGAGCGTCCATGTTGACCACGCTGCCGCCACCGCCGGCGGCAATGACGGCGATGTCGCCACCCAAATCAAAATAACTGCTACCGGCGCTGCCGCGGTGATCGTTTGCATCAATTTTTTTAGCTTCAGTCTCTGCCCAAGAAGGTTCCTTACCAACTAAATCTCGTGGTTCAAAATGGAAATCTTCGTGGCGGAACATACCGTCCTCATCCAAAATAATTTTGGAATCAACTGCCACCAAACCCTCTTTAGTTTCAAAAAGGGGGTTAATTTCCGCTAGTCGGCAGTCGTTGTTCACAAAAACCTCCCAGAGTTTGCTAACGACCTTGTTAAGCCCGAGACCCAGATGTTTAAACTCAAATTCTTTAGTTAAATCTACCGGAAACTTCTTGACATCCTTTGCTTCTTCGATGCCCACCCCACCTTCATCGGAAAACAAAATTACCGGTGAACGGCTTCTTGTATCGTAAGTTATCGAAAGGTAATACTGTTTTTGGGGCTCAAGCTTTTTTTCGATCAAAACACCAGCCGTACCGGTTTCCAAGAATGGTCCCAAATCTTGGCCTTTTTCCCAGGGTAGCACCAGGCCAGATTTGCCTCTTTTGCCAGCTAAAACTTGGGCTTTGACCATGTAAGGTCCTGGAAAATTAACTTTTTGCTCGTCAACCCTAGTTTTCAACAAAACTCTTTGGGGGGTTTTAATGCCTGCTTTATCAAAAAAGTCCAAGCCTTCAAATTCGTATAAGTTCATAAGGGATTATTTGTTTAAGTTTTCGCGAAACTTATCAAAAGTATTAACGTCTTTGTTTTCAGTTTCAGTGTGTTCTTGTTTGAGCAAAACCCGCTTATTTTCCGAAACGTTTTTGCTTATTAAAACACCAGGCCCAATCAAACTGACCGCTCCAAGGTTTATGCCAGGCATAATCATCGCATTAATGCCTACCCGTACTCCGGTTCCAGCGATTACTCCAAGCTTTTCTAAACCAGTATCAATAGTATTATCAAAGGTGCGGATAGTTTTACCGTCAAGACGAAGGTTAGCAGTTACTGCTCCTGATCCCATGCCAAAATTGCCTTCAATGACACTGTCGCCAACGTAATTAGTGTGGAACCAGCTGCCCTCACCGATATAGCTTCTGGCAATTTCGGAGCCAAAACCAGCGACAACTCCTTCTTCCAGAACTGATTCACGGACTAAAGAGTTATTGCCGATAACACAATTTTTACCAATGTAGCAAGGACCATTGATAGTGGCTCCTTCAAAAATTTTTACGCCCTCTTCGATTACGACTGGGCCGTTGATAACTGCCGAAGTGGCAACTACCGCGTTGGGAGAGATATTTTTTTCGATCCTTCCTAGCAAAATTGAGACTAGGTGCAAAATATGCCAAGGATATTTGAGGGCTCCCCACTCACCTTCGTAACGAGTGACGCTTACCTTCAAACCCTTTTTAATTAGGTTATCAAGCGCAACCTCATAAATTTCGTCTTTATCGCTTGTTGCTTCTTTCAAAGTGGAGATGAGGGTACGACTGTCTTTAAAATAATCGAAGACCAATTTCACCATATCGCTTGGTTCGCTGCCGCGACCTGGTCGTTCAATAACACCAGTAACCTGTCCATCTTTCAGAACTAGATAACCACCCGGAAAATAGTCTTTTACCACCTTGCCAACCGTTTGAATGCCGCCTGAGTTCGAGTTGATTTGCGAAAGAACTTGGGCGTAAATTTTTGGATCCAAAAGATCATCGCCGTTCATTATTAAAACACTCTCGTCCAGTAGGGATTCAGCAGTCAGGATTGCATCAGCCATACCTTTTGCTTCTTGTTGAACGGCAAACTTAGCATCAATTCCCAGTTCTTTGGTGATTTTCTCCAAACCTGCTCGGTTACGCGGGTTGGCGACAATCGCAACCTTGAGGTCGGGCTTAGCGTCTTTTAGGCTTTTTAGAGTGTGGTAGAAAAAAGGTTTACCCAGAAGTGGAATAAGCAGTTTGTCAGTGGTTAGCGGCCACATACGCTTACTGATGCCACCGGCCAAAATCAAAATAGTCATCGAGGTTAATGATAGCATTTTAAGGCTCAAATTTAAATACTTTGCACCATAGCGGTATAATTACCCTGAAATAAAGGAGGGAGAAATGCAGGTTTCTGAAACAGAAGCTACCGCTACAAACACGCAGGAGGATTTTAGTGCAGCGGAAGGAGTGTTTGTCACTATCTTTCTGCTTGCGTTGGCGATTGTCGGAATAGTGGTCTCCACTTTTCTTCGGTCACACGATCTGGTGATCCATTCGTACAACGGTTGGCAGTTCGCTGTACTGCTGTCTGTGCTGATACCCTTTTTTCTTGGTTCGTGTGTAATATGTGGGGTAATCGATGATTACCAGCTCAAAACCGGCAAGTCAGAAGCAGTAGCTGGTCTGTTTGTTCTAGGGTTTGCCTTAGCAGTTGTTAGCATTTGGGCCTGGGCGTTGGGAGCTCCAGATATTCTCGGCGCCACTCCCATCGGAGCAGGAGTTGTTCTCTGGATCGCTGCAGCTCCTCTAACTGCCTAATCGCTTCGGAAATCATAAGCCCGGCTTGAAAAAGATCGGGCTTTTCTTTTTGCAAACATTTTAAGCATTTTGCTTAGCCTCAAATAAATTACCAAATCACAACATTTAGTGCTCCGTTTAGCTTTGCTATAAGGTATCTAGTGGCTTGACACTACTTCGTCCATGCCTGTAGAATAACTTCAAGTGGTAAAAAAGGGGATAAAGTGGTAAAGAGTGGTAAACACCATTCCCCCTCCACAACACTTGCCTGCCCTTCTGGACAGCAGGGTCCTTTTCGAGACGCACCTTAAATTAAGCGCAACGAAAAGACCCAAGATTTTGGAGACAGAAATCTGCCCTTCTGGATTTAGTTGTTTGTCGGCCAGTACTCTCACAGCCTCGATTATAAGAGCAGAATCTCAATCCCCAAAAAATTTCGTGACGAACTCAAAAACAGAGCGATCTTAACTCGCGGTTTGGATAACTGTCTTTTTCTCTACCCAATGAGCGAGTGGGAGATACTAAGCGAACGCTTAAGACAACTTCCGCTCACTGGCCGCGATGCTCGCGCCTTTTCTCGTTACCTTTTCAGTGGGGCGGTAGAAGTAAAATTTGATCGTCTGGGAAGAATTACGGTCCCGGATTATTTGGTTAAACACGCCCACTTCAAGAAAAGTGTAGTCATCATCGGAGTTTTAAATAGGGTAGAGATTTGGTCAAAAGAGTTTTGGGACAGTTTTAATAAAAGAGTGAGTAAGAAGAGTGAGGAAATTGCTGAGAAACTTTCTGGAAGCGGAATTTGACAGATGGAATTTCACAAAAGCGTACTTTACCAAGAAGTTTTAGAAGCCCTAAACATTATTCCGGGCGAAGTTTACTTGGATGCGACGCTCGGCGGTGGCGGTCACACCAGCGGAATTTTGGAATTTGGTGGGCTAGTTTTAGCACTTGATGTTGATCGCGACGCGATTGAATATTCGAGCAAGAGGTTTGGTGCAAGGCAGAAGAATGGGGTTTGGGTAACACCCACCGGCAACTTAAAAATTTATCAGCGTAATTTCCGAGATCTTGGTCTTGTTGCTGAGAATGCCAAAGTCAAAGCTTTCTCGGGAATTGTCTTTGATCTGGGAGTTTCCAGCTTTATGCTTGAAACCCCATCGAGAGGTTTTAGCTTTGCCAAGGAAGGTTTGCTAGATATGAGGATGGACTCAAACTTGGAAGTTAAAGCTAGCGACTTGGTTAACGCCCTTAATGAAGGAGAACTTTATGAGCTATTTACTAAACTTGGCCAGGAACCTTATGCACGACGTCTTGCTCGTGATATCGTCAGCCACCGAATAAAGAAAAAAATCGAAACCACTACCGAACTTGCCGAAATAATTAGCAAGAGCTTAGGCAAGAAATTTCCCGTCGGTAGCGGTGTTAACAGAGCCACTAGGGTTTTTATGGCTCTGAGGATTGCCGTCAACGACGAACTTAACAATTTAAAAGAAGCGCTACCTAAAGCTTCAAGGCTGCTCAGAGAGGGAGGAAGGCTGGTGGTTATCAGCTTTCACTCTCTGGAAGACAGAATAGTTAAGGATTTTTTAAAAAACGATCGGAATTTAAATGTCTTGACCGACAAGCCGGTAACACCAAGCGATGAGGAACTTAGAAATAATCCTCGGAGTAGAAGTGCTAAGATGAGAGTCGCTGAGAAAATCAATATTGTTTGAGCTAAGCGAAGAACATCGAACTCTTCGTTTGGCTCTATAAGTACTGATTTTCGAAAAAAAGGACCCTGCCCATGAGTCTAATAAAAAGACAGACAATTAAAACAGTTGCTATTTCCACCAGTAGCTTTTTCTACTTTTCAAAAATTATTGCTCTGCTCTCTCTGGTTGCTCTGGTTCTTTTAGTGGTTAGAGTGTATTTTTCAAATCAACTAGCAGTTTCCGGCTCCCGCGTTGGTTATTCTGAATCCAAACTGGCCTCTTTTAATAAAGAAAAATTTGATCTGGAAAACCAACTGAGCCAAAAATCTTCTTTAAGCTATATTGAGGCTAAAGCCCTCAGTGCTGGCTTCATAAGGATAGGCAAAGTGGAAGTAATCAAAGGTTCAGGAAGCGTGGCCTTGGGCCAATAATTCTAAAGATAAGGCTCTAGATGAAATCTTGGCGGTTTACTTTTCTGAAGCTATTTTTCGTTTTCCTTCTCGCGGGCCTTACGGCCCGTTTGTTTTATTGGCAAATAGTTAGTTAGAACGTTTGGCAGTGGCCGCTACTGAACAACATTTAACTACTGTCCGTATCGATTCTCCTCGTGGACGAATTTTTGCAGCTGACGGCAATCTCTTGGTTTCCAATCAAACTGCCTTTCTACTTTACGCTTCCATTCCGGAAATTAAAAAAGACTTGGAGCAAGGAGAAACTTACGAAAAAAGAATTGAAGCTATTGTAAATCAGATACAACCGGTACTTTTGGAGGAAGAAATCAGTAAGTTAAGAGAGCCGGGTAAACTCTCTCGCAGAGACAAAGAGACTCTCAGCGCCAATCTAACTTTAAAGATTGTTTCCCAACTCTTAATGCCAGAGGTAGTGTGGGTACCTTTGGCCAACAAAGTTCCTCTTCCAACAAAAGAAAAAATTGGAGCGTTAAGGGTTAAGGGTCTAGGTTTCGAAAATCAGAGCGAGCGTTTTTATCCGGAAGGTACCTTAGCAGCCAACTTGCTTGGTTTTGTTGGAAAAGATACTGAAGGAAACGATAAGGGTTACTTAGGTTTAGAAGGTTTTTATCAGGATCAGCTGCAAGGGCAGTCTGGCAAACTAACTCAAGAAGTGGATGCTTCCGGCCACCCCATTATTGCCGTGGATACAACAGCTGCTGTTTTCAAGAACGGCTTAGACATAGAGACTACCCTTGATCGAACAGTTCAGTACACTTTAGAGAAATACCTCTTTGACAGTGCCAGAAAATACGGGGCTAAAGAAGCTTCTGGCATAGTCTTAGACCCACGTACAGGTCAAATTCTGGCGATGGCCAATTTCCCAGCTTACGATTCGGGCAAGTGGGAGCAATTTAAGGATGTCGAGCGTCGCAACAGTGCGATTAGCACCATTTACGAGCCAGGCTCTACCTTTAAAGTTATTACCGCTTCAGCCGCCCTTGATACCGGAGCGGTAAAAACCGACACTATCTGTCCTTGCGACGGACCGATAAAAAAATCTGGTTACGAAGTGCAAACTTGGAATAACAAGTACAATCCCAACTCCAACATGGCGCAAATCTTGCAGCATTCCGACAACGTCGGGGCTGCTTTCTGGGCAGAAAAATTGGGCAAGACTGCCTTTCTTGAGTACTTAAAAAAGTTTGGTTTGGGAGCCAAAACCGATATCGACCTTCAAGGAGAGGAAACGGGTTTAATTAAAAAGTCTCAGGACTGGAGTGAGATTGATCTGGTTACCAACGCCTTTGGTCAAGGTGTCTCGGTTACTTCTTTGCAAATGGCTTCTGCTGTCAGCGTAATTGCCAACGGTGGTAAGTTGATGAAACCCTACGTGGTTAGGAAGATTATTACCCCGGAGCGGGAAATAGTGAATAACCCCAAAGAAGTTCGACAGGTTATCAAACCGGAAACTGCTGGGATTATGAAAGAGTTAATGCTCTCAGCAGTTGAACAAGGTGAAGCAAAAAGAATCATTCCTAAAGGTTACCGGGTCGGCGGTAAGACTGGAACGGCGCAAATACCCTTAGGTGGTAAATACGACCCGAATAAAACTGTGGCCTCGTTTGTTGGTTTTGGACCAATCGAAGACCCTCGTTTTGTGATGCTAATTAAGTACGTGGAACCGGTGCCGATTTATGGGGCAGAGACTGCTGAACCTACATTTTTCAAAATCGCCCAAGAACTCTACACTTACTGGGGAATTGAAGTCAGATAATTTTACAAAGAATCAGATACAAATTACAAAATTCTAGACTTTTGTGCTAGAATTCGCCCTGTTAAGGTTGCTTGTCCCCTTAACAAGTGAATGAAAAACAAAATTCCGCAGTCTGCCAAGAACTTTTACCACTTAGTAGTTGCCTTTTTTTCGGCCCTTTTTTTTCGTTTTCCAGCAAAAAAACTAAAAATTGTTGGTGTTACCGGTACTGACGGTAAAACTACCACTGTTAATCTCATCTACCATGTTTTGCATGAACTAGGTTACAAGGTAGGCATGATTTCCACTGTGGAAGCTAAAGTCAACGGCCATAGTTACGAAACCGGCTTCCACGTTACTACTCCCAGTTCTTTTACAACCCAAAAGTTTTTAAGAAAGATGGTGGACAATAAAACCGAGTACGCAATCTTAGAAGTTACTTCCCACGCCTTGGACCAAAATCGGGTTGCTTTTGTGCCCATGCAGGCTGCGGTTATTACTAATGTCACCCCAGAGCATTTAGACTACCACCGCAGTTATAGACGTTACTTGTTTACCAAAGCTAAGATTTTCAATAAAGTTAACTACCGAATAATGAATTCAGAAGACCCTTCCTTTGAGAAACTTAAAATGTTGGGGAGTGGGCAGTTGGTAACCTACGGTGGGCAGCTAGCTGATTATTTTGGTGAGGTTGTCAGCTCTTACGACGGTATTACAAATTATGCGGTACATTACAGAACTAAACAAAAGCAACTTAAAACTATGGTGGCGGCGACCCACTTAATTGGTGAGTTTAACTTATCAAACATTTTAGCTTGTTTTACTATTTGCAAAATCTTAGGATTAGAAGATAAAAAAATTATTAACGCCCTGAGTACTTTTCCGGGTGTGCCAGGCCGCATGGAGGAAGTTAAAGTGGGGCAAGACTTTCGAGTGTTTATTGATTTTGCTCATACTCCTCACTCAATCGAGGTCGCTCTCTCAACCTTAAAAAAACAAACCGAAAATAAACTCATTTGTGTTTTTGGGGCTGCCGGCGAGCGTGATCCAAGTAAACGTTCCCTGATGGGTCAAGTTGCGGCTGGGTTAGCTGATTTAATTATCCTCACCAGTGAAGATCCTCGTAGCGAAGACCCCAGTAGAATAATTGATGAAATTTCCAAAGGGATAGTCAAAGCTGGCGGTCAGCATAACCGCACTTTTTGGAAAATTATCGATCGAGAGGAAGCCATCCAAAAAGCAGTGGGAAATTTGGCTAGTGAGGGCGACACTGTGGCTATTTTAGGAAAAGGTCACGAAAAAAGTATGAGCATTGCCGGCAAAGAATATCCATGGAGCGACAAAAACGTAGCAGTTAGTGTACTTAAGAAAAGGTTAAACCAAAAATGACCGACAAACAAAAGAGCAGGGAACTACATTTTATGGGGATTGGTGGGGCCGGGATTTCAGCAGTTGCGGCTTTTGCCCATCACGCTGGTTACGAAGTTTCCGGTTGTGACATTGATTCGAATTCGAGTTTTCTAAAAGAGCTGGTTAAACTTGGCATTCGGATCGAAAAAAGCCACGACCTAGAACACATTAATGATACTGAGACTTTGGTTGTTTCACCGGCGATTGAAAGTTTGGACCCTAACAATATCGAGTTAATAACTGCTAAGGAAAAGAAAATCCCAATTTTTACCGGGGAAGAATTTTTGGCCCAAAAATTAGTCGGTGACAAAAAAGTTATTGCCGTAACCGGTACCCACGGTAAATCTACAACCACAGCCATGGTGGGTTGGGTTTTGGAAAAAACAGGTCTTGATCCCAGCGTACTTGTGGGAGCGGTGGTTAACGATTGGGGGACTAACTACCGAATTGGTAAAGGGAATTATTTTGTTATCGAAGCCGATGAGTATCAGGAAAAATTCTTGCTTTACCAGCCTGATGTTGCAGTAGTAACTGCAGTAGAGATGGACCACCCAGAATATTTCAAAGACGAAGAGGCAGTGAAGAGAGCTTTTAGGAAATTTACGCTTAGTGTTAAAGAAAATGGCTATTTAGTCTTAGGTCCTAACGTTCAGTTAGATAACCCCAAGGCCCACAAAATTGAATTTAGCAAAAGGCAATTCAATTTAAGATTAATCGGGGATTTTAATCAAGACAACGCTTCTTTGGCTTGGCAAGTTGGCAAGATTTTAGGAATTAGTGAAAAGACAATTACCCAAGCACTGGAGAGTTTTAATGGGGTAGGCCGCCGTTTTGAATTTAAAGGAGAGGAAGGGGGTATTAAAGTTTTCGAAGATTACGCGCACCACCCAACGGCTGTTAAAGTTACTACCGAGGCAATTAGGCAAAAATTTCCGGATAACCCCATCTGGATCGTTTACCAGCCGCATATGTTTTCCCGAACCAAGTATTTACTGAACGAATTTGTAGAGGTTTTCAAAAATTTGCCGGTTGAGCACGCAGTCTTGATTGATATTTTTGCTGCCCGACAGGAAAACTTGGAAAAAATTTCCAGTAAGGATATTGTTGACCGTGTGCGCAAAGAAAACGTCAAATATATTGGAGAAATGGAGCAAGCAGCCTACTACCTTGCAAGGCACGCTCAGGTGGGCGACATTGTCATTGTTATGGGAGCAGGAGATATATACAAACTATCAAGTTTATTTTTGGAGAAGTTGAGAAACAAAGTCTGATGGAAAAAGGTGATCAACTAATTAAAACTTTAGGGTTTTCTCGGGTCAGGCTTGACGAGCCAATGCGGTTGCATACCTATATGAAAGTTGGGGGGCCGGCCGATTTATATTATGAAGCTACAAATGAGACAGAGTTGGCTCTGGCCGTTAAGGCGGCTATTGATCTAAACCTTCCCTATACTATTATTGGACAAGGCGCCAACGTTTTGGTCAGCGACAAAGGGATTAGGGGTTTGGTAATTGTTAATAAATCTTCAGAAATAAAATTTTTGCCGCACGGTTTTGTGGAAGTTGAATCCGGAGTAAACTTAATCGACCTGACACGTGAAGTTGGTAAGCGGGGTTTGGGTGGTTTGGAGAGAATGACTAAAGTGCCAGCCACTGTTGGTGGGGCAATTTTTATGAACGCTGGCGATACTGGTAGGGGCGAGTTTTTTGGCGATTTGATAGTTTCTATAAGGGCAATTGATAAAGAAGGGGTAATTAAAAAATTTTTCAAGGAAGAAGCGGATTTTTCCTACCGCACCAGCCGCTTCCAGGAAAGTGGGGAAGCGATCTTGTCAGCAAAACTGCAACTGCCGAAGATGGAAAAACCCCAAATAGACGAAAAGGTCAAGGATATTCTCGTGCGCAAAACTAAGCATCCAGCTGGCCCTTCTGTTGGTTCAACTTTCCGCAATCCAGAAGGAGCTCACGCTGGTGAGTTAATTGATAGGGCAGGGTTAAAGGGAACAATGATCGGTGGAGCCAAAATTTCCGAACAACACGGCAATTTTATTATTAATACCGGTACTGCAACCGCCGAGGACATTAAAAAATTAATTGAGTTAATGAAAAATACAGTTAAAGAAAAGTTCGGTGTTCAATTAACCGAAGAAGTTCGCTATCTGGGGGAATGGTAAATGGCAAAGTACCTCATTACCGGTGGCACCGCCCTTCACGGCAGCGTGAAGATTTTTGGTGCAAAAAACTCCTCTTTTAAACTGATGCTGGCTGCTCTTTTAGCTGATCAGCCTTCAACTATCTCCAACCTTTGTTTTATTCGGGATGTAGTTGTCGTTAAACAGCTAATTGAAAGTTTAGGTGGGCAGGCAGATGTTGGCGAAAACAAAACTGTAACGGTGAGCGGAAAGTGTCTGCATTCAAGTGAGGTTGCGACTGAGTTCGGTCAAAAAACCCGAGCTTCTTCAATGCTACTGCCGATCTTGCTACATCGTTTCAAAAAAGCTAAAGTTCCTCTCCCAGGAGGGGACGCTATTGGTAGTCGCCCTCTTGAGCGTCATCTCGAAGGCTTGAAGGCTCTTGGTGTTGAAATAAGAGGGGAAAACGGTTTTCTGCAAGCTTGGGCACCGCGCGGTTTAAGAGGTAGCGAGTACACTTTTAAAAAGAATACTCACACTGGAACTGAAACTTTAATACTGGCTGCGGTTCTTGCAGAGGGACCAACGGTTTTAAACAATGCTGCTGAGGAACCGGAAATTAACGATCTAATCAACTTCTTAAACAAAATGGGAGCAGACATTGGTCGCACTGGTTATCGTCAAATTACCATCAAAGGTGTTGGTAGTTTGCGTGGAACCAGTTTCGAGCTTATGCCCGATCGAAACGAGGCCGTAACTTTTGCAACTGCGGCTTTGGCAACCGGTGGAGACATTTTGGTAGAAACGGCGCGTGAGGACCATCTGAGAGCCTTTCTAGACAAAGTTAACCAAGCTAGTGGTGGTTATGAAGTGACTGGTGAAGGCATTAGGTTTTTCTCGAAAGGTCCTTTGAAAGCAACCAGTGTTGAGACTTGGCACCACCCAGGTTTTATGACTGACTGGCAGGCCCTGTGGGTGACTTTAATGACCCAAAGTACTGGTGAGTCAGTTGTCCATGAAAGAGTTTTCGAAAACCGTTTTGGTTACGTTCCTTCTCTACAAAATATGGGAGCCAAAATTGAACTTTTTAATCCGGAAGTTAAAAACCCGGAAATTTTCTACGAATTTAACTCATCCGAAGTTGTAGAAAATCCTTTTCATGCCGCGCGCATTTACGGGCCGACTAAGCTGCAAGGATCACAGTTAGCAGTAAATGATATCCGTGCCGGAGCTACCCTAACACTTGCAGCTCTCGTCGCCCAAGGTCAAAGTACTCTAGAAAACGTGGAGTTAATTGAGAGAGGTTACGAAAATCTTGATGGCCGACTCGAGCTTCTGGGCGCAAAAATTCACAAGACTAACTAAATGGGGTTACTCTCTACTTTAATAAATAAACATAAAATAGCGCGGGCAGAAAAAGAAGCTTTCTCGGGGCACAAAACCTATTCCTTTGAGGTAAAGCTCGCGATAGGTAGCCAAAACGAGAAAGTAGAAATTTGGCTTCCCCTCCCCATAAATACTCCCTACCAAAAAACTCTCGATTTAAATCTATCTCCTAGTCCAGACAAGATTTACCAAGACAAAACTTTCAAGGTTGCCTATTGGCAATTACCAGCAAAAAGCACTCACCAAGTTGTTGCTAGGTGTAAGGTTAGGGTAAGTCCAAGGCGCAGAGAGAGCTTCGATGGCAATTTAGATAGTTACGAAAAGAACGAACAGTTTAAGAACTATACCCAAAACGACCAATATTTCTCCTTTGCTTCTCAGAGAGTTAAGAACTTAGCAGAAAAGATTAAAGGAGGAAGCGAAGCTGTTTCTGAGATTAGCTCTCGTTTTTACGAATACGTTCGCGATAATTTAAATTACGGCCAGCCTATTGAGGGCTTATATTCCTCGACTGAGGCTCTTGATAAAGACGTTGTGGATTGCGGCGGCTATGACAGCTTGCTTGGTGCTCTATTGCGCTGTGTTGGAATTCCAGCTCGATTAGTCTCTGGTTTTCTCTCTTACCCTGGTGAGCATATGCACGCTTGGGTTGAGTTTTTAACTCCGGAGGGTATCTGGATACCAGCTGACCCAGCTAATGAGCACCTGCGTTTAAAAAACAGGGATTTTAAACCCGGTGGTTTTGCCAAAGTTGGTAATGATCGGATTGTAACCTCCTTGGGTACAGGTTTTATGCTCAACGGGAGAAGATTTCCCTTGTTGCAAATGCCAGTTACATCTTCAAAAAATAACCTAAAGCGATCAATTAAAATAAATGAAATTTAAGATTATTGACAACAAGAAGACTTGGGAAGACTTCGTAGGAGACTTCCATCCAAACAATTTTTTAACCTCTTGGGCGTGGGGGGAATTTAACAAGTTGACGGGCGATGATATCTATCGTCTGGGGTTATACGAGGCAGAAAAGTTAGTTGGAGTCTGTTTAGCAATTAAGGTTACAGCTAAACGTGGAAACTTTCTTTTGTGTCCTGCTGGTCCTCTACTAAAAGACTTTAAAAAAAACCGCCTCGACTTTTTTATATCCGAGCTTAGAGATTTAGCTAAAAGACAAAATTTGAAATTTATTCGCTTGCGTCCTTTAGTCACCCCAGAAATTGGTAAAGATCTTTTAGAAGAATTTGTTAAATCACCGACCCATGTCCACGCCCAAGTGAGTTGGTTACTAAATCTTTCTCCAAGCGAGGAAGAGCTTTTGGCGGCCATGCGCAAAACCACACGCTACTTAATTAAGCAGGCGGCTAAGCAAGATGTGACGGTGGAAGAAAAAACCAACTTCGAAAGTTTAAAAGTTTTTGAGAATTTGCAAGACGAGACAGTTAAAGCCCATCACTTCGTTCCTTTTTCTAACCAATATTTAGAGAATGAGTTTAAAGTTTTTTCGGCTGATAACGAGTTTAAAATTTTTCTGGCTAAAAAAGGCAGGGAAGTTTTGTCCGCAGCTCTAGTTGTTTTTTATGGGGACAGTGCTTTCTATCACCATGGGGCTTCTTTTCGGTCTAAAATCCCCTCTTCCTACCTTCTACAGTGGGAGGCTATCTTGACAGCCAAAAGACTGGGGAAGAAATACTATAATTTTTGGGGTATAGCGCCAAATGAGTCCGAGAAACACCCTTGGCATGGCTTAACTGTCTTTAAACAAGGTTTTGGTGGATATAAATTAGAATACGTTTGGCCCTCCGATGTACCTTTAAGTGCCTTTTATCCTCTAATCCACCTTTTTGAGAAACTGCGCAACTACAATCGAGGTTTAGCCAATGGATAACCGCCCAATTGGGATTTTAGATTCAGGCTTTGGTGGTTTGAGTATTTTAGCTTCAGTAAAAGAAATTTTACCAAAAGAGGCAATTATTTATTTTGGTGACAGTGCTTTCGCACCTTACGGAGAAAAAGAGCCTGAACTAATAAGGACCCGAGTCTTAAAAATAATTAATTTTTTAAAGAAAAATAACGTAAAATTGGTTGTTGTAGCTTGCAACACAGCGACAGTTGTGGGGATAGATTATTACCGAAGTAAGTCTCCTTCTCTACCCATTGTGGGGGTAGTTCCTGTGGTTAAAAGAGCAGCCTCTGTTGCTAAAAATAAACGTATTGCTCTTCTTGCAACTGCCAAAACAATCGCGAGCCCTTATCAAGGGATCTTAATTAGAAAATTTGCACGAGGTTTTGAAGTTAAACAAGTGGCTGCTGATAGTTTAGTTAAGGAGTTGGAAAATGGACAACTAGAGCAAGCCAAAAAGGATGTGGTCGAAATTGTCCGCAAGGAGGCTCTTAACAGCTTTGACACTTTAGTTTTAGGTTGCACCCACTTTGTCTTTCTTAAAAAAGCTCTGACAGAAGCCTTTCCTAATTTGAGTATCTTAGATTCAAGTGAGGCGGTAGCCCGCCAAGTAAAACGAATTTTGGAAAATAACAGAGCTTTAGGGGAAGGGAAGTTTGAGAAATTTTTTACTAGCGGGGAGACGGGTAAATTTAGAGAAGGGACTGAAAAACTTTTAGAGAGAAAAATCTCTCAAGTTGAAAGTCTGCCTCTTAAATAGTGTAAGATAACCAAGAGATGAGTCAGCTCAAGAAAATTGTTAAACCCTTTTTTCATACCTCTAGAAGGCTTCTTGCCAAACTTTGGTTACAGTCTCACTCAAAAACTACTGTGATTGGCGTTACCGGCAGTTACGGTAAGACCAATACCACTGTCGCTATCCATGAAGTTTTGTCTCAGAAATTTAAGACTTTAGCTACAGATATAAATCTTGACACTACTTATAACATTCCAATTACTATTCTAAAGATCAACGATCACCAAAAAGTAGTTTTGGAATACGGCGTGGACCATATTGGTGAGATGGATCGGTATCTGTTTGTCGCCCGCCCAAAAATTGCGGTCGTGACTGGTATTGCTCCGGTTCACTCCGACAAATCCCACCTTGGTTCAGTCGAGAACATCATTAAGGAAAAATCGAAGTTAGTTAAAGCAGTTCCCAAAAACGGTTGGGCAATTTTAAACGGTGACGTTAGAGAGGTAAGAGAAATGGCCAAGGTAACTCAGGCCCAAGTGCTCTTTTACGGACTTAACAAAAATAATTGTCAGGTTTGGGCAAACCGTATAAAGGTGAGTTTCAGCGGTTTGGAGTTTAATTTGCATTACAAAGATACTCTGGTGAAGGTTAAAACCAGCTTAATTGGTCGCCACTACGTCTACAACTGTTTAGCAGCAGCGGCAGTTGGTATTGTTTCTGAGTTACCACTGTCCTTAATCGCCAAAGGCTTAGCCAACCTAGAGCCTCTCGAAGGCAGAATGAGCGTTGAGCAAGGTCCAAAGCAGAGTGTCCTACTCAACGATTCGCGGCGTGCCAACCCGGCTTCGACAATCGCCGGCCTTCAAGCTATAAAGGATTTACCTGCTAAGCGCAAGATTGCGGTTTTAGGAGAAATGGGTGAGCTTGGTGATTGGGAAAAAAGAGGCCATCAGCAGGTGGGTAAGATGGTTGGTGACGTAAAACCAGATTATTTAATCGCAGTTGGACCGTTAACAAAATTTATTGTTGAGGAAGCCCAAAAGAAAATGAAAAAAGGAACAGCGATTTGGGTTGGGGATGTTTTTGAAGCAGCTGGTGTTTTAACTGGGATTTTGAAAAAAGGCGACCTAATTTATTTGAAAGGCTCACTTCTTAAACATTTAGAAAGAATTCCTTTAATTATGGAAGGCAGAGAAGTTGATCCTGATGAAATTGCTTCCAAACGCTATGAGGTCTATAGGTAAGTATGAAGTGCGAAGTAAGAAGTATTTAATTCTTCATTCCTCACCCCAATTCTGTTAGAATTGTTTCTATGGTTAATTTGGTGGGAGTTCTGCTTTTTACTTTTGCCACGACTTTTGTTTTGGCGGTTCCTTTTATCAATCTTCTTTACAAACTTAAATTCCAACGCCAACGTGAACAAGAACAGAAAGACATTTTTGGTAGGGTTACCTCGATCGTTAACCGGTTGCATGGTTGGAAAGTAGGAACTCCGAATGCAGGAGGTATCTTAATAATTGTGGTCACGATCGTGTTGTCGGCAATTTTCTACAAAAGCGTTCCCGGTTACGACATTGTTACTCAAAAATATGGCGTTAATTGGGTTGCTTTCACGCTTTACTCCACGCTAATTTCTTTTGGAGCTCTGGGACTTTATGATGACGTCCGCAAGTTTTACGGCTTTAGTTTGTCAGGGGGTTGGGGGTTGCGTATCCGTTATAAATTCCTGCTGCAAATTCTTCTTGCTTTGGGGATAAGTTGGCTGCTTTACAACCAGCTAGAACTTTCTAGTGTTTACGTTCCAATTCTAGCTTTGGATGTTGATCTCGGAACCTTTTATGTTCTTTACGCTACTTTTGTCATCGTCGCTACTGCTAACGCGGTTAACATTACCGACGGGCTAGATGGTTTAGTGAGCGGTTTGATGATAATGGTTTTAGCGGCACTGTGGTATTTGGCTTCAACCATCGGTCTAACCATAGCTTCCTTAGACGTAGTTCTTTTTATTGCGGTTATTATCGGTTCGCTACTAGCTTTTCTTTACTTCAATATTTATCCTGCCAGAGTTTGGCTTGGGGACACCGGAGCTTTGGCACTGGGGGCGATGCTTGCAGTAATTAGTTTGCTGACTAACACCTCACTAATCCTACCCTTTATTGGTTTGGTTTTTGTAACTGATACTGCTTCGGTTTTGATCCAATGGTCCTCAAAAGCATTAAGGGGCGGAAAGAAAGTCTTTCTCACCTCCCCGTTGCACCACCATTTTGAGGCTCGCGGTTGGGACGAGACCAAAGTAACGATGCGGTTTTGGCTTGCTGGTGCAGTCAGTGCTTTCGTGGGAATTTTTGTTGCCCTCTTCGGCCGTTGACTATGCTTTCTTTCAAGGACAAAAAAGTTGCAATTCTTGGGACTGGCGTCGAAGGTATTTCCAGTGCTCGGTACCTCAAATCTCAAGGTGCGCTAGTTACTCTGCTGGATCAAAAAAACCAAGATCAGCTGCCGAATGAGGTTGTTGCTCAAGCGCAAAACTTGAAGGTAGACGTTTTTTGGGGCCCAGGTTATTTAAAAACTCTCAACAAATTCGATCTCATTATCCGAACACCTGGCATTCGGCCTGATCTTCCAGAATTACTCGAAGCGAAACGCCGCGGCCTTGAAGTTAGCAGCAATACCAAAATCTTTTTCGACCTGTGTCCTTGTCCGATAATCGGCGTGACAGGAACTAAAGGTAAAGGAACAACTTCAACTTTAATTGCAAAAATTCTTGAGAAGGCTGGTAAGGGGGTCTATCTGGGGGGAAACATTGGTAAACCACCTTTAGACTTTTTACTAGAGCTAAAAAGCGAAGATTGGGTAGTACTGGAGCTTTCCAGCTTTCAGCTCTTCGATCTGACTCAGAGTCCACATGTTGCCGTTGTTTTGATGGTGACCAGTGAACATCTAGACTGGCACGTTTCTTCCCAAGAATACAAAGAAGCTAAGTTTAATATTGCCAGTCACCAAACAGAAAAAGATTTTGCGGTTGTTAATGTTGACCATCCCGCATCAAAAGAGTTTTTGGAGGTTGGAAGCGGTAAAAAGGTTAATGTGAGTGGGAAGAGGGAGTTGGATAAAGGTGTTTATGTTAGGGAAGGACTCATCTACCGTCGTTTTGGACCAGAAGAGAAAGTTATTGAAACTGGAAAAGTTGGTTTAATCGGCCCGCACAACTTGGAAAACGTTGTCGCCGCAGTTGGCGCAGTTAGCGTTTTGGATATACCTTTGGAACCAATTGTAGAAGCTATCCAGGAATTTAAAGGTTTAGAGCACCGTCTTGAGTTTGTTCGTGAGTTAGATGGGGTTAAATACTACAACGACAGCTTCTCGACAACCCCCGAAACCGCAATTGCGGCAATTAAAAGCTTTACCCAGCCTGAAATTGTCATTCTGGGTGGTAGTGACAAAGGTTCGGATTACACCGAACTTGGCCAAGTAATTTCCTCGGCAAAAAATATCAAAGCCTTGGTTTTGATTGGGTTGATGGGTCCAAAGATTAAGGAAGCTATTGAGAAGTTTGGGGGTTTTAGAGGAAAAATTCTCGAAGGTGCCAAAAATATGGAAGAAATTGTCTCTCAAGCAAGAGGAGAAGCAAAATCTGGCAACGTAGTCTTAATGTCTCCAGCCTGTGCCAGCTTCGACATGTTCAAAAACTACAAGCATCGAGGTGAGCTGTTTAAAGAGGAAGTTAGGAAGCTTTAAAGAAACTTGAAGGTTGATAGGATGGTATCGTAAATTTTGTCGTAATTTCCTAGGTCGTCCTTGTTTAGGAACTCAATTAAGTAGCCTTTACCAACGTGGTTTACATAAATCCTGGTACACATACATCTTGGACCTTCTGAAGCAGTGATGCGGAAGTTCTTAGCTGCTTTTTCTCCAGCTAAGGTTATTGACGTAAACTTTTCTCCTTCCAAGTACTCCAGAGGCTGATACTCATTTTCTGTGTCTACGGTCACTCTCAAATTACCTGGCCAGGACTCTTGCAAAGCCCCGATTATAGCAGTTTCTTCCAAATCCGTAAGGTTTTCCCCAAATAAAACACTCTTAATGGTTTCTGAGGTGACCCAGGCTTCGCTGTGTTCCCAGTCTGGTGGATGCTTAAGAGAAAATCCTAAGGTTGCGAAGGTGTAAGTTTGCCAATTAGTAGTTTCATCAGAGCTTGCTACTGGCTTAGCAGAAGAGGTGCTCACCTTGACTACTTTCTCGTTTCCATAGTCAGTTTGGTTGTAGTTGGTTTGGTAGAAATACCAAGCTGCACCAGCAATTATGGTTACAACAAGAATAATTCCGACTGCTGCTAAAACTTTGTGGAAATTAAAACCCGATGGGGTAGAAGTTTCGGTGGGAGCAGTGTTTTCCGGCATTGTTTTAATTATTCAGTAAACTCCAACCTTTGTCAATTGGCCTAGAGTGGTGTAAATGCGCTATAATTGTACTCGATTATACGTCTTCGTATACTGTAGTTTAATCTGCCATGAAAGTTAGACACCTGACTAAAACCCAATCCCACAAACCCGATCTGCTACTTTTAGCTGCAACAGTTGTCTTGGTGCTGTTTGGTTTATTGATGATTTATAACTCTTCGCCGGTAACCTCAGAAAGAGATTTTGGCGATCCCACTCGGTTGGCGAGACTACAAATTATTTGGGCAGCTGGTGGGGCGGTTCTAGCCTTTATTGTTTACAAATTTAGCTATAAATTTTGGGAGAAACTCGGTCCGTTAATCATGGTCTTTGCGATCGGTCTGCTTTTGGCAGTCTTTATTCCTGGCATTGGCTTAAAAATTTATGGAGCGCAACGGTGGATTGGAGTTGGCGATCTTTTCTCGATCCAACCGGCTGAGTTTGTAAAACTAGCCTACATCATTTATTTAGCCGCTTTCCTGACCAAAAAAGTAAGATTTTGGCCGTTCGTAACTCTTACCGCTCTTCTTATTACTGTTTTAATCTTCCAAAGGGATTTGGGAACTGCTGCGGTGGTTAGTTTAACCGGTTTGCTTGTCTATTTTTTATCTGGAGCACCTATTTTGCATTTTTTACTACTGGTCCCTGCAGGCTTAATTGCCGGTTTAGCCTTTATTTTCAGTTCAGATTACCGTCGAGAAAGACTCTTGAGTTTTATAAATCCTAATGCAGACCCGACTGGAGCTGCCTACCACATCAACCAAATTTTAATCGCGCTAGGTTCTGGAGGTTGGTTTGGAGTTGGTTTGGGTCAATCACGGCAGAAGTACGGTTATATTCCCGAAGTTACCACTGACTCAATTTTTGCGGTCATTGGCAACGAACTTGGTTTTATCGGTTCCTTAATTTTTATCAGCCTACTTTTCTTTATTGTTTTCCGTGCCTTTAAGATCGCTTCAAGAACCCCTGACCGTTTTGGACAGTTACTCGCTTGTGGTATTGGAATTTGGATTGGGCTGCAGGTTTTCATCAATTTAGCTGGTATGGTCTCTCTTTTGCCTCTGACCGGAATACCCTTGCCGCTGATTTCTTATGGAGGTAGCTCGCTCTTGGCAGTCTTTTTTGCAGTTGCTATCCTTCTTAACCTTTCCAAAAATACCAGTAAAGAAGCAAGCGTCTAAGCATTTCTTGCGTTTGAGGGAGCTCAAAGTTAAACTAGTAGAACCATTGGACTAAAATGAGAAAAATTGTTGTTACCGGAGGCCACCTTACTCCGGCAATTGCGACTATCGATGAGTTAAAAAAATACCCTGAAATAGAAATTATTTTTATTGGAAGGGCGAGGGCTATGGAAGGTGATAAGACTCCTTCGGCCGAATCAGTGGTAATTCCTAACCTGGGAATTAAATTTTATGCCATCAACGCTGGTAGGCTGCAACGAACCTTTACCCGTTATACCCTTTGGGCGCTGGCCAAGGTTCCAATTGGGTTTTTGCAGGCATTAGGTATTTTGTCTCAAGAGAGGCCAAACGCGGTATTGTCCTTTGGTAGCTACGTTGCCGCTCCGGTTGTCTTGGCAGCTTGGGTTTTAGGTATTCCAGTGATTACCCACGAGCAGACTGTCAAAGGGGGCCTGGCCAACCGCTTAATCGCCCGTTTTGCCAAGAAAATTGCCGTGGCCTGGGAACACTCACTTGAGGCTTTTCCAAAAGAAAAAGCAATTTTGGTTGGTAATCCGATCCGTAAAGAGCTACTTAACTTGAAGAAGAAAAGGGTTACCCGACCAGTGGTTTACATTACTGGGGGAAACCAAGGAGCTCACGTCATCAACGAGATGGTTTTGGAAATTCTCAAAGACTTACTTTCCGAGTTTGAAGTTTGTCACCAGACTGGAGGGTCTGAAGTTTACAAAGATTTTGAGACTCTCAACGCTTTGGCAGGGCAGCTACCACAGAGACTGCAAAACCGTTACAAGGTTTCTAAGTGGTTTGATACTGCTGAGACCAGCGAAATCTTATCTCGTGCTAGCGTAGTAGTGGGTCGTTCCGGGGCTAACACGGTGGTGGAAACTATGGCGTTAGGCATCCCAGCAGTTTTTATCCCTTTGGTGATCTCAGGAGGTGATGAGCAAATGAAAAACGCTGAAGTAGTCGAGGGTCTAGGAGCGGCAGTAATCTTGCCACAAGACCGTCTCACACCGAAACGACTTCTTGCAGCCATAAGATTAGTAATTGAGCATCACAAGACCTACCGAGAGAGCGCCAAAAAGGCTAAAAAAGCCCTTCGGCTTAACGCGGCGGTAACTTTGGCTAAAGAGGTTGTAGCTTTAACCACCTCTTAAACTATGTTAAAAAACCCTAGACCGGGTGTTCCAGTTTTTGAGATCAAGAAGAAGTTTTCCTGGAAAGAAAAACTACTTAGGTTACTCGAGGTTGTCTTGATCGTCGTTGTTATTGGTGGAACTGCCTTTTGGTTGTTGTTAGCCTCTGGTTTCTCGTTTGAAAAACTTTTTTCTGACTTTTTAGGTAAATTAAAACCAGCAGTAACTTTAGAGCAAAACAAGAGTTTTGAAGACAGTGGCACTCTTGTAAAAAATCTAATCGACGAGTACAAAATTTTCGAAGTTGGCTCGGTTAGAGAGTCTGGTAATGACTCCTTAGAAGTCACCTCTAAAAACAATATTTTAGTAATTTTTTCTTTAAAAAAAGATTTATCTGGACAGGTCAGGACTTTACAAACTGTTTCTACGAAGGCTAAAATAGAAAACAGGAACCTAAAAAAAGTTGATTTCCGTTTCGAAAAGATTATTGTTGAATACTAAAAATTGAGGGTAAAGACAGCTAATTTTGCCCAAAAAAGGAATAAGTGACAAAAGAGAAAATTATCGTTGGAATTGACGTTGGTTCAGTAAAAATTGCTACCCTTATTGCTAGTTTTTCCAAAGAAGGAGCGCTTACTGTTATTGGAGTTTCCAACGTACCTTCCCGGGGTTTGCGAAAAGGGCAGGTTGTTGATATTGACGAAGCAGTAAAAGCAATCGGCGAAGGCGTGGAAGCAGCCGAGCGTATGGCTGGTGTTTCTATCTCCTCAGCCTTTGTGGTAGTTGGTGGCTCCCATATTAGTAGTGTTAACTCACGTGGTGTGGTGGCAGTGGCTGGTGGGGAAAACGAGATTGCCGAGGAAGATGTCCGCAGGGTAACTGAAGCCGCCCGTGCTATTTCCATACCTAGCTCCCGGGAGATAATTCATGTTGTACCGCGTGATTTCATTGTGGACTCCCAGGAAGGAATTAAAGACCCAATTGGTATGACTGGTATCCGCTTGGAGGTGGAAACCCACATCATTTCCGGAGCAACCACTTCAATGCGTAACCTGGCCAAGTGCATTCAACAAGTTGGCATTGACGTCGAGGGGTTGGTTTTTTCCGGGTTGGCTTCAGCTGAAAGTACTCTTACTGATACTGAAAAAGAACTTGGCGTAGCCTTGGTTGATATTGGTGGGGGCACAACTGATGTTAGTCTCTTTGTTGACGGTTCAATTGCTCACTCAGTAGTCATTCCCATCGGTGGTAGAAACATTACCAATGACCTGGCCATTGGTCTGCGCAGCTCCTTGGAAGATGCTGAGAAAATCAAACTTGAGCTCTCTCTTGTCAATAAGAAAAAGGAAGAGGCAGAAAGTGAAGAAGAGCACGAGACTCGTAAGAAAGATGTTCTGGAAACTGGCCACTTATCTCTAGGCGAAGACTTGGGTACTTTGTCCAAGAAAACCTTAATTGACGGTATTATCAAGCCGCGTTTAACGGAAATTTTTACCTTGGTGGGTATGGAGATTAAGCGTTCTGGTTATGCTGGTCTCTTGCCATCCGGTTTAGTGGTTACTGGAGGGGCAGCCGAAACTGTTGGTATTGCCCAAGTTGGTAAGGAAGTTTTGCGCATGCCGGTTAGAATTGCTTACCCAAGTGGGGTTACCGGTTTAATTGAGGAAATTTCTTCACCGGCCTACGCTTCTTTAGTTGGAGTAATTCTCTATGGCTCCAAATTTAGCACCGTTTCCTCTGGCGTGAGCTTACCTTTAATGAGCGGCGGGACAATTGTCGATTTCGGCAAAAAAATCGTTGCTTGGATCCGTTCCTTTCTTCCCTAAAAACATAAAAATTTGACACATACCTTCCCAGTGTTGTATTCTGCCTGCTACAAAGGATTTTCCTATGTTAATTAAGCCTGAAGTTAATCGTTTTGCAAAGATCAAAGTGATCGGAGTTGGTGGAGCTGGTTGTAATGCCCTCAACTCAATGATCAATTTACAGCAGATCCAAGGGGTCGATTTTATCGGTGTCAATACCGATGCTCAAGCCCTTCTTACTTGCCAAGCCCCTACTAAAGTTCAGATTGGTGAGCAACTCACTCGCGGACTAGGTTCTGGTGGAGATCCGGAAATTGGTCGCAAGGCAGCCGAAGAATCAATGGAAAAATTGCAGGTAATAGTAACTGATGCCGACATGGTTTTTGTCACCGGCGGTATGGGTGGTGGTACAGGAACTGGTGCTTGCCCACTAATTGCTGATTTATCAAGAAAAAGTGGCGCATTAACTGTAGCAGTGGTTACCAAACCCTTTGCTTTTGAAGGTGCTCACCGTCGTATTGTTGGCGAAGAAGGAGTTGAAGCTCTCAAAGACAAAGTTGACACCATGATCGTTATTCCCAACCAAAGACTTCTTGATGTAGTGGATAAGAAAATGAGTCTTTTGGAAGCTTTCAAAGTGGCTGACAGTGTTTTAGGTCAAGGAGTACAAGGAATTTCCGATATCATTGTCATGCCGGGGTTGATCAACGTTGACTTTGCCGATGTCCGCGCCATTATGACCAACGCAGGCAGCGCCCTGATGGGAATTGGTTTTGGTACTGGTGAGGGACGATCAGCCAGCGCGGCCCGAAGCGCTATTTCTTCACCGTTACTAGAGCTTTCAATTGAGGGGGCTAAAGGGGTACTTTTTAATGTTACCGGTGGTCCGGACCTTTCGATGTATGAGGTGGATGAAGCTGCCAAGATTATTTCCCAGGCAGCTGATACCGATGCCAACATTATTTTTGGAGCAGCCATTGACGAAGGTATGATGGACCAGGTGAAAATTACCGTAATTGCTACTGGTTTTTCCGAGGAAAAATTGCGTTCAACTGAAGCACGAGAAGCAGCTGAGAGTTTGCCGGAGATTATGGAGCCTCCGACCGAAGAAGAACAAGACGAATTCGACGTCCCGGCCTTTATGCGGCAGCGCTAAGCACTTAAATGAAATTATCCAAGCCTCTGGTACTCTTCTCCATAACATGGTTCATTTTAAGTTACGTTTATGTGTTTAGCACTGGGTTTGTTGTTGGTTTAGACCAAGGATACGATTCTTTTGTTGGGATTTTCAAATCTCTGTCAGTTTTTGAAAAGATAGCCTACCTTACACTTGGGTTACCAGGTTTAGCGGTAGATTATTTTTCCTCACTTCTCCCAAACACAAGAATTTTTGCTATAGATGCATTGGTAAGTTGGGTTGTTATCTTGGTCGTGGGAATTGGAGTTGCCTATACTCTTTCCTTACTGGCTTGGAAAGCATTTAGAGCAATGAGATCAAAATTATCCAAGAAAATTAGTTGACTGGTATCGTTCTATTAATTATACTTTTGGCAATGCCCGAAACTGTCCAAGAACCACCACCACTAACTCAAGACCCAGAAGAAACCCTCAAAACAGTTGTTTTCGAGCCCAAAAAAGAGCTCAAAATTACTTTTGACCTAACTAAGGTTTTGGCAGCTGTTGGTTTGATATTGACCGGAACAATTATTGTAGTAGCTGGAATGTGGATTTGGATCCAAACTTTGGAAAGCCGTGTCGAAGGTTTGGAAGAAAACCTGAAAGTAGTTACCAGTAAAACTGTAACTTCTTCGGCGGCCAAGACCCCGGTTACTTCTTCAGCCACTCCTTCAGCTCACTAAATTTCCTCTTGACAGGTCTGCTTACTTCCTTGCTATACTAATGGTGGGCCCCAAATCTTACTCTCCCAAAGGGGCTTTTTTCGATGCCAAAAGTAAACACCAAGTACATCTTTGTGTCTGGCGGTGTGATTTCTGGAATTGGTAAGGGTATTACCACTGCTTCACTTAGCGCCATTCTCAAAAGTAAAGGTTACCGAGTTTCTCCAGTTAAGATTGATATGTACTTGAACGTTGATGCCGGAACTATCCGCCCGCAAGAACACGGTGAGGTTTTTGTTACTGAAGACGGAGTAGAAACCGATCAAGATTTAGGCCACTATGAGCGCTTTTTAAACGAGAACTTAACTAGCGTCAACTATATTACCACTGGCCAAATTTACCAAGAAGTAATCCGCAAAGAAAGAAGCTTCGAATATGACGGCGAAGATGTGGAAGCGATCCCTCATATTACTGACGAGATTATCCGTCGTATTAAGGAGGCAGGAGAGGCTCGAGAAGCGGAGATTGTCTTGATCGAACTTGGGGGGACAGTTGGTGAGTATCAAAACGCAATTTTCTTCGAAGCTAGCCGCATTATGAGGCTTAAAAACCCAAATGATGTTTTGCAAATTCATGTTGCCTACTTACCCATCCCGGGTTATTTAGGAGAAATGAAGTCTAAGCCAGTTCAGATGTCAGTGCGGACCCTAAACTCAATGGGTATCCAGCCGGATATTATCGTGGGTAGGAGCGAACACCGTTTAGACCAACGTCGTAAGGAGAGGCTGGCTCTTTTTTGTAACGTTGATGCCCTCGACGTCATTTCCAATCCTGATGTGGATACAATTTACCGAGTGCCAATAATTTTAGAAGAGCAAGGTTTGGGAGACAGAGTTTTGCAAAAGTTAGGCTTAAAAGTTGGAGGCCGTGATCTAAGCCCCTGGAGAAAGTTGCTTTCTAAAATTGATGGGGCTAGCCGAGAGGTAAGAATTGCGGTTGTTGGCAAGTATTTTGGTACTGGTGATTATCAACTTGAAGATGTCTATGTTTCAGTAATCGAGTCGCTAAAACACGCAGCTTGGGCTTTGAATGTTAAACCTAAGCTTCTTTGGGTTGATAGTGAAAAATTTGAGAAGGATCCCTCATCACTTGAGAAATTAAGAGAGGTGGATGGTATTGTAGTTCCGGGTGGTTTTGGCAATAGAGGGGTAGAAGGGATTATTAGCGCCATTGAGTTTGCCCGCATTAATAAGATACCTTATTTGGGCTTATGCTACGGTATGCAACTCTCTACTGTGGAATTTGCCAGAAACGTTTTGGGATGGAAAACTGCCCAAACTGAGGAAATTGAAAAGGGCAGTTCCTGCCCGGTAATTCATATTATGCCCCAGCAAGAGAAGCTTTTAATTGGGCGTGAATACGGAGGTACGATGCGTTTAGGATCGTTTCGTTGTAAGCTGAAGGCAGGGTCCTTGGTGAGAAAACTTTACGGTCAAGAGGAAATTTCCGAGCGCCACCGCCACCGTTACGAATTTAACAACCGTTACCGGATGGATTTTGAAAAAGCAGGTTTCAGGGTGACCGGCACCTCACCAAACGGAAAGTTGGTTGAAATGGTTGAGCTACCTAACCACCCTTTCTTTGTAGGCACTCAGGCTCACCCCGAATTTATGTCCCATCCGCTTTTCCCCCATCCACTGTATTTAGGTTTTGTTAGAGCGGCAATTAGTAGTCCCGAGCTTGCTGAAACTACCCAAAAAAGAAAGAACTCCTTGCGAGGGTAGACAAGGAGTTCGAGGAAGAGTTGATAATCCAACTATCACTAAAACTGATACCAAGGTTATCAAAACAAGAGCTAAACTACAACAAACAAGCAAGCTTATGGTGCTAGAACATTTTTTGTTCAGGGAAATCTGAAAAGGAAATCTTTTTCAAATCTAAATCTTTTTTACCCGCTATCTCCAAAAGTGCGAGAATAGTGCTGACACCAGCTAAATTTATACCCTTTCTATTGGTGAGATAACGGATAAACTGAAGCCTAGCGATGTCTTTCTGGGAATAACGTCGGCGGTTGGTTTTAGTCCGGTGCGGGATAACTAAGTCTTCATTCTCGTAAATCATCAAAGTTCTGGGATGAACTCCAATAATTTCTGCAGTTACTGATAAAGTAAACAATGGCTTGTTTTCGTTATTTTCCATAGTAGCCAAGTACTAACAAAATGGTACAACAAGATTTCTGTAGTTGCAATAGAGAGCAAGAGGGGCTTGACAAGAATATTGGCAAAAGTTATATTAATGTTGTAACATTTGCCAACATCTTTAGTATAACTTGATCCGAAGGGAGGTGAAGCTGATGACAATTACCACTAAAGAAGCAGGTAGAAGAGGAGGATTAGCGGTAAAGAAGAAGTACGGGCCTTCCTTTTTCTCCGAAATCGGACGAAAGGGTGGTAAGACTACTAGCCAAAACTACGGTCCAGATTTCTACTCGCGAATTGGAGAGAAAGGTGGCGAAGAGGTTCGCCGTCGCCACGGTCAGGCTTTCTATTCAGAGATTGGGCGTAAAGGAGGCCGCTCACGGGCTGACAAGCAACAAACTTTTGATTTCTGATTCAGAGAAGAAATAGTCTTGGTCCTCCTCTAACCCCTAGTCTTGTTAATTTGCTTGGTTTTTGCGAGAATGTTGATCATGTTTAAAGAAGTTTCGCCAAAAACCGACTTTCCGGCACTGGAAAGAGAAATCCTCGACTACTGGAACAAAAACCAGATTCTCAAAAAATATCTAGCTAAAAATAAAAACTCTAAAGAGAAGTTTTCTTTTATTGATGGTCCAATTACTGCCAATAACCCAATGGGGGTTCACCACGCTTGGGGAAGAACTTACAAAGATCTTTGGCAACGCTTCAATAACATGTTGGGAAAAAGACAGCGTTTCCAAAACGGCTTTGATGAGCAAGGGTTATGGGTAGAAGTTGAGGTCGAAAAGGAACTGGCACTTAAAACTAAAAAAGATATTGAGAACTTAGTTGCCGGAGATGTTTTTGCCTCAATTGCCGAGTTCGTCAACCTCTGCAAAGAAAGGGTTAAAAAATATTCCCAAGTCCAGACCCAGCAGAGCAGGCGCTTAGGCTATTTTATGGATTGGGCTAATTCCTACCACACTTCTTCTGATGAAAACAATTATGCAATTTGGCACTATTTAAAAACTGTTAACGATAAAGGTTGGCTTTACAAAGGCCGCGACACAGTTGCCTGGTGCCCGCGTTGCGGAACTGCCATTTCCCAACACGAGATTTTAACTGAAGAGTATCAAGAAGTAGTTCACAAAGCAGTCTTTTTTAAACTGCTCCTAAGGGGCGGCAAATTCAAAGGTAACTCTCTGCTTGTTTGGACGACTACCCCTTGGACAGTTCTCGGCAACGTAGCAGTTGCCGTTAACCCCAAAGAAGATTACGCGCTTACCAAAGAAAAATTGGTTGTAATGAAAAAGAGGCTGAAAGCTTTAGGTTTAAAGGCAACTAAATCCTTTAAGGGTAGAGATTTGCTTAAAGCTACTTATCAAGGACCGTTTGACCATCTGGCAGCAGTTAAAAAAGCCTTAGGGGCAGAGAAACACACCGTTATCGACGGGGCTGATTTAGTTACCCAGGAAGAAGGTACTGGGATCGTCCATATTGCTCCTAGTGCAGGTGAAGAGGACTTTAAACTCTCTAAAGAATTTAATTTGCCAGTTATTGAATTAATCGACGAAGAAGCAAATTACCTTCTCGGGTTTGGAGAATTTAGTGGCCAGAACGCTAAAAAACACCCAGAGCTTATTTTGGACTATTTGCAAGAACAAGAAAACGGAAAGTTTTTCTTTAGGGACGAAAATTACAAACACCGCTATCCAACCTGTTGGCGTTGCAAGACCGAGCTTGTTTGGCGGTTAGTGGATGAGTGGTACATAGCCATGGATCGAAAAGACCCAGAAGTAGGTAAAACTTACCGGCAGTTGATGAAAGAGGCGATTAAAAAAGTTAATTGGCTACCAAAATGGGGTTACGAGAGGGAGCTGGATTGGCTCGAGAATATGCATGATTGGTTAATTTCCAAGAAACGTTACTGGGGCTTGGCATTGCCGATTTGGGAGTGTTTGCATTGTGGTAATTTTGAAGTTATTGGCTCTAGGGATGAACTGGAAAAAAAGGCAGTCAGTGGTTTCGACACCTTCAGAGGTAAGTCTCCTCACCGTCCTTGGGTGGACCAGGTTAAAATCAAATGTTCCAAGTGCTCTGCAGTTTCCAGTCGAATTGCCGACGTGGGTAATCCTTGGTTAGACGCCGGTATTGTTCCTTTCTCGACTTTAAAATACTTTGACGATAAAACCTATTGGCAGGAGTGGTTTCCGGCTGATTTTATTACCGAATCCTTTCCTGGTCAATTTAAAAACTGGTTTTACTCTTTAATTGCCATGTCAGTGGCTCTGGAAGAGGTTGCGCCGTTTAAAACTCTCTTGGGTCATGGACAAGTACGCGACGAAAAAGGAGAGGAAATGCACAAATCCAAAGGCAACGCCATTTGGTTTGACAGCGCCGCTGAAAAAATGGGCGTGGACGTGATGCGTTGGCTTTATCTGCGCACAAACCCGGAGAATAATGTTAATTTTGGGTATCATGTAGCTGATGAAGTACGACGTTTTTTCCACCTGCGTCTTTGGAACGTTTACGTCTTTTTAGTAAATTATGCACGCATAGAAGGCTGGAAACCCGAGGAAGTGGGCTTTTTTCCAAAGTACACTTTGGATAAATGGATTTTATCGCGGCTCACTTCTTGTGCTGAAAATATTAAGACCGCTTTGGAAGAATACGATGCCTCTCGCGCTGCCTCGCTCGCGGAAAGTTTTGTGGTTGATGATCTTTCCAACTGGTACGTGCGCAGAATACGCAACCGAATTGGCCCAACAGTGAAAGAAGGTAAAGACAAGTCTGATGCCTATCAAACTCTTTGGGTAGTTGTCACCACTGTTTCAAAAATTTTGGCTCCCTTTATACCCTTCACCACTGAAAGTATTTATCGCAACTTAACTGACAGGCTTTCTGTCCATCTTGAAGATTGGCCCCAAAGTCCTTACCTAATTGATAACGATTTGGAGGAAGAGATGACTCTGGCAATGGGAATAGCTAGTAAAATGCATTCAGCAAGAAAACTAGAGAATATCAAAGTTCGTCAGCCGTTGCAGTCGGCTAGCTATGGAGGCCAGGAGCTCTCCAAGGAAGTCGAGTTTTTGCTTGCCGAAGAAGTTAACGTCAAAGAAATAATTTTCGATGCTAAACTAAAGGAGAAAATCTTGCTCGATACCACTTTAAACGAACAGCTTCGACTTGAGGGAGAGGCTC
>Ga0209324_10000004_pt1 | contig 180683 bp, 258 predicted proteins | sample Rifsed19ft3_FD_184015 | JGI IMG/M metagenome (GOLD analysis project Ga0209324, IMG submission 184015) | Soil microbial communities from Rifle, Colorado, USA - sediment 19ft 3 (version 2) | ecosystem: Environmental > Terrestrial > Deep subsurface > Rock core/Sediment | place: Rifle, Colorado...
ACTTTACTGAGCAAATAAAGTATAAAGATTTTCAAATTGAGGTAGAAGCTCTCCGTGGCAAAACATTAGTTTGTTTTTGTAAACCCCATGCTTGCCATGGAGATGTAATTGCCTCATACTTAAACAACTCTCATGGAGAATAAGATAGGTTTTAATGTTTAATATTATATCAAATGGCTTGATGCTTTGGGAACCTAAAGATTTAATAGTTCGAAAGATGATTAGTCAGTATCTGATTACAAATTTAGAACTAGAGTCTCAGTTGATTAATAAGGCATTCTCATTTTATCATATAGATGCGCCAACACTAATGCTACGCGAAAACATTAACTCTAGTTATACGCTTGATGATATTATGCCAGTTGAAAATCAAGAGTTGTCTTTGCGTCCTGAGACTACATTGGGTAGTTATTTATATGCTAAGTTTTTAATCGAAAAACTAGGTACAAGACATAGTATGCCAATGTGTGTGTTCCAGCAAGGTAAAAGCTATCGCAACGAACAAGATAAGACAATTAAGCATATGAGGTTGAAAGAATTCTATCAATTAGAATTCCAATTTATTTATGATAAGACAACCAAAGCGGATTATCCAACATTATTAAGAGATGCTGCAATAAGATTAACGAAAGATCTCTTTTGTGGTTGCTATGATGTAATATTGGAAATATCAGATAGATTGCCTTCTTATTCAGAAGGCACCATAGATATTACAGTGGACAATTTAGAGGTTTGCTCTATGAGCAAACGAACTGATTTCTTATTGCCAAACATAAATGTATTTGAGATTGCGTTTGGATTAGATCGTCTAGTGTACTTGTATAGTAATAGGAGGTTATAAGGAAAAATGTTTGGTAAGTTAATCACTAATATTACAAACAACATTAAATTAAAATTACACATGTATTTTAATAACTGGTTTAATAACTATGTAGCCAGCGATGAACAATTTAATTGTTCATCGCGTCAATTCTTAATTATGGCACAGCAGCGTATTAAAACAGATTGGGGTAAGAGATGTTCTGAATATTGCTATGGATGTGGTACGTGTGGGGCATATCATGCTCTAGATATTCTAGAATTATTGTATGACACCAACAGAGAGGTGGGACCATATAACACACACCTGCATGATAGGTTATTGCCATTCAAAGATGAATTATTCTATCTACTGTCACCTCTTATAAATGATGTCAGTAAGGAATTAGAGATTAGAGTTAATCAACAAAAAGAGGATGTGGATACTTTAGATGCTGAGAACTAAAGTAAGAAGAAAGTGTGCTAAGTGTTCCTGGCGGATGAAACCTAGCAAGGGATACATTGGTCATTATAATCATCCAAAAGAGACAGTATGTTCTTGCATTGTATATTTATGTCCTCAACATGCTAAGAATAAAGCATATGTTGTTAGACCTATACTGAAAGATGAGTGTTATATGCCTATATCTGAGTGGATCACTAAACATAGTGTAAACAAATTGCAATGATAGTGAGGATTTAATTATATGGATTCGGAATTTAATTTTGTGCGCCATGGCACATGGTGGACACTGCCATGGTATAAAAAACTTATGCGTTGGTTAAGGTATGTACCAATAGGATATGTAATAGCTTATTCATATAATATACCTCATACCATAGCTTACATACTACATAGTTGTGGACTACCACTCAAACAAGCTATTGGATTGGGTCTTAAAAGTGAGACAGATAATACTGGTAATTTTAAATCAAGTGGTGTTTTTAGACCACAATTTCTTATTTCACTTGCCATAAGTCATATAGATACACAATTAGACAGAATGTATGTGTTAGATATTAAAGACTAAGGAGATTTATGACTAACCTTCGTATATCTAGTAATGCATTAGTTATACTTGTGGGATGTAGCGGTTCAGGAAAATCTACCCTTGCTAAAAGACATTTTCCTCGTGAGTCGATAGTATCTTCAGACCAATGTAGAAGACTTATAAAACATGGCAAGTTAGATATGGTTTGTTCAGAGGCAGACCTTCAAGAGTATAATGATGGTGCTTTTCTTATATTTCATAATTGGATACGAGCCAAGTTAAAATATAATATGTTAACAGTAGTAGACGCTACTAATACTACCGATAAAGCTAGGACTAACATAGAAAATATAGCTAAAGAACAACACAAGCCCATAGTGTATATAATACTAACTACGCCACCAGTCTCATGTATTAGTAATGATAAGCTACGACCGTTCCCTGTTGGGGAGAAGGTTATAGAGAAGCAATATCTACAGCTTATACACAGTCTAGACACATTTAAGAACAAAAAAGATATGAGTGTGTATTATTTAGATAATATAGATGATATATACATAGAAAATACTACTGTATCTTATGCTTTAGAATTAACCATACCCATACATCATAAGAAAATAGATATTATAGGTGATGTACATGGCTGTTTAGATATATTAAAAGAATTACTCATTAAGTTAGGGTATACCACTAACAATGATGATTTCTACGCTCATCCTGAGCGTATTTTTGTATTAACAGGGGACGTAATAGATAGAGGTCCCGATCCATATCTCACATTTGAGTTTGTTAGGACGCACGTAGAGTTTGGATATGCCCTCACAGTAATGGGTAACCACGAAAATAAATTCGCCAGATATTTAGCTGGCAGAGATGTAAAGATAAAACACGGACTACAAAAAACAATAGATCAGCTAAATTATTTTAATGAAGATGGTTCATTTAATTTAGAAGATATGAAAGCCTTCTTATTTAAACTACCCCCATATTTAATATATGAAGGCTTATCTAAGCCTATTGTTATTACTCATGCTGCATTTAAAAAGGAATATTTAGGGCGGAGGGACAAAGAAGTAAAAGATTATTGTATGTATGGTCCGACCTGTGGTCGGGATCCAAACGATTTCCCTATACGTATACCGTGGGAAGATACATATGACGGACCAACTGTAGTATATGGTCATGTCGTATCTGAAGATCAGCAAATTAAAATCACTAATAATACATATGGAATAGATACAGGTGCTGTTTTTGGTGGTTCACTTTCAGCACTTCGTCTACCTGAATTTGATATTGTATCTATTCCTGCTAAACAAACTTACTTTGGGAGGTATGCCGATGGCTAAGCAATTAGATTTATATGAATATGGTATGTTAGAAGGATTTCATGCCGCTAAGGTAAGAGATCCATCCAGTGGTAAGATGCTAACGATTCTAGGTACAACCTTAACAGAAGTAATAGATAAGGTAGAAAACATTCTTAGAAGTAGTGGTATTAAATACACCTTAGATTAAAAACATTTAAAGGAGATGAATAATTATGACTAGGCAAGAGGAAGCATTACGTACTAAGTTAAAAAGCATGGATGCTAAATTAAAATTTAGTTATACTACAGATAATGAATTTAGAAGAGTTACAAATGCTGTTATCTTCCATATAGATCGTTACTTTATGGGATTTGCTACGTGTAGTAAAGAAGATGGTTTTAATAGAAAAATAGGTAGATCAATTGCCCTTGGCAGAGCCTATAGAATGTTAGGATCTAACCTATCTACTTCTATAAGAGAAGTACCTCTACATCTTAGGTTTGATAGTAAGGAAATCGTAAGCGATGCCTCGTAAGCGTAAGGAGAAGACCATAGAAGAACAATCTCTCCTTGAGTTTTCTGCTGACACAGGAGAAATAACCATAGAACAACAGCGAAAGGCATTTGTACAGAATAATACAAGAGAATTTGTAGATAGTAACTTAACTAAAGAAGAAGCCAGTGAGATGATAGGTGCTAAATCTAAGAACCTACAACCTTTTGATATTACTACGCCGCAAGGACATAACGTGGTTGGTTTTATATGTATGCAATTAGACAATAGGTTGGGTTGCTTAGTAATAGATAAAGTAAATGGGGAACATACCAAGCAAGTAGTTTTCGGTATGCCTAAGACCCGTTATCCATACGGAGCTAATGGTGTTATAAATATACCTACAGGACCCATACAAATTACTGCTAAGCTCGATGGGACAAATATAACTTTTTACCCTTTGAAAAATGCAAAGGGAGACATAATAGAAATAGTACCTAAGGTACGTAGAAATGCCATGTGTGGACCCTCACCAGTAGACCCCACTATCAACTACCTAGATCTATCTTTGGATATGTTACAGAGACATCCAGCTATCTCTAAGTGTATATTAGAAACAGGATACAGTATCTCAACTGAACTATATGGTTATAAAAATCCGCATATGGTAGCGTATTCTAATCCATTAGATATACGTATACTAATATTCCTAGACCAAAGTAGGGTAGTAAGTATAAAGGAAGAGCAAGGGCTCTTATCTAAATATGATCTAGCTGGACCTATGATACATTTTCATCAGAATGCACAAGCACCCAAATATTATCACTCATCCAATGCATTCTTTAATACCTATGGTATAAGATCAACACAAGACTTTAGCAATATAGAACAAACTTATCGTAATATTCAGCAATTATACGAGGGTATCAATAGAAATGCAGGTAAGTTTATATTAGAAGGTAGTATGTGGGCAGTAGATGTAAATGGTTGTAAGGTTATCCTTAAGTGTAAGCCTCCAACAGTAGAAGAGAAACACTTCTTAGAAGCAGGTGGCATACATGACCAGATAATAGAGCAAACCATTAGGAAGGCGATGGAAATACCTAGTAGTGATATGTTAGAAATATGTAAACAACTACTTATTGAAGATGGTTACTCGGTTAGAGCAATACAGCAACACGAACTTAGGATAACTAATGCCATTAAACAAATCATTCACGTTAATAAACTACGATTATTTGTGGAAGAGGTATGTATGAATATGAATAGTAGAGAACCACGTGTAGTTATGCCTATACTCCATAAGGAATGTGGTAAGGATAACAATGGATTATTATTCCAATTATTGACAAAACAAATATGAATATAGAAGAAATAGAAGCCAATCAAATTCTTACATATCCATGTTTGTTTGACATTGGAATTTCATATATTTCTCAGGCTAATAAAGAAGCAACAAAAGAACTATGGTGTTGTGGCATTAGCCCTTCTAGTATTTTAAATATGCGAGTGGATTACTATACCCATCTAAAAAATAGATATCATATTAATAAAACCTCATTAAATAGTCTTGCAAGGTTATTGCTAGGTATATGATTAAACCTGGAGATATAATCTTAGGCACAAATGAAAGTAAAACTTGTTGGTTTGTATCACAGTTAAATAAAGATATGGTTGAAAATTGGGCTATAAGCGGTACCCCAACAGGATTATGCTCACTAAGTATGTTACGTTCAGTAAGTGACTTGGTCAATAACTATAATTTTACTGTTGTAAAAGCAACACCGTATAATATAGTAAATTCTCTGTTAAACTTAGGAGAGGAGGTTATATGAGACTTGAAGATATTGGATTCTATACACTCTCAGATGAGAGAGCTCAAACATCTAGTATTTATACACCATTGTGGCGCTGCGAGTTAATACTTGGTGCTAGATGTAACTTCAGGTGCCCTTATTGTAGACATATTGGTGGTAGGGATCTAGCACAAAGTAAGGCAGAGGATATTGTTAGGTTGTGGGCTAACCAAGGACTGAAAAATATTAGGTTTTCAGGAGGAGAACCCACCCTTCAGCCAGGACTCACTAATCTTGTTAAACTATCTAAAGAATTAGATATTGAACGCATCGCAATCTCCACTAATGGTTCTGCAGACTATGAATTATATCAGTCTCTTATAGATGAAGGTGCTAATGACCTTTCTATATCATTAGATGCGTGTTGTGCAGAAGATGGTGATAAGATGGCAGGTAATAAGAAGGGTTCATGGAATAAAGTAGTTGATAATATTAGACAACTATCTAAACTCACATATGTTACTGTAGGAGTTGTGTTGACCGATCAGAATATATCAATTGTTAATGAGACAATTGAATTTGCGCATAACTTAGGAGTGTCTGATATTAGAATTATACCAGCTGCACAAAATGGAGATAAGCTTAAGAATATTTATGTCAACAAAGAATTACTAGATGTTCATCCTATCTTAAGATATAGAGTGCAGAATATACAAAACGGGCTTACAGTAAGAGGATTATCTTCAAATGATCCCAATAGATGTTCGCTTGTGCTCGATGATATGGCTGTTATGGGAGAAGAACACTATCCATGTATTATTTACATGAGAGAGCAAGGCAAACCAATTGGGAAGGTTGGACTAAACATGAGATTGGAAAGAGAGGAGTGGTCGAAGAATCACGACACCCATAAAGATCCTATATGTAAAAAGAATTGTTTAGATGTATGTATAAACTTTAATAGGAAGAGGTGGAGGACAATATGGAAGTAAAAATTAAGTCAGAAATAGGTAGTATACGATGGGAATTACCCTCATGGTTTACTAAACAACTTAAAGGTAAAAAAGATGCTAACACTGCTCTTAAAGTAGTTAGTAAAGAGATAATAGGAAGCGTATGTGGTACTGTCTTGGCCCTGCTTGTTGTTGGCAATATCATTGGAGAAGAGAAAGCCAAGAAATACTTTAGTAAATTACAGAAAGCACTATATGACATCTCAGACAGTTCATGTAAAAACATTACGAAGTATTTAAACAAAAAGAAATGATGATAATAGAAGTGGTGATTTAATCTTAGCTATCTTGCTCCGCTTCTTTACTGCCAACCCACCAGGACCATTATGGAGATATGCCGCATGGGTAGACATGATGTTGTTTCTTATAACTGTGTTTTTATTCATACGATTCATTTATGATGTTTATAAATATACTACTCAAACCGAGTATATATTGGAGAAGTTTTTTGAGAATCTGGAAGATGTGCTACGATAAACTCACGTCAGTGAGTGAAAAGGACCAGCAGAAGTTCGTCTCTTCTTTAGAAGGGATAGGCGATATACTTGTTTTTGAAGTAGAACGAGGTAATAGGAACAAGCTTGTTGTAGATGCTCTCAAGAGACTTAAGAGCAAGATAGCTCGATTGTTCTTGCTCAAGCAAACTAATCCCAACAAGTTCGAACAGCTTTTATTTAGTAAGGAATTTTTTAAGTTGTATCGCGAAAACAAACAAAAAGCTCAATTGAGATTAGAGTGGGCGCCAGATAAATATTTGATATCATTTTCTACTGGAATTAACCAATTAGTTAGAATTCATAGAACAGCATTGGCCAATAAGAATGATGAGATAAGTAGAAATGCAACGTACCAACTGACTTCCTTACTAGCCGATCTTGTTAAACTTCCAGGGCTAGGTTTGTTTGTAGAAGAGTTGCAGAACCATCTTAGAGATGTTAAGGAGAGTATATAAATGGATAATACACTTAAAACCAAGGTAATACATATAAAAGAAGCGCCTTCTGATTTTAAGGGAAATCCTTTATATGTATATATTGGACGACCAAGTATGTTTGGTAATCCATTTGCAATTACGGCAACAACCTCACGGAGTGAGGTTGTTGCCTTGTTTAGAGAATACTTTACTGAGCAAATAAAGTATAAAGATTTTCAAATTGAGGTAGAAGCTCTCCGTGGCAAAACATTAGTTTGTTTTTGTAAACCCCATGCTTGCCATGGAGATGTAATTGCCTCATACTTAAACAAGACTATGGAGAATAAGAAATGATAATAACAGAAGTAGAGTTTATTAAACAATTTTTAGAAAAATACAACCTTCCTATGTTCTGTACTATAGATAATGTAGAAGGTAAGACTATTAAGAGATGTGAGTATAGCGATAGCTATTTATTTATAATATTTGATGACAATACATATACAGTAGTTGAACCTGAACACAAATATAATTATGATGATGACTGTACAAGCATACTAAAATTTCAAAATCATTATTGTACTATGATAAGCTATTGTTATCCCGAACTATTAAAAATACATGAAAAAGAATGGCGAGAAGTTCAAAAACAAAATAGAGAAGAAATATTTGGATCAATTAATGAAGAAAAAGCCAAACGAACTATAAAAACTCAAGCAACTGAATACGAAAGGTATCTTAAGTTAAAAAAGAAGTTTGAACCCCTAACTTAGTAATGCAAAGATCTATAGGAGGTATATAGATGGAAGTAAGATTTGAAAGTAGTGCTGGTAATTTAATATGGCATTTACCTAAAGACTTCAGCAATACATTTAATAATGCACCACCAGAAATAAAACATGCTTTATTAAAGGTTAACCAGGAAATAGTTGAAAAGTTATGTTCTTTTTTACTTGGTGTACAAAGAAGCGTTCCTTTTTTAGGACCTAAGGTGTCCTTAGAATTAATAGACGATCTTTTGGGGACCATGGATAGACTAGCTAGAAAGGCATTAAGTGAGCTAGAGAAACACAAAGACAATCCTATGATATAAAATATAAGAGGTGACATATGATATTCTTAAATAATGTGCCTATTGTTCCAACTATATTTCCTGACGGAACATCTCAAGTATGGAAGCTTGATCCGAATTTATTAGAACCATCACCATCTAATAAGATTAGATGGGACTTTTCTCATGAAGGAGAGTTTATACAACTAGCTCAACTTGTTATGTTACTTAAACATTATGGATGTAATTCAACACTAGAAATTAAATACCTGCCCTATGGCAGACAAGACAAAGAGATATCCAACAAAACTACATTTGCTCTACATGTTTTTGCTAAGTTACTTAACACATTAGATCTAAAAGAAGTTATAATACATGACCCGCACAGTGAAGCTGCATTACAACTTATTAACAACTCACAGGCTATATATCCCTATGCGGAACTTGATGTTATTATTGCTGAAATAGGAACCAATATGATTTGTTTTCCAGATGCAGGAGCACGCAGTAAATATGCTAAGGAATATATAGTGGATTGTCCATTTATATATGGAGAGAAAAAGAGAAATCAATTAACAGGCAATATATTTAATTATATTTTAATAGGTGATCCATCTAATAAAAATGTATTAATTGTGGATGACATATGTGATGGGGGTATGACATTTAAGTTGTTAGCTAAAGAATTATTAGAGAAGGGAGCCAATGAAGTTAACTTATTTGTTACTCATGGTATATTTTCGAAAGGTTTAAAAACCCTCTACGAATCGGGTATTAACTACATCTTTACTCAAAATGGGGAGGTGAGTGAATTGAAGGGAGAAATAACATACAGGAGGTTGGCTTATCATGCATAGCCTATCGGCTATGTTACTATGTGATTTCTATAAGCTATCACACAGAGCAATGTACCCTGTAGGTACGGAGATGGTATACTCTACGTGGACTCCGCGAGTTAGTAGAATACAAGGTATTGATAGTGTGGTTGTCTTTGGACTACAGGCTTTTATTAAGAAGTATCTAATTACCTTTTTTAAAGAACATTTTTTTGATAGGCCCAAAGAAGAAGTTGTAAAAGAATATGTTCGTATAGTTAGATCTACTCTAGGAGTTACTAACCCAGAAACACAGCACATAGAGGACCTACATGATCTGGGTTATTTACCACTGTCAATTAAGGCTCTACCTGAGGGTACGTTAGTACCCATTCATGTACCTATGCTTACAATACAAAACACACATCCTAAATTCTTTTGGTTAACAAATTATATAGAAACATTGGCTTCATGTGAGCTATGGCAGGCGTCTACTTCAGCCACCATAGCACATGAATACAGACGCATACTTGATAAAGCAGCAATGGATACCGTAGGTAACATAGACTTCGTTCAATTTCAAGGACATGATTTCTCTATGCGTGGCATGTCATCATTAGATTCAGCTATATCTAGTGGTATGGGGCACCTGCTATCATTTGTAGGGACAGATACAATACCAGCTATACAGGGCGCAGAAATATACTATAGTGCTAACGTAGAGACAGAATTAGTAGGCACTTCTATACCAGCTACAGAACATAGTATACAATGTGCATATGGCAATGATGAAGAATATCTACGCAATATAATAAATCGAGTACACCCATCAGGATTTGTATCTATAGTATCAGACGGATATGATTTTTGGGATGTAGTGGGTAGAGTAGTTCCTATACTTAAGGATGATATCCTGACACGAAATGGAAGGGTGGTGATACGTCCCGACAGTGGCGATCCAGTATTGATAGTGTGCGGCGATCCTAATGGAGAAACGGAACTAATCAAGAAAGGTGCTATAGAGGCTTTATGGGATATATTTGGTGGGACTATTACAGAGAAGGGATATAAATTACTTGATTCTCATATAGGATTAATATATGGTGATGCTATCACTATGCATCGTGCTGAAGAAATAGTTACTCGTCTAGCAGCTAAAGGGTTTGCTTCTATTAATGCTGTCTTTGGTATCGGGTCGTATACCTATCAATATAATACTCGTGATACTTTTGGTTTTGCTTTGAAGTCAACTCTATGTGTTATTGATGGTGAAGAAAAACAAATCTTTAAAGATCCTAAGACAGATAGTGGTATGAAGAAATCTCAAAGAGGTAGAGTAGCAGTAGTATCTATTGGTGAAGACAATCAGCTTATATACATTGATAAACTACCAGAAAATCACATATTCAACGATCAACTAATAGAAGTTCACCGCGATGGTAAATTACTAGTCGAGCATACTTTTGCTGATATCAGAGCAAGGCTTAATAGCTATGCAATATAAAAAATTAAAAGAAAGCGGTGTAAACAATGAATAAAGTTATTAAACAAGAGATAGATATGTTATTATCTTTAGATCTTGCACATATAGAAGATGCCCTTCGCGACTCGTATAAGAGAGATAAAATTATATTTAATCAGATAGTATATAACAGAACTATACAGCGGCAAATCTTAAAAGCAAGGCAATTGCGTAACGCCTATAGTGATTTAACCGAGGAGGAATTCATGCATTTCCTTGGTATAACAGAGAAGCAGGGACTAGAAGGTAAGGATGACATAAATAAACAAATTTTAGAAGCAATTATAAATTACGCTCCATCAGTTAGTTAACTAATCAATAAGATCTACCAATAAAGACATTAACTTAGAAAGGTAGGAGATTTTAATGGCAACACTAACCAAGACAAAACTTGAGCAGTTAGTTAAAGAAATAGTTAATGTAGTAATAAACTTGGATGATTGTTATAGTAAATACTCTGGATTAATTATCAATATTCTTAATAACAAGCCAAAGGCATATCGCATACCTTTTCAGGATGAAGGAACTGAGTTAGCAAAAACTAAGACTACTGTATTATATAATAAGTTAGAAAACTTGCGTCGTGTTATTAATAATGAAAAACTTACATTAGATGACATAGACTTACTTAAGATTTTAATTGGTGAAATACTTCCTATAAAAGAAGCAATTCAGTTAATGGTTTTTATCGGCGAGAATAATTATCCATTATTTATAGTTCTATGCACCAATAGGAGCATTTATGCTAGAATAGTACTATGGAGAGATCCAGATAATAAGTCTGGTTTGTTAAATTGTCTTGAGCAACAAATTAATAGCATTGGAGAAAGTAAAGTAAATAAAATTTTAAGCAAACTTATAGGTGACATCAAGGAGGAATGATATGTTTACAATGTTACTAATATTAATTATATTAGGAGTAGTAGCAGCAGCTCTTTATCACACACAAGCCGCTCAAGTAGTAGGCTACGGTATACTATTTCTTGCTATAGCTACCTTATGTTTTATATCTCTCCCTCTAGTCATGATAGTAGTTGCTTGTTGTATAATAGGTGTGATTATTACTGCTGTAGCTAAATCTTTTATCAAACAAGTGGATTCTAATGGACCAAAATAAACCAACAGCTCTCTTTGAATTGGTATACTATGAATCATAAAAAAACTGTTTACTGCTGGAGTAATAGTGAACTTGAAGTGTCCGTATTGTTCATGCAAGATTTTAATCGTTTTAAAAAAATTAAAATAAATAATATAAGTATTATTAACACAGAAAACCATATTCCAACAAATTCTATTTGTACGCCTTACCATGTGGTATTTGCATTACTTGGACTATATAAGCAAGCCGAAGACGCATATCGAAGTAATGGTCCATACTTTAATAATGTTTAGTATTGTATTGTGTATTATTATTACAGGGATATCACTTCTTCTTTATATAGCACTAAGTACGCGTGATATATCTGAATATATTGCTTTGTCTTTTATCTTTATTGTACACTCTTTTACATGTTGGATGTGTGGAGTTAGTAGTAGGAAAGATACTAGAATCTGAAATGGAGTAGGGGTTTATGAATCCAGAACAACAAAAGTTTTTTGATTTTTTATAGATCATTATAGAGAAGTGATAAATTGGATAATAATATTTATCAAGATTATTTAATACTAACTAATAAGAAAACAAATTGTATGCAATGTGGCAGTATAACTCAATGGTATGATGAAGATATGAGAGCATTTATATGCAGTGAAGACTGTGCTAATCTCTTATATGAAACATTAAATTCTAAATAGTACTTTATCTACCACCTGCCGCTTGAAGTCAAGGGACAAAACATCCCTTGACTTCTTCACGTTACAGGTGGTGCGGGGTTTATAAGCTTGCTTCGCAAGCTCATCTTAATTTAAAAGGAGCATAAGGATATGATAATAAAAGAAATAATTACAGAAGAAGTAGCAAGTCAGGTTCAAGGTGCTGTTGATTCTCCGCGCAAATTAGAACTGCGTGTATTTGATACCATACCTCTTAAGGTGGCATTAGCTGGGGTTATAGCCAAGTTCACCACAGGTGAACGCAATAAGAGCTTTAAGAGCAAAAAGACAGATGTTATAATTAATATACTAAATCAAAAAGTAAGTATACCCAAAACAGGTAAGAATGGTAATACCTACGAGATAGATTATATGATAAGTATTAGTGAACCATTTAATGAGCGCATGCGTCCTCAAGTACAGATACGTAAGCTTGGATTCTTTAGTCAACTTAAACAAGCATATACAACTCCCAGTGAAGTAATAGAGCGTGGTATGATAACGGATACAAGAGAGTATATTCAGATAGTAGATCCTATTGATCAGTTAACTAAAGCTGAAGAACGTAATCATAAGTAAAACTACATTGTTTTCCCTCCTATAGCAGGAGCGCCTAATAGAGGGGGCGCTCCTGCGCCTCCTCTTTATAAAGATCGAGTAGCTAGTTCAAGTACACTAGTACGTCAATTATTAGGGGTGTAACATATTATGAAGTATATGATCTTTCATAATTTAGTAGAAACTATAGTTCCCAACAAAGAGATATGTGGGTATTGTAAGGAACTCGCTCTCTTTAAATTAAAGTCGGATAACATATACACGTGTAGTTCTACGTGTCTAGTTAAGATATTAGAGAATAGAATATGCAATTCTGGCATAGATCCTGTATTCTATAGTTGGATGTATGAAAATGACTAATCAAAACATTGAAATATTTGATGATAGAAAACGTACATTACGTGCAAAACATGCGGCAACTTTGATATTAAAATTACAAGCCAATATATCTTCTGATATATTGGTTTTTTCTACGTATATTGATTCATCAAAACAACGAGTCAGAAAAATGCGTCCAAGAGATAATTATGAAAAGTCTACACCGTCTGTTATTGCACGAATACTACTGGGGATATAAGCGTAGTCAATAAAAGTGGAGGTAATTATGAAGTTAAATATAATATTAAAAGTATTAATTAATATACTAATAATAACAGTGTTCCAATACGGCGCAGCTAGTACTTTGTATTATATAGATCATAATATTGATATGTTATTGGGAATCATTCTAAGTTGTGCTATAGCATTTCCTATGTCATTTTTAACAGGAATGGGGTTATTCAATGAGAACAGCAAATAAAACAGTGTGTATATTGTTATTAGCCATATGTTTAATACCAGTTAGGGTATCTTATGCAGATCAGATTAATCCAATTAACCTAGCTATTGGTATTCTAACTTTAACTCAGGCTATACAAGGACAGCATAGATGCCAACCTTATCCAATCTATCAACAACAGTATTATGAGCCATACCCTAGACCATATAACCTGCAAACAATACCTATTCAACCAGGCTATGTACCTAATCGTACATATTACGAAGCTAACTCATCATATACACAACCACCCATGAATGACTATGAGTTCTCTATGAAATTACAGATGTGTAGAGATGGTAATCTTGCCTTCTGTGAGTCACTTATGAGAAGACTGATGGGTTATTAAATGTAACTAATAACCGAAATGGAGAAGTGGATATTTGGTTATGCTAATGTTCACATTGATAAAACTGGAAATGATACGGGTGAAGTTTTATTCCTCGTTGGTATATTTAGAAATGCTATCATATCACGATCACAAAAATATGATCAAAGTAAGATATGTTCTAGTGAAGATATTGCAACACCTCATATGGTATGTAAATTATTACTAGGAATATGACTACTAGTATAAATATAAGTAAGATTAAAGAAGCAATCTAGAGAAAGAAGGATCTTCCTATGAGTAATCCATCTATTACTCGCAAGAAAGCAGTAGACCGCATGCAGGCTACTATTGACTATTTGGAACAACACAAACAAGTAGACTCTATTGCGGACCTCTATAGATCTGTACCAGAGTTACGTAGATATAAGAGTTACGTTGAAGCGCGTGGATTCATTCAACGTATGCATAAGCTTGGGTTAATTCAATTTAATAAAGGTTATCGTACTGCTAATGTTATTACTCTAAATAAATCTAGTGATTTAATAGATAGGATTAAGCAACAACTACCTTTTGATGGTATTAATAAAGCTATCAATAGACAGCTTGTGTATAGATATGCCAAGCGAAGTCTATATAGTAAGAAACAGCCTAAAATACTTATTCTAGGTGGACCATACCTACATGATATACCAGAGATATTAAAGTATAATCCTGGTACACAAATAGACTCAATAGAACACAACATACACAGCTATGTTTGTGCTGCTGTTAAAGCACGAGCAGCCTATAAGAACAATGTTCACGTACATCATGAGAATATCTATGAGTTCTTATGGGATACAAAAAACAAATACGATCTGATTTATTTGGATTATTGTGGCAAGGTCAAGGCGGAAGAAGGTAAAACAATTGAGCTAGCATTAAGTAAGCTTCATCATGGCGGACAATTAGCTATTACGATGATGCGAGCTAGGGGAACAACTAAATATATTAAAGATAAAAAAGATAAAGCAGAAGATCAAATCGATGCGGTATGGCGGGTTATTAAAGATATGGCTAAGGAATTAAATATTAATTATTATCCTGTAGCTACCATTAAATATTGTGATGTAGTATCTATGGCTACACTAGTATTACATAAGGGATTACAAACTAAAACATATGACGAATTAGTAGTTAAGGACGGACAAGTAAATGTTCACATATAAAGCGTATTTGTATTTGAACCCCACAATGCTAATAAATTTTTGGATAAGGAATTTTATACCACGCGCCTTAATAGTTCTTTATGAAGCAACACATACATATGCTAAAGAGGAGATGTACTTTCGTAACTATCCAAAGGGATACAACTATGATTACTATTTTAGACATTATAAGAAACCACCACACTATGGCAAACCATGCTGTGGCTATCTTCTATGGAAAGAATAAATAAGATCCTTAACTTACCCGATCCTACTACTAAGCCTTTTAATTCTGAAGGCATAATGGTTATATATGAGGGCTCAATGTCTAGCGTCGGTTGGTGTAGAAACTATAAATCATATTATGTTTATCCTAATATTATAACATCTGCATCAGGTACTGCGCTTATCAATTTATTATATGAAGATGATATCGCTTGTTTAAGTTCGTTTTGTAAAACACTATTAAATATTTAGCTATTCCCCTCCACGATAGGACCGTGGATAAAGCGCCATAGATGGCTCTATTTACGACGAAGAAGAGGAGAACCATATTTTACATGCAGAAGAATAAACTAAGTCTTAGACGTAAACCTAAAAATATAATTCAAAAAGGTAGGTATAGATTAAGCACATCTATAATAGCTACATGGTTACAAGATAGGCAGATATTTATACCTGTTAAGATGAAACATAGGAGGGATACTCAATTGGTATTGGTTCCTCCTGCGGGACCATGCCTTACTATCTATAAAGCCTATGACTAAGAGAGTATAGAGAGAGGAATTGAAGCATTTGGCATCGCTATATATACTGGTTAAACAATTACTAAACATATACTAAATTTAATATAAGAAGGAGAAGTTTATGCCAGCTAGATTACAATTAGGTTATAGTGTTATGACTAATAAATGGATCGTTCGAGTAGAAGATGGTGATACAAATAAGATATTTCAAGTTATATTTGATACCCACGAAGAAGCACAAGAGGTAGTAGATAATATTGTGGAGAGATACAAAGAAGAAACAGGACATAAACCAGAACATATGCCGAATGCACATATGAATTAAAGCAATGAATAATATGAACCCTGTAGCCGTATATCATTCAATGAAGTGTACAATAAACTACCTACATATATGTTATGAGAATAATTTTTGTAGATTTATCACGATAAATCCTCATGGAATTCAGGAGGATACACCAATAAAACATGCAGACCCTCTTAATAGGGACGAGGAGTGTTTTTGTACTCTATCACACATGGTTATTATGTTACTTAACTTAAGGAGGTAGCTGACATGGGATTACTCACTGGTTTACGCCATGATATTAAATTGAACAATAGGCATGAGGGTTCATATGATGCATCAGATAGACTACAAATAAGAGCCCTTAGAAGGGCTGTATGTAGATTATTTGGTATTCAATTAGCCGTGGCTTTCCATGAAGCGGCCATTAACGCACTACACACTCCATCTCATATGTTTGATTTAGTTGTGGATAAGGCCGATGGCGTAAGGATAATATCTCAGGGTCTACCAATCGATAGCCTATGTTCTATTGATGGAGAACTTCCAGAAAATGGTAGGGGGTTTCTCATTATATGTTCGTGTTCTAACTGTGATATTAATACGTACGAAGATAAAATAGAATTACATCTGAGACCACTATGAGTATTTCTATATATATTAGTTTCAGCATTACTAGGAATACCCATAAGAAGGAGATAGTATGCCTCAATTTTTAGTACACATAAGCCACCGTAGAGGTGGCTACGATGATTTTATAATAGATGCATTAAGCTTAATTGATGCTAGGGCTCAAGCACAAACTCTCTTTGCTAGTGAGATAATAACCGTGCAAGAATTTAGTACGTCTATGTTCCCTAAGATATTTGGTAGCAATAGACCTCACTTCCATAGTAGAATTAATTCATTGGTAGGTGCTGATGGACCTACAAGAGGTACTAATTATCCTGCAGCCCCAAAAGCATATCCAGACATTGGCAGGAGCTAAGAGAGAAATGTGTCTATGTTATTACTAGGTATTTCATAAGAAGAAGAAACACATGTCTAATCAATTACTTCCGTATGAAATATATTTAACTATCAATATTATGGGTATATCATACTTACTAAGAAGTAAAGTTTACGAGATATATGATAGTAGATTTGATAATAATCAGTTCTTAAAAGCAAATTCAATTACTTATATTACACCATCTGTTATAAAGAAAGTCCATCAACCAGGGATATATTCTGATTTCAATAATGTTTCACCTACACCTGCAACGCCTAGTAATCTAGCAAGAATATTATTAAATATATAAAGAAAAATTAAAATAAACTGCAACCACCTGCAGCTTCAACGTCAAGGCACGCTTCGCTTAAAGCCTTGACGTCTTGCTTTTCAGGTGGTCTAAGTAAACGAAGCTTGCTTCGCAAGCTATCTTTTAACAAGAGGTGATGTTCATGTATGTAAGAGCACAGAAGTGTAGCGTCACAAACAAGAGTGGAAATGAACGTATTGCTCAGTTTGATTTCATAGTAGATGAAAGCAATAGTATATCTTATAGGGGGTGGATATATAAGATTAAGGATACTACCCAAACAATTGGTTATAGATTTTGGGCTAGTTGGGCATTAGGTAATACGCAAGAAACCAATCAACACATAACATCTACCCTTGCAAAGCAAGGGGTAGATGGTGATATTCTAAGTAAGATACAGCAAGCTCTGCGCACTTATCAGCCAGGTATTCCTCAGATAAATATCCTAGATGGTTATAATCTAGGAAGAAATATATCGCCCGTATTATTCTATGGAGTACCTAGACTGGTTGTTAAAGGATTGTATGGAGAAGAGTGGCCTGCTTACAGACGTAATAATAACGTAAGTCAATATCGTAATTGTAGTAATTGCTCCTTCGCATGTAGAGATAAAGAAAACAGCTTTAGAAATCAACCCTACGAGAGAAGTGTTCAGGACATAAAAGATCAACCACATCTTCCTTTATGGCGGTGTGCTGTAACTGGTGCGTTTGTAGATAAAGAGATAACTAATAATATTAATGCAACATGGAACTCCGATCAAAGCCATGGATATTCCAGAGTACAGAAAGATAGGGGATATGTTAGAACACAAGGCGAGCCACAAACAATGTCACGTCCGAGAGGGGAAGACGAAAGTAGGTATTTAAGTATTGTCAAATTAAGGCAAATGTCTTTAGAGGAAAATACATGTCCAGCTCATATGTTTAAAGCAAGAGAGCAATATCAAGATGAAGCAAGTAGATTAAAAGATATTAATCCTAAGACCATACGTTGGTTTAAAGATAATACACATGTATGTGAGATTATGGGACATAAAATAAGGTTAATAGAACTAGATGTATTAGGAGAAGAGCTCGGTAAGGCTGATCTGGCTTATATGAGAAAACAATATGTGTAGATATAGTAAGAGCATTACTGGGTATTGATATTAGAATATAATAAAGAAAGAGGTATTGGTAGGTGAATACTTTACAGCTACAAGAGGTACTAAGAAAACTTATTCAGAACAGTGGTAACGGTAATCGAGTATCATTACTGATAGAAGGGGTGCATGGAATAGGGAAGTCGGCTGTTGTTGCTGAAGTCGCAAGCGAATTAGGTTATCGTTTGGCAGATTTAAGATTAGGGCAGCAAGAAGTGGCTGATTTAATAGGTATGCCTATAGTTAAAGACGGTTATACCTATTGGGCTCCCCCAAGTTGGTGGCCTAAAGAGGGCGAGAAAGTTGTTATCTTTTTAGATGAATTAAATCGTGGTACCCAGGATGTAAAACAAGCTATCTTTCAATTAGTGAGAGATTTCAAATTACATACACATACATTGCCTCTAGATTGTATTGTTGTCTCAGCTATAAATCCTGAGATAGATGGATATGATGTATCTCCATTAGATATAGCGTTGCAAGATAGGTTCTGGAAAGTAATATATGAACCAACAGTTGAAGAGTGGTTGAGTTGGGCAGAGAAAAATAATATATGCAAATCTGTCTGCGAATTTATTAAGCAAGATAATATATATCTTGACCCAAGTAAGGGGCAAGCCTATCCAACTCGTAGAGGTTGGGAACGCTTAAGCAATGCACTTAAGTTAGTTGAGTTGGATAAATTCATTGAGAAGAAAGATTATGATTTATTTCTAGATATTGCTATGGGCAATATCGGTGAGGCTGGTGGACTATCATATAAGAGATTTGTTATTGACAAATACCAACCATTAGATTCTAAACTTCTTGTAGAAAACTATAAAAAAATTCGCACTAAAATTCAGAAGCTTATTCAAAACCAACAGATGGATGTATTGTCTCGTGGATTAGATGACACGGCTAGGTATCTTGACAAGTATATAGACTCTAACATTACTCAGTCTAGCTTTGTCGAGAGTATATGTTTATTAATAATAGATCTTCCTCTTGATTTAGTTGTAAGTTTTATGAGAGCAATAGGTTGTAACCAAAGATTGTTTAATCTGTTTAAATTAATATGTAGAAATAAAGAAGTGTTTAGTCAAGTGGTTAGGACAAGAGATGTTGCTAACGAACATCATCTGATAGATATCTTTGATACACTACTTGAACAAGAGTTGGAGTTGGAAGAGAAAGAAAAGAAGAAGGCAACAGCAAGTGTCTAATGATATTGCTGATAATGGTATTGCTAGTGTAGATAAAAAAGAACTACCCAAGTGGGCTAGTGGGGAAGATGCGAGTCCTGTAGAGTATAAAAAAGCAGAACAGGTATTTGCTAGCGCTCTTGCTTCCATGATAATTGCAGGAGATAAAGCATTATATGCTTATCTTCTTATGCGGTTTAAGCGTATCTTTAGCACCAAAAACGTCCCAACAATGGGTGTAGGTATGAGTGCGACAAGTCTGATATTATGTATTAATCCACATTATGTCTTATCGCTTAATCAGAATCAGATACAGACAGTCTTAGAACATGAATTTCTACACATAATAATGATGCATCCAATAAGAACACCCATTGTCTTAGAGCATACTTTATGGAATATTGCTTGTGATATTGTGGTTAATGAGTTTATGGAATCTAACTTTTTAGAAAAAGAAAATATAACTTATGATGGATTTCTTGAGCAGTATCATGACTTTCCTTCTAGGTTTAGTTCTGCAAATGTTTACTATCAATTCTTACGTCAGAAAATAGAGCAAGATGGAGAATTAAAAATGCCTGGTGGAGGGAAAGCTGAGGTAAAGATGATAGATGACCATAGCATGTGGGGTACTCCAGATGAAGAAGACATGGCTGATTATAAAGATATAAGTAAAAAATACTATGAAGGTATAATAAAAGGTGAGCTCCAAGAAGCTTATATTAAAACACAAGGGAAACTGCCAGGACAAATTAAATCTCTTATTAGAAGAATATTAAATAGTGAAGTACCTTGGAATGTAGTTCTTCGTAGATTTGTAACTAGCACACGCAATAATACCAGGCGTTATACGCTCAAACGTTATAATCGTAGGTTACAGCTACCGCCAGGATATTGCAGGGAGCGTAAGCTCAACCTGTGTGCTATTATAGATACATCTGGATCGATAAACAATAAGCAATTATCAGCTTTCCTAAACGAGCTCAATACTATATCAAGATATAAAAGTACAGAACTAACCATTATAGAATCAGATGCAAGGGTTGGAGCTGTATATAAGTTCAAACGTAAAGAAGTTCATGAATTTACAGGTAGGGGAGGTACTGATTTTAGACCTGCATTTGATTACATAGCCGAAAAGAGATTATCTTTTGATGGTGTAGTTTATTTTACAGATGGTTGTGGTACTGCACCACAAGATAAACCCAAGTTCCCCGTACTATGGGTATATACTAAAGATCATGATAGAGCTGCTCCTTGGGGTAGTAGTGTGATTATGCAGGGTACTTAATGGAATGATGAGGCAACCACTGAGAGAATATGTAGATTACTACTTAATATTATAGGAGATAGATATGAATAAAAAAGATGACTTAATGTATGATAGTGGTGACTATGTGTGTGATAATTGTGGAGAAATATCAGTTAACTCTCCTATGACTTTATGTGAAGAGTGCTTGAAAGTGTGTATAGACGATAATGATTTATGATATAATTACATATAGCAATAATGCCGTTCTTAATTGTTACTGTGGTAGTAATGCTTCAGTGCTTTATATAATTGCTAGTAGTTATATGTGTTGTTTTAATCGTGCTATACCACCAACAATGACTAGTGGTATAGCTACGCCAGATTTTGTTATTGGGATGTTATTGGGTATAGCCAAATAAAAAACAAAAGCGTATCCCAAAGGATACGCACAGATCGTATAACCACCAGAACTTTGGGTTGTATTCGTCCATATCTTATCTAGTGATTGTCTTTTAAGACAAAGTTTTAATTAGTAGTGGTAACTTGTAGTTACGTTGATATCAGCTAACGTACCTTGTTCTATCTTAAGAAGGTCCATCTTAAGACCACGTAGGATAATGCTTAAATCAGCAAGTCCTGAGAGGTCGTCGGAAACGGGATTGTCTGAGGTTAAAACAATACCGTTCTTATGGTCTATAAAAGACTCAGTGTTCCTAAGTCCACGTTTAATATAGCGAACTTTGAAAGCAGCCATGTACATATCTCCTTTCTTATTTGAGGTAGCTTACAAAGACAATAATAGCATAGTATAGGAGGATATACAAGTAATATGTATGTTAGCGAAGTTAGGTATAATTTATTGTTTGATTAAACAATAATATTTTTCAAGAACACTATAACAAATAAGTGGTCGAGTAGACTATCTATAACACCATCCCATTTAGCTCATTGTGCTCTACAGGATAAGTTGGAATGGTATGCGCCAACTCAAATGAAAACACCATTAGCTTCAACCAATGTAGTAGCAATAGATATTATGGATGACTATCTAGATTTACGGGTAAGAATTACCGTCCGTGAGATGAATAAGATTAGGGCTATGTATCCTAAATGCAGAGGTCTTAATACAACAACACCAGCAATAGTATGTCAAGCACTCTTTGGTATAGAAGTACCATGTTTATATGATTAAACAATGCTGTAATTCTCTATATCAATCTATATCAATATACCATGGTATTAATCATTGGGGTGTGCACGTAGCAAAGACCAAACTTGACACTTCATATTGTTATGAGTTGGTATCTTGTTCGCCAAATGCTGAGATTTCAACGCCTAGTCTTGTAGTCAAATTTTTACTTGGTATTTACAATAAAGAATTTTTTGAATAAGAAGGTGTAATATGGCTAAATCAATAACCAAGAGATTAGAAATATTTTATGCTGGTGTGGAAGATTGGTACTTGGGTATTAATGGCAAGTATCCTTTGGAGCGTTTGGTACATCCATACAAAGAAGGTAACTGTATCGAAGAAGAAGTAGAGATGCAATGCCTGGGTAGGATATTAGTTATGCTGTTAGATATCTTTCCAGAGCTAAACCAGAAGGAGAAAACTATTGAATAAGATATTTAAGATAGTATTAGTTCTCTTATCGATTGCTGCTTCACCAGTACTAATTACATGGGGTAGAATAGAACAACTACCAGCTGTTATAGCTGGGATGATACTTGGATGCGGTTCTATATTGCTTCTTGTAAGCGTATTGTTTGATGGCATACATATCAAGTCTATTAAGGTTGGTGATTTATCAAAAGAAGACATAGATAGATTGCAAGAAAACCTTGATCGCAATGAGATTAAAAGAAAGGAGGATGTATAAGTGCCAGCACAAATATATGGTTGTAATTGCTCACACGAATTCCAAGATAAAAGATATGGCAAGGGCCAGAGAGTTCACAGTGAAGCTGGCAAGGGTACTAAATTACGTTGTACGGTATGTAGTAAAGAGAAAACTATATTAGTAAAATAAAAGGAGGTAAGTAATACGTAATGTTTTTGCCAAAAGAGATAGTTGAAAAAATAAATAGGAAATTTGATCCTAGTTTAATTAAAAAACGTGAATTACATAAAGGGGGTAAGGTTCTTAGTTATATCCCCACTCATGCAGTATTAGAGCGGTTAAATGAAGTATTTGGACATGACGTGGATAGTCGTATACTTTATTTTACGCCAGAAAGTACAGCAACAGACGAAGGTAATATAGTTGTTGTTGTTGAATTAACCGTTCGACATGAGGGTACCACAATAGTAAAGCAAGGCTTTGGTTCAGCTAAGGTTAAAAAGACCCAGGCTGGTATTATAGTAGACTTGGGTAATGATTATAAAGCAGCATCATCAGATGCTATCAAGAAAGCTGCATCACAATTAGGTATTGGTCTACATCTATATGATGATAGTGATGAGATCGCAACAGAGATGTCCTCTGATACTACACTAACTACCCCAGTTCCAGTAACAACAATTAAAACACCTAATAAGTTTAATAGAAAACCAATAGTAACTACCGACTCTAGCAGTACATCTAATAACACCAACCCCGCTCCAGCATCTGAAAAGTCACTGAACCTTATGTTTAAGTTGTTAGGAGAGCATAGCAAAACAGTTGCTGATTTTGGTTTACAAGAAGGCAACTTAACACAATCTGAAGTAAGCAAAGTAATCAATCAATTGATTGGAGAATCAACGAGTAAGCCAAAAGAAAAAGTAAAAAGCTAAGGAATCAAATAAAATGTTTAGATGGATAAAGCAGATGATAAATCTATTGTTTGTAAAACAAAAAGAATCTAACCCTGTAAATAAAGTTACATCTAGTTCTTTTCCGTCTGATGAAATAGCAAACTTCTTATGGCATACTGAACAGCGTGCCAGGAGTTTGCACTACAAAAACAAAAAATAGTATCGAAAGGAGGAGCATAATGCTCACAAACAGACAAAGGAACAAAATCTTCAATGCTGTTATTAAGAATAGTGGCAAGAAGAAGCCTCTCCCTATTAGTAATCTTGCTGAGAAGCTTGGGTTCTCAACATCTCAAGTTGCAGCAGTAAAAGCATGGGGAACCATGAAGGGCCAATTCCCTTACAATGTAGGAGAACGGCGCTAAAATAGAACAGGGCGGGGCTTATAGCCCCGCCCCTCTATCTTCAAATAGGAGGATAACGTGCCTATATACGAATATAAATGTGGTGATTGTAATAAAATAACCACACATATTAATACTATAGATAATCGTCATAATACACCTCCATGTAGTATATGCGAAGGAATAACCAAATTAATAATCAGCTTGTCTGATTTTAATATGCCTGCGCCAAGAGTAATTAAGAAAACATTGGGTGAATATGACGACAATAATGAGTACATAACAGACTAAGAAGGAGAAGTATATAATGAATATCAATGACTTTAATGAAGTAGGAAAGATTCTCATAAATGGAGAGGTAATTTCTTATGACGGGAGCATGTCCCTTTTAGAGGCTTTAAAACAAGCTCTAAAAACTAGGAATATTACTACCGTAGACGTAATCCTTAATGGTCGTGAAATAGTTAATAAGAATGAGCTGCCTCTTGACCTAGCACACGATGATGTCCTAGAATTGAGAACATATGCTAAACCTGGAAGATAATGAAGTAGAAACGCTCTATGCTATTGTACAAGAGCAGGAAAAACAAGACAGATATGATATAGAAAGCGGTCTTGCGACGCACAATACATGTTTGAGAGTCTTAAATAATCACATCACAAACACAATAACACTACCTCAACCTGGTATATACCAGGTTGAGGATAGCCAGATCTACTCAATAGCATTTGGAAACTTTTCTATTAAAAAAATATATCATAATAATGTAACCTGGAACATTCCAGTTCATATGCAAGAAACAGTACCACTCATGATAATATATGAGCCACCAGTAAGCATACGGCTTTTGCCTATTCCAGGCATTACACCAGATAATTGGAAAGAGTATTTTCCGCCTTTTCATTATGATAAAGATACCAATCAGGTTTGCTTTGGAAGCACTGTCTTTACAACAAAGCCTGAAAACTTACAAAACAGAGTTTCTGACATAGAAAATATTTTAAGTATCTATAATACAGATAGCGCACATACTCTTAGGGATGATTGCGATTTATCATCTAGTTGGACACAAATATTAGATGATCTAAGAAATATATCTTTAGGAAGTATTCCTAAGTTTCTTACAGCAGTCTTAATTTAAGGAGGCTAAACCATGGTAAAAACAACAAACATAACAATAATAGGATGTGGAGGTGTTGGATCGTGGATTGCTTACTTTCTTGCATTAGCTTCGAAAGATTCACATTTTTCTAGTATTAATAACCTAACTCTTATTGATTATGATACATTAGAAGACAATAATCTTACAAGATTACCTACAACACATACTGATAGAAACACAAAAAAAGTAACATATCTTAGCAAGACCATTTACGATACAAAACCTGCATTTACAATAAACGTTATGTCTAGTGCTTTATCTAGTGATAACATTAGTGTTTTATTAAATGATACTACACATGTATTTTGTGCTACTGATACTGTAGATATTCAGAGATTAGTTAGAACTTACTGTCAAGACAATCGAATAAAATATCAACGCGCTGGATATGACGGTGATTGGATTACAATTACAAGAGGTATACCAATAACCTTTGATCCCCAGCAAGAACATCAAGAAGGAACTGACTACAGCGATAAACCAAAGGTTTATCAAGCTGCTCTTGCTGGATTACTTGCTGTATACTCTATGTTTGAGAATGAGGTTTCTATATCTGCTCCAATGAGTACTTTAACTGCGTTTAATTCCTCCTTAATACCGAAAACAATATTAAATAAGATAAAAGATGATGTTAAGGATGAGATACTTGATGATGGTGATTACCATGGCAGTGATGACTGTAACCATGAAGATTGTTGGGTATTTGATGACGCAATAGATAGCTACTTAGACAATATAGATATTGATAGTTTGCCAAGTAGAGTTCAAGATGTTGTTGATAAATATATAGAACGTATGGATAAACATGATGTTCCACAAAATCTCATAGACGATATTATTGAAGATTTTAAAGACGAGATGACTGAAGACGATATTCCTAATGAACTAATAAGAGAACTTAAAATTAATTTTACAACATCGGAGGATTAATTTATGATGACATTAGCTACAAAACCATGTATAAGTTGTGACTGGGTATCTGCTCAGAGTGATGTACTATATTTCTCAATGAAACTATGGGAGAAATGGGTATACGCCACTAAGGTTTATCCAGACTTAGAGCTACTTGCTTTATTTAAAGTAAATAAATCCCGTGAAATTACCGAACTAGTATTTCCAGAACAGGAAATTGCAGTTGCAGATTGCTTATTAAAAGAACAAAAAGGGCAGTGGGATGGAATGATACATTCTCATCATACTATGTCCGCTAAATTTTCCAGTATGGACTATGATACTGTTTTACCTAATTACAAATTTGCCATAGTAACTAATCATATGGGGAATATAGAAGCAACTGAACAGGTAGACTTGCCTTGCGGAGGCAAGGGATATAAGAAAATAAATATAATTATTAGTCCAGCATTTGTTGATAGCGAACAAATAAGGTCAGTTATACTAAGAACCGTTAGTGTAAAACCTCAAACTACGTTTGCCTATGAGCGTATAGAAGATTATAGTTTCCCGCAAAACCACGATGTCCCCTGGAAAAATGACTTATTTGATAGTTACACAGAAAAATCCAATATTCCAGATCAGGTTGTTAATTTAGCTGAACACCTTCTTTATGATAAGCAACACAAGATAAATAAATATATTGCTGTACTAAGCAAGCTTAGCGATAATAGCTTAACTGGTATACAGTTGTCTCTAATGGCATCCACCACAGATAATCAACTTATTCTAGATAAATTAGAAGACATTGATTGTATTAACAATATAAATGGATACACATATATTACCGAGTCGGGACTTGATCTCCTAGATTATCTAAGTAGTACTACTATATAGAATTTGACAAGTCACAATTATTATATTATATATATAATAGATTAAGAAAGGTAGGTATTATGAAAGTAATTACACAAGGTAAGAGTAGGTTTTGGGAAGGTAGACAATTTACTTGTCCTGATTGTAATGTGTCTTTTGTTTTAGAACTTAAAGATTGGGGTTATTTCATGTATCGTCATAAACTAAACAAAGAATGTTGTATAAGTATACATTGTACAAGCTGCTATAGTATTATTCCATTAAACTTAAAACAAGGAGTATGCGATGAAACAAATACCTAATGGTGTTTCGTTATTTGAGTTTGCAGAAATAGGAAATAAACTAACCTGCACTAATTGTGAGGCAGTATTAGAATTGGAACGTCTTGATGTTGTTGACATAAAACTAAAGAGATTTACTATGTGTTCAGAGTGTAATCATAGAATAGAAGACGTACGTATTTAGTTTGACAAATCTCACTATTTATGTTATAAATAAAAAGAAGAGTAATTTATTCTTCCTACCTCTTTTGTAAAGGAGATTGAAAGTGGCAACTAAAAAAAGTAAGAAAACAACTACAAAAAAGAAGGCACCAGCATTTGCGGCCAACAAAACGAACAAACCCGCCAAAAAGAAAAAGTAAAAAGCCCTCATCTTCACAAGCCCGTCAAATAGAGCATCCAAAGCTCCAGGAGATCCTCCGACAAGTTCTAAAGGTAGAACAATTAAAGGAGGATCTTCTTCTTGAGGCAGCAGAATACTGTGAGGATAATAATTTAAGCTTAGAAGATGCATTGAAAGTATTAAACACAAGCATTAACAAACACTATGATCAGGAAACAAAGAAAGGCAATAAGAAAAATTAGATGTCAGTATTAAACTTCAAACCAGTTATACGCAGACCACATCCATTATTATGTGGGCATATGCAAACAATATATAAGTTTAATAATAAGCGCGGTGCCTCTGTCCTTGAAGGTAGTAGGAAGATATCTATATGTCCTATCATATATCTTTCTGATGACCCAGAAGATTTTACACTAGAATCTAAAGAACATACAGTAGATAGAAATGGAGTAGCCAATGTACTAGAGAGTATTTGCAGACTACCAGAGATAGTCTGGCCAGTAATGCACAAGGAGCGTAGAGCATGATATCTGTCCAAGAGATGCAAGAATCCGATAGTAATGCAATTATATCTCAGATAATATGTGCTTATCCCACGTGGTTACATGATAGTTTTGATGTAGTTATGGACTTAGGATTGCTGGAATCTCTTACCAAACGATGCCGACATGTATTGTCTGATCAATTTAATAATACAAATACATGTTTTGGAGGATATATTCTTAAGAATGATACTGATATAATTGGACATATTTGGTTATATCAACAAGAGAACGATACCACAGGTAAGATGCAGGCACAGATATTATCTATTTATATTCGCCCTGACTATAGAGGTAAGTGGTTTCATAAGAGGTTAATTGAAACTGCTGAATTGTGGGCTAAGGATAGAGGTTGTTGTGCCCTATCTGGTATGGTGGTTAACAATAACCTTCGCGCTCTCAAATCAGCTGCACGAGAAGGCTTTACAGCTACTAGGTATGAGATATATAAACCACTATGACGACTTGGTAATTAGTAGGATATATAAAATAGGAGTTGAACCCATGATAGATATTATTAACGTACTAGAACAATACAATATAGTAAACATATCTTTTGATGGCAATACATATTACTGCAAGCTCATAGATAAAACAGAGGGTAGTGGACAATCTAGAACACGAGCTTTCCTTGAATGTATGTTAAAACATCATGAAGATCTAAAGATAAATATTAAGTTTAAAAGTATTCATTAACATATAATAAGGAGGAAAAATGAATATATTTGCTGATAGTGATATTAATAACAAAACATTTGTCATAGCAGATAATATACTACAAGATCCTGGAGCAACATATGCTGTGCAGGTAATTGGATTAAAGGGCATTATTCAAGTTAGCGACAAACAAGTTAAGAGATTTATTACACAGGATAGTATTGCACTCAAAGCACCAATACTTAAAGTAACAGCTCAAGATGTTATAGATGAGTTGATGTGTAACTTAACTGATAAATATTAAGTAAGAAACCTATTGTATGAATTATTATAAAGCCCCATTCTGGCGTAGATTTGAAATAATGGGTGATTGGTCTGAAGCGGCTATAGTTGAGTATTGTAATCAACACAACTATAAATATACCCCTTTTGGATTCAACCGTCCTAATATTACATTCCGAAAACTTCCTGGTTTTCTTCAACATATGCCAGATTTTATAGTTGAGGGATTTAACAAGGAATTGGTGTTTGTAGAGGGCAAGGGCGTAGGGAGAGATGGAATTGTTAAGATTAAACAACAAGATATAGACATATTATCTGAATGGCAACAAAGAATGCCCGTATACTTTAGTATATATCACTCTAATAAAAGTAAGATATGTTTTGGCATACCATTGAATGAGGTAGTTGGTTTATGTAATAAATCCGAATCTGCTTGCTTTCCAGATAACAATAAGTTATATTATAAATTACCTATCAAACAGTTTGCTTGGGAATGTATTACAAATGTACATTCACTAACCTTACCGCAACAGGAGGACCCAAATGGGTATTGATTATACAATAGATATTTCTCAAATGTATGAGAGGAGATATATTAGTGCTCTCTTTTGGCAAAGAGTAATGAGTGAGCAATTAACCATAGTTAAATCGATCCATCGAGTATCTAGTCAACCTTTAAAATCCTTCCTAGAAGGAGTTGGTGGAAAGATACTCGCGTGTTTTCAAGGGAAAAGAACTTGTAGGTCGCTGGTCTCTATTAATAACGCTCTTCTAGAACTAGACTTAGACATAGAGGAGGGTGGTAATACCTATTCTATAACATTAGCTGGACCAGACAATGCAATAGTTGAAGCAACAGAAAAGACAATAATAAACATATTACCAATACTGGAAAACGATGATCCATCTAAGATATCTATGTCATTTTGTTATTTTAGCGAATCAGGTGGTACCAACAATAGATTACGCAAGATAGAAGCTCCAACATGGGAACAAATTCAGGGTAACTATCCCCATACGGTAAGAGAGAAGTTGGATTTGCTTATTGCAACAGCACAACCAACCACCAGTGGCAAAATGATCTTATTGCATGGGGTGCCTGGTACAGGCAAAACACATGCAATAAGATCGTTAGTGCGGCAGTGGGCACCATGGTGTAAGTCATCATATATTGTTGATCCAGAATCATTTTTTGGCAGTCCATCGTATATGTTTGAGATGGTATTAGACAGCGAGCATTCTGATGGAAATATATTTGAAGATATAGAACTTGAAGATATAGAACTTGAAGATATGGGTGCTCATCTAAAAGAGCGCCTATCAGATAAGACAGAAAAGAAATGGACATTATTTATAGTAGAAGATGTGGATGAATTAATCTCATCTGATGCCAAGAAGCGTACAGGCCAAAATCTATCTAGACTTCTTAATCTAGTGGACGGATTAGTTGGTCAAGGACTACATATTATATTTTTGATGACAACAAATGAACCTATGAGCAAAATACATCCAGCCCTATCACGTCCAGGAAGGTGTCTAGCAAACATAGAATTTACACCCCTAACCGTAGATGAATCCATAGAGTGGTGCAGGCAACGAGAACTTAATTACAATGATATAAAGAAGCCGCAAACCATAGCTGAATTATATAGTAAGCTTAATAATAAACCAGTAATAGAAGTAGAACAACAAAAGAAACGTATGGGCTTTAGGGATTAGACTATGATTACTCAACAACTAGAAACTTATTATGAAATACTTACTACAAAAGAAAAAGTAGAAGTCGGTGCTGGTGTATTCTGTACTCGTGCATATGGAGAGCTGATAAGTATATGTTCAACTAGTATTGAAAGAAACAGACCAGACAACTGGATGGTATATAAAAATAATACAATATCCACACCAAGTAGTATATGTAAAATATTACTTAATTTATAATATATAGAGGTCCATCATACACAATTCGAATACTTTTAGGAGTAAGTCTTGACTAATATAGAAATAAAATATAAACACTTTAAAACTCTCGTTCGTTCATGGACACCACATATTGATGCTAAGACCTATACCAGTTTCTTATTAACTGACTACAATCTACAGATCACTCACCAATATCACATCTTTAAAGACAAAATAACCACAAATAAATCTAGGAGTAAATTTATAGATGCAGATAAAGCTACTCCTTCAATAATGGCAAGAGCACTTTTGGGGATATAAAATGAACAAACAATTACCTTATATACATTTACATACACATACCGAGCTATCTCTATTAGACGGCATGTCTCGCACAGAAGAGCTAATAGATCAAGCTAAAGTATTTAATATGAATGCACTAGCTGTTACCAATCATGGTAATCTATTTAATATTACCAAGTTCTATAAGCAATGCATAGACGAGGGTATTAAGCCTATCTTGGGGATGGAAGCATATACCCGTAAAGATTTAGGAATTAAAGATAAAGATGAGAAACCAGGTCACCTAATTTTATTGGCTCAAAATAATGAGGGCTGGCGTAATCTTAAAATACTATCAACTCGTAGCTATACAGAGGGCTTCTATAAGAAGCCCTGTATAGATAGAAATTTATTGGCTCAAAATAATGAGGGATTAATAATACTATCTGGATGTTTAAATAGTGACATAAACAAAGCAGTGCTGGCAGGACAATTCTTACAAGCAGATCGATTAATTGAATGGTATGCCACTAAGTTCCCAGGCAGATTCTATCTAGAGCTACAACCTCACCTTCATATGTCTGATCAAGTACTAGTAAATGAATATCTCTTAGATGCATCTAAGCAAAAAGGCATACCAGCTGTATTAACATGTGATAGCCACTATGTTAAGGAACAGGATCATGAGCTCCACAAGATATGGCTGATGCTTGCTCAGGATGCAGATGAAAGTAGCCAGTATGTTAACTGGTCAGAGGGATGCTGGTTCCGTCCTGGCGGCTCCATAGATACAATACCTGATTCGGCAATTAGTATTACACAACTAATAGCAGATCAATGTAATGTTGAGATACCACTAGGTAAAACACTATGGCCTAAGTTCCCTGTTCCGTCAGGATACAAGGGGTATGATGATTATCTATCTGACTTATGTATTAATAAGTGCATGGAGTATACCAGTGCTTACAATAAAGATACCAATTTATATTTAACTAGACTTCGTAAGGAATTGGATACGATTAAGCAGCTGGGTTTTAGTGTTTATTTTCTCTTAGTTCAAGATTACACTTCTTACGCGCGTTGCGCGTGTGTTCCAGTTGGGAGTGGGCGAGGATCGGGAGTTGGTAGTCTAGTAGCATTCCTTACTGGTATAACTAGCATAGATCCTATCGAACATAATATAATGTTTGAGAGATTCTTAACTCCAGGTCGAAAGTCCTTGCCTGATATTGATGTTGATTTCTCAACCAGTGGTGTAGAGAAAGTATATAAGTATTTAATACAAAAGTACGGCGAAGATAATATTGCACGTATAGGTACATTTGCGACAGTAGGAGCGCGTCAAGCGCTACGTGATACAGCAAGAATACTTAATTCTAAAGAGACAGTAATATCCAAAGAAGATGTTAATTCTATTAAAGATTTAATACCTGATGATCCAGATCTAGACAACAAAGCCCTTATATCTCTAGAAGCTGCTTGTGAAATAAGCAATGACCTGCGTGACTTACGTGAAAAGAGTGATAGTCACAGACAGTGGTTTAAGATAGCAGAGTCATTTATAGGACTACATAGACAGGGTAGCGTACATGCGTCTGGCGTAGTTATATCACCCGATCCCATACACGAGCATGTTCCCTTATATGTCCGCAATGAGACAAAGATATCTCAGTATGATATGAATGTAATTGAGCTATCTGGACTACTTAAATTTGATTTATTACGCATCGATCAACTGGATGTTGTGCAAAAAACCATAGAGTTTATAGATAGAGAAGACATAACTGTTAATACTCAGTTTCCCCTAGATGATGAGCGCACATATGCGCTACTTAGATCAGGTAAGACAAAGGGAGTATTCCAACTTGGTACACGATTGATGCGTAATCTCTTACGCGATGTTAAACCTACATGCTTCTTTGATGTTGTAGCTACTGTATCACTTGGTAGAACAGCTATACTCCAAGCAAAAGCACATGAGCGCTTCATAGCTCGTAAAAACGGTAAGGAGGAAGTAGATTATCCAGATCCTAGATTACAACCAATACTGGAAGAAACTTATGGAATTATATTATTTCAAGACCAGGCACTGCAAATTGCAGTAGAAGCTGCAGGGTATGATTGGCTTGAGGCAGATAAGCTAAGGAAAATCTTAGGTAAGAAAATCAAGTCTCAAGTTCAAGAAGAAAAAGAAAAATTTGTAAACGGTTGCATAGCTAATAACTATAGTAAGGAAGTAGCTAACGATCTGTTTGAAAAGGTAGCCTACTTCGCAGGTTATGGTTTTGGTAAGGGTCATGCTGTTGGATATGGACACCTATCATACACTACCGCATATTTAAAAGCTAATTTTCCAGCAGAATATATGTCAGCACTTATATCAGTAGAAGCAGAGGGCGGTACAGATAGAGAAAAACTCAAAGAACTTCTTGATGACTGTAGAGATAGTGGGTTAGTTATACTATCTCCTGATATCAATGATTCTCTCAGTGGATTTGATCCAGTTCAAGGCACTAAATATATACAATACGGCTTACGGGCCCTACCTAACGTAGGTGTAGCAGCTGTGCGTGAGATAGAAAAACATAGACCCTACGGTTCCTTCGATGAGTTTCTAGAGAAAACACGAGCACTTACAGCATCTACACCAAGAGGTAAGGGAAAGGGTAGGTTTGGTTCGGGCATAACAAAGCAAACAATACATAACCTAATATATGCTGGTGCATTTGATAAATTTGGTCAAAGAGATTTATTAATGCACCAATTCCTTATACTTAATGAAACAGTTAAATATAAGCGTCAAGCCCTAATAGATGTTGGACCAACAATACAGCCTATTAAACAACTTATTGTACAGCAATATGAATTATGTATGATACCATACTTGGGGATAGTGCCGAAGCCCGCTAGACCAGCTATAGCAACAGGCATAGTAACTAAGAAATTACTAAATCAAACAAGTAAAACAAATAAACCATATCATAAAGTGGTTATAGAAACATCTACTTCACCAGTACAGGTCTATGCATTTGGTTATGCCATGAAATCTAAGGTTTGGAATGAAGTTGAGGTAAATGATATTATATATACATATGGAAATGAAAAAGACAGTAGTGATCAAAGGGTTGTATTCGCTAATGATATAGTGCGAGTACCTACATTAACTATGATATTAACCTAGCTTATGTCACTAAGGCGATACAAGAAGAGAATGGTAAAGAAGTATGGGAACCTCTGTTGGTATTGCCTTAACGAATTTAATGTGGATGAACTAACTATAGACCATATAGTTCCAGAAGCAATAGGTGGAGAAAGCACCATAAGCAATTACGCTTTAGCATGTATGGATTGTAATGAATCTAAGGATATTATGAGTCTGAATGATTTTATTGAAGTCTCAAAATTTGAGAATAGAATAAAAGAATTACAAGAGGAGGATATGGATTATGGTAAAATCGAGCAAGCCATCTCGACCTACATCAAAGAATTCCAAGGGAAAGGCAAAAAGAAAAAGCCCAAAAGGAAATAGTCAGTGTGGTAGCCCCTTTCCTGGACAAGGACCAACTTATCCATCCGAGTTCCCAGGTATGACATCCAAACGACCAAGAGGTTTTGAATAATTGACACAAATTCAACGAACCTGTCAATTAAAGACAGGTTCGTCTTTGTTTAGTGTATATAAGTATACATAATAGGAGGTTAAAATGATTAACGATTTCGCATTTCCATTAAGTAAAACAGAAGCGGAATTAGTTGCTGATATAATATCTCTCTACTTAGCTGTTATGCCTGATAAGATGCATAAGCGTGTAGAGGAAACAGTCCTAGAGAAAGCGGAAGAGATAGCTTTGCTAGCTCTGCGATTACGCAACTATGTAAATAACACAACCACACATGAGATTCCTGAACGTGAAGAATTCATTGATTAAACTACTAAAAATTAACAATGGCGCGGAGGTAAGATGATTAGAGGTATATCTATTTCAGGTAAGATGTGCACAGGTAAAGACTTATTAGCTGCATATTATTGTAGTATTATACCACTCTTAACTAATGGTGAATATGTTGGTGAGCAAATTGCGTTTGCAGATAAACTAAAGACACTTACAGATCACACCAACATACTTATCTTTATGCGTGATTGTTATGAGCTGGGGTACTCAGAAGCAGATGTTAAAATCATGGAAGCAGCAATACATAGGTGTCACGATAAACATCCTCTTATTCCTGGCAGAAAACCAAGAGAATTTCTCCAAGATCTAGGCGTACAACTAAGAAGTATTAATTCTAATATCTGGATAGAACATTTGAAACTACAACTTAGTAGATCAATCAACAATAATATAATGTATGTAATATCTGACTGTAGGTTTAAGAATGAGATAGAGTTTGCCAATAATCACAACCTAACAAGGGTCATACTCCATACAGAGGAAGAGATTAGACGAGATAGGGTGCGTATATTTAGAGGAGCAGATCAAGCTACAGAAGAAATCTTCAATCATATAAGTGAAAGAGATTTAGATAATTTACCATCAAGTAATTTTGATATTAATATAAATAATAGTTCATCACTAATTCATCTGTTTAATAATAGTAAAAATCAATTGTATGGTAAGTTAACTTACCAACGTATGAATAAGGTTGTGGTAGAGGCTGTTAAGTCTTGGCGAAGTGGATTCTTAGGATGCTAGGAGGACAATTAAGATTTAAGGGTAATTCTATTCTAGATAGAATATCTAAGAAAGTAGTTAATCCTGCCGATACCAATATACACGCTCTACTACAATATATGATAAAGATATGTGATGAAAATGGTGGTATAGGCCTAGCTGCTTCACAAGTGGGAGTATTATTACAAGTTATTATCTTTAAACACAAAGATAAGTATTATGAATTAATTAATCCTAAGATATATAGTATGCAAGATGAGTTTGAATCCACAGAGGGATGTCTATCATTCCCAGGAGAACAATATCAAGTAAAAAGGTTTAAGCAAATAGAAGTTGGGTACTATAACAAACAAAGTAAGCATACCAGACAGTTTTTTGATGGCATGTCAGCTGTTATAATACAGCATGAAATAGATCATCTAAAGGGTATAACATTAGCTATAAGTGGTAAATTAATTATCCGAGAGGAAGATAATCATGCCTAAAGCAAAGTCACCACCAACAACTAAACTTACTAAAAAGAACCCATTCATATCTATACCAACACCTTCAGCTGAGTTAACGCTAATGGCTGAGGAATATGTGGAATTGGGTGGTCAGAAGAAATTACTTGAAGCTAGAATAGATGAACTTAAGAAGTCATTGCTTATAGCAGCAGAACAATTTGGTAGAGAAGATACTAAGAAGAATAAGTATTTTGAAATAAGATCTGATTTAGTTCTCAAGAAAGAAGCTCGCCACCTAATTACATTTAATGTAGAGGTAGCTAAAGAAATATTAATGAAAAAAGGTCAAGTCATATTTGATGCCTGTACCACTACTACAGTCAATATAGACGAGAGCAAGGTACGTAATGCTGTAGAGATAGGATTAATCAGTCGAAATGAACTTTCAGATATGCTGCAAGAAAAGATATCATATTCATTCTATATTAATAAGCCATGAAGAAATTTTGGTTAGTTATCTTATTTATGGTTATGCTTAATTTATATACATACGCAACTTCTAATCTAGAGATTGTTTCTCAAGATAACGATGCTACATTTGCAATTAATAGAGCCTACAACACATTAATATCACAGGGGTATACCGATACCCTTATCTACTTAAGAAAAGTTATTTATAGCGCAAACATCAAGCGCTCAGAGGTAAGGGGAGATAAGGCAATATTCTATTTAAAAGAACACCCTATTAAAGATATGTCTAGTTCGTGGTTAGCTTCAGTATTACTCCATGAAGCATGGCATCTTCGCCTTAGGGATAAGGGGAAGCCATGGTATGGTTTAGCTGGTGAGAAAGTATGTCTCACACATCAGCTAGAGTATCTTAAGAAGTATGGAGCCAAACACGATATTAGGTGGGCAGAATATGTTCTTAGGAATATAGAAGATCCAGCCTATCAATGGTGGAGAGATGGTATTGTTATACCACCTATAATTAAATGAATAATATGGATGGTGTTTCAGAGGTAATATATGAGTGGGGAAATACTTATTGTAGCTATCTAGTGTTAAACTATGAAAATACACTATGTAGTAAAATTAAACCAGACATGGTATATCATAGTCATTACAGTAAGATCGTAATTAAAAAAACAAAAATAATGAGCACAGATCAATGTGGTTGTGGAAGTTTGCATATTGTATCATTGCCAGATACTGCCAAACATATAGGACCATCGGATATGGCAAGAATACTTTTAGGGATATAGTATGCATAAAGCTACAAGAGTAACCATTACTACCCCAATTATAATACCGCATAGCTTGAGAATAAATGCGGCAACAGTTATACAACATAATCTAAAAAATGAACTTCGTGATATATATATCTATCCAGATCATATCAAAAATCACACAGCAACAGAAAAAGATATAATAGGAGCAGATAATATGTTTCAGTTTTGTATACCAGAAGACATATGTAGAGCATTACTTGATATATATAATACTGAATCACATGGATAAATATGTAATTACTTGGGAAATAGACACAACAGAAGAGTGGTATATTATAAGTGAGACACTTGAATTTCCATGTCTTAATGATGCGTATGACTACGGCAATACTAGAGCAACCAGATTAACCGCAGACGAAGTTGTTTGCACTCTAGCATCAGTCGCTACAGTACCCGTAGATAATCATCAATTATTAGACAGTCTAGATGAATTTATTTTTGAGGAGTATATGTAATCCTATGAAAATAACTATTATGCAAATACAAAATACAATCTATAGATTTATAGAAAAACAATTACTCAAAGAAAATACAGTTATAGCCGCCTATGAAGTCACACCACACCGCATAATAGCCTCAGAATGGAGCACAGACAATGCATGCGGTATGCTCTCTCCTACACCATATAAATCAACATCAACACCTGCGTCTGTTAGTAGAATCTTACTAGGATTACCATGACAAGAAATATATACAAAACCATAATACTTATTTTACTATTATTGCCAACTTGTTCCTTTGCGGAACAAGTTGTTATAAGTAATGCTCCAGAAACAATTACATCTGGTGGTATATTATATCAACTCAACAACTTCTCAGGTAAAGCAAGGTTGATTATACATCATAAGAATATGCAGTTTACAGATATTACTGAGGAAGGTAATCAGTTTAGTTTGATTATTACCCCTGTTAATAAACAGGCCAATGTAATCTTAGTTGGTGGTAAGGACACAAGTAGAAGTGGATACGTAGCAGGAGTTAATTCAACCAATAAATACTTAGAGTTAACCCAGGCAATGCCTCCTAGCCACCTAACCACAGGCGAATCTATAAATAATAAGTTGTTAATTACTAAACCTGTTAAAATATTATTAGGAACAGCTCATAGATATGAAGTATTCTCTATAACAGGAGATATAGAAACAGATGAGCCTATTAATATACAGGTGATATTTGGTAGAGCTAGTTACTTGGCCCAAGGACGTAGTCATCACATAGCTGGTATTTATAGATATAATATAACTGCTTATGATATTAAGAAGGACACTACGGTGTCCTTGGGCATGTCACCATATTTAACAGACCCTATCACTGGTCATACCAATAAGGGCAACTATGGTATTACTACAAAATTAAAGCTATCTATGTCCTTTAAAGAACGTAAATTAACTATAAGTGCAAGAGGTGGAAGGGCTTATGTGGTATTACACATTCGTTCATGTTTGGATACACCTGAAGGGTCATGGGTAATAGTTGATTTACAAGCGTATGAATCAGCTACGTATGTATTGTCTAAGGGTGAAATGACTATTACAACTTATCCTATACCTGGTAGTGCTTATCCAGTTAGGTTGCAATTTAAAGAAAACTAAGTATAATATACTTGCAATTGACAATTATTAGGAGGTTATTGATATGGAACCAACACCCGCTCCGCCACCGAATATTGGCGCAAGAAACTTACGTGACTATAATATTATACGCTTGTTTAAATCACCAGAAGATTGCGTAGATCAGATAGTAGAGGACTTATTACTTATAGATCTAAATAGTAATAGTGATCCAATTCAAATACTCGTTAATTGTCCAGGTGGTAGTACATCAGCAGCATTTACTATTATAGATGTAATTAATTATATACGTCCTCGTAATCAAATTATAACAGTTGGTGTAGGAGATGTGTGTTCTGCAGGATTAGACATATTCTTAGCAGGAGATGTGCGTAAGATAACCAAAAGAGCATCCATACTATCTCATCACTTTATATGGGGTAACCACGGATCTCAGCCAGCTTTGTTAGCAAGGAGAAGGGAAGAAGATTTATTAGTAGAAAGATGTATAGATTGGTACATAGAACGCACAGGACTATCGAGAGAAGACGTGCTTAAATATTTATTAAGAGATCATGATGCATGGCTTAGTGCTGACGAAGCACTTCTATATAATATAGCCACAGAAATAATTTAAAAAGGAGATAAAATGAATTATATTTTAGATTTATTAATTAAACTAGGATCAACAACTAAAGCAATGTTAGCCCTACTAATGTCTATAGCAGCCACTACAATCAAGAGATTATACCATACCATACATGCAGCACTAATGTTTTGTATTATATTCTTACCCATCATATTATTGGCAACAAGTAATACATTTGGTTTATCACCCATATTACTTGTTTTAATTACTATATTTAATACTTATGTTATGTATGAGGATTTAAAATAAGTTGAATACTAGCATAAATAAAATCAATCAACTTATTGAACCACTAAACCTAGCTCAGACAGATGCTGTTAAGCATCGCAACAAACATCTGCTTGTTATTAGTTGTCCTGGTAGTGGCAAGACGCGGTGTCTTACGCACCGCCTAGCATCTCTTATTGTAGAGGGTATTAATCCTTCTAATATATTGTGTGTTACCTTTACACGCAAAGCTTCTCGTGAGATGATAGACAGAACAAATAGGTTGCTTGAGTCTATAGACGAAAATATCTATCTTGGGAGTATGATGATAGGTACATTCCATAGTATATGTCTTAAAATACTACGTGCTGAGGGAATTAATCATGGGGTTGCCGATGCTGATAAGCAGCGTGATATTATTAAAAAAATATTAATGCGTTCAAATATAGACCAAGACTTTGTGTATGATGCATTACATAGAATAAACTATGAGAAAGCATTTGGCAGAGGACCATCAGCAGTTGAAAGCAAACTAGTAAGAGATGTATTCCAAGAGTATGAGAATGCTTTAAATAAAGAAAAGCTATTAGATTACGATGACATTCTCTTAAGAACCAAACAACTCTTTGATGCTCATCCAGAAACTAGGTACAAGTGGCAAAACCAATTTCAACATATATTAGTAGATGAATTACAAGATACTAATATGGTCCAATTCTCTATATTAGAAAGTTTAATATCTAATAACTCCACCTTTTTTGGTGTAGGTGATTTTGCTCAAAGTATCTATGGTTGGAGAGGTAGTCTGCCTGATTATATTAATAAGTTCTCAGAGAACTGGAAAACTGATATTATTAAATTAGAAACCAATTATAGATCTGGGCAGAAGATATTAAATTTAGCTCAGTCATTAATTAAAGCATCATCTCTGCCACTACAAGCATCTCTAAATGGAGTAAATGGAGAAGGTATTCAGCCTGTAATAACACAACACATGGATGAGTATGCTGAAGCTACGTGGATAGCTCGTACTATTAAGGGATTACGATCCAGAAATACACCACTGCATGAGATTGGCATACTATATCGTACACATGCCCTTAGTAGAGTACTAGAACAAGTACTTTCTAAGGAGAAAGTACCATATAAATTAGATCATGCATTGTCTTTTACTAGACGTAAGGAAATCAGAGATATACTGTCTTACTTATCAGTAATACACAATAAAGATACTGAAGCGATTAAACGTATAATCAACATGCCTTCGCGCAAAATAGGACCAGTAACCTTGAATCCAATAATGGCGGAAGCTTTATCGCTAGACAAATCATTGTGGGATATGTTACAATTAACCAAGGCTAAACCTATAAAAAGTTTTATCAAACTAATAAATAAAATATCAGATCTGCCTACGTTAACTGAACAGTTTGGAGCCATAGTTGAGCTAACTAGATATAAACAATATCTTCTCTCCTTTGACAAAGAGACAGGTGAAGAGAGAGTACAAAACATAGAACAATTAGGTGTGATGATTAATCAGTGTGTTACATATGATAAATTATTAGAAGAGATTGCCACTATAGAAGATGGAGTTAAACAGGTAGGATCTGCCATACACCTACTAACAATGCATGCTGCTAAGGGGTTAGAATTCGATGCGGTATTTATATTGGGAGTAGAAGATGGTATTATACCACACAGTAAATCCATATCAGAGGGACTTGACAGGATAGAGGAAGAGCGTAGGTTATTATATGTAGCAACTACTCGAGCTAGGAAAAACTTATTTCTATCTCATACTAATTCAAGATTGGGCTTTAATAGGAAATCAGGAACTAAATGCAGTCGCTTTATAACACCAGATGTTTTAAAACATTTATATAAGGAGGTAATATAATGAACGAACAAGAAATTAATCAAACACCTACGGCTACAGTGGATATAGATCTAAATACCATTAGGGTTATCAAAAAAATAGAGGAAGCTTTTGAGGATCCCTCATTTGATAAAACAGGATTAACATATCTAGATGTAGTAGAGGGATTTGCTACTATGTTAGTAGGTACTACTACTATGTTTTTAACTAATAATAATTACCAAGTATCAGAAGAAGATAAGCAAATGATAGAAACAAGATCTTTAGAAATTATGGATACGCTTAAACAACATGGTCTCAATACCAACATAGCCTACACTACATTCATACTTGCAGGTGTACTTGCAGCCATGAGTCTGGGAATTAAAAGACATGTCTCTTTTATACAACAACAGGCAAGTAGCCAAATGCAAACAATTACAGAAGCAACTTCAGATAATGCAGGCGTAACACCTACAGAAGATTAGGAGGATTAAATTGTTCCCAGTATTATCCCCCATAGAATGTGTGGTATCACATTGTGCCTTCAAAAGTATTGGAGGTACCACTATAGCCACCTACGGGTACATAGATAATATCCTACATTTGTGTGCTGTAAATATTTACCCATCTCGATTATGGGGAACTGTCACTACCAATTTCAAATTATGTAATTTTTTCGAATATAGCTGTAGACCTGTTGATGTATGTAGGGCATTACTAGGAATACCTGGAGATGCTAATGAATCCTGAGAAAATACAATACAGATACCTAACACCAAGTACTGATCCGTGGGTACATCAACCCATAGTAGGTGGTGTAGGTAAACACATACATGAAGTAGTAGCTATAATAAACAACAAATATGATGGATATCTCCATGATGCAGCAGCAGGTTTAGATGTATCTTTTGAGGCTATCGAAGAAGCACTTACCTATTATGGTGTAAATTATCTAGAGATAGAAAAAGACAGACATAGGTTACGTATTAGAAATAATGTTATGATGAAATTACCTATGAAAGAGATAGAGATATGGTTACATGCCACTTTAGATGATGGGATGTCCCCTATATCCCGCCTATATGGTAATAAATTAGACCTAAAGATACTAGAGCAATATGTAGAGTCTATATCTCTTCCTTCTAAAAAGAAGAAGAACCGTGCAACATAGAAAAATTGCTTTTATTATAGATGGATCCAACACCTTATATTTATTAAGACGGTTAATAGTATAATTAACCTAATTTAAGGAGGCTGTGTACATGGCAAACCTTTCAGAGTTCGCGAATCTGATTGGCAAAACAATTGATTCGATAACAGATAAACCAGTAGCTGCTGAACAAGCATTACCTACAGGTTCGATGCAAATGGTAATTCAATTTACAGATATGTCATTTCTAACCCTTACAGCGAGAGCTCAAGATGGGTTCCCTGCAAGAATTGTTTACAACAACGATGGCGTAAGAGACGAACTTATCAATTTGTAATAAGTTTACCTACGTAATCCGTTTTTTAGCGGGTCCACCTTGTGTGGGTAGGTACGAGAAGGGGCGACGGAAGAGCCCCTTCTTCTTTTATATAAGGAGGGGTATGGTACACACAACTAAAATAGTAAGACTTTATCCTGTCATAGACGAAACACTTGCCGTGGTTGATCGATCTTATTATAGCTACAGCAATTCCTTAACTTGGGATATTAACCCAAGTATATATCCTCCTAATTTTAATACATATCAAGGAGCTGTGGATTATTTAATAAAAATTGGATACATATATGATAAGATCAATGATTACTATAGCCGAGAAAACTATTTATATTAGATCTCCACATCTTGATCTTATACAGGAAGTAAGGATATACCCTAGTTTTATAAGGTATCATACTCTAGATGAGAAAATGATGTTTAATTATGGTATAAATGGCTGTTTATACAACAAAAAACAAGCTGTTCCTTATCAAGTATGTGAGCTTTACTAAATATTACAAAGACATAGGAGATAATATGAAGCATCAAGCTATGTTAGACCTATACATGCCCTCCATAGAAGTAGAGATCCTACGTCTTCTGAAGGAACACAGCTATAAAATAGATGAAGCATCGATGAAATCTAAAGGGAAACACCTTATCCTTAGAGATGGCTCTAATGTTTTTAAAATCAACATACAAGGATTATATCGTAATATTTTCTATAATGAGAAGGGAGATATTGATATTTCCATGAATGATATTGAGTATGGATTGCTTAAGGTAGCTCAGATAATATATCAATATATAGATGTTATGGATGTAGCCAGCGAATCCATAGATAAGATGAAAATACTATCTTCTTTATATGAAATAAAAACAATTAAGCAAGTAGATAATTCATATGAAATATATTAAGCACGTAGAGATTCCAGCGCTTCTAAACAAACGCAGGTTGAGAGCAAGGAGAACCAGGGTCTCGGCTATTAAAAATAGAAGGAGGAACTGGCTAACTACTATAGCCAAAGGTGTAGTAACTATTCTGCCGTTTGCCCTAAGTTTTACCCCGTTGTCATCATTAAAATGGTTGCGATATGGACCATTAAGATTAATACATAAATTAATAAGGTATGTAAATTGGTAAAAGATATAATGCAGAGACGGAGCTTTAAACCTATGTTCCATGAAGAGCTCAAAGGTAAAATAGTTTACAGCGTGCAACTACCACAGTATAGTCAGCATGACGTAGTTAAAGTTGGTGGGGATATAGTATTTATAGGTAAACTACCTGAACTTAAAGACTTCATAGGTTCAGAACCACACGATAACTATCATGATGTATATCATATAGTTATAGATGATGGATTAGATACCCTAACTATATCAGCCATACCAGAAACATTACTTATAGAAAATGAATTAAAAGTTGGAGATTTAATTATAGTTGAAGGGGCCATAATGTATTACCACGATAATCATTTTCCATATATAGTAGCTTTTAATACCAAGAAACTAAAGGCTAAGAGAACACCTAAGCATATTTAAGCTAGTAAATAAGCCTAAATACCTATCATTTTAAGATCTTGACAGCTTCTCCTAAAGCAGTATAATAACAATAGAGGGCGGTTATCCATGCCCTTGTTCTATCTAAAAGGAGATGCTGGCATGCATACAACAACAGGGACTATGTCCCCATCTTTAATATCTTTAACCCCCATCGCTCAACAAATACTTACTAAACGTTATTTTAAAACCAAAGAAGATGGTACTCAGGAAACCTGGGAAGATCTTTGTCATCGCGTAGCCAATCATATAGCAAGAGCAGAAATTACTCTTGAACTCCAAACATATTGGGCTCAACAATTCTACGATCTTATTCACGATCTATGGTTTCTACCCAACAGTCCATGCTTAGTTAATGCTGGTACTAATATAGGTGGACTGCTTGCGTGCTTTGTAGTACCTCTAGAAGACAGTATAGACGGTATAGCTGAGACTAAAAAGTCCTTCATGAAGATAGCCCAAAAAGGAGGTGGTTGTGGGACAACCCTATCAAACCTCCGTCCAAAAGGCAACTATGTAGCGGGGTCAACGCACGCTCAGGCAGGTGGACCCATTGCATTCTTGAGAACAATATCATCTGATATGATAGCTATGACACAGTCAGGCTTCAGAGATATGGCATGTATGGCTACGATGAGAGTAGATCATCCAGATATACTAGAGTGCATACGTTGTAAAACACCATTAGCTGCTCTTCAGTATACCTTTAATATTACCGATGATGAAGCTAAGAATATGTTAGATGAAGGCATTCCTTCTCAGGTTCAGAAATTAATAGAAGATTTTTTGCATAACTTTAATATCTCCATTATGGTAACAGATGAATTCATGGAAGCCGTACATGATAATAAGGACTATAATCTAACTTTTGATGGTAAAATTTACAAAACACTATCTGCTAAAGAAGTATTTAAAGAGATAGCTAAGAACGCATGGACATGGGGAGACCCAGGTTTAATGTTTTATAACAAGGTCAATAGCGAAGACAAGTCTTATACAGAAGAAATACAATCAAGTAATCCATGCGGTGAGCAGCAACTTCCACCTTATGGCTCATGTAATTTAGGAAGTTTAAACTTAACTAAATTTGTTACTAGTAATGGTAAGGTAAACTGGGATCTACTAGCAGATAGGATCAACATAGCAACTAGGTTTCTGGATAATGTAATAGATATGAACCAGTTTCCTACGCCTAAGATAGAAGACTGGGCTTCTCGAAACCGTCCTATCGGCCTTGGTGTTATGGGATGGGCTGATATGCTTATTAATATGAAGATGGCTTATGGCTCTCAAAATAGTTATAGGTTAGCTAAACAAGTAATGTCATTTATCCATGATAAAACTAATGAAGTTTCTGTAAGCTTAGCTAATGAAAAGGGAATGCTTAATCTAACTGGCAAAGGTGCCCTAGAAAATATACGACGCAATACTTGTATAACCAGTATAGCACCAACAGGAAGCATAAGTCTCCTGGCTAATTGTTCTAGCGGTGTAGAGCCATGCTACAGTGATTCTATAACACGTACCGATAAAACAGGCACCTATCACACCACACATCCTAGTGCTGATGAGAAGTGCTTTAGGTGTGCTGTGTCAGAGAAGTATCCTGATAAGATACTATCTGCTGAAGCACACATACGTATGCAGGCAGCGTTTCAGAATAACGGTGTAACATCTAGCATATCTAAAACAATTAATCTTGCAGAGACAGCCACTATAGAAGATGTGCTAAAGGCATATCAGCTAGCGTGGGAGCTCGACTGTAAAGGAATTACGATCTACAGAGATAAAAGCAGGACTTCTGCGGTACTATCAACAGGCATAGTAACGAAACCAACCACAGTTAAGAGAAGTAAGCTTATATCTCCCGATATACTTACTGGAGGTTACCGTGCTAAGATCCAGATGTTTGGCAAAGAGGGAGAGAAAATTACTTATTACCTTCAGATGTTTCCCAACGAATCTGGACAAACAGATGAGCTCTTCTTGAGCTCAAGCCATCCAACAGAAGCAGACTTCTGTGCAATAATAGGGCGCTTAGGTACAATGGCCCTACGTAGACTAGATCCTGATGAGATGGAAGCCTTTGCTAAACAATTAGAACAAGGTCAATCAACACGAGGTATTACTACATTCTTACGACATCGCTATGCCTCACTAGGTGAAGCGTTAGCAGCAGCCTTCAGAGAGGGCTTAAGACACTTTAGTGGTACTATAATTAATTTAATACCTACAGCTACAGTAGATACTAAAGAAGTTGTTCTAGGCCAGAAATGTCCAAAGTGTAAGCAGATGACCTTTGTAGTCGAAGCTGGCTGTAAGGTATGTAAGAATGATGAATGTATGTATAGTAAGTGCGGCTAAGCCACATTGTGGCTTAGCCTTATGGAGTGGTTAGGTAGTTGGAGGGAGATATATGCACACGATAAGTTTAGGACCTAGGAATAATCTTATATTACAAATGATCTTAGCAATGAATGTTATGTATTTGTCTACTAGAGATCATCTACATCACCGCCCCCTTAAAACACTTGATCCACACATATGGACTATAAGGGCTTCAAATATCGTTTTACAGTATACTATACCCATCATTAACGGCCGTCGCATTTGCAGGGATTGTCATTATGGGGATGAGTATTTGAGAATGAAGCTTAGGATAAGCCCAGCGTGCTGCCTCAAGTACTACTGTTTGAAGAATTTGTATCCAGACTTAAATCATTGGTAACCCGTTCGAATGGGAGATATTTACTGATACTAAACATAGAGACCTGTTTTCGAAGGAGGTATAAGTAATGTATATTTCAGAGACAAACCTACCCTATATATTACCCATTTTAATGGGTATAGAATGTCTAATCTATTATAATAATTGGAGTAATAATAAAAACTTTCCCTTCTCTTATCCCTATGTGGCTGCCAATTTGATATTACAAAGAATGGGATGTGGGTAGATGATATTACTACACTTAATATTTTTGGGGTTATTTTTTGGTTCACTTGTTTTATTTGGTATAGGGGTGTTTATTACCACACAAACAATAATAGATGGTGTTACTATGAAGACATTGCTATGGTTGACAATTACACATCTTGGTATAACATGTATAGTGTTGTTTAGTGATATTCTTTGTACATTGAGGTGTAAATATCGCAAGATAAAATAAAAATACTAAATTATACTCGTGAAGATTGTTTTATGTATCTTCAAGCTAAAGGGAGGTAAATAAAATGATATGGGAAGCGCTTGCTCTTTTTGTTTTTATAGGTTGGTTGCTACTGAAGATAGCAGGTGAAGATAAGTCTCTTAAGAAGGGGCTAAGGACATTTATGTTAGGAGCAGGAGGTATTATACTCGGATTGATCATTTGCCCGCACCTAGTACTGTGGTCACTAATCATAATAATGATAATAAGTGTATGCAAACTGAAACAATACATAGAGAAGCATTATAGTTAATAGTACATGAAGAGGGGATAAAAGGAGGGTGTAAAAATGAAGATAACTAGAGAATTTTTAGTAAAAAACAATGCCTGCGAAGGTGACGTAGCCACGTGCGACGGATTAAGAAAGATAGAATTGAAGACTTTGATTCAATTCTACATACATAATAATAAATTCGATTTGGGTAATTTGCTCCTGACAAAAATTTTAAAAGAGAAGGAATTAGTGGAATATGCAATGTATGCTGCAAAATTAGTATTACCGATTTTTGAAAAGTGTACAGATAGTGATAAGCCACACCTAGCGATAGAAGCTGCTAAGTCTGTTATTGCTGCAGCTAATACTGCTTATATTGCTTATATTGCTGATGCTACTAAAGTTGTCTTCACCACTAATGCTGCTAATGCTGTTAATGCTGCTTATATTGAAGCTAATGATGCTTATGCTGCTTATATTGAAGCTAATAATAATAATACTGTTACTGATGCTAATGCTGTTGCTACTGCTGCTGCTAACGCTGCTAACGTTGCTTATACTGCTTACTATACTGCTACTAAGTCTGGTTTTGCTATTAATGCTTCTAATGTTGCAAAGGCAACAGGTAAAAAAATATTAGATTTTGGTTTAAATTTAATAGAGAGGAGGTATTCTTAAAATGACAATACAAATAATCCCTAATTTAGAAAATGAATAAGTCCACTCATAAGGTTGAAGTAGTGTCTATTACATTGGAGCCACATCCAAACGCTGATAGTCTATCTATAGTACGTATTTTTGGCTATACAATTGTAGTTAAGACTGAGCAATGGGAAGGAATCAATATTGGAGCGTATATAGTGCCTGACAGTGTTGTTGATATTACACGTCCCGAGTTTTCTTTCTTAACTAATCCTCGTATTAAAGTTAAGAAACTGCGTGGTGTGGTATCTATGGGTCTTCTTATGCCTGCTCCTCTTGGAGCTCAGGTAGGTGATGATGTAGCAGAATATTATGGAGTGACTAGGTACGAACCACCACTTGAAAACTTAAGCACAGGCGGAGAAATTGGACCCACACCAGACGGCATATATTACAAATACGATATAGATACATACTATCGTTATCCTACTATCTTCCAAAAAGAAGATGAAGTATGGATAACAGAGAAACTACATGGATCTTCGGCAAGGTATGTGTTCCAAGATAATGATATGTATATTGGATCGCGCAATGAATGGAAAAAGGGCGATGGTAATATTTGGGCAGGAGCCCTTAAGCAAAATACATGGATAGAAGAATGGTGTAGAGCACATGAAGGGTATGCCTTATATGGTGAAGTATTTGGCTATGTGCAGGATTTAAAATACGGTCACGGTAAAGGACAGTATAGTTTTAGAGTATTTGATGTGCTCCATAGAGGTAGGTGGTTAGATTTCGATGAACTATTTCGGATTGGATTGGATTTCAATAAACTAGTACCAACACTATATGTTGGGCATTATCACCCCACATTAATACAATATGCAGATGGAGATAGTTGTATACCTAAAGCCAATCACATACGAGAAGGTATTGTAATTAAACCTGTCGTCAATCGACAGGATGATGCTATAGGTAGAGTTATATTAAAAGTAGTTAGTAATAAATATCTAGAGAGGGCTTAATATGAAATCTCAACTACCAGAAGAAGAATTAAATAGAATTAAAGAACAGTGTAGGGTATTGAGTAAGTACCTGAAACATAGTGGTTTAGCAGAAGACGAGGATACAATACCACATGAGCGATTCTTATATGTCCAAGACGTAGGAATACTACTAAAAGAAATAGATAGATTAAGGGATGCTTCTCCATTAGATATGAATATATTTCCTTGGTTGACATAGGTAGCATGTAGTTTAGTTGAATGGAGGCAATTATGAAAGAAATCGATTACTATATAAGAAAACGGATTTTGCAGTATACTTTAAATTTTATTGATGTAAACCGTAGTGCACTCTCAGATGATGGCGATACAACATATAATCCAGAATATAAAGAATGGAATCAATTAAAAGATTGTATTGAACGGAAACTAAAAGCTGCTAGAATTAATATAGAAAATTTAAGTAAGAAAGCCCTTGAGAATGAATAAGTTTAAAGTTGGTGAAGAAGGACAAAAGAATATAAATAAACAATTACTGTTTTCAATTACAATAGATGATTTTGAAATACAAACTTTTAAAGCAGGCGGCAAGGGGGGACAACACCAAAACAAAACAGAGAGTGCTGTTAGATTAATCCACCACCCCTCAGGAGCTGTAGCTGAAAGCAGAGAACATAAAAATCAGTTACAGAATAAAAAAGAAGCGTTTAAAAGGGTAGTTGAAACAGTAAAATTTAAAATATGGCATAAAATTGAAATATCTAAAAGACTAGGTAAATACGTAGATATAGAAAAGATAGTTGAAGATCAAATACAACCAGATTCTCTGGTTATTGAATCTAGAATGAACGGCAAGTGGATTCCTTATAAGGAATCATTACAAGAAGAGAGATAAATGAATAATTATATCCATAATAACTACATGAGACTAACAGAGGGCATCAACAAAGAAACCCTAGAGAACTGGAAGCAAGATGTTACACAAGCCGAAATATTGTCCTTCGAGATATCACGACCTGGTATAGGTATGTATGGAACATTAGACCCTGGTGAGATTGCAGAATTGAAAATCTACCGATCTCTATGGGATTTTTATTTATGGTACTCATGTCCAGAAAGCTATGTGTTATGTGGACAAAGACGTAGTAGTTATGGAACTTATTTTCCTATTGAATTTTTGGATAGATTACTATACATCCACGGTCTTGCATATTATACTTGGGACACCCTCTGTGAGAGCCTGGGTCAATTAACCAGTGGAATACCGTGTTATATTTATACTTACAAAGCCATATTGGGTAATTATATAAGAGCGGCAAGATATAGCGCTTCCCTACGTAAATGGCTGGCGAATTTGTAATTTACAAGATAAAGATATTAGTTTCGATTAAAAATTATAAAAACTAATGGAGGTGGGTAAATGACTGATATATCAAATTGGAGAGCATTAATTCATAAACAAACTACATCAGAAAAAGATTTTAGTGGATCATCTGAATTTATAATGATTCCTGTTAATGAATATCAGATAGGCAATCTATTAGGATTATTAAAAAGAAGTAAAGAACATTATAATGGAGATTGGTTTTTTGAAATAATAAGCGTTTTGGTAACCGCATTGCATGATATGGGGATAAATTATCCACCTTATATTTATAATAATTTTGGGGATATATGGACAATAGAAGATTTATGTAATGATAACTTTTGGGAAGATAAGAAAAAAGAATTTGAAGCAGACATTGATACTCCTAAAACCATAGAAGAACTTGCGAATGATAGAAGGGAATTTCTAGATAAACATTTAAAGGAACAAAGCAATGAGAAATCTAAATATATAATAAGATCAAAAGAAGTTGATGTGTTCCATTGGACAAGCAGGGAAGAAGAATACCCTGAGTGGATTTGCGAAGCAATCAAATTTGGTGATATTCTAATAGAACAAAAAGGGCATTTGGGTATGAGATTGTCTTTGGGTGCAGGAGAGTGCGTCTTCCTAGGAGATTACATTATTTTGGATCGTGATACTGGTAAAATAACTAAATGTAGAGAAGATTTCTTTAAACTTTGTTATGAGCCTTTTAAGTCGAATGGGGTTTTAAATGAATAAATTATACAAAATACCAGTAAGCGATATACACTATGATTGTAATATGATCGTATTGGCAGGATCTAAAGAAGAAGCTCTACAGAAAGCGTATGAGTATCAATTAAAACAAAGTAGGGCTTGTGTAGAAATTCTTTCCTCCATTGCTGTTTATGAAACAGAAACAGAAAAAGACGTATGGATACAAGAACACATACAAGAGCATTTAGATAATCTAGAAGTAAATAAGATACAAGAATTGACAGAAGATATTTATCTCAGTAAAGAAGAGAGAGCGTTAAAATAAGTATATTACCAAAGGAGATGTAATGACGATAAATTTAATCAACCCTAAGGAATACAATTATGTTGTAACTAAACTACGGCAATTCTTTCAGGCTAAAGGTTTTATAGAAACACCAGTACAACACAGACTAAGCATCCTAGCAGCATGTGAAGATCCATCTACGATAGCTACATTTAACTACGCAGGAGAACTATGGCCTCTTCCACAAACAGGTCAGATGTGGCTAGAATATGAGTTACTCAAGAACCCAAGTGAAACGGGATTCTATTGCATAAGTACAAGCTATCGCAATGAAGCTAATCCCATACCAGGTAGACATGATTTGGTTTTCCCCATGTTTGAATTCGAAACACATGGTGATATAAATAATCTGGTAAATCTGGAATTAGAGTTATTGGAACATTTAGGTTTCGGAGATCAACAAGAGTATTGCTCGGCCATATATGACTACTCGCAACTTGCAGAAACATTTAAGACTAAAATATTAACAGCAGAACATGAGGAATTGTTATATAAAGAACGTCATATACCAATTGCTTTCTTAACATTGTTTCCACAGTATACTTCACCATTTTGGAATATGTGTGTAGTAGATAAAATTAGAAGAGATAAAGCAGCTAAGGTTGATGTTATTTTATATGGTATGGAAACGATAGGTTCTGCCGAGAGATCTTCTGATCCAGAAGAAATGAATTATCTTTTTCATACGATAAGCGACGGTATGTATGCTAAGATATTGTATTCTCAATTTGGTAAGGAGCGGGTAGAAAAAGAATTAAAAGAATTTTTGTCATCATCTTTCTTTACTAGATGTGGTGGTGGTATAGGACTAACCAGACTAATAAGAGCCATGAGGATGGCTGGATTATTAGAAGAAACTTCGTGCATCATTAAGAGTTGATCTAGAAAGGATCCATATATAAAAATATGGGGTATAAATCATGCAAGATAAAGATGCAACCACGAAAGACAATAATAGGCAAAAGAAGTATAATGCTTGTACTGAACCTTGTGATGTAGAAATAGGGCCATGTTGTTGTGGAGCATGGCATATCTTAGATACAGGAGACAATAATGAGTAAGACAAGACCTAGACAAGAACCAATTGCAGAGCTTAAAGAATTATTGCAATCAAAAGAATACAAAGCCAGTAAGAACTGGCACGCAGAAAAAGAAAATTATATCAATAATGTTAACGAGTTATTGGCTAAAATTAAACAATGGCTCAAGGAAGAAGTAAGTAAGGGATTAATAATTATAGAAAACAAGACAATATTAGTAAATGAGTTAGGTGAGTATGCAATACAATGCCTATGTTTAAGAACAAGCAATACCTTTATTACTATTCGACCTATAGGTTGCGTGGTATCAGGTGTAGATGGAGCAATCAACATAGAAATTCCTTGGATGACCAGAACAGTTTGTTGCATGAACAATCGGTGGAATTACATGACCGAAGGAGGATTTGTTAATTTAACAAAAAATACCTTTAAAGAAATGCTTCAAGAATCCTTAACAGACTAACAATATAACGGGGGAAATTAGATGGAAATAGAACAAGCATGGACTGTATATTACCCATTTAGAGAACGCTTAATAGAAGTTAAGTATAACAATGAAAAACAATTTAATAAAGATATGGATGACTGGCTTAGTAACATGGTCACAGACACACGTAAGCTATCTATAGATGAATTAAATAATAAGGATAAGTTAAAGATAGAATGGTTTAATGAAAGGGATATCAATTATATCAAGAGAATATAAGGAGACAATAATGAGTAAGACAAGACCTAGACAAGAACCAATTGCAGAGCTTAAAGAATTATTAACAGACTTATGCATTTGAATAAAGCAACCAAAAAAATAACCAAGATATTACCAGCTCACTATCCCTATCTTTTACATAAGATACAACTAGATACCTCAAGCACCACTAGGTTAGTAGATGAGATACTCTTTGGCTTACATCTAGATGGTAAGGACCTCATACTTAACACAGGACATACTATAAGTAATTCTACTATTACCATATTAAATCTTAAGGCAGTAATAGCTTCAGGTAAATTTGATTTAAAACAAGAGGCTGCGATACCCCTAGATATAGTAAGGGCATTACTAGGTATGGAAGGAGGTGAGTAATATGTATGAGAATTTGATATGCAATAAATGTGGTCAAGAAATAGATGAGGACGCGTGTGTGATCTGCTTAAAGCAACTAGCCCTAGAAGTGAGTGAATATTTTGAATTAAAACAAAGACATAACACAGATAAGTATATAGTATGTTGTAAAGATGGTACGCCATCGTGGGTTAGAGAAATGGTACACGAAGCGCATAGCGATATGTTCCCTGATGATTACAAATATAAATTTATACATAATGCTATCAATGACATAGCTGAAAACGGGCTAGATGAACCCCATATAGAAGCAGATCCATATACCCATAACTTAATGAAATGGGCTAGTTCACATGGTAGTAGAATAGATTACTGTAATGAAGCTATCCAAGATGGCTCTGCAGATAGAATAGAACATGCTTGCATGTGTGGACAAGAACAAGAAAAGAGAGAAGTATATGATTTGGTTTTGGATTATCTTAAGAATAAGCTACGTCAACTTGACGTAATTGATATTTCAAGTAATATATAATTAGGAGGATGATAAAATATGTCACATGTTAAAAATTCAGAGATTTTCATAGAAGGATTTGTTGGTAGAAGCTATGAAGTAAGTCCCAATAATAGTGAGGTTGGTACATTTTCGGTAGCCGTATCAAATGGCAAAGACCAAGAACCAGATTGGTATGCTGTACAAGTATGGTCAGAATACTTACGCGATCTTGCACAAAGTATAACAAAGGGAGATCGTGTATTGGTCAGAGGCACACCTTCAATACGTAAGTACACAAATAGATCTGGAGCACAGAGTACTGTTGTTCTTATCAATGCTGCGTCTATAGGAGTAGTACCCAAACAGAACAATCAAGCAGTTCCTCGCAAAAATACCAATAATATATCTAACGCTATTAAGTCTGCACCTAAGAAAGCGCCAATAATAGAAGTTGAAACAGGAGAAGAAACAACAGAGATAGATTTATCTATCTATGATGACATGCCGTTAATAGCAGACTAAACAGAACCACAGAGGTGATAGCATGAAAGAAGAAACAGAACTTAGTCTAGAAGAGCGATTAAAATTAGCCAGTAAAGTAACAGATCACATTAATAAACAGCATGGCGAATATACAGCTATAATTCCATCATCAGCACCAAAGGAGTTATTCGCTCCAAACTCCTTTTCAACAGGAATAATATCGATGGATATGGCTACGTTAGTAGGGGGTATACCTCGTGGTACTATAGCCGAGTTCTTTGGCCCACCAAGTGGATGTAAATCGTTAGTACTTTATAAGACTATAGCTGAAGCACAAAAGAGGGGAGGTATAGTGATCCTAGAGGATGCTGAGCGATCATATACTCCTGAATGGGGAGTTATACATGGTATCAACAATGATCAATTAATCCTATTGCGCTCTCGTACAGCTCAGGAATCAGCAGATAATGTATGTGCTTATCTGCGTAGTGCACGTATTGATTTAGTTGGGTATGATTCGGTTAGTGCATTATTACCTAAGAAAATAGATGAGAATAGTGCTGATACTAATATAACAGGAGCACTAGCCCTGGCCATGAGTATACTTTTAAATAAACTATCCATTGATATGTACAACAATAAGATGAATCCCACGTCAATTATATTTATTAATCAGATACGAGAGCAGATGGGTGGTATGATGGGTAGGTTTGGGGCTGTCCAATATAAAACTACGGGCGGTAGAGCATTACCTCACTACGCTAAGCTACGTGTAGAGTTTCGTCCTGGCGAACCTATTAAAAAGGGCAATCAACAAATAGGATATATTGTAAAGGGATTAATTAAGAAGTCTAAAGTAAGCCCTGCTCGTGGCAATAAGTTTGAATTTAGATTCTTAAATGGTACGGGTATAGACCTAATCAATGAATTAATAGAAACAGCTAAGATATATAACATCCTTACAATGAAGGGTGGAGGTATGTTTTATTTACCTAATAACACTAAACCTATAGCTCGCGGTAGAGATGCTTTATATGAATTACTAGAAACAAATTTAGATATGCGCAATAAGATAGATGATTTAATACGTCAACTAACAGGAACAGTAGGCGAAGAAATCAATAAGGACGAAAAAGAGGAAAACGAATACTGATATAAAGGGGTTGAAATAATTAGATGGCTGTACCAAATTTTAAGGCCCTTAGGAGGTTCTTTCATAAAATACTCCCTAATTATGTAGGTAGCGACAGAGCAACACAGGATGTATGCGATCATATATCTTATGAAGTATTTAAGTTCCTACGCGGAGAAAACAAACAAGAACCCAAGGAAGAGGTTGTGCAGGTTCCTGCACAACCTCTGGTTATTGAGAACAACAACGAACAGGAAGAATTTAATGAACGCGCTCTAGCATGTAAGCGCTGTACTTTTGAATGCATTAATAGAGGACCAGTTCCTCCTCATGGTAAATGGGTAAGTCCACTTATGATAATAGGTGAGGCTCCTGCGATGGCAGAAGACTTCAAGGGTATACCACTAGTTGGCAAACGCGAGTTTAAAGCTAAATCACCAAGACAAGAAGATTGCATGTCTTGTGTTAATGTTAAGGGATGTTATGGTTGGTTCTTAGGCGAAGCAGATAGTCATATAACCAAGTCGTGTATGGGTTATGGACATGATTCTTCCCAAAATATTCGTGGTCAGACAATAGACCTATTTAAAACCTCAGGCAATCTCTTAGATGAGTGCTTAAAGAAAGCTAATATAGATCGCACCAAGATACTAGTAACCAATACGGTGATGTGTAGACCATCGGAGAACAACGACCCACCTACTAATATGCAAATAGTTAACTGTGCTCCATTTCTTATGGAGCTTATTAAACTGAACAAACCTGAGGTAATCATAGCTATGGGTAATACAATATTAAGATTGTTAAAACCCAAGAATACTGGTATATTAACTGAGGCAGGTAAACCATTTAGATGGCAAGAAATAGTAGTGGTTCCTACTTATCATCCATCATATGTTATGAGACAAAAACAACAAAGTACGCTCGGTGAGTTCATTAATCATCTAGTATTAGCTAAAGAAAATCTATCACTTGCTGCTCAGGAAACTATAGTTCTAAATCAAAACGCTCAGAAAACAAAGTAACCATGGCTAAGAAGAAGGAAATAGGGTTGGCTGACGTTGTATACTATCTTCGTGTAAGTAATGTTACTATACGCCGTTTAGAGCGTTCTGGTGCTATCCCTAAAGCTAGACGTAAGGGTAAAAACCGAGTATATAACGAGGAAGAATTCTTTCAGCTATACTATTACTTTTATAAGAGGCTTATAGATGAATGTAAGGATGGATGTAAAAAGGATAATGAGCTGCCATCTAATGGCGTCACATAACTCTATTATATATATAGGGGTGATATGATATGTCAGTTTGTAGAAAGTGTGGTAATGTACACCATCCACTTAAAAAATGTAGTGGCTAGTCAACAAAACAATTAGATACAACATATTTACATAGGAGGAACTACCTTTTGGTAGTTCTTTTTTTATTAGGAGGCTAAATGAAGATAAACTATCATATAGTAAAAATTAATTTTAGGTTAATAGACAAAGGTTTGCCTATACCAACTCAAACTGAAGATAATACGGGTATAGATTTATATAGTCGTTTAGATATTACTATTCAACCACACACCATGCAATTAGTACCACTTAATGTTATAGTATTCCTGGGTGAAAGATACAACAATAAAGAATTGATAGATCCGATGGGTTCATTTTTATTTCCAAGAAGTAGTCTGTTTTCTAAATACAACCTTATTATGACAAACTCAGTAGGTGTCATAGATGCTAGCTATCGTGGACCCAATGACGAAGTTAAAGCTGCCCTATATAATATGGGTAACGAACCAGTTATAATACCCAGAGGAGAGCGCATATGCCAGCTAGTATGCTTGACATATATCACTCCCATGATTATTATAGTAGATGAGACATCATCAATAGAATCTAGAGGGGGTTTTGGTTCTACAGGATAAATATAACAAATTAAAAGAAGGCGATACTTTGAATATCTTTACTAATTATGAACAATTCTCTCACCAACAATGGATGAATATATGTGGAGAATTTGCAGATGAAGCAAGCACACTTAAGTCTACCCATGATATGACACCAGGAGACTTAGCTGCACTATATGAGAAACTACAGTGCTTACAAGAACGCGTGATGTACGCAGTAGCTGTTGCAGATCAACTACTGTGGGATACCAGGAGGCTAGTGGAAATAATTAAAGCCAAGACAATAGAAAAGCGTGGAGAAAATGCAGATATTCGTAAAGCACAAGCTATCCAAGCTTGTCAAGGTTATGATTTTAAGGGTAAAACAGTTAATCTTCTTGACTTGGAATCCAAACAACAGAAAGTTGTTAGGTATTTAGAACCCATAGCTAAGTTTATTAATAAACTAGAACAGAAATACGAGAAGCAACTAGGAATAATTAAGATGGGAGGTTATTAAAATGAACAGTACCCAAGTAATAGACTTATTAAAGCAATTACCACCTCAAGTACATATTAATATTATGTCTAAAATTAAAGAAGATATACATTTATTCTATGCTTGTGAGTGTTTAGATTGTAAACTACCATTTCTGTACACACAATCAGACGACACAGGAATAGTACAAAAATCTGGTACAGGGAAACGCCCGCCAGCTATACCTATGATACAATTAGATTGTCAGAAATGTAAGTCACCCAAGCGTATGTCGATAGTACCTATAACCCAAGAGCATTTTGACCTACTAAAAAAAACTAAGTAGGTCATCATGAAAAGTTATGAGGTTAGTGACCACGCAATAAAACGCCTACGCCAACGAGTTGACGGATACAAGCACGCAACCCCACGCAAGGCTAAAGCATCTATTAGAAGGATGTTGAATCCTGATATTTTAATTAAAAAAATTAAACGTGGACCTGCTACAATATTAATAGGTGAAAAGCTATGTGGTATATGTATAGACAACATACTGGTGACAGTATTTAAGCCTGATACTGCCGAGTTAGCTAAAAGAGGCATAAACTTAACTAAGAAAGAGGGTGAAGAAGATAAAGAACCATTACCTGGACAAACAATTATGCAAACTACAAGACCATGTGTGGACCAAAACATATGTTGACAGTGGTAGCACACTATCTTTTAAATACGTATGTCAAAAATGTGATACAACTTTAAAGCAAATACCATGTCCATCATTAATGCATGATTTTGATCTAGAAGGACCCAATATATCTAAACCAAATGGACTTGGTTGTGGGTGTTACTCACCACTTAATGATAATGATGGAGTATATTATATAGGTGTATGTAAAAAATGCAATCTAAATACTCCACCTATTATTGTACAAGATTATTATAGCTATCAATTACATACAGATAAAAATGGAGAACCATCTAAGTTTTCAAAACTTATGCATACAATGTTTAAGGATAAACACCCAGATCGGGATCTGCCTACAATGGACTTATATGGTATTGCACAAAATAAACTCAAAGAAATAATACTAGGTTCTGACTAGGTATGAGTAATTGGAAGAGTTGCGATAAGTATAATACATGCGCCAACAGAGATAAGTGTGGACAATGTGTAGCTTATCGCCTTTTCCGTGATACCAAAAATATATCTAAAGTTAGTGGTACTATATTTGAAAACCATGTAGTAAATCAGTATAATAAACTTAAGAAACAACTTGCAAGTGGTGGTGCTTTCCACAAGGGTGACTTAATAGACCAGCATTTTCTTATGGAATGCAAGTTAAGAACTATAAAATCGAATGGTAAACAACAAATTACTATCAAGAAAGAATGGTTGAATAAAATAAGCAATGAAGCTAGGGGAGAAGGAGGTAGAGTATCTGCTCTTCCATTTGGATTTAAAGAAGACGAAGAAGTATATATAGTTATAACGCTTAGCGATCTAGTTAAGATATCACTAAGCTTAGATCAAGGAGGTAGTTATGAAGAATTTAAAAGTTAACCTATTAATATTAGGAAAAATTATTGCTTTAATATTAATAGGTTCAGGAATATTTCAATTAGCCTTTATGGTATTACCCGCTAAATTATTACATAGCCTTATAGTTGGTGGAGCAAGTTACTTACTTGGCAAGTCTGCATTAACCCATATAAACATACCTAATACTTTATATAATAAAATAAAAGGATTCTTATTGGGATAACATATGTCACGTAAAGTATATTTATCAGGTAGTATTGATAACTTAAGCTACGAAGATGCTATGGACTGGCGTGAGAAAGCCTCTCACGCCTTGGCCAAGTATGGCATATCTACATTCAATCCTCTTCGCGGAATGGATGCAGACAAACCTCGTTCTCTCGAGCCATCTGAGGCAGTAACACGAGATAAACGTGATATGAGAAATTCAGATGCTATAATAGTTAATCTCACACACCACACATGCTATAAAGGAACTATGATGGAGATATTATATGCCTGGGAGCATGAGATACCAGTGGTAGTCTTCTATGGTGATGCAAAAGAAAACTTAGGATACTGGGTAGAGTATCACTCGACTAAGATAGTAAAAACCATGGAGCAAGCTATGGAGTATATAGCAGAGTACATATTAAGGATAGATACATGATAAATCAAGCATTGTTTAGTTCCAATAAACTAGATTGGGAAACACCAGATAGTTTATATAGTAAATTAGATTATGAATTTAATTTTTCTCTTGATGCGGCTGCGGATGAGTCTAACTACAAACACAATAATTACCTAGATGAATCCCTTAATGCGCTTGCAATATCATGGGTAGGATTAATCCCTGGAAGCTATGGGAATACATTTAATAAATCCGTATATCTTAATCCACCATATGGCAGAAATACGGGAAAATGGGTAGCTAAAGCATATCAAGAATCGCAGACAGGCAATTTAACAGTGGTATGTCTATTACCTGCGCGGACAGATGTTAAGTGGTTTCAAGAATATATACCCCTAGCAAGTGAGGTTAGATTTATTAAAGGTCGTGTTAGATTTAAGGGTGCTAAATCAGCAGCACCCTTCCCTAGTATGATAGTAGTATTTAGACCAGCATATAACTTGTTGTGGCGACAAGGACCCGTGTTTTCTTGTGTAGATTATAAAACAAAGGAGCGAAAGATTGATGGCAATACACAATAACATATGTGATAAGTGTAATAAAAAAAATCTAGTATCCATACCTAAAGATATTGATGAGACTAGCACTCAAAACACTATAGATGTAGCTGCTAGAATGAACCAAATAGTTAGGATGTATACTAATAATGGTAATCCTAATATGCGTAGGGATTATCATACATTATGTACCCCATGCTGGGGTACGGTACAGAAATGGATGGTGTACGGTAAAACATCCTCATTCCCTAGAAACACACCATTTAATGTATTAAATCAGAAGTGTGGTAGGTGTGGAGCAACTAAACATGCCTATTTTATGCATACTATAGCTAATCTATACAACTATGAAAAAGATCAGTATGTTTTATGTAGTAAGTGTATGAAGGGATTCTTATTGTTATTTGGAGATAATGAACAAACAGTAGAGGAGTATCCAGCTTATGCTGAGCTTCCCTATGTTAAACACCAGTTTATGACATTATTTCCTGATCAATATCAAGTATTATATGGAGGACAACATGTCTAATGATTTAGATAGTGGATCTCTTAGAGCTATATTAAAAGAGATAACAGAGGTGTTTGCCAAGTATGATATAGATTACCTATCGGGTATAGGTATATCAATGACAGTAGCTAGAGCTGGTATGTTGGGTATGGGCATGACACCTGATGAGGCAGAGAGCCTCTTAAAAGCCGTAGCTGAAATATATAGAACCACACATACATCCCCTAAGGACATATTGGGCGAACTTGATTGTAATCACGACTGTGATAATTGCAGTTCTCATCACGAAGATACAGGCAAAGATGATAACCTATGGTATAAGATAGATGTTAATCTAAACTAAACAACAAATATGCCGCTATTACCTAGGTAATCCGCTATTATATTATTTACCAACTAATAAAAGAGGTATTCTTTATGGACGAAATACTAAATAAACGAGATCTAATTAGTGAGATAGCATCTAGAGCCCATATACCTAAGGTAGTAACTTCAATAATAATTAATACAATGATAGATTTAATAGTAGAGTCTCTAAGTGATGGCAAGAAGGTAAGATTGACAAGTCTAGGGTCATTTTCTACTAAGATCAAACCAGAGCATGCAGCTCTGCATCCTGCAACACAGGAACCAATAGTAGTGCCTGAGCGTAAAACAGTTAAGTTTACACCCTCTGAGGTATTACGTAATAAACTAAGAGATGAGGACAAGTAATTACTTGACTTATCTTACTTAATATGATAATATAATCTTGGTAGCAGCCAGCGCCATATCATCACCCCTACAAACAAGCCCTGTCAAATGGGCTTGTTTGCTTATATAAGAAAGAAAAGGAGCAGGAATACTTAGTAAGTTATGAGCTATGAAGATAATAAGCCTATTCTAAATAGTAAAATTAAAAGTAAATCAGTAGAAGATAAGGTTCGTCAGCTTATACGTAAGAATGCAAGCATTCTACCTAAGATACCCTTAAACTCTCTTAAGATAGAGACAGCTTCCTTACGTAAGCATGTAATAGATGATATACTACGTCTATCAAGTAATCCTATGTCTCCGTTTATAATAGGAGATTATATAGGGCTACTAACTAGCTTATCTTTCTTAGATATGATAATTAATACCGATATAAGTAAACACACATCCCGAGTACAGGATTATCTTAAGCTACTTAAAAATAGTGTAATAGAAAAACTAAAAGAAGGGAGTTCTTAATAAATGCCAAGTTTAGATTCAAAGTACTACGCATGTAATCACGACTGGCAACCCCATGAATACTACCATGAACAAGTTAACTCAAAGTACGAAGGGGCTGGAATGTGCCTAAGACTTAAATCTTTTATATGCCCAGATTGTTTTTCTACTAAATGTATAGATCAAACTCAAGACTATAGAGAATATGGAAGGAAGGTAGATTAATGGATATATCCAAAATACCCAATATATACGATACAGTAATGCTCAAGTATAATAAACAACATAAATTACCTTTTGACTGGCGATGGACTAAAGCACAGATGTTTAGAGAATCATCTATGAATCCTGATGCTGTTAGTACATCTAATGCTAAGGGGTTACTTCAACTTAAGGATATGGCAGCTTTTGATGTACATCAGAGATATGGATTACCCATGGGTGATTTATTGGATCCAGAATATAATATACAAGCTGGGATATTATACATGAAATGGCTGTATGATACTATAGAAGGAGGTATGAAACTAGATAAAAAGAGAGACCTATATATAGAGCTGGCATTGGCAGCATATTATAGTGGCATAGGGACACTTAAGAAAGCGGCGTTTAGACTATCAGGTATGCCATCTAAGGCTCAAGACTATGTGCATGACATACATAAGCTCTATGTTGCCCTAGGTGGGCAAGAAGCAAGCTGAAGGAGGAATTACCGATTGTTAGATGATATGGAGTTTTATACAGAATCTAGAAGTGACAAGGAGACCATTGGCGAATATATTAATTTATTAGAGTCTAAATTGAATTACCCTAGCAGAGCATGTTTGGAGTATGCTTGTGATGGAGAAATGATATATGTAAATAATGGTAAAGTAAAAGGATACTGGTGTAGAAACTGTGGCGTATTAGATGATGAGTAGACTTAAGCTTACCATAAATATACCAAGATGCATATATCGTATTACTAACTATTTTAGATATATTCCACCAAGAGTTCCATCTGCTATATGGAACTCTATTAAAAATAAAGCACCAATATGCTGTTCTATTAATTATATATTAGACAGACTCATGTTAGTACCATCTGGTTTAGTACGAGGATATAAACGCTCAGGTAAATCAGGTAGACAATATGTGCCATGTATATTTCATAGCGAAGAAAGGTGATAAGTATGTCCTCATATGAAGACATCGTCAAAGCAGTTAAAGAAACCTCCGAAGTAATGAGTAATTTCGACATAGCCAACTATACAGATGGAGATTTAAATAAACTATCAGATCAAGTTAATACCCTAGCAGATCTAAATAATAGTTTCCCTGTGGTACAATCCTTTCTTAAAGTTAAGGGATTAACACATATCAATCAATTAGATAACAAAGGACAAGGGGAATTACTTGAGTTCCTCGAAGATATATTAACTACAATAAAAAAGAAGGAGTAAGGAATGATGAAATATATACCATATGTGGGCTTAGCGGTTCTGTTTGTTATATTTTTTGGTTTGTCTATGTTTTCTTTAAGCAAACACGATGACTTTAATGCTATATGGTTTTTAATTTTAGCATTATCTATAAAATTGGATATAGTTATTATTCAAAGTATATTCAAAAAAATAGATTAGGAGAACAAAATGACAAATAGGATACAAATGATTATTAGTTTATCTATACCCTTTGACGGTAGCCTTGAAGAAGCTTGTTGTGTAGCGGTAGAATTAATCAACAATAATATGCCCAAGAATATACAAATAGATTACATCAATGCAACACTAGTATCTGGATGTTCTAATATAGGTTTACCAATAGAATACAATAACCAATTAGAGGAGATTATTTCATGAAGATACACATTAGTATTGTATTGTTTGTATTATTAATGAGTATACGGTTGTTTGCTGCTAATACTATACCAATAGTACCCAATGAAGGTATAGGTAATTACCAACTCAATATATCATATACGACCCTAGAGGACCTAGTAGGTAAGCCAGACGAGATGATTAAGGTAAAGGACGATATAGCTCTTTTAATATACACCAAAGACAATATACAAGTACTCTTACAATTGGCTAAATCACAAGATGAAGAATTGATCACACAAACTATAGCTATTCGCACAGAAAACCCAAACCACGTATTCGGCAAAGACCATCTTCGTGTAGGAGATACACTTAAGAAATTAATATCTTCTATGGGTAAACCAGATCGCATATTGAGGGATGGTTCGCTGGTTCAATATGTATACAATAAACAATATGTGTTAACGGTTAATAATAATAAAGTTACAGGAGTTATAGTGTGGTATACTGCTAATACAGCTTCTAACCCACAGGGTGAAAATATATAGATACCATACATAATAGAAGAAGGGTAGTATGATAACTAGTTATTTAGAGAATATGACAATTAGTGAGTTACATCACTATAAGAAACGACTACTTGAATTATTAGACCAAGTCAAAACTACATTAAATCATAAAGAGGTATGTGAAAGTGATAAAAATTAAAACATATAATAGTGATATGTTTATAGCGAAGATAACCCCCTCTAATGAAGAGGGGGTTATCTTCGTGTCGGATATAGAAATAACCAAACATACAGATTTCAAGGGGATAAAATGTAAGGGGATTGCACTACATTCCAATGGTAAGTATAATACTATTGCAAGATGGAAAGCCACACGGGAAAATGTAAGTGGTATTAATTTATCGCAAGATGTAATTAAATACCTAGAACCTTTTGTAAAATGGGCAGCAACCCAAGTACATATAGATAGCAAAAGAAAGATTACACCAGAAGAAAAACCGATTAAGAGTAAGAGTGAGTTTAAGAAACCCAACACTGGTTTTAAGAAGTTTAATAAGTTCAATAGGTTTAATAAAAACAAAGGTTTTAAAAAGAAATTTTTTAAGAAGAAGGCGAATCCATTTGCTCTCAACGCTCAATAATATACTTAAAAGAATAATTACAGGATCAATTAAAATAATATCATTTACTGTTTTATTATCTATTCCTGGAGGATTAATCTACTTAGGGGCACTAGCTCTTAATATGCTAACTGACAGTGGTATTTATCTGCGTATAATGATTGCAATAATTGGCATAGGTGGTCTACTGTATCTACTAGGAAAGGATGAAGTATGATATGCCTGTATATGAATATAAATGTGATATCTGCGGGTTAATTATTTCTATAACTAAAAAAATAGATGAGCATCAATTAGAGCTACCATGTGATAACCTTGAAGGAGCTTCGCTCGACAGATGTACGGGTACTATGAAAAGAATATTTACAGAACCACCAGGTATTATATTTAATGGTGGTGGATGGGGGTGCAAATAAAAATATGAGAGAAATAGTAATCAATACTTGTTATGGTGGTTTTGGTTTAAGCGATAAAGCAATAGAAATGTTTTGTGATATAAAAAAACAAAAAGGTGAAAGTGATAAATATACCGTATACATTGATGATTTTAATGGTTCTAAGTATATGCATCCCGATCCAGAACGTGATGATGTAGATTTAGTTAAAGTTGTAAAAAAACTAAAGAAAGAGTCCTTTGGATATTTTGCAGAACTCAAAATAGTAAAGATACCAGAAGATATTGACTGGGAAATCGATGCGGATGATGGTGCAGAAGATGTAGTAGAGAAACACAGGAGGTGGTGTTAGAATTGGACAGAGAAATAAAAGTATTAGATAAGGGTTTTGTGCGACTTATAGATCGTATGGGTCGGGACGAGTCTATTGTTCAAGCTGCTAGAGTATCTTATGGTAAGGGTACTAAGAGTACAAGTGAAGATCGTGGACTCATTAGATACTTAATGCGTAATTCTCATACTTCCCCCTTCGAAATGATACAGACTAAGTGGCATATTAAAACTCCTATATTTATAGCACGCCAATGGCTGCGGCATAGAACAGCATCTGTAAATGAAATGAGCTTAAGATACTCAGAAGCCACCGATGAATTCTATGTCCCCAGTGAAGATCGTATACAGAGCCAGAGCAAGAATAATAAACAAGGTTCTGGTGAGGCATTAGATAATACAATACAAGCGCAATTCTTTGATGAGCTAGAATCCATACACAGTACTGCTTTTAAGAGCTACGAACAATTGAATAATCTAGGGGTAGCTAGGGAATTATCACGCATCTTATTACCAGTATCTTTATATACCGAGTTCTACTGGTCCATGAATCTACGTAATCTATTCCACTTCCTTAAGTTAAGATTAGATGCCCATGCCCAATACGAAATAAGGGTATATGCTGAGGCTATCTTTAGTATTATCAAGGAGATATTCCCTATGGCTTCTGAGGCGTTCGAGGATTATATCCTTAACGCTAAGATGTTCTCTAAGGGGGAATGGGAAGTTCTTAAACAACTGATGCGTCCTGGGGCTAAACCAGAAGAAATAGAGGGGTATAATAATTTAAGTGCGGGAGAGCGTAAGGAACTACTATTTAAGTTAGGTGAGGAATATGCCTAAGAAGTATAAGAAAACATACAATAAACTTAAGTTAATTAAGAAAGCCATAGGTAGATTAAACTGCCCTCCTACTAAGGTAGTACCAAATAAGAAAGATAAAATATTAGGAGAGCTAAAAGATAAGGAGATAAACAATGAGTGAACGAACAGTTAACCTACAGGACCATGTAAGGAAAGAGTGGGGTGCTGGAGATCAATTGCGAGCCCTACGATTTTATTTAAGTGAGAGTATTCAGATATTAGGAGAATACCAAGAAAGCGACTACTCAGGAGTATGTTTTGCAATCTTATCTTTATACCGTGGACACAAATATTTTATATGGAGAGATAGCTTTGGAAGTTGTAGTGGTTGTGATGCACTTGATGGAGAAGATATCATAGGAGGATTAGAATACATTAAGAGTACTTTGGTAGAGGGTAGTACTAAAGAATTTGATACATTGGATGATATAGAATCATACTTACAAACTACTCCAGATTTTTTATGGAAAGATTTCCCTATAGATATTTTACACGTAGCTATGGGGCTAAAACAAAATTAGAAGGAACCTTACTTAATTGAAACGTGAACTAGAAGATAAAATATACAAAGACTTTCCCCTTCTGTATCGTGGTAGAAATAAGAGTTTACAAGAAAATCTTATGGGTTTTGGTTTTGAGTGTAGCGACGGATGGTATTATTTGCTTTATGATCTAAGCTCTAAATTAGAACATCTTATTAAGAAGATGAGACCAACCATATGTAAATCTTGTTACCATAAGAAGAAAGAACACCTACCTGTTTGTATACATGATATACCAACAGTCGAACTAGGAATAGCAAACGGCAAAGATGGGAGATGTGGCTGCTCTAAGTTTACACCATATTATCCAGAGGTAATACAAGTTAAGAGTAAATTTGCAGGACTCAGATATTATATACATGGGGCTACAAACGACATGAATCAACTTATCCAGGAAGCCGAAGAAGAGAGCTATACCATATGTGAGCTATGTGGTTCTCCAGGAAGAGAACATCAAGTAAGAAGCTGGTATTGGACATTATGTAAGAAGTGTTTTCTTTTACAGGAAAGAAGAGGTTAGGAGGTTGGTAGGTTATGTTAATGTTTCTGATATGATTAAAACAACTGATGGTGTAATAATAGGAGAAAACACAATGTTTCTAACCAACAATCAAGTTAAGAGTTGGATGATAAAAATAAAGGATGGTGAAATATAATATATGAGTGATATAAAATCCTATCCGCCAGGTAGTGAAGAAGCTGAGAAGCTAGGATGTACATGTCCTGTAATGGATAATCATTATGGAGCTGGATTCCAATATGGATCTGAGGGGACATGTTACTGGATAAATGGAGATTGTTCCTTACACGCAAAAAATGAAGATAAGAGGAAGGTTAAAGATTAGTTGGAGTAATTACTTAGTTTTACCTAAATATAAACTAGTTTTTGAGATATCTAGGTATTTGGAAGATATAGAATTAGGTGAAGATATAGTAGCAATACTAGATGATAGTATGGTAGCATCAAAGATAATTGATTTAGATATACCCTACTGTAACTTAACTATAAAGTTAGTTGCGGATTTAGAAGGTACGCGGTAAGACCTGACCGTTACGGCAGGCACGTAATGAGGAGGCTAAAATGAAGACACACGATGAGATACTAAGCGAGTTGACAAAAGGGATCGAAGAGCGTGATAGAGCAAGGGAACTGTATGAAGCAGAGGATCCAACGGTCTATCTGCTGGAAGAGATAGACCGTTGGATCCTAAATATCGAGAAAGAAAACGCCGAATTTGGAGTAGAGGAATATGAAGCAAAGAAAGCCGTTCTTCTTGAAGAACGGCGAAGAATAATAAGAAACGCATGAGGAGGTAAAACAACATGAACATGACGAGCATGTTAAAAAAAGCGCAAGTGGCAAGCGCGTGTAAGGAGGCGCTTGCTGCGTGCGCAAAACTGACGTTCGAGGAGGCGCTTGCGCTGCCGAAAGCACCTCGCTGGGCGGTCTGGTACGCCCAGAACGTCCTGAAGGGGCGCTTTCGCGCTGCCGAGGAGGTGATCGCGCAGGATGCTGAGTACGCGTATTGGTACGCTCGTTACGTCATAGAAGGGCGGTTTGAAGCAGGTGAGAATGAGGGATATATTTTAATAGATAGGAGCCTTGAAGATGATTAAATACACCAAGAAGAGCATGGAAATAGATGTTGAATCCGATGTCATATGTAATAAGTGTGGTCAATCGGTAGTTATAGATGTCCACGGAGAACAAGAATGGGAAGCCATAAATATTAGTCATATATTTGGATATTGGAGTACGGGCAGAGATGGAGAGCAGTATACCGCTCATCTATGTGAAGGCTGCTACATAGAGTTTATAGATACGTTTACTATTCCTCCTGAAATAAGTAATTACTATTACGGAAATACAAACGAAAATGATAGCTTTATGTAAGGGAGAATATAAGATGGGACTGTTCGATACTTTCATTGTATTTAATTATCGTTGTCCTAAGTGTGGACATATGAATGCGGAAGTTGATTTTCAAACCAAAGATTTTGATAATCACCTAGATCATATTAAGGTAGGTGAAGATGTTAGGGATGATGTAGAGGTGTGGTTTTTAAATAATGCTACCATCTTTGGGGAAAGCAAACTAAGTAAGAAACAGGCCGAATCATTAACTAGGAGATATCCTCATAAATATAAAATGAGTAGCTTTGAAAATGATGATGACAACTGGTCTATATACAAATATGCTGGTAAAAGAAAACGTAATTTCTCACACATAAGATATGCTACCTTTGAATTACATGGTGGTTGTGATGGGTGTGATGTATTCATAGAAACAGTAGGACACATAGAGGATTATATATTTAAAGGCATAAAACAATAGATAAAATATATACTATAAGCTATATATGTAGTCTATCTAATATCTTAGCGGGTATCATAAAGAGGATATAGAACAAAGTATTACATAATATATTTAAGGGGAACTTTAATTTCTCTATACTAAGTAGTTCAGCTACTACCTGGGATGCAACATCTATATTTTTATAGATAGTAGTGATATTACCATATGTCCGCTCAAAGATTAATTCTCCAGGTTTATCTATAGGTATTAATGTAATACGCTTATTTTTATCTAAGCATTTAATTATCTGAGCTAATCCTATGCATATAGGACAACTAGATCGATATGTTAATATTCCACAACAATTATTTTTACAAGACATAGTAATCTCCAAAACATATCGCTTTAAAATACCTATATATTAGCTATGTATCCTGATATATATATGTAAGCTCTTTGAGTGCCTGATGGGCCTATATTATCAACCTTATATTCTACTTGTTGAGAAGTGTTAGTAACTACATAGCCATTGTTGTGTATGGGTATGCCTATTGCTCCTGAACAGCTCTGTGCTAGATGCTGACTGCCTATTCCAGGCGTGCGTATGTCTATACCACCACGCTGTCCAGATGTTGTTTGTTCTATAGAGGCATCCAGATATACTGTATCTGATATGGGTGGAACAAAGCTTCCACAAGATACATTCGTATATGATGTGGCATTGCCTTGATTTAAAACTAACCTACTACTGTCTGCTCCTTGATATAATACTAAATCATTTCTCTGTACAAAACGTAAAAAGTCAGACGAACTATTGTTTCTAACAGCTCCAACCATATGTTTAAATATATAATCTGCTGGTAGGGTAGGTGATGTACTAGATATATCTAGGATGGCTCCTACGGTCATATCTACCTTGCCTACAATCCATACATAATACCATGTATCAATTGCCTCTGAACCAGCACTGCGCCCACCAAGACCAAGTACTGTTATGTCTACTGTAGTTGATAAGTTTCTAATATCATAACTTTCACCTGTGTTATTAGTTAAAGTTATAGTGTTGGCTATAATATCTAATTTAGATAAAGGAGTAGTTGCGTTATTGGATATCCTTAGATTGCTGTAAAATCCTGGATTACTAACATCAGTTAGTCTGTCAAACCTAATAGGTGTTTTACTCATGGTTTACTCCTATACTAACTTTAATAATGCTTGTAAGAGTGTGTCTTTTTCTTCAGCCGTAAGACTGTTCCAATCCCTCGATCTTAACTCTGCAACAGTTGCTCTAGCTTGATCTATTTCGGTAGTATCTTCTGGTATCGGATCGGCTTCTTCATATACATAAGGTAACATATCCACAGTAACCATACTATTATATCGAGGTGGTATTCCTAATCTTATGTCACCTATACCAAGAGTATTTGCTTCTTGGATAGCTTGGTTTATATCGTATGTTTCAGAAACAATATAGCAACGCATATTAACTCCTAAATATTTTAAGTGTTTAAAATTGTATATACAGTCCCTGCAGTACCATCAGAACCATTAGCACCAGTACCTACACCAGTTCCACCAACACCACCAGGTGCTGAAACGGTATTGCCAGTAACGGCTGTATCAGTTATTATTATAACTATACCGCCGCCGCCGCCGCCTCCGCCACCACAATTTCCTGTAGTAGGCGTGCCTCCGCCACCACCAAGAGCCCTAATAATGCCACTCGTACCTACAATAGAGGGTGATGCAAGAAAAACACATCCTCCTGAACCGCCTCCGCCGCCACCCTTATTAGTACTATCTCCACCGCCACCTGCTCCACCTGAACCCATAGTTAAGGGGGTATTACCAGTGGTAATAGGTATGAGCCCAGTCCACATGGCTATTGGGACCCTAGCCAATCCACTAGCTGACGCTGCTGGCATCCCAGTTGTCCCACCTGTACCACCAGCTCCAGACGCTCCCGCGCCACCATTGCCACCATTTCCACCACCTGCTGATGTAGCTGCACTGCTACCATTTGAGCCAACCGTTGTTTGTCCTGCGCCGCCCGCTGCACCTGCGCTGCCCCATCTAGCAGTTGGTCCTGCACTGCCTGCGGTTCCAGTAGCACCACCGTTGTTCTGTGGTATGTTGAGTGATTGTATGGTTCCATTATTAGTTATTGATGTTGTTGCATATATGCATAATCCTCTTGTATTTAATATAATACCAGAATTAACGACGATAGTTGTAGCATATACATTACTACTTAAGTTTGTATCACTGGTATAGACAATTGCCCCATCACTTCCATCCCCATAAATTACCTGACCTCCAGTAGAACCGCCGCTTGAAGCTATGCTAATATCTTGTCCAGATTGAGTTAATGTCACACCACTACCTTGTGATAAAGTAACATCGCCCTGTAGTGGAATATTTCCACTTTTAGCTATCGAGTTAACCCTTCCTGGAATAATAGACATATTAAGTAGTAAACTCCTGTATGGCTAAGTTACTTGAAGCAGCAGAAGCAATGGCATTAATGGCTCCAGTAGTAAATGAGTATTCGTCCATAACCCATGCACCGCCTGCGCCTAATGTAATACCGCTATATAATACAGCAGTAACACCTAAACCAAACGATATAGTATTAGTTGATGTATTAGTTAAGATTAATCCTTTGCGAGTAGCGCTAGATGCTACAGCTTGAGCAGATGTAACTCCAACAGTAGCAGCAGTAGGTGAAGTGGTTGTTAATGCTGTTTTGGTATTAATCGTACCTGATACTGGTTGAGTGGTTGTTCCCGTAGGATCAATTCTGACAGGTGTCATACCAGCGACACCCTGTATGGTTAATATATTGCCAGATGGAGATCCTGGAGTACCTTCTCCTTCTATAGACGCATCGATGGTAACATCAGACATAGGAAACTCCTTAAGAGAAAATAAATAATAGAATATTGTCTATTTAATTAATAGCATTTAAAAGAAGAGAGCCGAGATAGGTCTCGGCTCTCTGCCCTATGCTTAGTTAGTTAAAATTATTCTTCGGTCCATGTAATAGATGAGTATATTGTTGCTGTTTCTACATCGTCCATGTTAGTAACTGTAACTCTGAATCTATCGTCACCATCAGAGACTAAGGAGATAGCACCATCTACTATATTAAGCTCGACAGTTTCACCAGCATTACCAAAAACAACTCTTTGATCTACAAGTGTTCCTGCGTTTGCATTGGTTTTTAAGATTGCCTTAAAAGGTACAGATGAGGAAACAACAAAGCGTAAGACCTTACCAGTTGTGGAAGTTGTAATAAATGCTGTATCAGAGGAACCTGAAGCACCAGGAGCTAAATCTCCACCATGGGTTAGTACGCCTGAGTCAATTATGGTTCCAGTTGCACCTTCAGTAGATACCTGAAGGATACCAGCAGCATCAACCTTAAGAAATCTAGCATCGGTTCCATCAGAACCCATCATGATAAGGCCGTCTGTACCTATTGCAGCACCAGCGACACGATCTGCATCGGTATTAACGCCTACCTTACCATCACCATCAATTAGTAATGTATCGGTACCATCACTAACCTTAACAACAACATCACCATCTGCATCTGTTTTAACTGAAATCTGACCAGTTGCAGATATTGCTAGGATATCAGTACCATCACTGATTTTGGCTACAACATCACCGTCAGTTGCAGTTTTTACAGATAATTGACCAGTTGCAGATATTGCTAATAGATTAGAACCAGCACTATCTACTAACTTTGCGACTACATCTCCAGAATCCTTAGTTTTAACTGCAAAAGGGGTTTGCACATCAGCCATTAATCATCACTCCTTATTTATAGTATACAAAGGACGTCCTCTTAGGACGTCTTCAAGCAAGCCAGCTTTAAAAAGAAATTAATCTTGCATACTATAGAATAGTCCCCTACGGGCTGTAGGAGACCATTTAAAAACCTTGAAATAGAGCTGTTTATAGGTAATATGTACTATTACTACGCTGGCATCTTGGCAATTTTTTCTTCTAAATCTGCTACATTTTTTTGAAGATTGAGAATAGCGGTATCTACTTTATACTTCTCGTCTTCTATTTCAAGAAGGCGTAGTTCTTGACGCTGTATAGTAAGTAAGATTGCATTCCTTTCAAGTTCTAATCTTTTCTTTTCTAGTCTAAGATTGGGACCTACATCAGCCATATACTAATTCCTCCTTATTGGTTCTTTACGCGGACTTAGCCCATCATTTCTACTTGTATGTTTGTCCAGCCACCACCCGAACCACTACCACTATGGAAGTTAACAGCGCCACCAACAACCTGAGCCACCAACGAAGCTTGCATAGGAGGTCCATAGTTATTGCCTGCATAATATTGGAGTTCCATTAGTGCTTTAGGGATCACCGTAGTAAATGACACGTTAATTATTTCACCACTATTAGGTAATGTAATTTTTTTATTACCGTCTCCATCTATAACGCGTTCTCCACTTGGTGTAGTAATGCCTGACACCATCGAAGAGAGATATAATGTTGGAGTTCCCGATGACTTAGATATGGTAACCTGACCACGAAGTATTACGTCATCTTCATTGGCAAAATCCCAGGCAGTATTTGGCCAATACAAAAACTCTACCGCAAATGATGACGGATTAGCAATAGCAGTACATCCAGCATGATATTCAAGAGGTGAAACGGGTCCGTACACGCCACTATCTGGCATTGCGGATATACCAGGACTACCTATGCCTCTCCATGGACCAGGCACAAAAGGCACACAAAACGACGTATCATTTTTGTTACCATAGAAACCTCCACCATATGGAAGTGGATTACCACAACAGTCACTACCTGTAGCTGATAATACGAAGTCACTTTGCAAACTCGCATAACCTATTATTTTTCTACGATTAAACCTAGATATGACTAGTCGTTGAGCAGGTGTGTCTACAAACGCACCATTTCTAGTACGTACAATACCAACTAATCTCTTATTAATGCCCCCATTCAAATCTGAGATTCCGCCTGAAGACCCTGATGGTATTCCCCTCACAGCTACTAGCCGTGCTTCTCCTCCTATATTACTGGCGAATACAGTAACCCAACTATTATTAGTTATATCATTAAGTCCTGCATCAGACGCAAGCAACCCAATGCTTGAAATAGGATAATTTGTATTATCAATGGTTAGAGTATTACCACCATACCCAATTAGAAGCAGATTGGTGCTGTTAAGTTCCAACCTACATTGATTAAGAGATCCACCGCCTCCGCCTCCACCGCCTGTGGAGTTAATAGTAATACTACCTGGAGCATTAACTATAGATATATCACTACCTGCTATTAAGTTGGCTGCGGTAAAAGCTCCACCACCTGCAGAACCTATAAGTAATTGTCCATCAGTTAAAGCAGGAGCAACTACGATTGCTGAAGTATTAGAGATTATAGCTCTATTGACAACTAATGCAGCACCACTATTAGTGCCGCCTTTAGATATTGGAAGAACACCTGTTGTTCCTGCTCCGTCAATTACAAGAATATTATATTGTGGTGGATTGCCTGCTCCCATACTTACTAGTGGTAAATTAGCCGTACCACCAGGCATCTGCCCTAAGGTAAGGGCTCCCAAACTTACATCGGCTAATGTAAGTGCTTTAAAATATGGATCTCCTGTTCCGCCACCTGATACTAATATTATATTATTACCTGATGTTGGATTATCAGTTAATCTTGATAAAGACAATATACCTGTAGTATTAGCTAAATCTAAATCTCCAAACATAGGACCTGGACCACCCTGAGAACGGAGCACCTTCCCTGCTGTTGCAGGATCTATTAAGTTAACAGCAAATAACCCTGTTGTATGTAATGTAAGATCTAATTTACCCCAAGTTGGCTGTGCGCCTACGCCTCCAGACAATAATACATTATTGGTGGCTACATCAGCAAGTTTAGCTAACGTAGTTGCAGTGTTAGCTACAAGTAAATCTCCTATTGTATAGGAAGCAAAACCCGTACCGCCTTCATTAGCAGGTAATATGCTTGATAAGTCAAAACTACCAGGAGGAACAGCTGCTGCTGTTAATGTAATATTTTGAGCAACTTGGGTAAGAGTTATTCCGCCACCTGATAAGAAAAGAATATCTCCATACGTAGGTGAACCACCAGGTATAGTTATGGAATGAATACCTTTATGAGTATGATCTGACTTTGCTATGTTTGGTGATGTACCAGGTAAAGAACCAGTGGCTATCTCTGTAGGCATACTACTTGATAACTTAGTGTCTATAGTAATATCACTGCCACTTTGAGTAGCTACTACCGCATTGGTCGATGATAGTACGATATCTCCATGTAATTCAGGTTGTCCTGTTAGGGAAAAACTATGTAATCCTTGATGAGTATGGTCACTTAATACATAAGCGATTCCACTACCTATATTATTAGCTAAAGCAATATTCTGAGATGTACCTGGCGCCAATAGAGATCTTAATACGGAAGCTCCAATATTATCGTATAATTCTATATTGCCAGAGTTCTTCTGCAATAAAATAACTGAACTATCAGATGGTGTAGCCATAAATTTAATACCAGGTAAGCTACCACCCAATATAATAGGTTGATTGAAGGTTTTAATACCTGTTATTGTATCGTTCGTATTTAATGTTATATGTCGGTTAGGCATATGTATCCCTTTTATCCATTTTAGCGGCCTTAGCCGTAGTATTCTACTTCAAAAATATAAACCGATCCTGTTCCTATTCCAACGGTAGTACCAAGTGTTTGAATCACTCCAACCGCTGTCTTTAGGGTTGTAGGATCAGTAAATCCAGCAGCTACACCTAAAGAAGATTTTTGATTCAATGAAGCTGTTAGGTTTAAATTGCGTAATCCACTAACGGATGTATTGGTAGTCCTAACCGTATTACTCAATAAAGCACTTGGAAGAGATATGGCTTGTACAAAACCACCTGTTGAATTTGCAAAACCAAGTTCTATACCCATAATAGCTGTCCCAACACCATAGATACCTGTGTGTAGTTTATACACAACAGGTTCAGACATGCGATTCCCGTTACTTAGATCACTTAAATAATAACCCCAACTTAAAAATCTAGGCAATGCAGTAAGTAAAACATCTTCCTTTAATCTAAACCACTTCGTCCCACCAAAAGGTGATGTAGTTGAAACATTACCTAAATCGCCTAAGACAACACGCGCTATCTTCTTACGTCGATTGAAATAAGAGAGCACATATCCTCTTGGTTCACCCTGGTCAACATCAACCCATGTAGTTGTGCTGGTTGTTCTAGCCATACCAACTAATCTACGCGTATTATCTCCTGTCTTATTAACTACACCACCTACTGTTGAGGCTCCTGTTGTGGAAGCCTCTAGAGCGACTGCACTACCTGTCCAGTATGCATATATAAAATAAGTAGTTTCAGGTAATAGTCCAGATGGAGTTAATACATTGGGTAATCCTCTATAAGGTATATATCTAGGTATACCACCTATGTCTAAAAACGATCCCTTTCCTTCGTCAGGTTTTAATGCTATATTGGGTGCGTCGTAAACCAAGTAACATGATGTATTGCTGTTATCTGGATCTCCAGATCCTCCGCTTCTTGCTATCGTTATACTATTGGCTGCATTTGTAATGGCAATACCTGTGCCAGCTGTTAGTACCCTACCTTGAGGTAAACTACCTGTAGCACCAATTAATGTAGCTCCATTACCATCAGACCAACCTGCTTGGCCAATTACAGCACCACTAGAGTATGCCCATCTACCATTAATATATCCAGTTAGATTATTAATGAATGTTCCACCTTTAGCGATGGTTAATAAACCACCCAAACCTGTATTAATACCTACTGGACCCCATATAGGATCTGCACCTACACCTTGACCTATTAAACACTGACCAGCTATAGAGCCATCAGGTATCTGAGCTAGTGAAATTGTTCCTGTAAGGGATGTAATGTCTAAAGTACCCCAGTGAGGATCAGCACCTGGACCACCAGCCAATAATACCTTATCAGCAACAGGGTCATCTTGTAAGTTTGCTAAAGCAAGTGTACCTGCTGTATTAGCCAAATCTAACATACCCCAACCTACGATTCCTCCTGTTAATGTAAGCAATGCTTGACCAACAATGCCAGGTGTAATAGCTCCAAGAGGTAGTGTTCCTATAGTATGATTGGAAAGATTTGCTTTGCCATAAGAAGGTATTGCTCCTATACCACCAGAAAGTAAGAGGTTGCCTTGAGCAGCATCAGCCAACCTACCTAGCACATTAGAGGCTGTAGCAACTATTAAATCACCTACGGTGTAATTGCCTAATCCTGTACCGCCATTGGCAACAGGTAGTATACCTAGAGCAAGTAAGCTTCCAGGTACTCCAGTAGAATCTATAGTAATAGTATTGCCTACTTGCGTGAGGACAATATCCGTACCTTCTGATAAAGTTGCATCGCCAACCAATTCTGGTTGACCTATTACTTCAATCGAGCGCACACCTTGATGTATATGATCTTCTCTACTAACATAAGTACTAGAACCAGCAGAACTACCTGTAGTGACAGGTAGGGCAGAACCTACTCCGTATCCTAGGGATACTAGTATATTTTGTGCTGCTTGTGTAAGTATAGATGCACCAGCTACTTTAATGGTAATATCACCAAACATAGGAGTGCCAAGCATTAAAGAGTGTATACCTTGGTGTTTATGATCTGCTAGAGAGTATGTATTGTTAGATCCAGTGGTATTGGATAATCCTATATCACTTGCATCTACCGTAGACAGTAATTTAATTAGAACAGAACTACTTAATTCATCGTATAGTTCTATGTCACCACTAATCTTACGTAGCGTTAGCATAGTAGGATCAAGTAATGTATCTAGGAATGTAATAGAAGGAGTACTACCACTGACTATAGGAGCAGTAGAAAAGGTTTTAACACCAGAGATCTGGTCATTGCTATCTGTAGTTATATGTAAGTGATCTGTCATTTGAATCTCCGATTCATAAAATCGAGCAAAGCTCCTTTTATATTCCTTTAACTAACCCCTTATCAGGTTAATTATTAATTAACCCATATAGGTTGCGGTAAGCGACACCGACATGCCTTGGCTAACTAATTTTGGTATGCCTCCAGAAGCATTGAAAAAAGTAAACCATGCAGGAGAATAAGAGTATGGCAATGGATGAATAGGGAAGTAATCATAGCGACTATAACTACTTGTCATGTTCACAACTCTAATTTCTGAAGTTATAGGAACTGTTTCTGCGATCTTTCCAGCACCATATATACCAAGTCCTGCAAATACAGTATCACTCACAGTGCCAGCTCCTATACCAAAGTACGTTTCAAAATAAGTGGATAGTCCAGTATTGTTATAATAAGTTATTTCTCCAGTAAGATGTACGTCTGGCTCTCCTAAAAAATTGTCTAGAGAGTTCAAAGCTGTATATAGAGAATGAGCACATAATATTTTTACTGGTGTAAAAGTTGTTGTGGGCCAATAACCTGTGCCAGAAATACCAGGATCTCCTCCTACTTGTAGATATGATCGGGCAAATCTTAATCTTTGATTAAACAATGACCACAAATATCTTTTACTTTCTGTATCAATCCATCCACTACCATCATCATTAGTACGTGCAATGCCGACAAATCTTCGTGTGTTATCGCCTAACTTGATTAATACAAAACCACTAGTAAGAAATTCTCGATATGCATCTATTTGGCCGCCAGAGGCAATTGCTTGTTTCTCTAACTGTATATTGCTGCCATCCCAATAAGCAAATATAGAATATGTGGTTGCAATAGAAGTACCTAATGAACTAAGTGTTGGTCCATCTCCACTAAACGCCCTATTTACAGGAGATCCAGCTTCGTATATGGTTAAGAAATTGCCATTGTAGGGTCTTAATCTTAAGTTAAGACCATCTAACACAAGCCTACACTCATGTAGGTCTCTTGCGCTGGCACCTCCACTTGTAGAGGATATGGTAATAGAACCTGGTCCATTAACAATAGAGATACCTGTTCCTGCTATAATATTGGCTTCTTTAGGTACTCCGCCTGTAGCATTTATAAGTATGCGTCCATCGGTATTAACAGAACCTGGACCTTGCACAATACTATTGCCATTAAAAATCATAATACGATGATTAGTTGGATCTATTGTTGTATTATTTGTTCCACCCCTATCAAGAGGTAATGGTCCTCCAGAAGTAGCATTTGCCTGACTTAAATTAAGAGGTGCATAAGCTGGATCGGGAGGAGAACCAGCGCCTCCAGCTAGTAGCGGCACGTTGGTACTAGCGGCGCCTGGTATTTGACTAAGAGTTAAGTCTCCTGTTATTACCCCACTAGGTAAACTTCCATAGTGAGGATCAGCACTTGGTCCACCTGATAGGAGAGGTTTATTAGCTACTATATCGTCCGCAAGTTTAGCTAAGGGCAATATACCTGTTGTATTAGCTAGATCAAGTAGAGCGTAAGCAACTCCACTACCCGTAGTTTGAAGAGCTCTTCCTGCAGGAGAACCATCTGCTATGCGAGTAGTGATAAGTGTTCCTGTAAAATGCTGTGATAGACTAGCCTTACCCCAGAAGGGTATCTGACCAACTCCACCTGACAAGAGAACATTACCAACAACTACATCACCTAACTTAGTCAAACTAATTGTACTATTAGCTACAAGCAAGTCACCTATTGTATAACCATTCAATCCCGTACCTCCTGAAGTAACAGGTAGGGGATTTGGTAAGTTAAAGAATGTAGGTAGTGGTCCGCCAGCCCCTGACTGTGATACCGTAATACCTTGGTTAGCTAAGGTAATTGTCATATTGGTACCAGCTTGGAGAATTATATCTCCAAATAACTGAGTAGAAGCAAGTTTGGCTAGACTGTGTAATCCCTTATGTTGATGTCCTGCGCGAGATAACCTGTTAGAGGTACCTTGACTTCCTATGTCCCCTACATCTAAAGCACCAATATTAGATAGATCAGCATCTAGTCCTATAGTATTACCTGTTTGAGTAAACAGTAATCCTGTGCCAAAACTAAGAGCTACATCTCCGTATAAGTCACTAAACCCATCTGCTTTTACGGAGCGCACACCTTGATGTGTATGATTAGCTAATGCAAGTTTAGTGCTCGTACCTTGATCTGATGTGTTTGCAACTGACTGAGGTGTTTCTGTACCTAAGAGAGATCGTAAAACTACATTAGTAAGATTATCAACTATCTCTATGTCTCCACTTAGTTTACGTACTCTAAATACAGTAGTGTCTAGGGTAGTATCATCCATGATAAGTGCAGGTGTAATACCAGCTAATACAATAGGCACTAAGAAGGTCTTAAGACCTGTGAGGATATCATTGTTATTAACTGTTACGTGACGTGACATCTAGAGAATTATATCCTATCCTGATGTATTTAACTGACCATCATTAGTAATAGTTATTGTAAAAGTAATATTAAGAGGGCTAATTAATGGGAAAGAGATAATGGTATCTGTTAATCCAGTGGTGCTTGCTGTATCTAGTGTACCATCGTCATCAGCACTAACTAACCACTGAGTACCATTAGGACTTTGCATATGTATTTTGCCATTAACAACTATACCCATAAGTATATCACCCTGTGATTTTTAATAGCAAAGATAAGATATATTATTGTGTACCAAGAAGGAGTGTTCCTTCATAATCTCCAATAGCCTCACCAATATTAGTTACCCGTAAAGATGCTGTAGTACCAGAACTTAAAAGTTCTGGGTCAGGTAAGATAACCTCTATACTTGGTGCAACTATATTGATGCGTCCAAAGTATTTACGTGATCCATTTACCTCTATGAATACATCTCCGTCTACCGTACCACGAGCTATAAATCCTCGTAGAAACGTACTACCTGCTGATAAGTAACTTGTTATGGTAGCTGTGATGGCAATACCTACACCCGTAGCTGTACCATACTGATTAGCAGCCATAATAAAGGTACTTCCTCCACCACCTGAACCACCACTAACTTGTTGGGCGGTAGCTCCTTCTAACCACTCTATGGTGGCATAGGCTGTTGTATCTGAGCTATCATCTAAGTTAGTAACCTTCACGGCAAAGTGATTGCTGCCATTACCAGCTATGACGTGGGCAGCATTAAATTGTATGGGTTCAACTGATTCAGCAGGTGTTAATATGATTGTAGATATATCTGTGGGTATAAAGCCTTCTATGCGCTGGATGGTTATTTTAACAAAGCCTGGTGATGATAAGGTTACACTTAGTAATCTACCAAACTTACCTGACGTAACAGGAGAAGCATCTAGGGTAATAGTTGTACTGGCAAATACATCTCCACTCACAAGAGATGATTTAGGTAATCCATTATTACCACTACTACCTGATGAAGTTCCTCCGCCACCCCTACCTGACGATGATGCTCTACTCATCTTATATACCTAATCCTAACCATGATATCGTTGCAGCTTCAGATGATAATAAGTAGACCCTAGAAGGATCTTTAACATCTAATCCTAGCACCTCAGAAGGCTCTAGAACATATCCATTAGAGGTAGTTAGTAATTCGGTGCCAATATAGATAAAGGATATGTTAGAACCCATAGATTTGATTAATAATGAACGTACTAATATCTTATCTGAGGAGAGTTGAGTAATAACATCTGGAGCTAGCGTTAGTTGATTGTGTGACTTAATACTAAGAGACACATTACTAACAGCGGCTTGGGAGGTTTTCTTGATATGTTCTACTAACTCGTCTTCGCGCTTAGCCATACATATAATAATAGCCTCGGAAACCGAGGCTATAAAATATTAGGAGGGCTTAGTTGTTAACTATTTATTTCCTGTACTTCCCATACTATACCCGTACCCTTACAGCTCCTACAATTAACTGGATCTGTTGTAATTATAGCTTTAATATCCTGATAAAAGTTATAGGGCATATGACCCCTACCTGCACATACAGGGCACTTATGGGGTATCTTACTTGGTGTAGTCTTAGGTGTTTCAATAGGTGGTAATGTAAAGTATTTAAAGTAAGTATATTTATAGTTATTGTGTGGGTTTATTGCTGCTATGTTATCCTCTGAGAAAGGATCTCTCCATGTCATTGTATCACCCCTTATCAATACTACATATGTATGTATTGTCTTTTCTATACAATATATCATATAGACGCCACTTTATGTGACAGTGCCAGGAATCTACTCCAAAATCAATCATTATCTCTACTTGAGATAAATCCCTGGTATATTCCTTAATAGTATATTTCTCAATCTTAATAGAACTATAGCTAGGCACAGAAATGTTTTGATTGCGTATTACTAAATGCTGTATGGTATCTATGGACATATTACCATATGGTTCTTTGGTATAAATAATAATATGATCAACTATAATAATTCCCGTGTGGGATTCATCACATATCCATAGTGACCCCATCTATTCAACTAAGACCTTGGCACATCTTCGCAACGAAAACAGCAATATCAAAACCATATGCTTCTTCTAGAGATATTCTACAACCTTCTTTTATAAATTCGATTTTGTCTAGTATTATATTATATGCGTCACCCGTTGGTGGTTGACGCATTATTAATACTTTCAAAGAAGATGGTGGTGTTTTAATAACTGGTAAGGGCTTATTAAACACTATCGATCCACAACACCCCTCTTTTTTAACAACCTGCGCTGGAATATCTCCCATTACGAAGAATGGTGTGGGTTCTTCGTCCTTTCTTATACATATTTTATCTATTGTTGCAAGTATGTTGTCGTTTGCACCATCCAACAACCATATCTCTACAATTCCTTGATATTCTCCTTGATATTCTGTTGCATTACTCATTGATGATAAAAAGATTTCAACACCCATTGTGTTTCCTTCCTTTCGTTTTTTGTTAAAGCAATCCTAGCGCACTTAGTAACAAAGCCGTGTTTGTTTTAGCTATCTCATCTCCAAGGCGTGTGCCTTGACAACCCTTAGGTATGAGTATGTGTGGTTTCTTAACTAATGTTATTTCACGCATATTCTTAACTTCTAGTAGTCCCCATCCAAGGGGTAGATCTTCTACGGGTATTACGCCTATGGGAGCTATAAATAATTGTTTCTTAGCTATAGGCATTGCTGTTAATTTAGTTTGCTTGGCTTGTTCTTTGGCATGAGTAAAGTCACTCTTAACAGCCTTGGCTTCTATCATTATGCCATAGGGCTGCCCACCACTACGCTTCTCATATTTAGTCATACCCCATCCAGCAACATCATGGATGTAATTACTTATAGCTACTTCTATAGCCATAGATCTAAAACCACTCATCCAAAGCCACTGTATGCCTAGACGCTTAAGTATATAATGTTCTAGTGATTCATTTTTGCGACGTACTTTCATTCTATTAGACCTTCTTCTTGGCTTTTTTACTTAGAAAAGCCAAGCTCTTTTCTTCAGGGGTGTTAATAGATTTAATTACTTCGTCTCCAACCCTCCATCTGCCTTCTACGTTAGCACGACACAAGTCTTTAAGACCACAATAGTAACACTCCTTACTACTGCCAGGTGAGGTTGTATAAGGATTAAGACCTTGTGGTATAGGAGGTACTGTTTTATTAGCTACGTTCTCATTAAATGATTTAGCTTTATCAATAAGGGCTAATGCGGTATTTCTATCATATATAAGAGGTGTATAGAGTCTATCTTGACTATCTTTGTTCTCACATACAAAGATACCTACGGTTAATCCTGTTAGATGTAAGTAAACCATTAATTGATCTTTATAGTCTTGAGAGATGCCATTTTTCTTGGCATCTTCAAACGACCTACTGTTCATGCTCTTTGCTTCTACCAAGAACATGAGACCACCATATCCTGGTATGTTGGCTAAACATAATTGATCTGTGTGTCCACCACTATTAACCTCAGGATTTTTAAGACCAAGTTCGTCTTTAACAACATAACCAGCTTCTTCCATTTCTTCGAGAAGTCTACTGTGGTAGTAATGACCATTGTCAAATTTGCGTAGTGTGTTTGAAGTGAAGGGTTCCTTACCTTCTGATGGGACTAAAGCTTGGAGTACTTGTTTGCGTAAGCACTTACCAACTGCTGATGGATGGAATACCATATAGTCACGAGTATTTGAGGCGTGACGGGCTTGCATCACATGATCTAGATCTTGCTCAAGTTGGGATGCTAATTGAAGGGCTAGTTTACTGTGTTCCTCACGTTCTTCTGGTGACAGCCTGCGTTCTAACACTATTAGGTACCCCCTATTAGTTTAGTTACTCGCTTAAGGGCTTATTGCCACGTTTGTTTAGGAAACAAGCATATTCCCTAAAGTGTATATGGCTAATATCTTCTCCTTGATCTACGAGTATTTTTAGATCTGCTAGTTTTTGAAGTATAGATTTCTTGCGACGCTTCATTGTTGTCATACTAATACCAGCCATTCTAGCTGCTTTAGGTATTGTGAGCTCATCATAATAAAAGAGCTTAAGGTAATAACGCTCTATTGGCCAGAGCTTGGAGAATAAATCTCCGCATGTAATACCTTGTACCCAATTTATTCCAAGTTCACTATTCCCAAAATCTAGATATTCAACTGGTCCTAGTGTTGACAATCTTTCTTTTCCAAGATGTTCTACTGTGTCAATACTAGCATTCTGCAGGTCTATATTACCATAACGTGCATCTAATTGCAAGTTTTCCCCTTCATCGTCTATGGAAATTAAGTTTTCTGCTGACATAGACACAAGAGGATCACGCATGTTCTCTTTGACCTTACGAGCAAAGTTACATATAAAAGACTTAATAAAATATCTTAACCAATATATGTTTTCATCTGTGCCCTTATAATAGTTCATTGCTTTAACTATAACTTCCGCCATATCTTGACGGATGTCTTCTACAGATATTATTTTATAGCAACAGAATATGTGGTAGGCTGCATTATAAGCAGCCTCCTTAACATGAGTGCTAAGTTTTTTAGAACGTAAGCCGTAGACTACTTCTTTATCGCCTATGAATAGGCTAACAAAATGTCTTTGAGTAGGTGATGATAACAGAAGAGTATTCATTTTAATAATACGTATGAATTGCTCTAAGAAATCGTGAAACTTATCCATCATATCTATAGTTGCTAGCTGATCGCCTTGCTTATGACGTTTAACTATTGACCAAAGTAAAACTTCTTCTTCTGTGGGAGGTGGATTCTTATATTCCTTAGGTGGTTTGATCGTAGTTGTGATGTTTTTCTTTTTCATAATGCTCCTATTTATAATTTCTCGAAGTGTTCAGGTACCAACATGAACGTGTAAAATAGAGCCAGAGCATCAGATTGGGCCTCTGTGAGGCCTTCAACACCACTTAATCCTTCTATAGCTATTTGCATATCTAACTTAGATGCATCTCCACTTTCTGCAACTACTTTCTTGGCTCTTCGATTATTGATAGCGATGATGGGCAATCTGTGAGCAGCAGCTGTCAGCATGATAGCACCACGCATTTGAGATAGATATCTAAAGGTAGCCACCAATCCTCTATAGAATATATCTTCGATAATAATAAGATCTATGCGATGATGCTCTATAAGATTAGTTAGTTGATGATTAAGCTCAAGAAGCCTAGCTGAAGTAGGATGTATATCCTTAAGGTGAAAATCAGCAGCTGTTATGATAGAAGGGCTGTGCCCTTCCTTAAGAGAACATCGTATAACAACGATACCTGTTGTATTAGACGGGTCTATTGCAAGAATAGATATGACTTTCTTACGAGGGACGAGAGACGTTAAAGCCTCATTATCTACCGTCAATATTGACGGAGGAGTAAGTGGTTGCTTATTTGTCTCAGTTGGTTTCTGAAGATTGATTGGTCTCTGAAAGTATTTCTTTTGGTTCACTTGATTTGCTTTGCTCGCTGTCTGGTTCGTATGTTGGTTTATTGTATTTGAATTTGATGGTAACTATTTCTTCATCTTCTTCTACAAACCTAACACCGTAATGCATTTGAGACACGCCAGGGATACCTTTGTGTTTAATAAAGGTTGCACCTTCGTCTTCATAAAGTCTAATTAATTTCTTTTCGTGTTCTTTTGGATCTATCATGGTTTTATCTCCTATATCGTACCATATTGAAAATGTAATGTCAATTGATTTACTTACTCAAATTATGGGGTATCAATACATCTTTGGAGTTTGTAATTAGTTGAGCTACTTCTTCCACTTCTATATCCTCTGTTTCCGTTTGTTCCTTTGGTTCTTCCCATGGCAATCCCTCCCTGTTAGTAAATAGCGGCTTACGAGAGCCGTATATGAGCCAGGAATCACATTCTTTAGTAAAAGGACAAGTAGAGCACCTACCTCCTTTAATTGGATATACTACACGGAGTTGCATAGCGTGACCGACACTATCCACAAGCCTCTTAAGGTATTGCTTTCTCCATACTTGTATAACTACCCTAGATGTAATGTTTCTACCCTTACGATCTGTCCATAAGACAGTAACCTCATTAATTGGTTTCCCATATATGTATTCTATAGCCATACACCATGACGTATATAACATATGGTGTTCCTCAGATATAGATGTACCCATAGCAGATGCTCTAATATCCAATATAGATATACTATCGTATTGTGGGCAATATCGAACAACAGGTAGTTGACCAACTATGTAGTGTCTTCCGCATGGTATTCGAAAACTTTCATTAACAGACATGGGTTTGTGTATTGGCCTACTCTTTCTCCAGTTAACAAACCTATGAAGTGCATCATATCCACCTTTAAGTAATTTCTCTGCACCTGTCATAAGTAGACTACCATGACTACTAACTTTATAGTCATGTTCTAATGGATTAATTTTTGTGCGCCACATAAGTGCTAGACGATTACGAAGAACTGATTCTAATGTAATATGACCTAGTAGTTCTTCTGTGTAGGTATACTCTATAAGTTCTTTGAGATCTATGTGTATCTTATCTTGTAGATGAGGTTCTTCTTCTAAAACTAGTTTATTCTCTAAGAAAAGAAATTGGTGCTGTAATGGACAACCTATAAAGGTCTGAAGTTGTTTAACTGTTATATCCACTAGAGCACCGTATATGAAAGGAGTTGCTAATAACTAAGGTTGTAATCCGTGTTTAGTATACGGATCTGAACCTGCTTCAAAGAGACGTTCTTTTTCTGCATCAGGTAATCTTTCGAAAATAGCTATATCAGCATTAATAGTATCTTTAACTACAGCATTCTTCTTTTCTGCACTACGAACAGAGCATTGCACATGAGCACGCTTAGAGAGTTCTAATTGTTGAATAGCTGGGTCATCAGACAAGGGTACGCCACTGAATTCATCACTAAGGCCTAGTATGGGCTTTCCACAAAACTGACAATAGATAGGACGTTGTGAGAATGCAGGAGCTATTTGATTGAGCATATTTGCCATATTCTGCATTGGATCATTAGCCATAACTAACCTCCTTTCTTAATTGTCGTGAGTGCATACAACATCATTAGAGCACCCATAAAAAAATTATAATGTTTCATGTCAAGAGTACGCTTTGCGAATGCCATAGCTGCTGATAAGGCAGTGGTTGCACCAGGAAACAGTTCTTCTGCTGCCTTATCGATTCCCCTTCTCTCTTCTGAGAGAGGTTGTGTAGTAGCTACATCGAACAAAGCTTGTATTATTTTATTATCTAATGGAGATTGCATAAGTAATACCTCGTATAATAATATCGTCTATGTATATATTACACTAAACCATTGATGGCGTCAAGATAGTATCGACTCCGAGTCTCATCTGCTTCGTGGAGTACTGACATCTCGGGTACTAATTCATAGAAGAGATGAGCCTTAAAGTCACTGAGTTTGTTTTTGAGAACGTTAACTTCTAATACAGGAAACTTCTGATAGGAAGGTTTATCTGATCTCGTATAATACACCTTGGGGTCTGGTAGATTTAATTGAACTTCCGAATAACATAACATAGCAACATCGCTGTCATATTTAATAGCTGAACTATCCCTAATATCATCTAGTGTAGGGCGGGCATTTAGTTTCTGCTTATCTGACTTTCTAAGTTCTGCTGTTACTAATACTGGTACTTTATATTTCTTCATTATCTCATCTTTAAGTTGTGATGATATATATTTAGTAGCAGCAACTGATTCGTTTAGTTTATATGATGTAGTTGTTAGATCATGTAGGGCATCTACGCATACTACTATATTCTTATGACCATAACGTGCCTGTACGTCATTGTATATCCTAGCAACATCTTTAGTTACTAGCTCTATACTATTACCTCCTAGATGTACTGAAGATACTATAGAGAATGATTTGGGTACTGTCTCCCTGAATTCTTTGATTGCTTGATCTCTACGCAATACTAATTCTGGATGGGTCTTCTGCCACTTCTTAGGTTTAACCACCACTGATATAGGTATTCTAGCCATCATCGCCAGTAATCTAGCTGCGATAACTGTTTCATCATCATCTATGGCATAGTATATTACATGTATGGGATCGTTATTACGTGCTAATTGCCATGCAATTGCCATCATAATTGCTGATTTCCCTATATTGGTTTCTCCTGCGATAATATAGAATCCCTTAGATATTCCTTCGAAAGCATTCATAAGACGTGGAAACTCTACCTTATATCCCCCTTCCTCACGTTGACTCCACGATTCTTCTTCTAATAAATTAATAGTAGACTTAGTTCTCTGTTCATAAAAAGGCGCTTGAGTTAATTGTTCATCAACTGCTTCCTTTACTTTAACAATATTTGGATTATCCATATTTAGTTATTAATCTCCTTGTTGTGTATCTGATATTTATTTTTAAACGCACAATGTTCTGGAACACATATACCTGATAGTTCTTTGAATTTGGGACATCCATATGTTTTACCACGAGCTGAGAATTGATATCTAACTGTGTTTTCTATCTCACGTAATTCTCTATCATCTATAATTGGTGGATCGCATTTAAGCTGCGCCCAATCTATTATAATGGCAACGGTAGTATCAATATCCATCCCTGTCTGTCTAAAGTGAGAGGCAAGAGCGGCTGCACTCTCATTTCGTTTACCTTGGCGTACCCCTTCCATAAGCATCTTTTGTACACACGGTATATCTTCTGTATTTACATTAATACTTGTATTGTGTTCGCGTAAACGTTTAAGTTTTTGTTCTTCTATCCTTGCTGTTTCTTTAATAAGTAGTTGTATCATAATACGTGTTCTTGTATGGATACTTACGTTCTCATAACAATGACGTGTAATGGGTTTCTGTGCCATCTGGCAAATTTCATTATACGTGAGTAGTTGTGTATCTGTCAAGGTTAGGGGTATTTTAAATAAGTTTGTTTTACCGTGTCTTGTTAGGGGTACTCTAAATAATCTACGTGCATCATATACACGTAGATCTAAGGTGGTTACTCCTGTCATTTCTATAACTAGCTCTGCCAGTCTTCTGTATATAATATGTAAATGTTTGTGTGGTATTATATCTAATACCTCTGGTTCTATAATACCATGCACTCCCTTACTGCCACTAAAGAACCATTGTATTGCATGACTAGGTAAATACCATTCTGATTCAAAATATTTAACTATCTTAGTTAGTTCGAATACAACTAACTTCCAATTAGCTTCTGGTGTACTTGCGTCTTGACTATCAAGATCAAATACCATAGGACCATATTTAATGGCTTCTTCTTGTTTAATAGATTCATTTATATAATCTTCTGGTATACCTTCGTATCTTAGGTAGGTAGTAAATGTATCTGTAACTGACCACCTATCTTTAAGTTGGGCTAATTCTGTATTAGCTGGCCAATAAGTAAAGCGATTTCGTGCAAGAGCTTCGTTTGTGCTCGTACGAAATCGCCATCCGTATTCTATTACGTTTGGTTGTGTCATAGGTAGTGCCAGCTCCTAATTAGTTTATACACTTTCTATATTACTTAATACTTCTAATAAGTAATCGTTAAACTCCTTAATATTAGTAGAGTTAATATCTCTTATAGACTCTAATGTCCCTGCTGAGAAATTATGTACGTGTTCATTTAGTTCTTCATTCTTCTTAATACCAAGCCTTGTTTTTAAGTTCTTAAATCGCTGACGCTCTGTGATGGGTTCAGGCTCAGGTTGAACCTCAATATTTTCCAGAGATACCGCATCATCAACTAAAACTGCTCCACAATATCTCATTGTCTCTAGAAGGGCGTAACGCTGTACGTCTTCTATGGTAAATGTAGAAGGAGCTGAGGACCATATCGTTCTAATTACCATATCTTTATCATCATTAGCAGGTATTTCTAGATGACAAGCTATCATCCATGTAGCTGTTTCCCCAATATTTAAAAGAGTAGGTTCTTCAAATTCAATTAAACTAGTAGGGGATACTTTTATGAGTATCCCTACTAGTTCATCTACTGAACTATTTTTAGATATTTGTATTCCTTGAAGTATATTCATGTCTATATTATATTCATTTAGTCTATATATGTCAACCTAAAACCGAACGCCTATGTATGCCATCGGCTCAATACCCGTGCCACTAAAGGGCACAGCAACACCTACGCCCACAAAATAATCTCTGTTCTTGTTTAGGTCTTTCGAGACACCTAAACCTACTGCGAGATCGTCTCCTCCTCGGCGTTTAATTAACATAGCATCATAATTAATTTTACCTACAAAAGGTATGCGACCTTCACCTACCGTATAGCTCATACCTTGTCCGTAGGTGGAATAAATAGCACTCCACCTACTGTGCTTAGTAGGTAGTTCTATTATCTCTGCCTTGGGCTTAACTATCGTCTCTATCTTAGTATTATTAACCTGTTCTCTAACTGCATCAGCTACGCTCTGTTTAAGTTCTCCTTTAGACATATCAGTAATTGGTTTTTTATCATCTTCTTTTGGTGTAATTTTAATAGGTTCTGCTTTAGCCACTGAGGATGCGTCTGTTGTAATCTTAACGCCTAATTTCTTCTTCTGATTGATTAGATTCTGGAGTAAACTAGATGCTTCTCCTAGTGGTATGTTTAGGGCTTTAGATAGTGCTTCTGTAGCTCCACGCTCTATTGCTGGTAAATTACCTAATGTAATATTGGGTGATGTAACTAGTGGATTATTGCCAGCTAATGCGGGTATTAGTATGTTAACTGGCGGTAATGGGTTATTAGATAGCGGTACTTTATCTGTGGGTCTATTGGCCATGGCTTGAAGTTGTAATGCAAGTAATTGGTTTTGTTGTTGTATAGGTTTTAGTATAAATAAATATCCCATTATAATAATACCTATGAGAATCAATATAACCCCTGTCATAGCTACTGATAGAGAAATATATCCTTCTGGTGGAGCCTTACTTCTTAAGCTGCGTTTTATAGTTCTCACAATATCGAACCTCCTGGTCCTTGAAATAAATGTCCTTGTTTAGTTTTTTGATCTCGCACTTGGTGTTGTATTCGTTTCTTGTTGGTTTTTATTGGATTTTGTTCTGTTGGTGCAGGTAGTGATCGCATTTTAATGACTTCCTTTTGTTTTTCGTGTGCTATAGCACGATCGTGTATGAGTTGTTTCCGCTTGATCTCATACATCTTAAAATCTTCAACTGTCTCATATGTTGAAATGTCTTCTGCTGAGGGGCCACTGTATCCCAATCTGGATTCCTGTAGTTGTTCCTTTAAAGACGCTACTTTATCTAATTCTTCCTGATATTTCTTACGTGCTAGTCTTGTAGAAATCCAATATTGTCGATCCTGCGCTTCAGAACGAGTATATTTAATAATTGCACTAAGTTCGCTCTCACTTAGTGTTAAATATTCTGGTTTAATTCCAACAAGCGGATCTTTTGATACTACTAATTTGGACAAATCAGCTGGAGAAGTACTTAATGTGCCTTCTTGTAGCATCTCAGAAATAATACTTTTTCCATGTTCGATACTTGTCTCACCAGTGCCTGCTGCCTGAGATTGTGCTAGATTTTCTAAGAAACTTTGATTATATTCTGCGCCTATCCCCTTTCTCCCCAACCACTGCCGTAAACCCCCTATGCCACGAGCATATCTAGCCTTATCTATAGAAGTAACTCCCAGTTTTTTCATGGCTGATGATGCTAAGGTTTCAATTGTAGCAAAAATTGCAGCTGGTCTAGTGGCTGCTTGGGCTTCTGCTTTACGTACTAGCTGTTGAAGGGCGTACTTGACTGGTGGTAATAACATATATGTCTAAACTATATCTTCTTTAGTAAATTTATTTTTGTTTTCTTCTACTGCTTCCTCAACTGCAGTACTCACTACAGGATTTGTATCCTGTAGTTTACCTTCAAATTTCTCAATAAGACCAACTAATAAGGTAAGATTAGCGGACTCTGCTATGGATTTAGCTTCTTCTAGAACTGTTATGGCAACTACTAAACTAGCTGCTAATATACCCACTTCCATGTAAGCGCCTAAACATAGAAATAATATAACTATAAGTATGCGTTGAACAAGTCTATCTAAGAAGTGAGATAGCTTACCCATTTCAAACTTACCGCTCTTACGCTGTTCTATAACGGTAACCAATAAATCAATCACACGAGTTAATATAAGCACTGTAAACATCCAACTATTTACTGTAATAATCTGCAGTATAGCAAACATGCTAATTACTTCCTTTTATTAAGTATTCAAACCCATTGTACTTCATCCATTCTTTAACATCATCTATTGGTATAGCTAATCCAGGTGATGCCCCATATTTAGCAACCATTAGCGCATCTATGATGCCTACTACTTCTCCCTTAGAGTTAACAAGCATACACCCACTGTTGCCTGGCGATATAGATAGATCTACTTGTAAGAAGTCGCTAAGTCCTATAATAGAATGCGTCTTAGCAACGTATCCTTCAGAATAAGAATGCTGTAATCCCAATGGAGATCCTATTGCCCTTACTATATCCCCAATCATTAATTTATTGCTACTGCCAAGCTTAACTGTTGGGATGTTAGTAGCATTGCTGTGTAGTAATGCTACGTCCATATACTTTGCTTTCCCTAATACTTTAAAAGGAGCATCGTACATTTGGTAGTCCTTATATAGCATATTGTTTGTTACCTTAATATCCCTACTTAATATCCTTGCATTAATTCCTGATTGATTAATGGCTTCTTGTACCATATTCACTACGTTCTCCCAATCAACTACATGAAATGCTGTTAAGTAGACTGTACTTGAATTATCTGATTTAATTGCAAATGAAGATCCTGTCCAGCGTAAGGTGATATTTACTGTCTTAGGAGATAGCTTTCGTGTGTTTACCTCTTTTATATCTAACTCTAATGTTGTAAGTTTTCGATTATATAGACGCATATGTTTTTGTAATTTAGATTTTGAGGGCATACGATTGACCATAACTGGTACAACTATCTCATAGGTTATTTTTTGGGTGGCACTATCTAGTTGTTCATTGGTAGGTAATGTTTTAGGTAATTTAACATCATAAGATAGTATAAGTAAAAATGTTAGTAGTAGAAATACTAATATAGGTTTATTCTTCATAACTATTTCCTCTCGATAATTAGGGATGCATAATTGTTTAGATGTTTACGTATAGCTTTTTCGTGAGCTATCATCTCCTTATATTTTATCCTGCACATATTGTCCTGTCTGAAGCAATACCTCGCTGTTGTTTCTGGTATATAGCAAAAATCATAGCGTTGGGCTAATCTACCCCACAGTTCCCAATCTTCATGATATTGGAGATCTGAATCAAACTGGAATTGAGGGAATATATCTGTTCTATGGGCTATGGATATTACTGGTATATAATTGTTTATGAGAAATAGTTTTCTATCAAAAGGTCTTCCTGTTAAATTAAATATCCTGTTGGCTTCTTCTTGTATCCACTCACACTGCGTATAAGCTAAAGTACAATCTTTATGATCTTGAAAATGCTGTGTAAATACATCTATGTGATTAGGCAAGTAAACATCATCGTCATCTAAGTATGCAACATGTGAAGTAGTAATTAATTTTAATCCTTCATTGCGAGCTCCAGCTAATGTAGTCTTGTCTATGTTAATCCATTGTATTCTATTGTCTTGTCTTAGTTTACGAAGTAGTTTGTGGGGTCGCTGACCCCCGTTGTTAATTATTACCACCTTAAAATCCTGATTAGTTTGATTGACTATACTACATAAGGCTCGCTCAAGTAGTTGTTCTCTATTGTATGTAACCATTAAGATAGTTATCATATGCTCATGGCTCTCTCATATAAATCGGCTACGATATCCCATGTCATCATAGTTGCACCTATCTGATTCTTTAATGCGTGCTCTTTACGACTTAATTCTCCATGAGAAAGAAAGTCTTTAGCTAATTGATGCGGATCGTTTGATGTATAGATATACATTGGGTGCATCTCTAAGTAGTCTCTACGTAATTCGTGGTGATATAGTCCCACTATGGGACGTGCTGCTAAAGCTGCATCTAGGATAGTCAGATATCCTCCTACGATTACTATAGAGTTAGATTGAATATATGGTGTTGGATCTGTAAAACCATGATATACCATATTAATGCCTTGTATCATTTTACCATAGTAGGGTCCATCTCCGCAAATATCTACATGAAGCGCTTGCACCACTTCTATAAATTCTAGCACCTTAGGGAATGCATTATCATCACTCAATCTTCCTACATAGGTATATGTACCACTATATGGTTTATATAATCCAGGCTTACCCTCTACAGCCCCATAGGTCACCAATCCCCATGGTGTTTTATAGTGTTGAGGTATGAAGGAACCTATATTAATAATTCCACTACATTTCTCTGCAAGTTGCTGACGCCCTACTACTGTATCTCTATTTAAAGGATATGTACCCTCCCAACCATGGTAAACCATGGTCTTATGTATGTGAGGTGGGGTTTCTAAATATGAATAAAAGTCATGGAAAACTACATGGGTATATTGCTTCCAGTTAATATACTGAGATTTATTATGATAGTGCCAGTCTACTTTGTGTCCACGGGTCTTTAACTTATCTGTAATCTTAGTGATATGATGTTGTACTCCGCCTATGGGCACCGTATCATACGGTAGATTATAGTGATGTGATATAAAAGCTATATTGGCCATATTATATCTTGCCTTGAAGAGCTTGTCTAAGTGAGACGGAATGCAATTTACTATCTTCCCTTACTCTATCATATCCCTTACATGCATGTGATGAAGGAATTGACATAACTCTCTCTATTTTTTCTGATAGGAATTCTTGATCTAAAGGCATTCGTGTATGATCGCTTGATGTTCCGTCTCCAAACGGTATACTATAGAAATCTATTAGGGCCATCTCAGCCAGCTCATCCATCTTTGTGTGGTAGGCTATGGGTACGCATGGTCTACCAACAAGTATGGCTGATATCATAGCATGTAATCGCATAGGTACTATGCAGGTATGTTCTTCGAATATATTAAACATCCTTTGATAATCATGTTCTTTAACCGTTAACCAATTAACTCTATGTGCGTATACAGAATTAAACTGTATGGCTTGTATGCATTTCTGATCGCGTGAGTCATGAAAAGACATAACACTGACTTTTGTTTTCTTCTTAGCAAAATAGTCAACTGTTGCGGCTAATGTATGTATAAAATCTTCATGCCTAGTATTGTCATATCCAAAGAAGTCGGCCATAATAAACAGTATACCCTCTGGTTGGATGGTAGTATGAAGATTCATTTGTCTTTGAAGGACTATGTCAGGAGCTATAATTATATCTCTGGTTACTCCTATTTGTCTAAGGCGTCTATATGACATCTGATCTCGCACCGTTACTAAGGTAGCATTTTGTATAACATCATAGATAATATCAGCACTGAGAGCTGTAGTTATTGGATTAACACCTATACCATAAAAGATAGCGGGCTTACCCTGATCTTCCATATATCTAAATGTTTCAAAAAAATTCTTAAGGATATTGCGCTGCGCGTCACCCACTACGCCACCAAAAATAACTGAGCCGTCTAATTCGTCTCGTGAGGTAACTCGTTTAAGACCATATCTATTTACGATAGCATCACTGCAAGGAGAACATGCTGCAAATTCACACATAGGATTTATCTCTTTAAAATCTGCAATAACCTGATCGAGTAATAGATTGTCTCCTAGATTACCATTTCCGCTATATGAAATAATACCGATCATATTTACCCTCCTTTATTTCCTTATGTTATATAAAATGCCTTCTATATCACTTAGAATAATCTGTATGCGTTTATCATATGTGTGGTAATTAATTGTTCTTCTATATCCAGCGTTAGCTATTGACTGTGCTTCATCTGGATGCTGCATATAGTAATTTAAACGATCTATAAGGTCAGCTGCTGTTTGAAAAGTAGCTATCTCCCTACCTAGATCAAAGAACCTAGAGAGTTCTTGACAGAACTGTGTTAGTACAAAACCACCTGCAGCTGTGAGTTCAAATAATCTACACTTCATAGCCGCAATACCATGTGGTTGATCAGTAAAAGATAAATTAATCTTAGTACGATTAATAACCTGGTTTACATCTATCGGATCTAATCTATGTTTATCTGTCCATGTAGGAGACTTGGTTCCGTAACCACCCATTATTTGAAAATTGTATTTAGATAGGTGGTTACTTAATTTAGCTGAACGCAACATACTTTCTCGTTGCGTATATGGTGTACCAATAAATGATATATCAATTGTTTTGGGTGTATTGGGTAGTGGCTTATAGACTTCAGGATCTACTCCAAACATAAGGTATTTAGATTGAATATTCATTTGATTATATGTAAAGGTAGAGGCTAGGTGCGTTGTATATACTAGGTGATAATTGGAAGCTATCTGTTGAGAACGTTGTTGCTGGATAAAGTAAGGATCATCTATTTGCCAATTAATACGTACTATATTTGTATAAGCTTTTAGTATTTTGTTGTCTAAAAATTGACCATTGGGTACAACTATAAAGTCTGGCTTATATGTGTTGATTGTTTCTATTAAGTGTTGTTGTAATCTATGATCTTTGGCTGTTAAAAGAAAAGGTATAGCTCCTACCTGTTTGCTAAACGCTTTCCATATACTATGGAATAGGTTGCCTTCTAAAAGAGATTCGACTACTACAATACCACGCAAGATAAGTACCTACCAAGAGGGTTTAGTCTTTCCAACACCAGCGAGAGGAATGTTTTGGATTGCCGTTCTCATCAGTTAATAGCTTGAGGATGACATCTAACTTAGCTTCTATACGCTTCACTTGTTCTTCTGTTGCAAGTATTTGTACGTCATTATAATAGCTATCTGTCAATTTAATATTACTCATTACTATAGGTTTAGGTAACTCTTCGGAGCAATCTCCAATATGTGTGTAATTAGTATTGTCTTGCTTATCTATCATATTAGTAGTCTCCTCTTAACTCATATATGGTTTAGATTCGTTAGGTAGCTTGGGATATGAGGGAGCGTACCCTCCGTTCTCTGCTAAGAACTTACTCCAGTACTTCACGAATGGTCCCTTACCCTGTACTAGAGCACCATTAAAATGTTCTCTGTCCGTATGATCCATGTAGTGAATTATAACACTTTCTGGGCAATATCTAACATCATACCCTAGCATATTAACCATTAATCCATAATGTGTATCCTGAAAATAGCTTGGAGGATTATCATACTCTTCACATATCCCGCCTATCTTATCAAATAAATCTCTTCGGTATATTCCAAATCCAGCGTAAGCATAGTTACCTGCTTGCTTCCAAGCAGGATTACTTAGATTGGATTGACATAAAGGTACTCTTGTGTCACCATTAGCGACTAGGTTCGCACCATGGCTCATAATAGAATACCTGTCACCACGCAGTACTAGGTGAGCTAGGTGTCCTATCTTGTCATCTTCCTGCATTGCTTTAATACCATTACTTATCCAGCCTGGCGTAGCCATACAATCATTATTCATAAGAGCAAGGTGCTTACCTCGCGATAATCCTATTGCGCGATTATTACTTGTAGCATAGCAGTGTAGTTTGTCTTCAAAGATAAGCGTAGCGTTGTTGGAATAATGTTGTAATAAAAACTGTCGGCTACTATCCGTAGAACAAGCATCTACTATGATAAGTTCGTAGTCTACATCATTGGTATGTTGCAATATGCTATCTATACACTTCTTAAGTAATTGTACCCTATTGTGATTCATTACTATTATGCTTACTTGCGGGCTATATTGCATAAACCGTATACCTCGTCAACTATTTTTATTATATCTTTCCATAAAAAATCTTGAACATGTTCAAAACCAGCATATCCATAGTACTTAGGTTTACTAAGACACTTATCTATTTGAGTTATAGCATCTTTAATATTATCGTAAAGCATACCATCTATACCTTCACGTATTAGCTCTGCTGGCGCCCCACTCATACGTCTAGCTACAACTGGTTTATGCATAGCCCATGCCTCTAATATACTAATGCTAAATGTTTCAAGCTCAGAGGTAAGTAGATAAACACTACATCTACGAAGTAAATCTTGAGCTAATGGAAAGGGTATGTTTTCACCCACGCAAGCTACATTACCATGTTTGGCTTGCTTTTCACAAACCTGTGGTAGGGTAGCCACAAACTTAAGATTTGGCACTTCGTTGGCTATATGTATTAGCTCCTCTGGACGCTTAATTGGGTCTAGTCTACCCAACCAAAGTACAAAAGGTTCATACACTGGTTGTATGTTGTAATTAATGTCAGTGCCATTTGGTATAACAAAATCTATACGGAAGCCCTTCTGTTGAAGGGCTGACGCAAAACAATTAGATACTGTAAGATTAATAGGTGAATTTCGCAGGTTTTGTTCTACTATTTGGTTCTCACGTACAAAGTAATAGGGTGTGTCTTTAGTTATAATATTTAACCCATGACACGTATAAATATCTCTACGTAGTGATGACCACCCAGCGTGTACGTGTACTATGTCTGCGCCAGCAGGCGCATCCACTACTGTGTGTTTAGTATATCTTCTAATTGCATCTAGGTGGCGCAATACACCACCACTAGCTATGGTTCTAGGAGGTAACAGACAAAGTTTCATATATATGTTTCTCCAATAATGGTATTAATATGTCTGCTGCATTACTCATGGTATGTTTATTTAGTATATCCTGCCGAGCATTACTTACGTATGCTCGTGCTTCTTCTACGTTATTTATCATATACTCTATGCCCTTGACCCACTCTATATGCTTATTTTTTTTAACTAGCCATCCTGTTTTTTGGTGTTGTATGTTATCAGCGTACGATCCAATAGGTGAAGCTATCGTAGACATACCTGCCATAGTATGCTCGATCCACTTAATAGGACTTTTACTTAGATTAATTAGATCGTCTGTAACAGGTATGATTCCTATATCTATTTGCTCGTCTGCTTGGAGCTGATAGTATTCTGGCACAAGTGCGCTACCTTTTACATAAAATACTCTGTCGCTGGGTGGGTTCTTCATTAGTCTTCTATAATCTGCACCTATAAATGTGAAGGTGGTATTTGGATATTGATGAAGTATTTGTTCTACAGCAGGTAGAGCTATCTTAAGATCTTCTTCGTGGTTATATCCACCCGACCAACCCAATTTAATAATGTCTCTTGGTGTCTTAGTGGGTATGTGTGGGAGATTATCTACATCTATAAAATTGGGCACCACATATACCATACCATCATCTCGATGCTTAGCCATCTCACTGGCTAGATATGGCGTACTGGCCGTAGCAAACGTAGACTTATTAATTAACTGATGGATATTGTCTAGAACATTATATTCTATGTAAGGGCGTTTAAAGTGTGCTTGCATCGCAGGTGTTAATTGCACTTTAACTATACCAGGACGATACTCTATATAAGCTTGATTCCAAGAAGGCATATGAAATACATCGTCATCTAAGTCAAAGATGGTAATCTTACCTAATGTGTTAGCTTGCTTAAATACCTTGAGCATGATGGGTAAATGACTACGATAGGTATGTGTGATATTGTATTGCTGCATATCACTACTTATATGTACGCGATTAAGCTTAGCACTGGTCCAATCAGGTTGATATTTGCGTATAATAGAAAAGGGTTGCTGACATCTATAGAAGTCGCAACCACCTTGGGCACCACTGTAAAATACCATAGAGGGTTTAGTTATCATCTCCTTATTAGTATAACAAGAGAGATGTGGTTAGTCAACCCTATTTCCAATAAACCTTAATACCCTTGGTTGTAAGTATTGTTTTAACCTGGGCTGAAGGGAAGAAGGAACCTGGGCAAGCTGTAGCCATTTGAGACTCTGCTATACTTAACTTAAGTACTTTGTTGGCTATATCTTTAACATCTCTGTGGCGACATATGGTTATGCCTGAGTATCTCTGTGTCCAACCTTCTATGACTTTATATAGTGAGTTAAGTTGAGCGTCTGTAGGCGTAAGCATATTAACCTTCTTGCCTAAGGAATCGTCATGGAAGTAGCCTAAAAGAGCTACAGACACAGAAATACCATTAAGTCCATAGTTTGCTGCGTTCTTAACTGATTCTGGCCTACCTAGTTCTACGATACCATTGCGATGTATTATCCAATGATATGGTATGTCGCTAAATCCGTTGTTGAGTTCTATGGATTTTAATTGTTCGCGTGTCATCTCAGACGATGCGGTGTGATGGATACATCCATACAATACACTCATTAACGCCCCTTCATAAGTAGGTTAATAAGAAAGTAACCACCTGTTGAAAGGAAGTTTAAGAACAGAGCTATAACAAGGGCCCACATCCTACCATCTAATTTCTCTACTTGTTTCTCACCAGCTTCTATACGATGGCTTATGTTGGTATCCAATGTACGTATCTCTGGACGTGATACTAGCTTCTCTGTAATGGTTGCTAGTGCTTCTGCGAGACGATCAACCTTTAGGTTGATGTCGTGAATCTCAGCATGCATATCCTTTTTGAGATCTCTAACATCTTCTTCTAGGGCTTCAACCTTAGCTGCAAATTCTTCAAAATTGTCTGTAGGTGCCATTATACTTCTACCTTCCAATCAAATGGTAATGAGGCAATAGATCCTTTGATATAAAAGTAAGCTGGATCTGATGGTGCTGATAGATATACTGTGCCACCATCTTTAGATGTTAGTGTAATAAATGTAGGTACAGTACCCAGTCCATGGTATACTGATATTTGTACCCCTGGTACAATATGGGTAGTGTCTGAACCAACTATAGTAGCGAGTAACTTTCTAGGAGTACCCATAACTTCTTCATACCACTGTCCTGTAGCTGATGTCCCCACATCAAGTAACTCAATATAAGCAGATGTATTAACATCAAGTAGGTCAGTAGCTATTTCTGTTTGGGTAAGAGTTGCTCCATGTGGATTAAATGAGGCCATTAGGTGGGCATCTAGTCCAAACACACTACTTGATGGTATACCAAATAAACCCGTCCCCATACCTATAAATCCCAGTCCTGCTTCTATAAAACCAGCTACGCTTATATTACCGTCTTGAGCAGAAGGTGATGTGTCTTGTAAGAGAACTAAATCATTTATAAGTGGGTGAACAGATGCATCATTAATATGATCTGGAAGCCTATTCCACATACCCGTATGATTATATACAGGATCTGGTATTAATATAGCTGAACTATCAAAGGTTTGAAGAGGATAGAAGATAATATTCCCCACCATTACTCCACCATTTAGGTTAAGTACTTCATCTAAGATATCATCACCAAACCGTTGAATGTTAGATTCAACTATTGTTCTCCAAAAAGAAGGAACCAACCTAGTTATTGGTAGTACATTAAAGCTTCTTAATTCTGCCATGGTCTTCCTTTACGCCCACGTAGTTTTATGCCCACGTAGTATAGTCTATGGTACATGATGGTAATACTGGGTGACTCACACCCTCTAATATGGTTTCGATATATATACTATTAACACCTAAGGGTATAGATGACATTAATCCTGTTTGATGAATGTCATTATCTGCACCTACATAGTAGATATTGTATGTAATACCCTCTACCTCTTCAGGATAAATAGCTTCTATAGATTTGTAATTATTGGTTGATAAGGTAAAATTAGTTAGTATCTTAGAAGTATCTGAAAACCTACTGTTTAACACATTAATATTTCTGGCACCTAAGGAAAACACCTTATGACTTCCTAGAAGTTCGAAGTGCCGCTGACGAAATATAACACGCACTTGGATAGCTGGCGTGCTATCAAATACAAAACGCTGCCTTGGAGCATTCAGTAGAGGTTCTGATAATAGTTCTGTCTCTATGCCAGTAACACTAATAACCTTGACGCTTAATATATCTAAAGAGAATTCTGGATATGGATCTACGATAATTGTATTGGTATCTAAGGTATTAATTATTCTCTGAGGAAGAAGGATAGTTACTTCAGCTAGTTCAGAAACAACATTTGACGTAGGAGAGTATAGTACCTGACGTTCCCAGTATGTACTGTCATTGCCATCTATAGCAAGCTTAGGATCTTCCTGAGGTTGTATTAAGCCAGCCGTATCACTAATAGATATGATTCCATCTGGGAACACCGTAGTATCAGCTAAGGTATCGTAAAGATATAGTTTGCTAGATGAGCTAAGAACATGTGGTATTAACTGTCCATATATGGTATTGTGTTGAGCTTGGTCTTGTGGAATTAGCATATCATATGATGGAAATCCACCATAGGAAGTGATTGTGTTGTCATAGTATGTTGTAATCTGTGACTTGATACCATCGGGGTTAGTTAGAGAAGTAAAGAAAGTATTAAGATTAATTACTTTGCTTTCTAATTCCACTATCTTCTGCTTAAGAGCAGTATTCTCGTTGGTAAGTATGCGATTAACTTTTAATGTCTCATCATTCTGGGCCATAATCTCTCTGAATAACTCAAACATATCGTCGTGTGCATTCTTAAAAAACGTATTAAATATGTGGCTATTAGACGGTCCACGAAATTTCAGAGTTGTTTGTTTACTTTTAAGTGACATCTAAGCTCTCGCCCTTATCATAAGTTTTAACATACTATCTATTCTATCTAATCTACGAAAATTTTCATCGTCTCTAGTAACTACAGTGGGTTGTAACCCTACATTAGCCAGCTGCTCAAGGTCACATATCGTACCTAACATTTCCTGATTTAGATCAAAGGAACTTATCGCTCCTCTAAAGGAAAGGTTACGATAAAAGTTCTGGGGCCTAGGCAATACAACCGATGGAAATATCTGAGCAGTAAGCAATGCCCCATCATTATCAATAGTCAGTTCCCATAGGAACCCAGCTGGACTTTCTAAAATGATAGTTTCAGACATAGATTATATTATTTCCTTTTCGTAACCCATAAGTAGTTGGTAACCATATATTCTTGGGGTTATGTGTGGATTCTTAGGATCTCCTTGTAGGGTAGCTCTGATGTATATAGTATCGGGTGTCCCGCTGGGACGCTCGGCGTAACGCACCAAGAGGGGTACTGTTGGGTAATGATTAATTACTAGGTTATTTCCATCGAGAGCAAACCTACCATTATCACTACGTGCTGTTTGGAAGAATAGCTCAGAAAGAGTTACTTTTGTTAATGATTCATCTTCTGCCTGCCATGTAATACGCCCATCAGATGTATATGGATCTAAGGTAGATGTCTCTATAAGCTTAGTAGTACCTTGAGGTATATAAAATCCATTAGTAAGTATAGTAATTGTATTACGCCCAAGATTGAGCTTTAGAGATATAGACGCTGTACTATTACTATTTTGGGTATTAATAGATATCTTTTTATCGTTGACATATATACTTGTCCTAAACATATCTTTAAATATAGGGAATGAAACTGGGAATACTAAGCGCTGAAGAGCTAATAGATCTGCAAGTACTATATCTTTCTTAACATTTATGATAGCTGTAAATTTATGTAGTATGCGTTCCGTGGGGAATAATAATGCATCCTGCTCAACGATCTTCTCGTAGTAAGGAAAGTCTATGGCATTACGATGTTGATATCTAATAAGAACATCGCCTTTGGTATTGAGCCTATTCTTTAATCCACCTCGTAGATCTATAAAGTCAGTAAGGGTAGGGGGTTGGTCGGGTATGGATAATCGTTCAGAGAAAGCATATTGATATGATTCCACCTTCCAATAATCTATACCTCTAGTGACTCCTATGTAGTCTATATTCTTAAAATTAGTAGTTATATCTCCCGTACTTAGATCTACAGCAGTAGTAAGGATGCGATTCTTCGCATCAAAGAAACCCCATGAGGTAGGCGTAATATTTTGTGTAAGCTCTGGTTTTAAGAATGCTACGTGATTCTTACCTTGGATATCCAATCCCATCCAGTCTTTATTATTAAATGAATATGACCAATGTGTTGTTGTCGCTCCAGGTTTTTCTTCTTGTGCTTGTAATCTAAACGTACCTAGGGGTATTACCTTATCACCTTCGATAAAGTTGTGTGTTGTGGTTGAAATGTGTGCTTCTGGGAGGTATTTAAGATAGAGTAAACTGATGTTTTGAAGACCAAAGTGAAACTTCTTAGAAGAGCCTATGGTGATATCAGGTTTCTTCTTTATCATCTGGATAGTAATAGACGATACAAGTATGGGTCCTATATCCCATGATATAGTTCTACTAATATCAACTTGCCTCTTAGCTAGGATATTATCCTGATTAACTACTACGCCTATGATTGTTGTGTCGACTGAATGGGGACGTAGCTCTATCCTAGTAACTGTTTGAGGAGTGGGTAATTCAACTAGTACCTCTGCTATAAGTACATCCTGATCCGTAGTAACTATACTGTGCCATGTGGTATTCTCACTATCATCAAGTAAATTTTCAAGAGGTGACTTGGTCTCTGCCTCAGAACTATTACTATAAGTTACGGTAATATTAGAGCCTCGTAAGTCTACCTTATTACTAAGAGAGTCATGGTAGTTAAGCTGTATACATCCTTCAGGTAAGTTAACAAAAGCATCTGTATTATTGGTATCTACAAATTCATCACTTCGTATTAAGCGCTGTATGACATGAGGAGGTGGCTGTATTATCTTAACCATAGATTCTTTAATACCTAGAAGACGTAATCGTATGCGTTCTCTCCAAGTAGTTTTAATATCAAAGTCTTTGAGCATGTCATTAACTTGATTCTTTCCCTCTTCATAGAGAGTACTAATATCCTCAACTACCGTAGATAAGAAGTAATTGAGCGTAATAGGATTACTAACTGACCTGCGTTTTATTTTAAAGAACTTAGTTAATGGACTACCTAAAATAGTATTGCCAATTGACTTAATGAGTCCGCCAAAGAAAGCTTGTACCGAAGGGAAATGTCCTCCTTGTAAAAGTTTGGTTAATACTTTATTAGATAGTCTTTCTAGTTGTATGCGTCTTATACTCATGTTAAAGTTCTGTATCTCCTTCTAGTAGAAGCCTATATCCATTAAGAATAGGTGTTAGGTTCTCTTGGTCGCTAGGTCGCGTAATCACTGCCATAAATTTAATTTCAAAAGCCTTATTATCTTGGGTCATGATACTGCCTAATTTAGTAGGATCTGCGCCTTCTGGAAGTTCTTGATTGATAATATATTTTCTGGGTACACTAGCAAATACATGACTCTTAGGTGCTATCCTATACCAACTCTGTCCTCCATCCATACTTATGGAGTACTGTATCCACTCTGTTGTTCTATCAAAAGAGGGAGCTAATTTCTCGGAAGGTATATTTTCTGATACAACTAATCGAACTGTTCTAATATTAAATGGTGTTATAAAGTTGGATGACACCATTTGAGATTGAGCCGCATATCTTTCAGATAGTATTGATATATCTCTGAGAGCTATAGCATATCTCCAGCCTTCAAATGATTCTAAGAAGGGACCAAGGACTTCTGTGGTGGTTTGTACGGTCTTTTTTGTCTTACCAAAAAGCCCCCCTATTGCTCCAAGAACACCACTGATGATTGGTAGGGCTGTGCCCACTGCACCCAAAGCACCTCCCAATCCTCCTAATCCACCAATTCCAGGTATACCTATTGTCCCTGAACCTAAGATGCCAGATAAGCCTCCTCCACCTAATCCAGGAACAACTCCGCCTATAACGCTACCTAGAGCACCACCCGCAGATGGACCTATAAAGGATGATAGTCCTCCAGCTCCCAGTATATTAGAACCCATGCCTCCGCCAAATATACTACCTAGATTACCTAGGCCACCTATATTGCCAAGCAATTGCTGAGGATTAACTAACTGAGTAAGAGATCCTAGAGGATTAGACGCCATACTACCAAGTCCAGGTAATCCCGTAAGACCAGAAGCTATGTTGGTTAACGAAGGAGATAGCGATGAAAGAATGGGATTATTTATGGACGCTAGAGCTGGTGTTGCTGCACCTATGCTCTGTCCATATAATATCTCCAGTGAGGGATCTGGGCCTGGAATGCGCCGTTCGGTAACACTCACTGATTGCTTAACTTTTGGCTTACCACCAAAGATGCCGCCCATGTTTAAAATAATCCTGTCTTAACTTTAGTTGTAACTGTTGTATCTCTTTGTATCCAATATATGTGTCCTATGCGCGTAGGATAGGACTGTGGTTGCTCTAAAAGTATTCGTATATATCTCACTGGTCTAGGTTCAAATATAATCGTATCTTGCTCTGTAGTTTCAGGTGTAATATTCTCATTTAGATCTATAAGCGTAGGATTAAATGAGGACTCTCTCGTTACTGTCCTCCACTCCCATGTAGTTCCAGCAAACTTAGCTGTCTCTGGATCGGGAGCTACCTGTATAGATATAATACGAGGAGCTCTGCCGTTAATTATCTTAGGTAATATAGATATGCGATTAAGTATACGTTCTTGTTGAAGAACTACTTTAATACCTAGTCTTAATGGCTTTCCTGTCTGGGGCGCACCAGGAACACATTGATTCTTAGGTGCGTTGGCTAATGGCATAGAAGGTATTATATTTGATGATACATCTGATATGTTGGTATCTTGTATGAGTCTTCTGTCTTGAATACTCTGTGTGAATATGTTTTCAGGAGCAGACTTATGTATGTCTGGGGGATTAACTTGTTGAGGATCAAATACAATGGAACCAAGATGACTATCTGTGAAATCATCCCAATGAATATACTTCGTGCTACCTTCGTCACCTAATGTAAATGAGAATCCGTAGCACATAGCGGGATCTGCCTTAAGAGATGGCTTAACATTCACCACCTCATACTCATACCATGTAGTAGGGTCTTTATCAATAATATTTAGTATATTATTGTGAAGATCTTCTTCTCCAACAAAACTTATGTTGCTTGAGAAAGAACCACTATCCTTACTTACTGTTGTATTAACTTCATGTGTATTACCAGGGAAGCCATTGCTTCTAAATGTTATACTGCCCTTAGGAGGACCAGCTTCTAACATGGGTTTCACAGAAGGATTAAGTGCAAGATCTACAACTGAGTTATCAACTGCCAATACAACCTCATCTGTGTAGTCACTAAAACCTTGTTTGGCAAGCATAGCTCCACCATTTTCGATTACACCTGTGGACTCTGCCTTATCTACCCTACTATCATCGTTGAAGTCATCACCAACAAAGAACTTAATCATACTACCTGCACTCGATTTAGGTGTAGAATATATAGTTACATCATTTTCTATCTTTGTATGAAGAGCTATGAGGTAATCATTCTCTACATTATGTAGTGCAAATAATTCATCTAATGTATGAGTAATAGTAAAATGCTCTTTAAAGAGAAGATTAATATCTAATCGCATTTGTTCTTGTAGGGTATTTATATCTTCTGCAATAGGCATACCTACAAAGAAATGATCTTCGATCCTTGGTTGTCCTATGTTTGTGTAGTAACTATCTATAGACTGTATTAATACTTGAAGTATGGATAGTTGTGTTTGTAGATCTTTACCAAAAGCTAATTTAAGGGCTTCTATGATATCGTTGCCCTGCTCATTAGCTATAATTGATTGTATTTGATATAGAGATGGATTAGCCATTTGTATTTCCTTAAGCTGACACTATGTTTATAGTAATTGGTGTTGTAAATTTAGCCTCCGCTGAGGCTGGAGGCACACCTGTCCAATTCTCGTTCTCAGTCCAATCTACGGGATATTTAGATATAATTAACATATTAACAATTGAAGGTAGAGTAGATGTAGTAATCATCAAACCTAAGGACATAGACTGTCCTACGTTTAATGTCCTACTCATGCTACCGCTAATATTTGGAACTACTCCACTAACAATTACTGGATCTATACCATCTATAAACTGATTAAGACCTAAGTCGTCTACTAATATTATAGAACTTACATTAGTTAGCCCTGTAATTTTAAATGTATACGTATCTGGAGCGTTACCCGCATTTATAATACGTAAGAACTTAGTTATAGAAGGAGTTGTGGTTTCATATACAAGAGATGTACTAGGTATAACCTGAGCACCTCCCCATATATTTCCAAGAGATCCTTCTTGTTCTTCGCTTGAGATATTCCCTTCTCTTGCAACAAGCATATATGCAAATACCTTAGGCGTAATAGAAGTGTCGTTTACGTGTCTACGCATCCTAACGCGTATTCGTAGATTATCTATTGCTCTATCATAGTTAACTCTTATCTTAGCTGTTGGATCTAGCGAAGCATTAAGTACTAGTCTATTGGCTAGGTGTATATATCCTAGCTCTCCAACTTCTCTATCATATTCTGGTAGTGTAACATCTGATACTGCTATATAATCTGTTTCGTTATATACAAACGGTATCTCTACATCTGATTTCTTAGTAGTATCTTGTGTAATCTTTTGTATTGTTGTATCTATGCCATCGATGATTACTGGTAAATTAGCGTTATCTACCATAACTTGTACGGGTACATAATCACCGCTATCTACCTTACCATTAGGGTTGTATCCAGAAGATATTAATCCATGATTAACATATGGTTCTCTCTTAAGCTGTAAGATTTGATTACGATCTGTTCCGCCTGTAATTACCTCAGTTGTATGTTTTATCTTATCTATCTCTGTACCAAATACTAGGTCAGCAAATCTAGATACATCATCTGGTATATATTGAATAACATATTCTTGGTCTGCTACTATGTTGGCTGATGTAATAGTAGTTCGATCATATGCATCTATATTTATAGTATTACCAGAGGTGTCCCACACTTGCATAACCGTCTTAATAAATAAGCGAGGCAGTAATTTACCAGGAGCAATACCTGTTTGCTGTTCGTAGATAAATGCCTTATTAATGGGAGCAATTGGATAGAACGGATTACCATCATCAAAGGTAATATCGTACTCTATAGTTGCCTTGGGAAAACCATTGTTGTCTAGAGGTATATCTTCCTTAGTAAATAAAGCACCCTGTATTACATTACGTATCGTTTCATAGGGTCTAGAGACTATAACGCTATCACTAGCATATACTCTATGCCATACTCTTAGATCGTGTATGCCATATACGTAAACATATTGTATATATGGCACTACTTGACTAGTGGTTGGCTTAATAGCCTCTAAGGCCAAGTCAAATGTGTCTTCTATTGTTTTACCAAGTTGTAATTTAGGCGTACCAACGATAGGGTGTTCACCTATTATCTGTCTCCATAGTGTTGTCTGACGCTTTTGATCGTCAGTAATCAAGAAGACATCTTTTCTAAAGTGAGGTTGATGTAGGATTATATTGAGATATTGTACTCCATCTACTGATGGAAAATTAAAAGTAGTAGTTTGATTAATATATTCTTGACCTATATAAACATATTTAATTAGTTGTCCTGCTGCATCTAATGCAGCTATCCCCATAATACGCACAGGATACTCTGTAAATGGAGCTATTTGAATAGTATTAAGTATCTGCATGTTTTTAAACTCTATTTGTAGTACGGCTACCGCACCACGGTCAATAGTTACATCATTATTATTAAATTGTGGGTAATTATATTTCTCTGTTAGATTAACATACAAGCTTATAGGTTCTTCAGTTACGGCAACTTCTCCCCAGAAATTATCTGTTGAATTATCTATGGCATTCTTAGGTTCACGTAACGATTGAAATACTTTAGATACATAGCCGTACTGATCTATAACCTTGACATTAGCTATGTTGATTTCATCTACTGGAGCATGTATTCTATCAAATTCATTAACTACTTGTAGGGTTACTATTTGTTCATCAACATTAACAGTCCCCTTACGATCAGTTGTATTATACCAAATATCACTATCTTCTACTTTGGTATTGTCTGCAAATGTTTCATGAAATGCTAATGAGTATCCTTCTCTAGCTGCCCATTGTCTGAAATATCCTTCTTCGACTAGGTTCTCTAAGCGAGTAAGATCACGCTCCAGATTAAGGAGCGTATCACTACCTAAACGCTCAAGAGTAGTAATTTTGCCTCGTAAAAAGTTAGATGACGCAAATAGAGATTTAATATCCACAGCAGTTGTTGACATTAAACCATTCATTGCTTCTGAAGATAGGCGTGTTATCTCGGTAGAAGATATTTTCGTTATGGTGATCGTGGGATTCTCTGATTGAAGAGGGATTGAAATAGCTGTATCTAACGAGAATGCTAAATCTATCTCGTTAGCTTGGAATTTAGGTATGATAGTTTTGTATTGATCTAATATGGACATATCTTTATCTAGTATAGCATATTAAAATGCCGATTTCAATTCGGGTTCTAGGAGAGTACCTGACGTTTTAGTTAGTAAGGGATATGTTCCAGCTGCTTTCCACTTATTGGCAATAGACAATATATAGTCTCTTGAGAAATTCTGTGTATTAACATCTACAACAAAAGAACCGTGCATAGGAAATGGATCCCCATCAAAGAAGTGTATATCCCAATACATGCGTGCATCTTTAGGCAGCTGTACTCGTTCATTTATTCCACCACCACGAGACCTAGTATCTATCACAATAGGGTCTTGTATTTGGTATTGCAATCTAACTTGGGCAATCTCAACATCCTTATTGTAATCAGCCCATAGTACATTAGTTATATTACCTACTTGGTGCCACATCATCTTACGTGTTGCGTCATAATACAGATGGATAGTGTTGTTAATTAACTTCCATGTAGGTTCTTGGATACCACCTGCTTGGGAGGTGGATGGTTGTTCTAATTGTTTTAACCATAAGTCTGTAAATGTATGTTGTGAATTAAGATTAACATCTAGGTGTATAAATTGTCCTGACATGTCTATGTACCCACGATAATCTAAATAGTCTTCCAGGTATGAATACGTAACCTTAATATGATCTTCTGGACTTAGAAATATTCTAGATAATTCTATAACACCATTAGCTCCGTCTATATCTTTAATCTTAATCTCGGGAACGACAACACCATTACGAGTTACTGTAATAGGGAAGTCTGGATCAATCAATATGTTAAGGTGTGCTACTTGTATTTTATGTTCTGTAATAACAGAAGATTCTTCTTCTATGGATTTCATAATGGGCACGTAAGCATTAAAGTTTTGTTTGTAATAATCTGTATTCCAAAAGCTACCATCACTTAGTTGTCCCCTACGTATGCGTACATACCATGTATTAAATGGATCTCTGGTAATAGGAGATAGGGTAAATATCTGAGGGCCATTAATAACCTTAGCTGCGTATGTTTTAGTCGTATCAAATACTTGTACAGCAAATCCATGTCCGACACGTATTAATTGTACTGCATTCTCATCAGCATACTTAGCTATAAAGAAAGATGGCCTAACATTAAGTAATTCTTCATATCCAAACTTAGGCTTGTTCTTAATACTATCCCATGGATTATAACGCACCTTAAATCTGGTACCTTCACTACCTGTAAAGTTTGTATAAACAACTGGTTGCATTAAATTAGGTGCCTCAGGGATAGATACTAATGGTTCTAAGGTGAATTTGTATAAGTATCCAGGTGGTAATGGATCCCCACCCTCCATCACAACAGATGCGGGATGTTGCTTAAAAAAATCTTCTTCACTATTAACCTGAACTAGTTGTCTGGTTTTATATTTATAATAAAGAGGTAATCCACTTTGATGAAATATATTTGTAACTAGTATGTTTTCTGATTTGAATATTACTTCTCCACCTAATGGTGTAGATAATATGCCATCTATCACTTCAAGATTGATGTTTTCATATCCATAGTTATTTTTCTCATCAGCACGTAATAGATCAAGTACTTCTACTGAGGATGGAAGAATAGGAGGAATAGATATGTAAGCTAAATTAACTGCATTGATAGGAGAAATATTACCAAACTTAGCACGCACACCTAGTGTGCGTGCGCCATAAACATCTAGGCCGTATCTTGCGATATCATAGGAGTTTCCCATATTTTAATATTAACCTAATGCGAGGTAATAGTAGGTATTGCTAAAGTTATTGAGAATCTGAGGGTATTGAAAGGTTGTAAAATCAGAAAGCGTAAACCCATTGGTAGTTAGAGTTAGATCACTGGACGTGCTATGTGTAGTGCCTTCAATAGCAAACCCTGATGGTGAATCTGTTATAAATACCATATCATGACTTCTAGATCCTGCATTATTAAAAATTGCAACTAATTTAGGTGTAAATGATAAACTAATAGTTCTAGGGTATACGTTATTTCCTGCATATGAACCAGATGTAAATTTAAGAGCATCAGGCGCAGGTATTAAACCTACAACATCTGCCATGATTTCAGACAAATGCTTGCCATCTAATTTATCTACGTCAGCACCAGAGTTGTTGGTGGTGTGTCCACTTATTAAACTCATCACAACATTACCACTCGCAAGTACTACATCACCATTGGCTCGTAATCCATTGCCGCCTGTAGATATTGCTGTAACACCAGGATTTACAGTAGCTGTAGAGTTGATAGTAACTATACCAGTACCAGCAGTTGGGTTAATTGTAATATTGGTACCAGCTACGATTTGTGTTACGCCTGTGCCACCTGGCCCAGGACCACCAACTGGGATTCTACTAAGTAGATCATTGTAAAGTCTACATAATTCTTCTTCTAACTTATCTATTCGCTTCTTTACTGTGCGTGGACTAATTTGTTCTACACATACCGCAGTAGGGTTCTGATCCATAGGACGAACGCCTAATGTCTTTTGTATCTTAAGAAGAGCATCCTCTAGGTGATTAACATGATCTGCCATCACCTTGTCGATATCATCTTGACGCGCTATAAAGCCAGGATCTATATTATCAGGATAATTAGAAGTTGACATATTAAGCTCCTATACGATATGTTCCATTAGAAATAATTAATGTTTTATCTCTGTAAGCATTCATAACCCTAAACATATCACTATCTGTAACAGGTATGATATTGTTGTCTGGTATATTAAATTGTTCTATATATAGTTCTACTTCTATACGAGTCATAGGATCTGGCATGCGCCTAGGTGATAGTCCCCATACTGTATTACCACTACATATAATATAAATTGGAATACTCATGTAATATCTCCTTAACCAAATGCTACTACTACCGCATCAACACCATCATTTGCACAAGTACCAGCTTGTTCATACTTTACCGTAACATCACTACCAGACCAACTTATAGTTTGTACCGACCTTGTAGCACAAGGATCGGCACCACGTAAGGCTATATAAGCATGTGTAATTGTAAAACCAAAACTATATGTTACCTGCAATTCATGTACTCCCCCAACTAATGGAGCACCATTCATAGGTGGTGATTGCACATCCATGTGGGATACTTGTTTGATGAGCTCTGCTTTAAGTTCAGCCCATGTTTTACAAACATCAGATTCATCTTTTAGTTTGTTGGAGCACTCAGCTAAATCAGCATTAAAAGCATACTTTGCTACAACCCTATCATTGCGCCTCTCACCTGTATCGTTCATATCAATAGGTGCTAAAGCATTGGCACGTGTATCATCTACAGCACCGCGTATATCATTCATATGACGACCACGTATGATGGTCTCATCATTAACGACTGGATTGGGTGATGGGTGATTCCATGGAGGTAACGGCATAACTATGTCTCCTTAATTCTATGTATAATAATAGCTAGCTATAGTCCGAATTACTTAGCTTGGATTATAGAACTCACTCTCAAGACTTAAATATGCATTCATCTATTTCTCTACGTGCTGTTGATTTATCTCTACGAGTAATATTATATCTTCTAAGTAAACGCAGTATAGTAGACTTATCAACTAAATATTTCAATGCTAACTTTGTTGATGCCATGCCAGAATTATATTCTATTATTATTGATTTAATTTGTTCTGCTGTTAGCTTACATGAGTGTTTATTCATATTTCAGGTACCGACCTCCTGCTGTATCTATAGCGCTGTCTGGGGCGTATACAGGCAATGACAGAAATGTCATAGAGGGTTCATATATCTCTATAGCTAAACCACAATTAAAGGTATAACCTACGGTGAAGTCTGGGTTATATGTTGTTACATTAACTTCTATTGGCATAATACCATAGGTGTTCTCGTATATATCCATATACCAATAAGCCCTACCATATTCATCTGTGGCCGTATCATTAACTTCATCTATTGTAATAAGTTGTCTATCTGGATCAATAGGATTACCAACCTCTGGACTATCCACGGCAGGTACATATTGCCTAACAAACACCCAATCACTAATGTTCAATTTATAATTAAACTTAATAGATGATGTGTTTGCTTCAATATAATCCTTATTTAATCTTTGAAGCTGTCCGTTAACATATACCATAAGCAACCCCTTACCAGGAACAAATGGAGTTACATTAACTATTTGTTGATTTGCCGCATAGATATAAGTACTGTCATATATCGTATCAGAAACTATATGTGTTTCTATTGTATCATCTTCATTAAGTTCGTAATTAAACATAACAGTTGTGTTATCAACTTCTACATAGTCGGCATTTAAACGCTGCAGTTGTCCGTTAACATACACCATTAATTTCCATGTATCTAATTCAAATGTATTAGATAGGAATATTTCTGTCTGTCCACCCACTACTGTGTGTTTCTCACGCTTAACATCATCAAGGCGTATTCTTGTATAGATCCAATCTCCTGCATTTAATAGATTAGTAAATTCTATAGTGTTAATATCTAATTCAGTATAATCTCTATTAATGATTTGTAGTTGGCCATTAACCCATACAAATAATGTATCAGTACCCAATTCATATGGGTGAAAGAGTTTAAGTTTCTTATTGGTTGGATCACTAAGTAAATTATCTGATACTACTTTAATTGGGCTGGGTGATGTAACTGGGGTAGGTAGTCCAACTATAGTTTCTAATACTCTACTTCTCGTGCGTCTAAAGTTAACTACCGCATTAGGTATTGGTGTCCCATTAACATCAAGTAGTTCTACTGTAACTATCGCAACTTGCCTTACGTTTGTTCTAAATGAATTAGGACTAACCCTACAGGTTAATTTAGTTGGTATAGCATCTTCGTCTGTAAGATAAACAAATCCATTAGTGTGTGGATTAAACAGAGGGTTTAGTGCTAGATTAGTATTGTGTAATCCATCCGATGTTTCATGAGTAACTTCAATCCTTGAATAGGACTGACTTAAATTAACTAAGCCTGATTCATAATTTACAATATAACTATCCCTTAATCGATAGTTAGCCGTAAAACAAGCTGATGTCGGTATACATTCATAGCTATCTAAGGTAATTATATTATCTATTGCCGATGTATTTACACCATCCAGTGTAAGAGCTTCTATATCGGTGAACGATAAATACAATTGATTATCTCTGCCATTGCCACATATCTCTTCTGTAAACCATAGTGTTGGATTATAGTTCTCATCACAAAAATTAACTTGACGTAGAGGTGTTTTAATGGTATTGCCGCTTGTGTCTATATCTACTAATGATACCAATACTGGAAAGTTATCCTGTAAGTCCTTGGTAGAGATAGTAAAACTATCTATGTTTTCAAACGTGAGGGTATTGGGTTCTGCAAACATATAAGACTTCTGATCATTGATGTAGTACCACCCACGATTAAGCATTACCCACCATTTAGCTAGGTAGTCTGTGTAATCTACGTGATAAGCAATATCTTTAACTATGTCTGTGGGGAATTCGTCTAGATGTCTTTTTTTGAGTAGTTGATCGACACTAACTAATAAATCATCAAAGTCACCTACACCACTATGAAAATCCCTCTTACGACCTATATCTAAATACTTAAAGATATTAATAGGACCTACTGGTGGAGACGGAGGTATTACAACACTTGTATCAGCGAGTTCTAAACCTAGTGCGCCGTCATTATCCACTACCACTTCCCAAAAAGAACCATCGGGACTAATAAGAAAGTCGCCTATGGATTCTGGCAATACAACTATATCCTCAACGGTTGCTGTAAACAACAATGGTATAAGTAGATTATCTATTGGAAAGCTGGATAAATCAGGATCTATTGCATTTGGAGTAAAACCTATTGTTTGTACTCGCTCTTTAAGTGAACCCCAGTAGCTCTTATCCCATATAACCTGTCCCCATATTAATGGGGAAGCCTGTGTTAGTTCATGAGCAAAGCCCCTAAGCTCACGAGTAGTAGTCCCATCTGCATTTAATAGTGTTGACTTATAGTAATCTTGATCTGAGAAATCATGTACTGTTATATCTTCACAACTAATATAGCGTATTTCTCTATCTCGTAGTTGTAGGTTATCTGTAAGGGTAATACTGGTTGGGCATGTTGGTGTAATAGAACATTCATTAGCTGAAGTAGAGGTTGTAGTAACTTCTATTGGATCCCATAGATGTACTGTTACGGCTACATTAGTAGCGTCTACTCGTCCCAGATTAAGAAGGCTTATGGTTGTTTTTGCTATATGATCTAGACGTAATTCATTTGGATTAAACGCGAGTTTATGTTCGAGATCTAATTGAGGATACGTAGTATTTACATAAATATCTGCACGAGTAGATATTATAGGCTTAGTTAATAAAGCAATATTACAATGCCGCTCATCTAAATCTACCATTAATCTATCATTGGCAGATATATATGTGCAAGATATTATTTGATCTTCATCTAAATCGTTATTTAATTCAAATGTGTTATATCCTAATTCAACAGTATTTACCTCAATACCATCTACAAAGACACGAAGTGTTCCCTGTATGTAATTGTTATTAGTTCTAAATATGTTTTGTGTTGGTAGTATTCTAATAGGCACATCAACTGGCGTAATATAAGCTATGTTTATCATCTTATTCATAGAGATAGGTATATAGCTAGTATGAAGTGGTGTTTCTCCGCTATACTCTATATTAAAATTTAACTCCACTGGAGTGTGTGAGGCTGGCACTAATGGGACTATCCACGTTATGGAGTTGTCTGGATTTAATACTCCACCTGAAGATATATCTTGAACAGTAAGATATTTAAACACTTCTATTGGTGTAAAGTTAATATAGATTGGATGCTCATATGGATGATTTATAGTAATTGAGTCTTGAGTGTTAGGCCACTCCGTATGATGTATTAGGAATAGAGAGTTAGCTAATGCATGCCTTAAGCCAGCTTCCGTAGCATTACGATTAAATAAATAAGCATCGCTTAATCGCTTTTGATATTGTTCGTTAGTCTCTCCACTAACACGAGGTTCGCTTAATAGTAATCCTATTTCATCATATTCGTTGAAGATATGATGTCTTACTGGCTTATATGATATAGAATTTATCTTAATATCAGTGTATGACTTACGAAATACTAGTTGTAAACTACTGGCTCCAAATACCTCTTGCTTGAACGCGATATCGTATGTGGTGTAATGAACTTTAAATTCCTGGTCTAACGGAATAGAGCCGTCCGTAATAACTATTCTACCACGATACTTGCCGCCAGTTAATATATTACTAATTGTGTATTGCGACGAGGAGAGATATATGTCGTTAAATGATACCCACTCTACTAGAAGATTATCTGTTAGTATATCTATGCCTATTTGTCTGTCAAGAATTAAAGTAGCTGTGCCAGGAGATGTAAAAGTTTGTATGCTTGCTTTACCGTAGATAAAATCGTGGAACCGATCTACTACATCTATATCAATTGTATCTGTATTACCAGTTAATGTAGTAATACTGAGTGTGGCTGCAATAATTACACTATATATAATGTCTAAAGATGTATTTGTGTAATTGGGAAATCTAATATATGGATTACGTACGATCTCCTTAATATCTTGTCTTAACTCTTCTTGAGTGAGAGCTATAGCATTTACAAGTTTAATTGCATTGGACGTAATTGTTGAAGGAATAATTATATCAGTAAAGGGAAAGTTCTTACGCGCTGCCGTAAATGCAGGTAAGGCGCCAATAAGTGCCTGGAGTTCCTTAGATACAGGATATTCTGTAGATGATAATGTGCGAATGTTATGAGGCATACGTTCCCTTAAGTTACGTTAATAGTCCCAGGTATTAAAAGTTCATCCTCATTAGGGATGTAATCTCTAAATAAAACCAGGTCTTCGTTAATACGCATCTCTGTTATATTAATATCTAGAATATCAGAAGAAGTATTGAGTGAAATACTAATAAGCTGATCAAAAATAATTGTATCGCCAAGAGATAGTGTATCTATGTAATTAATAATATTTAATTTAACAGCTTCTCTTAATGCTGGTCTACTTGCAAGATTAGTGTCTTTTCTAAACAATACTTGTAGGTTAATGTCTACTGCCATCTCTATGGGCTTAGTAGCTATGCCATATACACCAAGAGCCTTATGTTCATCTATAACCTGTTGAGTATTGGCTAGTTCCATATCAGATAATGGACCTGTTTCTGGCAGCACAAATACCTGAAAGCTTCCAATACCAAATGTGAAATCTCTTACGATAGCATCTCTGATATTATCCAAAACAAGTATTTGTAATCTTATGGCTGTAGCATTAGTATCAGCGAGTTCAAGTACTTGGTTGGTAATTCTAAATCTGAAGTTATCATCACGCTCGTTAGGCATACGCTTGATAGCAAATAAGTCACCTAGACCATCTAAGAATACACCCTCAGCTCTAGATATTAGACTTTGTGCTAAGCCTATATCAAAATCTGTATATAGTTGTCCAAGAGTAGTATTAATACTGCGAAGTATCTCTCTAACAAATGTACCTCGTGTATTTATTTTCTGTAGATCAGTGTTTGCGATTATGCGAGCTATTGCATTAGCATCTAATTCTTCTACGCTTCTTCTGATTATAGCCATTAGACTACGTCCTCTCCCACTGGCTTAAAGCTTATACCTGTATTAAGATCAACAACAGCTACTACTGTTACTGTATTTTCAAATAGATCTGATACACTAGTTAGTAAATAAAATGCTAATGTATTGGGTGTTAGAGGTACTGGTTCGATACGTAAATCAGATGGATTAACTAGATTATCAAATGACATTGCTTGGGTAAGGAGTTCTACTCCTTCCATACCCGTCTCAGCACTATTGTGTTTGCCCATAAGACTTTCTAAATTAGAACCTAGCGTAGGATAAAATTTATAATCACCCTTATTAGCTAAAGCACGAAGGGTCATGTTTTGTTTGAGAGCTGCTTCAGGAGGGGCAAGAACAAAGTCACCATCCTGAACAACAAAGTCAAAGTCATCTGTTAGAAGTAGGTCTTGGACATTTATCATCGGAGTTCTCCATAAATAATAGCTTATTTACCGAATATTTTCAACGGATTAAAGGGTATACTTGGAAGGGGAATTCCTCCACCACCTATACCAGGGATGCCTATCTTACCTAAACTACCTAATGATTGTTGTAGAGTATTAGTAATATTAGATAGGGGGTTAGCCTTCATTAGACCACCAAAGCTACCCAGGATGTTAGTGGGTAAGACATTACTCAATGATTTCATTAAGCTACTAGAGAAGAGATTAGTTGTCCCTCCTCCTATAAAAGGAACAATACTGTTTACATTAAATCCAGGGAAAGGTAACTTAATACCAAGTATTTTTTCAAATGCTCCTGAGCCATTAAACATGGACTGCATATTTTGTACAAACTGAGGAGCTGCGTCCAAGAACTTAAATGGTCCACCACTAGGACTCTCTGTTGCGATAGCTGGATTAACATATTTAAAGTTCCACAGGAAACCCTTGGGATCTGTAATTAAATGGAACTTATGATGCAGATGTATACCTAAATCTGCCATCTCTAGTAGAGATGTGGGTCGTTTGCTGTCAACCTTAATACCAGTAACTGGATCCACATATATATCAGCAATAGACTTTTTGTTTGCATGCTGATGGAGTCTAAAGACGGAGCCACTGTCTTCATCAAGTACACCAACATCATCTCTGTTAAATTGTTCAATCTCAGATGGATCAGTACTATTGACGTACCATAGCTTTTCAAGAGCAAGTTTCTTTTCGTAATCTAATCCTTCAGATTTAGATATCTGATCTAAAACATTAGTAATGCGAGCTTTGTCTTGAGCTAACTGTTGTTGTTCTTCCTGTAGGCTTTGAGTAGCTTTAGAATCCGCCATTTAGATTACTGCCTCCAGCTATGTCTATAAGTGGTTCAGTAACTGCGCCATGAGCTTTCTGCTGGGCGTTTACTGGATTCTCTGGTAACATCTTATGTGGTAGGTTAATAGATGTAATTCTAGCTGCTGTCGCATTACCACCCTCAAATGTAATTGTAACAGGTGTACCTATAGTTGGCAACTTATGCATCATACCGCGGTCAAAGACCGTATATGGTAATGGTGATTCATGTTCTATGGCAGAACCTGGAATTCTGTATTTAACCATAAAGTAGCCGTTGGTATACTTTGATGTTATATAACCAACAGTAGTAGGTGGTTTATTAGTAATCTGTTCTGATATTAATGAGTTTAGGGCTTGCTGTATTTTATTCATAAATTAATATTAAACAACTAACATATTCCAAAAGTACTACACGGATCTACGGTATCTCCACTAAGTCCACTTAATACTTTGTTTGGTCCTAATGCGGCTTCAAAATGAAGATGTGGTTGACCAGGTGCTCCTGATACCCCTGAGCGAGCTACTACTTGTCCTTTGATAATACGTACTTTTTCACCGCGTCTAATGCGAGCCATAGTGGTTGGATCAAATTCGTAGTTCTGTAAGTGAGCATATCCAGCAGCAGTGCCATCATCATGATTAATAGCTAACCAGTTTCCATATCCCCTACCACTAGAACCTATCTGAGTACCTAGGGCTTCTACATATCCATCTGAAATTGCACGTATAGCTGAGCCCTCAGGAACACCTATGTCTATGCCTTGATGAATATGATCTCCTCGGTTAACACCGAAGGAGCTAGTGGTGGGTCCATTGCCTGGACGCACATACTGACCAGACTTAACGGGTACGGGTTTAGACGTATCAGCGGGTTGTTTAGATGTAGATGGAGGCAATGATTTAGTACCTCCTCGCGCACCCTGAGGAGCCAACTCCTCATTATTGGTATTGGGTTGTTTACCCTTATACTCATCCTCAGCTTGCTTACCAGCTTCTCTTATTTGTTTTATTTGTTGAGTAAAGTCATCACTAGATGCATTAGGTATATCATCTCCACCAAGGGTAACTACGGTACCCTGTCTATGACCTGCTATACCTGCAGTATATTCTCTACCTCTAAAGTTAAGAGGTGCTATAATAAGTGAATATTTACTAGATTGCCAGTATTCTATTGATAAGAATATACGATCAACTACTAGCCATACTAGTATATCTAGTACTAGAGATACTGCGAATTGTACAGCTGCCACAGGAGCACCAACACCCGTAGCTGCTTCACCTACTGCCGTAGCCTTAAGAACCACACTGCCTGCTTTAATTAGCTGTATAATGTTTTTGCCCGCACTAGTTGTTGTCTTACCAGCTTTGATCATCTTACCAAGTGTATTTAGACGCTTGGCTCTAGCAATAATGTGTATCATGCCTTTGATTTTATTTAGGGCATCGCCGCCAGATTTAGAAAATTTATTAATAAGATCTTTGCCTTTAGATAAGGTAGATGTAGTAGGATTTTCAAAACCGTCAACAATGGCTGTTGCTTGAGCTGAGTTAGCAGTTTGGAATAGTTGTTTTGTTTTATTTAATGTATTGCCTGCCTTCAATAAGGTATTTTTGAGTTTAGCAGCACTATGTGCTAACCATGTAGTAACCGCATTTCTTACAACAACAGTAGCACCTATGGCTGCTATGCCCACTAAATAGTTAGCCCATAACCTATCACCTTTTACAGCACAGGCTATATCAGGCGTAATATCTGTAACAAATCCCGTATCAAATCCAAAGTGGTGAGTAACTGCTTTTATATCAGCAACACCATTCATCTCTACATATGAATCGGCTAAGTAGAATTTATCACATGGGAACGCCCACGGTGTACCCATAACTAATAGGCTTCCTTGATACATCTCTCTTGCAGAATCACGAAGTAATGATCTAGTTATCTTGATAGCTTGTCTATGTGCAGAACTGAGTGGCCAACCATTAATGGTATTGTTAATTAAATCTTTAATTCCACCCCATATACCAGCTGTAAGAAAGTTTAAAAACAAATTAGGTATACCAAATCCAGCATGATCCCAAGGGTCACTAAACTTAGTAGCTAAGAATCTAGTATCAACTACTTGGTTCTTGCGATATTGAGGGAAGATGGCGCTATCTATTACTTGAGGTTCTATTTTAGGTTCACTGTCAGATACATACCATACAGCGTGCATATCTGTATAAACAAGATCATTATTAACTTGTATGTCATTAGCTATAATATTACCCGAGGTAAATATATGAGCTTGAGAAAAGGTTTTGATTTTATATGCTACAGGTAGCCCAAAACGAGGGTCATTGATGTAAGCAGGATTAGGGTCGGTATTAGATACAGTTGTGCTTCCTGGAGCAGTTTGAGCATTCTGAGCTAGTGTTTGGTTAAGCTCTCTACCGCGAGCTATAAGTGATTGCTCCATTAATACTTTTTCTAGTTGTGCACGGACTTCATCTGTATTGGGATGATCAATATTACCGTTAAATATGGGTTTATATTTTTGATTTGTTAATTGTTGTAATTCTACTTCCTTTAGGATAATATCATTAGCAAGTAATGTCATTGCAACATCTGAAATAAGTATGTTTTGAGTGGATTGAATCATACGTAGTGAATTGAGGATGGTCCGAGTTAAATCTTTAATTCTTTGAATATCTTTAACACCTACTTGACTAGTAGATGTTTGGGTTACATTTATATTGTGTTCTTTATTATTTTGTATGTCCTTAGAGCTAACTCTATGATATGCATACCTAAAGTCATAGTATCCTTCTCCAAAGAAAAGGGTTGATCTATATTCAAATGGACGTACTTGTAAGTAAAAGTTGGGGCTTGTTTGCATACACAGGGTCATAACATCCCATGGGTTCTTATTGAATATAAACATATTAAGTTTATGGCCACCTGAACGAAGGAAGTCCTCCTGTGTAGGTGTATCTTCCTTCTTAGCTAATCTGGCTACATCAGCTGGTGAATATATATTCTCGCCTATTTCACCATAAAAGGCTTTAGGATCTGTGGATGCTAAGTAGAAACCCCTTAGGGGTTCTATTAAATCCATAGTTGTCCTTCCGAAAAAAGTTAAATTATCAAAGTTAATAGCTACACTTGCTAATATTAGTTGATCTGGTAATGGTATTCCTTTAGCATTTATTCTTTCTAGTGTTTCTTGCATGGATTGCACTAAAAATCGTTTATTGCTATTTACTTGAGCTTTCATGGCATTCATTATTGGTTCTGGATATACGGGCCTACCGAAATGTACAACTTTCCAGCCCTTCCCTATTAGGGACATTGATTGACCAGCTGTTGATTTGCTGAGTGCGTCTTTTAAGTGTACCCAGAAATCTCCCATAAGAGTTTCAGCCATGTCACTTTCATCTTCAGCACTAGCTGCTCCATAGGGCATCATCATATTAACCATGAGATCTCTATGTTCATATAGCTGTATGTCTTTAATTTTGGCATTAGGCTTAGCAACGGGGAATATATTCATTAATTCTCTACCATCACCTTCGGCTATAACCTCTACTACTTCTCCTACCTCTGTAGCTACTACCGTTCCATTAAACACAACGGGCAACCGCAATCCATTGGAACCATATCCCAATCTAAAATGTATGCGTATACCTGGGCGTATTGCTGTTTGCTCCCACTGGCGCGTGCGCTGTTCATTTATGTATTCTATTATCTCTCTATTAGGAATAAGATAAGCTAGATATGAAGCGCCCAACCATGCAAAGTAATCACCTATCATAGCAGGGAATCCACCTAATGCATTATTGTTTGCTCCAGCATTAGTGGTTTGAAGAACATGTCTACCGTAATCAGCACCTAGATCTTGCCATCCACCCTGTACCATACTGTGGTATGCATTAGCAAATGTGAATGTAGCTATATGCACTGGTTCTCGACGATCCATACGGACCGTAGCATCCATAAGAGAATTTAGGCTAGCAAAGATAGGTATGCATTTAAACCACCATATCATTGGTCCTTCATCGAGTAACTGAAGAACATATGTAGGGAATGCTAATACCAATCTTCCTGTTTGATCATAGGTTAATAAATCATGGTAAGCAGCTCTATCTGACTTACCAGGTTTATATCTAGGAACAGGGGCTGTTGCAGCTATAACATCATTTACTGTATTGGATTCTGTATCTGTCTCTGCTAATATCTGTCTAACAGATCTGTTGGGTATTTCTATTTTCATCTGAGCGGAATTATTATCTCCATGTGTACCACTCTTTGTTTGCACACCACCAGTTAACTGAGCATTGGCCTTAAATTTACCTGATGCACCAAGAATATTATTAATATATGCTTGAACTGTAGGTTTTTTAAATGCTGCTCCTGATAGTACGTTACCTAGACCATCGTTATATGCAGCAAGAGCTTGCTGATAGTCTCCCTTAGTTGCTTTAAGTTGTAATCCTAAATACTTAGCCGATAGGCGTATATTGATTTCTGGATCGTAAAGCTTATTAAGTAATCGCTGGTTGTTGATTTTCCCCGTATTACTAAATGTATTAATTATATTGGGATCACAAGCAGCCTTCTCCTCAGCTCCAAGAAAACCACCTAGAGCTCTAGATGCATCACATGCAGCGGCAGGTCCTAGCTGACCCATACCCACATATCCAGTTGGGCTCTTAGCATGAGCCTGAAAATTACTCTCTGTTCTAAATAATTCTGTTAGTACAACTGGATCTATATTATTTTCTTTAGCAGCAGAAACAATAGTATCTTTTATTTTTGACATTTGTAATTCATCTTGCACCGAATTGTTAGCATAAGTATCTATAGCTCTTGATGGTATAGATATATTATTGGTTTTAGATTCTATAGCTACTAGTGTAATAGGAGTTGGTTTAGTTGATGCTGGTAAACCTAAAGATGTTTCTATTTTACCTGTTATACTTTGAGGTACTGGTTGTGGCCCTAAAGCTGCTGAATTAAATCTTTCTATTTCATCTAGTTTAGCTTTAAGATCATCTGCCCTAGCATTAAATATATGCTGCTCAAATTTATCTATACGCTCTCGCTCTTCTTTAGTGGTTGCATTTGCTTTTGCTTCTTCTAGTATCTTACGAGCTTCAGCATCTGTCTCTTGAACTAGCCTAGCATTCTCACTAACTCCTATTGATGTTGTATCTATAATGGAGTTAACCATTTCATTCATAGGTAAACCATCATGATGCGGATGAGTAATTATACTCCCGTATTTCTGCCTACCTATAGCTTTTGCTGTCATCCTATCGTTTGTACCATCAGGATTAACCGAGAAGTTAGAAGCATAGGTCATTTCTAAACCATCGATCTCAGCATCATTGAGAGCATCTAATATGTGTGCTTGAAGTAATCCTACCCATGTAGTTTTATCCTGAGATAGTGGCCATGCCATATAGAAATCAGGATCAACATACAAACCATTATTTTCTTTAATATGTCTAACTAAGATAGCTCGTTGTTCTGTAAACTCAGGAACTAGTTTGATGATATCAAGTAATCCCTGACTAAATTCTTTAAAAGTAGGTAATTGAAGATCTGGATAGAGTTGCAAGGTTTGCATACTCTCTAAAGCCATCTCTATTAATTCTTTATCTATACTACGACCAGCACTTTCAACATTGGTATTGTTTTCTAAGTACTTCTTAAATTCATCTGATGCAAAGAAGTCGCTTTGAAATACGTGTTTAACATCTTTAAATGCTCTTTCGGCGCGATTGAAAGAAGCGAAACTCATAGTAATCTGACGCCAGCCAGGGAAACCCTGTACGTCATCCATAAGGATGACTTGTGGTACTACATATCTGATACCTAATAACTTTAAGATAGGATGATCTATGGTCATAAAACCATCGTTTATTTCAAAGCGATATTCTCTAGCATATTTCTGAGCATTCTTAAATAAGTTTACTAAGTCTGTTATGAGATTATTGTCATTATTAGCAATTAAGGTAACAACTATTCTATCTTCTTGTGAACCCATAAATTGGTGAGGGGCAATCTCTTGATCGTGCATACGCATAAGAGTAATCTGATTTTCCATTGTTACGCTCATCTGCGTGATAATAATAGGTTCTTGTGTATTTAAGGTTAAGAGATGATCTGAGATACCATTTTCTATCCATTGAGTTCTTAATTTCTTTAGTGCATCTTCTAGATCTGCGACTTGTTCTCTAGCACGGGATAGTTCTTGTACACGAAGTAATGCACCTATGCGCTTACGTTGCTCTAATGCCTCTTCTGCAACTAGACTAAAGGATATCTCACTATTCCACTGTGACTTAAGCAATTCTGCTCCACTAGCTATATCGTCCCAATAAGAAGTTAATTTGGCATTATTGGGATTTGTACCTAGTGGTGTATGTTTAAATGCATTGCTTTCTGGATCTATGGTATGTTTAATTAGATTAGCTGTAATAGATTTGTGATAGTTTGTCCAGTGCCATCTAAATACAGGCCATATAAATGCATCTGTAAAAAAATGTACGTGAGGCATATATACTTTATAGTTAAAAGCAAGCATAGATAAACGCACCTTTAATGCTTGAGGTAATCCAGGTACGGTGCCTATTTGCATACTCATTAATGTAATGGCATCTATTTCATAATCTATGGTTAGCTTACTATTGAGCACTGGTAAGAAGGGTGTCTGTCTGAATTGAGCTACTAATGAAGCTAAACAATTAGGATCTCCGAATACTACTTCTTCACCACTATCTCTTTTAATCTTTTTAACATTACTTGCATTACCAAATATCTCATTAAGGTTAGAAAAAGTTAATTCTATCTCTATGCGAATATCAGATCTACCAGCAAAGTGTTGTTGTGCACCAGGCGTACGAATCGTACTAAGAGCCGTTGTTTGAAATACTTTATTGACAGATATATTCTCTGGTGGTATATGAAATATACTATCTCCTAATCTAAAATAAGTAGGATCACCCAGTAGGTCCTCTCTATCAGGAAAATCAAATGCCTCAGGAAAGTCATTGTTTTCAAAGAGAGCTTCGTAATTTCCACTAAAACCACCTATATTTAATCCTAATGTTTCCTTACCTTCTTGGCGAAACTCTCGATTGGCTTCTGCAACTATTAATTTACCACCAAGTCTCTCTGCATTAGTTATTGCACTTTGAACAGTAGAAATACCATTATCAGGCATGGCTACTAACTTACTCACAAAGCCCACAGCACCCATAGCTTCTTGTCTAAAGAGGGGTAATATAACTGGGGAGAAGAATTGATCGCGAGTAAGAGATAAGTTGCTTTCGCCATCAACTATATCAGATACATATTGTCGTGCTTTGCGAACCAGTTCTTGATTGGGATTTTGTTTTCTAAGTTCTGGAAGGATAGTAATAAGAGCATTACCACTATCAATTATCTTAAGAAGATCCTTACGATCTTGACTGGTAAGTAATTTAGATGCTTCGTTAGGATTAGTATCTCTAGACATATTTACCTTTTATGAAGTAGATGTAGTAATTCATCTTCAACTGTTTCTTTGATTTTCTTGCGGTGATCTTGTGATGTGATATGAATATTGGTTGGCATTTGAACTTGAGATAGTGATTGACCAACCAATTGATGTAGTTGATCGGGGTCTATATCTCCTCTGTCGCGGGCCCTAATGCGCACTTTATACGCATTACCTCCCTTACCTGGTACTGTCTCATCCATAATACGTGTTGTGCCACCTACTGATGGACTAGCTGGAGGTGTGTAAGAACCATCGGGCATAGGTGTCATGTCTGGACCAGGTGCTATCATATCTGGTTTGAGTTCACGTTGACCTAGTTGTAGTGAAGAAGAAAGTAATCCCGCACCTACGACAGCTGTAGCTAAACCACCTAATCCCCATCGCGCGGAACGAGGTAAGCGCATAAAAGCATTCTCTATCATATCAATAGCTTTTCCTGGCTTAGGACGAATTGTTTCAGCAGCCTCAGCTACTCCAGAGGCTGCATGAGCCCCTACACTACCAGCAACTTCTTCTGTGATATCAGCTGCAGCAGTGAAGCTACCCATAAGATCTTGTAGCTTAGCTCCAGAACGTATCTGGCGTAATCTTTCTGACATAGGTAGATGAGCGTATTGTTCTGTTAGATTACCTATTAGAGAACTTGTTTGTTGATAGTGGCTTTCTATTACACCTTGTTCTGCGCCATGCTGAATACCTCTATCTAATCTACGTCTCCATAAATCTGCTTCACTAATAATAGTTTTTGCTTTAACTTCTTCTATAGCTGATTCAGGAGCTATACCTTCTACAAATGCCTGGGCTTGAGCAGAACGCAGTTTCTCATTTAGCTCTTCTGCTGTACCTACCATTTTAAACTTAGCTCCGTGGGTTTCCATAGACTGTAGGATTAACTCATGCATACCTCCAGTTTCCCCAAGGGGTTTTACTTTAGCATAGTATCCTACTCCACGACTAAGAGCATATAGCTTCTCTTGATTCTGGCGCATAAGTTCTGCAGACTTCTCAGGTATGGCTGCCCATGGACCTGCTTCAAGTGAAGCACCTGCCGATAAGATCTTTCTACGACCTGGCTCACTCGTAAGAACGTCCATAATATTCTGGGCTCTAGACGGTGAAGGTATTGCAGTAGCTTGAGGACCTGTTGGTATTGCTGTTATTGGTGTTGTTGTTATTGGTGTTGTTGGTATTATTGGTGCTGTTGATGGTGCTGTTGGTAATGCTGTTCGTAGTGCTGTTGATAATGCTGTTGGTAATGCTGTTGATGGTGCTGTTCGTCGTGCTGATGGTGCTACTGTTGGTGTTGGTATTATTGGTGTTGTGGATTTTATTGTAGATTTTAGATGTGTTGTTGTAATAAACTTTTCTCTAGCTCTTTGCTGTATACTAGTCATCTGCTTCGCAGCTATATTGTATTGCTCTATACCCACCTGTTCAAATGCTGCAGACTGAGCACTCATTATATCATGTAGTACGGCTACGTCTCTGGCTGCATACTGGTATCGTTGTTTTGATAGCCTACCACCCCACTTAGATTTTTGTGCTTCTTTAGGCAAGGAAATGTTTAAATATTTAGACGCAAGATATCCTAGGTTAGATTTACCATACTTAGTTTGACTAAGAACCTGCTCTGCCACCATAGGATCGTATATCTGCCCACCGATTTTATATCCTTCGCCTAATAAAGCTTTGATATCAAATGGAGCATTTTGTATTATTTTAGGTCTAGAACTAGCGAGGAACTCAGTTAAAATAGATCTACCCTTTTTAGGTAGTTTAAGGAGATCTACAATACCAACAGGTCCGCCCTCAGCTGAAAGCTGAAGCAATCTAACTCTCTCTATTGCTTCAGAAAATGCTGTTGTTTCTGTATCTAATGCAATATGACCAGATGATGGTAGACTCTTAAGGAATTCTTGTAACCCCTTAGCTGTAGTAATACGCTTGTATTGAACTGACTTAGGCTGTAATACTTGTTGAGGCATTGGCCCAACAAAAGGTTTAGCATAGGATTCAAGAGGGTTTGTAGGTTGACTGGGTAAATTTACAATGTCTTTGGGTGATTTACCACTAGCTAATATTCTCTCATGCCCTACAAATTGCTTAGCTATATCTTCACGCTGTTCAAAAAGAGCTTGCATTTTAGGTGTGCCATATAGCTCACCAGCTTCGCGATGTTGTTGTATTAGTTGCTCTATGTTGGCTAACTCTTTAGATGCTTGCGATGCTTTAGCACCAAACTCAGATACTGTTTCTATTTCTGACATACCAGATCTTATATAATCCTGCCATGCTGCCATTTGTTGAGCAAAATCTAATGTAGTAGATTTTGCTAGCTTGAGATATGCTTTAGATCTATATCCTGGTGCTTGCGTAGCAGCACGAGTTGCAATTTTCTGTATTACTTTACGAAATTCATCAAACTCCGCAACCTCAGCAGTATGACCCTTAACTAGTTTTAATATGTCTTCAGAGTGTCTAAATTTCTGATAGGAATATATTGCTTGTGGGTGTGTCTGACGCATGTAGGACTCGAATGCTGTTCCAAATACATCAGCTTCTGATAGTTGTGTGGGTAGGGCTGTTTCTGCAAGAGGAGATATGGACTTAGGACTAAACTGAAAAACTGTTCCCATACCAGATTGTATTTCCCTTTCTCGTTGAGAAAGGGGTCGTAAGACATCCATTGCCTCCATCTTTTCACGAGACATCACATTAGCAGAAGCCAATTCTTGTGTTAAATCTCTTTTTGCACCAGCTTCTATTATATTACTTGTTTGAGCCAATAAGTTACGATCTACCTTAGGAGAAGATGTAAACTGAGCTAACCACGAACCCATCATCTTAAGAGGACGCTCGTGTATCTCCCAGGCCATACGCGCCTTACTAGAACCAGTCACTACTGTACGGTACCCCTTAAGAGTTTCCTGTACTTCTTCTCCAAAAGAGGGTAAGATTTTCTCAAAGATATGTTGTTCCATAGTATATATATCTTTGATAGTATTAGGTAAGGATATATTAGCACCAAAAGAAGCCTTAAGTAATTGCTTAGTTTTTATGACTACATCTTTGGTAGATGTCTTTTCTATTTGTTGATATGCTTGCAAGAATTCCTGAACAGATAATTCTCGGTGAAAAAGATTTGCCTGAAGTTGTTTAATTTGATCTAGTGTATATCCTCCACTAGGCATTGCACCTGTTACGTCTTGCCATAGCTTCCATTTTTCAGTTCTAGTCATGTTTTCTAGCTGTGTTTGCCAAGAACCAGAAGGAGGTATAATAGTTGGTAGTGATGTCTTTACAGGAAGACCAGTTAATCCTTCGTGATAAGCAGAAGCGGTAAATCTAATAGTTGGTAATTGTGGACCACCTGTACCACCTATATGACCCAAACTAATCATTTTACTGATCTTAGATCTAATGCTTACATTATGTGGTGTATGGAGATACTGTCCAAAATAGGATGGTGTGCTTAATGAGGTAGATAGTGCTCGTTGGATTTCTTTGTGTGTTGTGTAGGTCTGATTAGTAAGAGGAGCAATAAGAATATTCTCTCCTGTAAATGGATCTAGTATAAGATTACTAGATCTAGTGGTTTGGTTGTGAAGATGCTCGCTCCACGCAGGATTACTAACTGACCTAGCTATGTGAAGAGATTCTCTTGCGCTCTCTTCTCCGTGATTAATTGGAAAGGGTCCAAATGCCATTTTATTTAACTAACTCCTACCTAAGTAACATATGTCCATCTTTGCGGATGAACTCACGTATTTGATCTTCTCGTTCGTGCTTAACTCTCATATCTATTTGTATATCTGGATTTTCACTGGGTGTATCTTCTACGGTAATAAATAGATTTTCTAAACCCTGCCCTCCAAGTATGTGATGTAAGTAATCTTTTAAATGTCCGCCGTCTCTAGGAACAAAGGGTTGTATATCAAGTACGCCTTGTCGCTCTGCTGCTTCTACACGAGGACCATAATATCCCATCTCTGCCATATCTAATCCTTCATTCTTCATAACCTTTATCTTATAGTCTTCTAGATTAGCATCAGGACTCCAACCATGCCAGTCTGGGGGAGGTAGAAAATGATTTTTGAAGTACTCTTCTAAATCTGGGCGATCCTCTATGGGCATCCTCCACTTAGCCTCAAGTACTCGTCGCATATTGTGAGGTACTAAGTTGAGTATTTCTGACCGTTCCTTGGGAGGAGCTTTCATGAATTCAACCATGAACTCTCGTTCACGAGAAGGAATAGCTCTAAATATATCCAGCATTGCGCCATGAGGATCTACACCATATAGAGTTGTCTTAGCTAGATCTCTATACTGTATCGCTCTAGCTATCTCTTCTGTTAGAGGTATAACTTGTGTTTCTTTACTAAGATCGCCTAAGCGTTTAGTGTATTTACGTGATATGTGTTCTCTCAAGTGCTTATCTTTACTGGCTATACGCTTGCGGATTTTCCGCAACTGTTTAATATGATGTTTATCTTCTTTAGTTTTTTCTGACTTAGCTGTTAGTTGTTGAAGTTCTCGTTCTGTTTTAAGAAGCTCTAATAGATGAGAACCATGGAGTCCACGCCTAAGAAAATGTCGTTTATGAGAGGTTAGTCTACGTTGCTCATTCTTACGAGCTTCACCCTGTCCTTCTAATAAGTTAAGTAATCTATCTACATCTATTCCTGTGGTATCTTTAATATTACTTATGGCAGCTCCATATAATCTCTGATATTTCATATATCTAAGTATATCAAAGTATTCTTCCGTATCTCTTCTATGTTGTAGTTTACCAGGTATGGCGTGAGTAGCCTTAAGATATAAGCTATACGATAACCCAGCTATACCTCCGATAGCACCTAATACACCCTTAGACCTACCCATGCGTACATACCACCGCTCTAATGTAGAGAGCGTTCTTTGCTCCAAGTACTTGGCAGCAACGGGACCTGTACGTCCTAAGAATAAACCCAAAGTAGCTCCGCCTATTAATCCATGTATAGGACTTTCTGCTGCCCAGCCTTGTATTGCTTGACCTATAATACCTAATGGATTTGTCCAGTTATAGAAGTTAGCACCATATACCATTCGTCTTCTATAGTATTCTAGCGCTGAATCTGTCTGTAGAAATTTTTGCTTAATTGTACCCACAATTGGTATGGGTATGGTCATATGCGAAAACCACTCAAGTGATTTACCTAGACCTATTTCCATTCCACTAAATCTGGCTTGTATGCCTGTTGGTGAGTAGTCGGTTACCTTCTCCTTAGCTACTCCTGCATCCAATAGGGCTTGCTGTAATTTTCTACCTTGCTCGTCAAATACAACAGCATGCATAGTTTGTAGTGTATCGTCTGCTACTTGAATAAGCGGATCTTTATTAAGTATTACTTTTATCTTACCGCCTATTGGAGCAAACTGTTGAGTAATCTCTAACGCCTGTAATCCTTCCTTGTCCTTACCTATAGCCGCACGTATTCCCGCTAATCTAATGGGATTAGCTAATTCTTCTGTAAGTATTGTTTGTGAATCTATAATCGATTTAACAGTTAATGTATGTTCTTCAACATCACCAGCATACCTAAATCTATATGGTGCAAAATTATAACGCTTCTTACGTTTTGCAACTTCTTTACGTATAGCAGCTATCCTAGTTCTTGCATTCTCTATGTTTATTCTATCTTGTCCTTGTAATCCTGTTGGTTCTAATACATGCGTAGCATAATCTAAATATGACTTAAATGTTTTAGAATATGGAGCAACATCAGCTAATATCTCTAACCTATCCATAAGAGGATATTGTTCCATTGATATATCTTGAGGCAATCCATGGATAGAAGCATATCCTGGTCCAGGTAACCTAGCCTCACCCCTTGGCAGGGCTGAATAAGGATCCGCTCGATGGAAGTTGATAAAGTAATCTGGCTCAATACTACCAGTTCCAGGTAGCCAGCTTGGTTGTGTATTTAGTAGTGGATTAATTTCCTTGGCACGTTCTTCATATCCTCGCCTACTAAGTGCTCGTCTAAATATTTCAGAAAGCTCTCCCATTACAGGTAAATCAGGAGAGAAACCACCTATGTTTAGATCTCGATAAAGATAACGCTCTAATGAAGTGTATTCTGGTTGAGCCAATCTATATTGCTCTAATGTCTTATTGCCAACTAAGGTCTTACCTATGTATCCACGAAGACCAAATATATCCGCTATAGACTCCTGTTCTCTAGCAAACTGTACACCTATCCCTGCGGGATGAATTAGTTGATCTATAATATCTGGTGTTAATTGATTAATATCTGTGACTTCAGATAGGGGTCTTAGGTTCTCAAGTACTCCCTCATCTAATACCCTACCTGAACGTGTGCCTTCATTAGCTTGCGCTAGAGCATCTAAAACACGTTCTCTGGATACATATCTAGGAGTAGTTCCTTGTTGTTCGGGTATGGGTGCCACTGCTCTTGCACCAGCTTGACGTATATTTAGATTGATGTCAGCTAATTGATCTGTGACGTGTCCGCTTGTTGTAGGTATGGGTTTTGTTGGACCTGCTCCCGTAGGTGTTGGTTGTAATTGTGTAACTTGTACCTGACCACCAGGGGTTACATACCCATATAAGTCCTCATCCCTAACCTTACGAGTAGTTTCGTTTTGTTCCGCAAGGGTATTAAAATACTCCTTAAGTTCATTAACATGCATAGGACGTACGGGTTTAATAAGTTGTCCTATGGTAGCATTAACTATTGGTCCATAGAAAGCTGTTGATTCTACTAATGGAGCAGTAAGAGGTGTGGGTCTAGATTCATAAAACTTCTTTTCCCAGTGATAAGGATCTAGATAATGAGGTAGTGGTATTCCTAAATTTTCTAATGTTGGTAGACTGGCATATTTATAATATTCACTAGGAGGGAAGAAAGCCTCTCTTGGATGTTCATGAGCTCTACGTACCCATGGAGATTGATATGATTCTATTCTCCCACCTCTGAAGAGCTCAGGCGACATAGCTGCCCACCATCTACCCTTACGTACAGGTTCCCTACCTTTCTCGTAATACTCTTCTAGTTCATCCCTGCTTAAGCCTACGGGTTGATCTACAAATGGATGTGCTACAAGAGATGTTAATTCTGGAGCAATAGAATGTAAGCGTTTAACAAAGGGGGTTATTCCTGTAATGTCCTTGAGCCATGCTAATCCTAAATTAGCATGCTTATATCCTTCTGCTAATACATCATATGGAGACGTACCAAATACATCTCTAGATTTAGTGTTTAAATAGTTTAGATAAAATGCTCCTAGAGCTAGAGGAGCAACGCGGCCAAATACTACATTAAGTACAAAGTCAGCAGGCGAAGACATTGCTCCTTCGCCTAAAGCTAGGTACTTACCAAACGGAAGGGCTTGGCGTACTTGTTCATTTAGCTTTATGGCCGTACGCATAAAGCCTAAGGATATATCACTAACTTCCCCTGGGTATGCTCTAGCTTTCCATAGCTCTTTACCTAATCCTCTTACATCTTCCCAGATGGACTGTTGACCAGTGAAGCGTTCACGTATAGTTGACCATTGATTAATCTTAGAACGTTCAAAATAATCCGTCCCATGTATTAGATTCTTCCAGAATCCATGTTGTTTAACTTGTTGTTGGAAAGTAAAATCAGATAATTCAGGTACAGCCTGACTAAATAGAACACTAAATTCTTTAGAATAGGTGCCAGTAAATTGTTCCTCAGTAGATGTTGCACCTACGAAACCACCACGAGTTAGTTTAAAGCCCTTACCAAGAACCTCTTTGCTACGAGTACCATATATAGCACCCCTAATATAGATAAGTTCTTCGTCTACATTTTTACTTAAGAAGCGGAGAGAAGGATGTCTTACTGCCTTACTAAGATTAACTACAAAGGGAGTTTGTGCTTCCTGTACTGCATGACGCAAGCCAACCATACCAGATAGGATATGTCCTGGCCATGTTTCCTCTAGAACAGTTGTAGCTTTTTGAATAAATGGATGTTTGAGTGCTTGATATCTTAGAGATTCAAGAAGACTCAGTGGACGCTCAGATGCTTCTTGTATACCGCGTCTGATAGCCTCGGTAGCAGCCCTAGTTGAAGGACCATATCGTAGTTTGCCACCTTGCTCCAAGATCTCAGTAGTAAATTGCTTAGTTACTGCAGCTGATCTTCCCCGCAACAATAAAGCAGCTCCTCCTGCTAGGAGGAGCCCACCCATACTCCATTTAAGAAGAGCGCTTCTGCGCTCTTCTGCATCTGGGTCTCGATAGACCCCATATTCTTTAAACATGGTCATGGCCCTATGTTGTTAGCTCCAAACATCTTTTGGATGATTGCTTCGCGTTCCTGATCTCTACTGCGAGGTGATGGATTATTGACTTCAGATCTGATTCGTCTACGATATATATCTTCAGCTGTTGGAGGGGGTTTGAGTTGTACTGGATTGAGCACTAGGTTCTCATGCATCCACTCTGCACGGCTATAATGATATAATAGCTCTTGCATAGACATCTTTTTTATTTCCCACAATGGCATTACAAAGTATCTAGCAACTATAGCTTCTATCTTATCTTGAAATGAACCGTTAGCTTCTAGCTCATCTCTATAGGCACAAAGCAAACTAGTTGCTTTAGGTCCCCATCCTGATGCTGTAAGTATTGCTTCTGATAACCCTGAAGCAACTCCCATAGGAAGCTCTAGTAAATCTATATCTTTTGGGTATAAAATACATAACTTACATAGTAACTCTTCTCGTTCACACTCATTAGTAAATCCCATAAGAGCTTGTTGCTCAAATAGCTTAAGAGATCTAAAAATAAAATTCCATTGTAGAATTTTAACTTGGTAGATCCCTCTATATTCAAGTTTCCAATTAAGGATCTGTTCGGGAGTAATCATTACATATTATTTTAATTAAGTATTAAAGTGGGATTGGGGGTGGCGCATTAAAACCTGAGACCTCTAGTAATTGTTTAACTATCGTACCAGGTATACCTGCTTTTTTACCAATTAGATCTGTTTGAGTAATAGCTGGCCATAAAATCACTTTTGAAGTCAATATCTCTTCAAATAATAATTCATCTGTCCCAGAATTCTCACTAAACAATCTCTTATATTCAGCTCGGTTAATACCACGCCAGATTATAACCTCATCCATAAAATCCGTAGCATAGATATTAGTATGTACTTGTTTCCAATAATCTCTCTGAGCAATAGTTGGACCTCCTGGAAACAAAACCTCCTGTCCAGCTTCATTGTAATACTTCTTAGGTTCTGGAACAACTTGAGGAACCTGCTCTATTACAGTAGTATCTTCTGACATATGATTCTCCTTTTAAAACAAATAAGATTCTAATAGGCTTTGCCTATCTTATTATAGCATTACTAAAGAATATTATGCAAATATATAGTTATGGTTCGGGGAAGGAAATATTATTCTGTCGCTTACGCTCATCAGGTATACGAGCTCGCAGATTAATATCTTTAGCAAGAAAAGTAAATTGTTCCATAATAGGTTGTCCTGTTATGTCAGTAACTTGCTGTACTGACATAGGATAGATATAGTCTATTGATCTAACATCGGCAAATCTGTTATTGATATCATTATGTAGATTACTAGTATCTTCCCTATATCCATATGTAATAAAAATATGTAGTGGTGGAAATTGTATGGATTTGGGATCGTCTTCTTGAATATCTTGGAAGTAGGGTGTTTGTCTTGCAAATTGTTGTAAGTTAGTAGTTGAACCTTGAGATACCGACCAATATCTTCCGCGTTGTCTATCTAAGAAGTCTTGGAAGTCTACATCTACTGGTCCATCAAAAGCACTACTAGCACTAGTGTTTAAATCATATATGTTGGTGGATTCATTTGCTATGCTGGTTAAATCATTACCTAGATCATTAATATAACTAGATGGTTCTGGGAAGCTCTTACCGTAGTTATAAAGATATTCATGTAAGTATAGTGCTCCTCTTAAATTGATGTGAAACGTACCACGCACCAATCTAGTACCGCGTATGATTCTATTCGCTATATAATCCGCATGTCCATAGATTGGTTGTAGCTGTTCTTCTAGTGAAAATTGTAAGTTAACCACATCACTTACCCATTGATCGTTAAGGAAGATAGCTACATCCGCACCTGAGAAATACTGAGCGGGATATGCTCTACTTATGGGTATGGGATTATATTCGATAGCCATTAGGCTATACCACCCGTGCTAGGTATATCGACTGTTTTATCTGTAAATATAGTATTGCCTGGATTAATATATATGGGTATAAGTGGTTTATATGCAAGTGCCTGGTAGGTCATAGTTTGCTCTGTCATTAAATCATCTATGGATATTGTCATGCCATCATCTACTATTGTAATACCCTTAATCGTAGCCGTACACATCTGCCCGTATTCATTAGCTACTGTCATGGTAATATCAAATGGGGGTAGTGAATCTGCCATAAGATAATTAGGTGGTGTAATTACACTTTTAGGATAATAAACCGACTTTGTATTCCACATATTAAGTAATTCTTGACGAATATCATGCAGAGCATATTTATCAAATACGGCAAAAATTAACGTGCCTGCGTAGGTGCGATGCCCACTAGTAAATCCCTTTGGACTTCTAAAGCCTAATGCGCGAACAGGTATCTTATCTGTATGTGTAGAAATAGATAGTGTTTGTAGATTACCTATGATATAGGTCTTTCCACTAGCCTTACCAGCAGGAATACCTTTAATTTCTAATTCCTGACTACGTAGAGGAATAGTAATAGATGCCACCATATCAACACCAGCAAAAGACGAGTAATTGCCAATAGCCTTATACATAGCATCTTTACTGTTATAGAATCTGGTTTGTTGGCTAAGAGAACCACTTGCCATATAAGCTCCTTAGGGGAATAGTTACTTAGCTAGGCTTAGCTAATAAGTTCTTAGGTGTGCACTATACTACTTATCTAAGTAGTATAATAGAAGGAGCGGGATAATATCCCGCTCCTTCCCTGTAATTTATATTACCTATTATCCGAGGCTATTATTACTGAACTGAGATGACTGAGGTGAAGTTAAGGGAAGTCTTGAATGGGTTAGGTTATTGAGCATATCAATACCGCTAGGTTGTTTAGCACCATGGACTTCGATAAGATTACCAACCCTACCCTTACCAGCTGTTTTAAACCCAGGTCTCATTCGATCAATACCACGAGCAACATATGTGTATGCTTGATTGATTTGAAGATCGTCGATAGATATACCTGTGCCATTATTTAAGATTTCCATCTTATATATTGTCATATAAGAAGCCGCACCATATTCATTAGCAAAAGTAATGGTAATATCAAGCGGAGGTAATTGGTCGGCGTAGTTATACTCTAGTTGAACAAATGGATTTCCAACAAAATCCTTCTGAGCATTAGCTGCTTGCTGGTTAACACGAGTATAATCATCTATACTATATATTCTATTAAACTCAGGAACATTGTTGCGTAGTGAGGTATATGCAGCTATATTACCAGCTGCTGTAAATCCAGGTACAAGATCTTTATCTATAGCACCAAGTACCTCACTCATTAATGCATCCCTATCAAATGTAACAAATACTAATGTTCCAGCTATTCCACGCTTACCTCTTGTGAAGGAAACTGGATCTGGTGAACCCATAACGAATACTGGTCCCTTTTCACGGTTAGTAGAAACCGTTACGCTTTGTAAATTAGCTATAACCACACCATTAAACGAAGCTACTGCATCAGCACCCGAATATGATGTATAGGTACCAGTAGCCGCATCTTGTAACGCAATGTTTGCCATTGACTACTCCTCCTCTTACGATTGTCTAACGATTACTGGTCTTAAGGATACTCTTGCGCGTATTTTCTTAAGTTCAAGCGCTGGTACTAAGATAAGGTCGATAAAACATTGTCCTAGAATCTTATCATTAATGGATTGTATGATTTCAAACTCGAAATCCTCTAATACACCAGCGTCTTTCAGGGAGTTTAAAACCCCTTCTATATTTGTTGCCATTGCATTCTTTTGTATATTATTAAATACTTCGCCAATAAATGGTTCGCATACACGCCTTACCATACCAACTGTAACTTGTGTAATACGTAGAGTAGAAGCATTATGGTAGTCGGAAGTAAAACCTACACCTGTAGGATCCCACAGTCCATATGTTACGCCATCTACAACAGAAGGATTACCTGACGTACTCTGGAATGTAACTATACGAGCTGTTGCTATCTTATTGGCATTATGTGCTCCATAGTGAAAGTGTAATCCACGAGAGTTCCGAATAGGTTTTCGTGTGGAACCACTACTTAGCAACATACTAGCAAGTAATCCTGCATATGCAGCTTCTGATGTAGATAGTGTTTCTCCAAAATTACGCAGTCTGTATGATTGTCTTCCTTCAAGTAAGCTTATGTAGAACCCCATATGAAATGTATTGCCTGATTCTGGATCTAGAAGTTCAGATGGAGTTGGAGTAGCTGTTGTAGTATAATCATCCGTAGCATCCATATTAAAATCTAATGTTGATAGTAAATCTGCTCTATCTGTGATACGTTGAAGAGTAGGGTTCTCTAGCGGGTCCATAGATAGTGCACCCATTAATTCATTGTTTCGTCCACTAGCTCTGAAGCAGAAGAGAGCAAGATTCCTTGCGTTTCTAAGATCGTCACCATTAGCACTTGGACCTACATATGCACCAAGAGGCACTACGTAATCAACATCTGCAAAGTCTTCTAAGTTCTTATAGGCTTGAACTAAAGCATCTCTGTAATCTACATCTGTAACATCTAATTGGTTAGAACCACCTGATAGTACTGTTGATGCCATAATATCTAATGGGGCAGAAATAATGGTTTCGCCAGGGTTAGTAGCGATTAAACGTGCTTTGGCTAAAAATGCTTTTCTGTCTACAGCGTCTGTAAGATCTGACCAGTAAACATAATCAGATAAAGTAAACGTTTGTGTATTGGCAGCATCTAACACGAAGGTTAATACGCCACCAACTACTAATTTCTTAAACGGTGTAATCTTTAATTGTGTAGCAGTTACCTCTACTTCTATTGTATTGTATCTTTCACCAGGATATACTGATTGAGCAAGTAATGGTGTTGGATTACCAATAGTAGATGAAGCAAGTGTAAGTTCAGCGAATGTTCCTGTAGCACGCATAAGCCAAATATCCGTACAACCAGCCATATAGGTTTCATTCATATGGAGTGTAAGGGCTTTTGATTTTTCGCGCTTGGTCATTGTAGTTCTTGGTAAACCAAAAACCTGGTCTCCAAACTCTAAGCTAGTTAATCTAACTGGAGTAAGTAACGGTCCATCCTCTGATGTTCCAATTAATACAACAGCCTGTGTTAGTGTTGAAGGCGGTGGAATTAATTTAAGACCACCGTCATTTACTTCGGCAACAAACCCTGGTAGGTTTGGAAAGATATCTGGGTTAGCCATTTACCGACTTCCTCCTTCTTATTATTTCTTATTAACTTATGGTGCAGGCACAATTGGCGATCTATCTATACCACCTATATCGGTTAAGATAGTCTCGTTCTCTGTTCCTCCCAATTTATCCGATATACCTGTTTTTATAATTACTTCACGCAATCTGGCTACAGATTGCGGAACTAGTTCATCAAACACTATCATATATTGTACTGGACGCACATGTATTTCTGATGCTCCTTCACTGCGCCTAACTGTTTCATCAGACTCTTGTGAAAGAAATATCATTTGCTGCACGCCGTGAGCCATAATCATACCTTGATATATAATCATAAACTCTTTAAATCGCTTAACCAATAGGTTTGATTCCCTATTCGTGTCAGCATGCACCCTAAACTCTATAATAGCTTGCTTCCATTGACCCCATACCTGAATCCAATCATCTTTGGAGTTGGGATCAGGAACAATTTCACGTATGCGTGGCTTCAAATCCTTACGTCCTGAGCCATCATGTGGTACTTCCTTAATTAGTTTCATTGTAATAATAGGTAGTGGTATATCTTTTGCGTTATTATCTTTTGGATCGCTTTCTGTAAAAGTCACTGGCTTCTGTAGGTCTTCAAAATCTATGGCAATTATCTTAGCAAGTAGATCTAGTAGACCTGTGAAATCAGCAGCAGTACGATCTTGCGACCTCTGTAGGGGAGGACGTGTTTCTATGTGTAGTGATGATGTCTTATAAAAGTGTTGCTCTGATGCGTGTGACATTTATAACTCCCTTTAAGCTACTCTCAATAATAGTTTAAGAGCTACCTGTATGGCTGTAACTTCAAATATAGGTACTATATCTAACATAATGGTTGCTTCTCCTCGTAACCTATCTATATCAATTCTAAAAGAATAGTCAATAATATATTTTAGTGATTTAATACGCTCTAAAGTATTGCGTACTTTCTCATTTAATTTAATTGTATTCAATAATTCACCTATCATTGGTTCTACAGCATACTTCATTGTGTTTATAACATACTGTGTAATACGTAGATTAACAAAACTCCTATAATCATATTCTGTACCAGTAACTCCTAAGTAAACTAGAGATTCCTTAGATGCACTCCACTTCGTTGCTGTGTATCCATAGTTGGCCAAGGTGGATAGATTAATAGCACTTAGTAGTTCTTTAGGCTTAGATAGTAACTTCTTATTTGTGGGGCTAACTGAAGGCGTTAAAGAGGCTACTAGACCAGCATAGCTGTGTGCCATGTGATTTATGTATTGCCCAGCGGTACTCTGATTAATTACTAGATTGCCTACTGTCATAATTACATATTTAGCTGGATCAAATATGTCATCGCCTATATATATAAGGTTAGTTACTAATTGATCTGATACATTAGCAACACTAAGATTTCTGAAAGTAAGATCCACTGGATTATTCTGTCTGGTTACTTTAGGCACTACAACAGAAGAGCGGTGGTCTCCTAGAAACGCTATATAGTCTGCTGTACCAGGATCTACTACGGGGAATGTAACTAGTGGTCCATCATCATCTACAGTTAATCCAAAAAAGAAGCCCCCAGGACTTATTAGGAAATCACCAGATATACCTGTGTTATCTGGGGCCTGCATAATAGTATATGTGATGTACCCTAGGTTTTCTTTTACATAACTATGGTTAGCAAATAACCTAATAATATTATCATCGGTATTACAATGTACGGGACACAATATATCCACAGGAAAGTCTAATAATGAATTGAGTAGTGTTGGTAAGTTGGCTGAATGAAATGTGCCTTCATCTATACCCATAGCGTATATGCGTCCTGGACCATAGTCTATTGCTTCACAAATAGCCTTAGATAGCTCACTATCACCAAATAGGCGTACCGCTTGTTCTAAGCTGTCTATGATATATATAGAACCAATTACTGAAGGATCGGATATTGCACTAGTAGATAGTTCCCCCAAGAACATAACTGTTTGACCAATACTAACGTCTCTAACTAAAACCTGATCTGCTATCCACTCTACTCTTACTGGCATAACTATTTACCTTTGTTTTTAAACTCGATTGTATAATTAACTAAGTTTCTATTCTTACGTACGTTAATCTTACGTACTGATCTATTAAGGTATTCTTCTTTGCATGCACAGGTATAATACTCTATACGCCCATTATCAGCTCGATTAGCATGAGAATAGTGTATTGAGTAAACCTCCACTATACTTTTGGGTATGCCATTATGTGGACTAGGGACCCAGGTTACTTCGTATATAATGTCTTGTATACTTGGATTAACCCAGTGTTTGAAGTAGAATACTTTATCGTGTTTAGCTATTCTACCTGGATTCTCTATGGTATCTGGGGACATAGAATCATCCCATCTACGTGTTAAAACCTTTTCTATTATAGGAACGTAACCTTCTCCATCACATATGGCACAGTCTCTAACTGCACTTTCTTGTGTGTGGAAATCAAAACAATCACAGTGGAGCTTCTTATTATTTCTACGTATTAAAACGTAATGTCCCCACTTATCTAATATTTCATTAATCTTCTGGCGTAAATCTAAACCCAAACCTCCACGAGATGTTTCAAATGCTTGTATGAGTGATGTTTGGTTGACCATATCACCTAAGGTATGGGTTTGTCTGCCTAAGTAGGTTGTTTGCTTAAATGTCATTTATAAAGTGAAGCTCCTTTAGTATCTAGAACGACCAGGTGATCCAAATTTAGAACGCGAAGCAAATGGAAATAACCCACCCCTAAAACCAACTACGGGTTGAGCGTAGCCACGTCTAGTGTGACCCATAATTCTGTCCCAAAGTTGCGCTAATTGTTTATCGAGGTGTTTAATAATATCTAGGAAATCCCTACCACTAAATCTTCCTTCGGTAATAGTTAAATCCCCTAGGTGTTTTTCTTCTCCTGATGTGCGCAATAAGTATAAATACACACCATTAATTGCATCTCTAGCAGACTTAAGGCGTACATATTCTTTGATATAGTATGGAGGATTTAAGTAATCAAAAGGAGCTGGGTATGTAAATGCATATTGCGTAGGTTGGGCAAATGTCTGATATATCATGGTGTTATAGAATGGTACTGGGAAAATAAAGAATGATAATGTCTGTTGTCTATATGTTAAATAGTCTATAGCATTGAATTGTGCCCAGAATCCATTTTGTCTAATTAACATAAGCAAGTCTTCATCTGTAGCATGACTAAGTATAAGAGGAGCTACTGAACGCACCAGTCTAGGTGTGGAGTAGTATGGAAACAACACAGTTGTAAAGTGCCACTCAAAATCTTCATCAGGGAACTTTAATGTAACCGTAATCTTATTATTAATCTTTAAGGCTGTAGTAGGAAATGTTTTTTTAATAGTAGTTTCATCTTTAACGGCATCATAAGTAACTGTAACAACAGCGTCTGGATCGACTAATATACCTGTTTTTTCTATAGGAGATACATCATCTACATGAGTACGAGGTACTTCAAATATATCAGGTGGAAATATAAAGTCTCTAAGGCCACCATAATATGGTGTACCTTCAGGTTCATCTGTAAAAGGAATACCATCTACTATAAAATTAGAATCATCAAATGACATACTGGTATAGTTGCCTTTTATTTTAATCCATACCTCTCCTATGTCTGGAGCTATATCATATACATCTGGTTTTGGATAAGTATCTATAACTTGTATAGGTGCAAATCCACCATATATTGCAGCAGAAGTGCTAACACTATCTTCTAGTGCTATACTACTTAAATCTATCTCACCTATATAGAATGTGTGGACATCGCTGTAGTGTCCTTTTTGAGTTGATGGACGTACGCCCCTAACTCGCCAGAAGTATTGCTTATCCACATCAAAAGGTCTATCAGGCATTACCGTAGTTAGAGTATTGTCGATTGTATCTGAAGGTAATGGCCAGTAAATTACATCAAATGAATTAGTTTGAGATACTTCTATATCATAGTGATCTGCCCCTGGTATTGCATCCCATGAGAAAGTAGGTTGTACTTGTATGGCGCTTTGATTACTGGGTGAACGAAGAATTGTTTGAGGCAACATGCCTGAGGTATCTGTGGTAAATGTTGAAAAGAAATTGCCCATCATACCATTACCAAGTATGTCTTTAATACCATCTATAGGAGATGTTGTAGGCTTGTTATGTCCAACTACAGTAATACGATATGTAATACCTGGGTCAAAGTTGATTGTTGGTGTAAAGGTAAGGGTCTTGTTTAGAGCAGAGTAAGCTAAGCTACCAGGAACACGAATATCTGTACCTTCTTTTTCTACTATAAAAGTAGAAGCACCAAAGGTTAGTTGGTCCATTGCTCTAAAGAACTTAACTTCTATTTTACTGTCTAGAGCAACACCTACACTAAAAGACTTTGGTATTATCTTTTGTATTAGATTGCTTTCACTAAAATCAGCCACTCAAACTCCTACTTAAGAAATTTATAGCTCGTTAAGAACATATAGTAGATAGTTGTTTTTTTGTGTCTTTTATAGTTAATCTAACTCTACATCTAAGACATGGTTTTCCACTATATCTCTTGCTACATCCACAGATTTCATTTTCTTTGTTACGCGAAAATATAGATAGAAGAAAATCAACGAGAAACAATACAAGCAACCAATTGAAAACCAAAACGCGGGCATGGGCGATAGATGAAGCAATCTCAGGCCTATCATAAAGCATCCCATTTGAATCCAGTCGTATCCTAAAGGAAGAAAGAAGAATCCTGCTGTCCAATAAAACATTTTCTGATTCTCCAGGTTTACGAACCAAGAGGAAATTATCTGTAATTTTTCTTTTATCCTTTTTGTTGTTGACCTTAACACTAGATACACCCCTACTGTTGCCATCACTTGGCAAAGATAAACCCTCTTCCATTCTTCCCTTCACGTCTCCTTTATAGGACTAGCGTCCTGTTGTGCCATATGGACTCCACCAGTTATCACAGCGACCCTGTGGACGAATAAACCCATCTACTACATGGCAACGATTAACCCCATCAAAGAACCTAAAAAGCTTTATCTAGCTTAGCTATATCAACTTACTTAATAGCTAAAAGCGGCTCTAGCACAGCTTTGGCATTCTGATAACCAGCTTCTATAAATTCAGGTATACGCTTAACATCAAAGATAGTGCCACCCCTCATCTTAGGGGTAAGAAGTGTGAGCTTATCTTCTAGAAGATACTGTGCTTCAGATATGGATTTGTCAATGTGACTATCCCATAGAGATTCGTAAGCAGAAAATATAGCATCTATCTTACCACGAACAATATCTTCATCTACACCAGAAGCAACATTCGATACCAATATTCTATCTACTTGATCGTTGTAGCAATAGTGTATGGGTAAGCAATCAGCTATACCACCATCATAGAAGTGATCACCACCATATCCTGACATAGGAATGGGCCGTGTCCTGAATATAGCAGGTATGGCTGAACTAGCAGCTATAAGATCTGCTAGATTAATATATGCATGGGAAGTATTTCTGGTTGTAAATAGTATTGGATCTCCCGTACGAACATGAGTGGTAACTATGGATAAATCTATTTGTTTTATATTGACCATATATTGGTCTTTTAGAAATCGATTAAGTTTATTGCGTAACTTCTTACCAGGAAACAATCCAGTGCCATTAAATAGTGACCATAGATCATATTCTATAAAGAAACCTGGATTCTTAATATCTAGAAATATCTTTTTAATTTCGGCGGGTGATAATCCTGATGCATATAACCCACCAATTACTGCACCACCAGAGGAACCTACTATGTGTTTTATATTTATATTATTATGTTCTAAGAGATAAGTAAGTAGACCGATATGTGCTGCGGCTCTAATTCCTCCTGACGAGAGAACCAGAGTGATATCCAATTAATTTATACTCCCTTCTATCGGTGTATTAAGCTTAATACCTATTGAATAATCTAAGGCAATCCCTACCCCATATTTAGCTAGTAAGTCAAATACTTCTTGACGTACAGAAGCAAGGTATTCTTCTTTGTCTTTCTTGGTCATTTGAGCTATATCAGGAAGGATTCCTTCCATAGCTGCTGCAAGGAACTTATTAGGCTTCTTTTTTCTAGGCATTTGTATTTCTCCCATAGTTATTTATTCATTTAAAAATCTATTATTATTTTTTGTGTTTTTTCCACAGCCACATAAGCATAATGACACTTTAATTATAAATCCTCCGACAACATATATAAGGTTGCAGTAGCAAAATTATTTTTATTATAGGTAGGCCATGTAAAAGGTTGATTATCCATCAATCTAACAACTAATTTCATATTCAGTGAAGACTTTAGAATGGTAGTGGAGATATAGTTCCAAGGAAACACAGTGACATCACTTACTAGCTCTCCAAACTTAGGAGAAATAGAGGGGGCATTAGCCCAATTATGAATATCCTGCGCGGATTTATACCTCTGTCCTCCAACTTTATATGGCCCAACATAAACTTCAAATAAAATAATATCATTAAATACTTGCATGTCATTGCTAAATTGTCCCTCAACTTTATCAATAACAAGCATCTTACCAGGAGAAGGAGAGATTTCCCATTCACTCGTGGTAGCATACCAATAATTAGCAGTAATATTTGCACTAGTTGGCGTATCAAATAATACAGATCCGTTCTCATAATTAATAGTTAGATTAGAATTAGTTTGCTTATCTTGACTGTTGTATTGCATCTGGGGCACACCATCTATATATATTTGAGGTCTTTTACCTAAATTACTATCGCTAGTTACCCTATAGGTATCTATCCAATATGGGTAAGCACTTGTAAATGTTAGATTGTCACCTGAATTAATGAGGGTTTCTCCAGTAATCTGTAAGCTCTTAAGGTGCCATGTGCATTTATCTCCTAGATTGTGTGAAACAGCATATACTTTAGTTGAATCTGTTTTTTCAGTTACGCTTCGTATTAATCCCAACCCTGTGAAAGGTTTAAATTTTATAAACTGATCAACAATTCCATCTTGCAAATCATTATATGATATTGCTGTTGGTTTAATATTAGTCTCAAAATCAACAATGTCAGTATTGGAATCTTGAATTAACTTAGTATAGTAGTAAACATCTTTGGGATTATCAACAAGAAATATAGTATAGATTAATCCGTCTTCTATATAACAATAACTTAAATTGCGCTGTGTCTTTATTGTTTTTAATTTACTATACGATACTACAAATGATTTCATAATAACTCCTCACCAAACATAACCGTAACTGTTCCATTGGAGTTAGAATTATTTCCTTTTTTACCAACTACCAATAGATTTTCACCTGGATTTATATATAGGGCTAATTCAAAATTAAATACAAAAAATTCTTCATCAGAGTTGACTGATTCAATTAGTTTGGTGCCATAACTAGAAGTAGTAGGAGTACGATAAACCAACATACTAGAAGAGATAGCAAGATCTTTCAAGTTATTAATTGCAACATATGTTCCATTGGATGTAATAGTTCCGTTCTTATATATGAAAATAATATTTTCTTCATCTGTTGAAGTAATATGTATAGATTTAACCCTCATTATCTTATCTGTACTTGGATTTTTCAATAGAAATATTGGAGCTGTTTGGCTTGGAATTACAACAGAAGTAGTTGTAATAAAAGCTTTTGATTGCGAAGACATAACTTGCCAGACATCTCCACTAGAAACTACCGTAATATCTCCAAGCCTATCTACTATATCCTTTAGTCTTCCTAATACAGTATAATCTGTTGGATTTAATTGAACCTCACCAATTCTATTATCAAAATCCACTTCTGATAGACGTGTTGATAAATCAACATCCAATTTATCTGTATTCAAAGCTATTTCGTCGAGATTATTGTTGGCTGCCAACAATGTTGTTTCTGTAGAAGCACCTGTAGGCAAAGACACCGTACCTGTAATGTCTGTAATATTCCAAGTACCTGCTTGATTAATACTACCTATTGTGTTATTTCCTATAGGCAATGGAAAATTGAGAAACACACCGCTGGTTTCATTGGTTACTGATGTGACAATATTAGTAGAGCCAGACCCCACACCTAATAATCTTATCCTAACTTGGGTAAATCCCGCTACAGTACATCTAAATACAGAACCAGATGTTGGATTGATAAATGTGGTTGAAGACTGACCTGTACCAGCCACATATCCGAATATAGGAGTCCACACCCCACTATTATCAACAGTAGCTTCAAATATTATTGTCCCCGTGAATGCGGTATGTATTAATTGAAAAACCACATTTCTTCTTTTACTTGTTCGAATCGAAACCATATCATTAATATTAGTCAGCATGCCTGTGTGAGAGTAAGACTGATAATCATAAATCGCATTTGCAATACAGTCATCAATACTTTCACATAACATAGCCGTAGGTAGTATATTATTAATAAAATCATTATAACTATCTAATTGTAACTGATCTATGACAATCCCATTGTTGGGTTTAGTAAGATTTATTTTATATATATTATTAGATAGTACATCTACAACCATTAAACTATAGGTATCAACTAAATCTATATATCCTATCTTCAGATCTAAAAGTAGGGATAGGTATTTTAGTTGCGTATATTTTACAAATAACTCTTGCATCATTATTTGATTACTCCCCTGATCCACGCACTTAATGTATTACTATTTTGTAATGAAGTTAGTATTACTCTAATAGGTATTACACCGTCTCCTAACATTTCATGATCTATATGTGCTTCGGTAAAACCAGCATCACTATGTGATATTTTAACAATCAATATATTATCACCAACGGGATCATGTATTAATTTAATATTACCCCTATACTCTGTATTCAGTTGTAGACTGTGTAAATTCCATTTAACACCATTATCAGGTATGAAATCTATTTGATGAGTTTTACCGCTTTCTAAACTAATTTCTCCTGTAGTTAATTCTATTTTTTCAAATAATTCGGAAATAGGAACAACTGTTGGAAAATCTCTATAAAAAGGTCTATTAAGTACTAATTGAGCAGTAATAAAATCCTCTAATATATTAGAGGATGTTGCAGATGGCCTTAGATTGGTATCAAAATCTATATTATCAACACCCTGATCTTTAAGAGCCCTAGTTAAATAAACAATATCTTTATTACGATCTACTACACAAATATCGTAATAATTACTATACTCGACATAACCTACTTGTAAATTAAGAGAGTTATTAATTTCCTTAAATAAACTATAGGTTATATGATTTATCTGCATTTTATTCTATTACTCCAAATCATAAGCTACAAGAATAAACAGTTTCTTATTAGCGCCCATACCGTAAGCACTAAGTGAAAGCACTTCGTTTGGAGCACCCTCAATATGCATAACGCCAGACTGATTAAAATTATTACCACCACTATATATTCTATATACTTTTATAGCAGAAGTTAAGAAGTCTACTTCTACCGTTCCATTAGACTCTATATTTATTACTATGTTCTTAATACTAATTTTTTTACCTGAAGTGGGAGTTATAATTGTTTGAGATGGAACAATTCCACCTGCTCCTGAAGTGAACTCACTAGAAAAAGTAAGCATCCCCTCTGTCAGAAGAGAGTTAGTGGTGTTAAGATCGGCATCATTGGATGCTCCTAGTCGTAATATCATACCACTACGAGCATATAGGTGAACATCGATAGTACTTGAATTAAGATTCGTATTTTCAAACCTAACTAAAAACGTTAATGTTGAGGTTAATGTAGTAGTAGTAGGAGTAACTTTATGTATTAACTTTTTATCTTGAAGAAATATTATAGCACCTTGTGTATAGTATATCTCATATAAGTGATAATTAATATCTAATACAAAAGAATTACCTCCATTAAAACTACTAACAACCGTATCCGAACTACCTTTTCTTATGCCAATATTAACCGTTGTTCCATTTATCTCATAGTAGGCTGCATCGGCTAAATCGCTTGAGAATACTCCCCACCTACGCCTATTATTGGTTGTTCCTATATCTGGTAGTCTTACCCCTGCTATATAAATATTAGCTGAACCAGAGGAAAAAATACCTATATCTTGCGAATAAATAGAGACAGAACCATTGGCAGTAGTTCCTGTATGACAAACAAGCTCACCACCTGATACTGTTTGAGAACCTCCATTAACCAGTGAAGATAACCATATTCCAACATCAAGAGGAGTGACTGAAAAATTACCACCCGCTAGTTTTATTGTGCTAGCTGTTTTAATCTCACCAAATGTACTAACTATATTATCATAGCTAAATACATAATCAGTAATGCCAACCTTGGGATTATTACCTAAGGTAACATTTAAGTTGTTGTCCGTTACACCTACTGTATTGGTACCATCTGTAACCACAACAGGCCAGGCATTAGCCAGGGAAGTTGGACTTCCCTGGTCTGCAGCACCATCATTAAATGAATTTATTCCCATACTATCCTATAATATTAAGTTTATGATATTTCCATAACTCTGACTTCATTACCAGCACTTCCTGCGATAGCATATAATACAACACTACCTATATCTATAGAGAAAGAATCTCCCTTAAGTACTTTAATACCATCGGCAGTGGTAACCGCACTACCACCAAGATATATGGTAGTATTACTGTTATTTTGTAAGAATATAGTTTTTCTATCAGTTAAAGTAGATGCAGGCAGTGCAACCGCTGATGTTCCAACCGTAACTGCAGTAGTCTGCATACTACCACTATATCCACCAAATGTAACTGTGTTATTGGCTGGATCTATTTTAATAGTATTAGCACTAGTATCTAGTCCAACCTCACCTATAATCTGACTACCAGCAGGTAACTCTGCTATTACCTCAACATCATGATTGGTAATAAATCCTGACATATCACATCATCTCCCTTATAACTACATTAATTACAACTAAGAAACTTCCATTATAACAGCTGGAATGCTAGCAGAAGTAGATATACCATACAGACTAGCAGATCCGATATCCATTGACCAGCTATCCCTAGGACCTATCCTAAATCCGTTGGTTGTAGTAACACCACTTCCACCTACATAAATAGCCGTAGATGTAGATTTGTTCTGTACCATTATTGTTTTCCTATCAATCAATACGGATGAGGGAAGAAGAGACGCAATCATACCTATGGTTATATCTGTTGTTAGGATAGTGCCGCTTAAACCTGGTGACGCTTGCTCTATATTAACTATAAGAGGATTACTGTCTATGCCTAGTTCATTACCATCATTATCTCTGAGATTAGTGTGTATGGCACGCTTGGGCGTTATACGGGCTGCTGCTGCTTGATCTTCAGTAGGATCACTAGCAATTGTATCGTTGAGTATGCCACCAATAGGTATGAATTCATCTACGCCTTCTGCAAATGATGTTTCGTCTATTTGACCTGTTAGTGTTCCGCCTACGATATCAACCTTTAGAGCTTTATCTGTACCTATGGTTGATATACCTACCGTATCAACTCCGTTTGTTATCTTAACTTCTGCGGTACCATTTGTAAGAGTTAGATCTATGGTGTCTAACTTATCTTCCACCTCATCAGCATTGTTTCTGATTGTGGTTAATAAGGCAATGATATCATCTAACTTAAGTTCTAACTCGTCTGTATTAATATTTAATTCGTCTAAATCAATATTAATAGGTAAATCTTCTAAGAGATCTATGATGGTTTGAAGCTTGGTTTTAATATCATCATCAAATACTAGTTCTTCGCGTTCGTCATTTAAAAAAGCTTGGCCAACAAGATGTTGGCCTCCCAATATTATTTCTTCATCTGCCATAGTAATAATCCTATGTTGTATATTATTATTTTAAACGGTAGGCTTCCTTCATAGTAGTATTTATAGATACTACGGTATCCTTCAGTGCTTTAAGTTCTGTTATCATACTTGTAGCAGCTTTATCTTCCGACTGAGCAATAACATTAGCCACTGAATTAATTGAGGTTACTGTATTAGAGGCTAGTTGATTAGTAGCACCTATTAATTGTTTTTGTAACTCCATCATAGAATCTATCTTAGATACCATCGTTGTTAATGGTACTATTATATCCTTGTTGTCCTTACCAACGATGGAAGTACTAAGGCTTTGAAGCGCCGTAAGACAACCCATCATAGCATTTAATTTATGAACCATCTCTTGTTCTTGAGCAAACATAGATCCTGCAATGTCTACAAGGGAATTATGAATTTCATCTAATTTGGATACCATAGTTATATTCATAGATTGCAATGTATTCTTAACTATATCTATCATAGTACTCTTCATACTATCTATAGAATAACTTGTTTGTTTGGTGAGAGCGTCTACAGCCTCTATAGTTTTACCGAGGAGCGCTTCCATCCTATCTAATCTAACGTACGTACCTAAGTCCTGATAAGTAGTGATGGTATTATCGGCTCCGCCTTGTTGACCACCAACTGTTATTTCTTTAGCCATTTATTTCACGCTCCTATTATATCCTTACGTGTAATGTAACTAATGCGTGTTTTGTTGTTACATCAGCATTAGCGCATGTAATTCGTATATAAAGAGATGGCATATCAAAACCTATGATAGCCCTGTTATTGTTAACACTTACTGTGTCATATACATACCATTCCTCGCCATCTGGCGAGAGTTCTAACTGAATAGAAAAGTTACCTGTTGTTACTACATAACCTACTACCTTGTTTACATCTCCTACACTTACCACAGCACTTTGAACTGATGAAGAACCATTTACATCTGTATCTATAATACGCTCTGTACGTACTCTAGTTTCTCCACCAAACTCTAATGTCATCTCACCTGTAACCTTGACAATAATACCATCTAAGATAGCTTTAGCAATATTGGTAAGATCCTTACCGCGTAGATCTCCAGATATGGGGTTTAAATGACTTAGATTAGTCCCTGTAATAGGGTCCCAATAATGGGCATATCGAATATGCTTAGGTGCATCTTCATTTAATGCTACTGTTAAGGGAATATGAGGCATATTGCTTGCCCTCCTAGTTAAGCTGTTGTTGCTTCAGCCTTAGCTGAAAGCCTACTGATCGTATCATTCCACTTCTTCATAATTTTATCCATATCATGTTTCTGTTTAGCTTCATCACTCCACCTGCAGCGTGTTGGAATTACATTGGGTGGTTTAATACCATCTATTTTACCTTCAATAACTACTAATACTCCTGTATTTATAGCTACCTTAATACCGCTTAAATCCATTTGATCGTTAAGATCGGATGATACAGGTGAACCAAGAGATAGGTTTGTTTGCGTTAATGTATCAAAATAAGAAGCTGCTGACGGATTATATGGATGTAGTGCTACCTTCATAAAAATTATATCCTCCAAGAAGTTGTAATTTACTTAGGTAGCAGCCAGCTAACATATATCTTGTTTCCTACTAAGAAATAATAGCGATATAAACAAGAAGAACAGGGCTGGAGCAGCCCTGTTCTTCTTTTGCTTCTTAATTATACTTGTTAAACTAATTATATCGTTTTGACGAGAAGAGCAGGATTGTAAGAAGGTTGTAGGGATATATTCTTAGCAACAGATATTGCACGACCTTCATTGAATATACCAGGAGCTCTCCGTTCACGAATACGCATAGACTGAACATCCTTGCGAGGATCTTTGAATTCTTCAATTTCCATATCGGATTTAACTACCCAACATCCAACTGCATTGCGATCAATTAAATACATATCGAATGTTTTATTGATTAGGTCGATAGGCGCAAAAGGTGTAGGGATGACTTCTAGAGGTAATGGTAAGTTTCTAGAGATAACTTCTGCACCATCATTAGCTCTTGCAAAAGCAGTAGGTAACTGGTTAGCACCTACTGATGGTAGTTTCAGATCTCTGATGGGCTTAGCAAGATTCTGTGTAACATGAACAATTTGCTGTCCAAGAGAGCCAAGTATTTCGTTTTTGGCAAATACAGACCATGCTAATGGATGAATAAGTAGTGTGGTGGGTATAAAACCATTTGCATGCATTGCATAGTACATATCAATAAAATCAAATGGGCTCAAGGTATTATTGGGTGAACCTGTTGGACCTACACCTGTAGTATGAGCATCCGTTCCAGGTAAGCTGTTGTCAAATACAACATGACCGAATTTATTAAATTCGTGGAATAACCACTCTTCTTTAAACCGAGCCATAGCTTGACCTGCAGCTTTCATATGAAGACCCACAACATCCCACTGAGCATCTTCAATTAACTCGTCAGAGAGTTCAATCATAAGACCAAACTTACGCACTCTCACATCGAGACTTTGACGATGACGTTGAATATCAAGATAGTCTTGCCTATATTCTCCAAGTTCATCTACAAAATGTGCCCGTAATACACCAATAGAGGGGAACTCTATAGATACACCTTTCTCTAATGTAATCTCAGGAAGCATAGACCCGAGTACGTAAAGGGGTTCCATTGCTTCACGGATAGCACCAATAACTATATTGGGAACTATTACTGCAGCATCAGTTGAAGTTAAAACTTCGTTTATTGTATATCTGCTTGATGGATTAAGAGTATTACGAGACCGCATTTCGAGGTGAGCTTTTACGATCTCATACTTTTCCTCTAGTTTTAGACTATCAATCCTAGACATCTATTATTCTTCCTCCTTCGAGATGACGCTCTCGTATTAACTTAGAAGAAGAGGCGAGCGATTAACTCGCCTCTTCCTTATCTTACAGAGCATTTACTATTATTCTTATTGCACCAATAGATCCTTTAAAGTCTATATTTGTAGGTATACCTGCGACTACTTGTTTGAGAGAGGTATATTTTACGTGGTAGGTTTTAATGGAACTAGCACCAGCAATTAATATTTTACCTTTATATCTTTGAACTGTATAGCGATCATTTTCTCTTAACTGTACACCGTCTTCGTATACTTGTATTTCAGACATCTTTAATATTGGATTAAGAATGTCCAGGTGACGAGCAAGACGATCATGAGTAAGTTTAACCGTACCAAGACCACCATCTACATATAGATTATCTGCTGATGCTAAACCATCTCCAGGATATACACCAACTGATGTAGTAAGATCGACTTCATATACTTCTTTCTGAGACATTACACCGTCGGTTAATCCAGGGATACCATTTGCAGCACGAAGCTGTTCTGGGAATCCATAGAGAGGATCGAAGGGGAACGGCAACGGATAAGTATTATATGAAGGATCTGTGTGCCCTTGCAATCCTGTTAATCCAGGTGAAGGCGGTAGTGGTTGGTTTATGTCGTAGACATTGTAAGCCCAGTTTGATGGATCGAATGCATTCTTTTCGTTGATGGTCTGTACGCTTTCCCACATAACCCATTGCAACCAACCTTCCAATGGTTTTTGTGTATCTAAACCCGTAACTTGACCCATTCTTTGTTCTATTGCATCTACGCCAGATACCCATTTTACGAAGTGACCGACTGTATCTGACTTTACCCAATCACCTTGTACTAAGTTGGGATCTGCACTAGACTCACGAGTTGCGCATGCCCATGCCATTTCTGATGCTAAAGCAACATCTGGTATGTAAGGTATTTCAATGTGAGCTCTCCTTAGTATTGAAGGGAAGTTCCCACGGAACCGTCCAGGAACCACTTGAAAGTAGTTGGTTTGAGCAATACCTAATGGTTTATTGGCTCCATTAGCTAATGTAACAACCGTTCTTGGATATCCTGTGTCAGGATCGGGAGCAACAGGACCAGGATCTCTTACTGCAACTATGCGACCCTTTGTAATTACGATACGCTCAGGTCTGAAGAAAGTACCTGCGAACGGAAATTCTAATATTACTGGTAATGTTGGATCTGTTACGAATCCACTTCCTAAAGAAACACCTTCACCAATAACTAATTTGTTCTGTGTGCGGGGATTTAGAAAAGTTTCCCCTACTGGAAAATTACCACCAATTAAACCCATTTATTATTCCTCCTAAAATTTTGTTCTAGGCACATTCGTTGCTGCATACTAGCTACGTTTGGAGCGGTTTTCAAATTGTCCTAAGAACCACTTTACTTGTTCTAGATCTTCCTTACAACCCTGTTTGGCTCGATCTAGTACATCTCCACTAAGTTCTGGTAACTTAGCTTCTGAAGCAGCCATTGCATTAGCTGTCAATTCGTTATCCGTATCTGCGCTTAATGTTGGATCCTTAACCTCTGGTAGCACAACTTTCTTATTAAGTTCTGCCTTCTCATTCTTTAAGTCATTAAGTGCATCTACTAATGAAGAGGCTTCGCGAGTAAGGTGTTCTTCAAGAGATTGTTCTCTCTCCTCAGGTAATAGCTTGTTGAGTTCTAGCTTTAGTTCTACAACTTGCTCGGCTATACCGTGGTGAACAGATGCCTTAAGTTCATCACGTTCTGTTTTTAACTGCTCTATTTCCTCGATGAGAGCTTGATTTTCTTTCTGTAACTCACTAAAATCTAATTCTAATTGTTTATAAAATTGTTTGGTATCTTCTATGGTTTTATCAATATCGCTGTTCTTAGTAACCACTACTTCTTCTTTTGTTTTTTCTGTAGAAGCTATCTCAGATACAATAGCTTGTTCTTTTTTCATACTTACAATATCATCTTGAAGTGCACATATTGATTTACTAATAGAAGTTAATGCATCACTATATGCTTTCATGTCTTCTTTTGTTATGTAATCGGCTACAACTGCACTTATCTCTTTCACCTCTAAATCACTCTTTTCTATAGTTTCTTTATAAGAAGATAGAAGTGCCTTGGCATGTTTCTTAAGATGAGACAATGCTGAACCCTTCTTATCTCCTAAATCTGTCTTTGGTTGATTAGCGCGGACAAGCGCATTACGAAGGTGCGGTAAATCCACACTGCTATTATCATCTGGACTACTTACTTTTGCTGTGTGATGGGGTAGTTTACGTAAGCTGCGAGGAACCATTTTACCTTCCTTATCTTTCTTACCACCAGGTAATATGGCTGCAAAAGCAGCATCAGGTAAATTGTTTATATATTTACGATCCCATACGGCCTCATTGAGATTGGGGAATTGACTAACTAAAGCTTGTTTAAGACTAACCAATGTTGCTGTAGTCTCATTACTTAACCGTTCTAATAATTCTATAAGTTGCTGTTCGGTAAATAACATAATTATTCTGCCTCCTCGGATTCGTCTGAGGCATCAACATAATCATCTCTATCTAACAACTCCAAGTTTACTGCACTCCACAAATAAGACGCACCTTCTTGATCGCCAAGGTATGTTACATACCTATCTAATGCTTCCATAGGATGATCCTCCTTATAATAGGCTTCACTTAAGCGTAATGACAATAACCTATCTTCCTTGTAATATTCTTTCATTACAGCATCTAGATTAGGATGACGCACTTTAGCTGTGTCATCACTGGGTATATTAACAAATGAAACTTCTGCTATATAAAAGTCGCCTATGCGTCTATACATCATCTTACCACGAGGATCGTCAGGACCTACGGCTTCGCCTTTTGCATTGTAGAAATAACCACGCATATGATCACAAGCTTCATCGCTAGCTATATTGGCTTCACATATAGAACACCTAGCTTCGTTCGTATCTGCACCAATAGATACTGTCAGGTATCGGCCATCTAATATTTTCTGTATTGCTCCTGGGTCTGTAATTCTGGGTACTATCATCATGGGAGCGTTCTTACCCTTTTTATCTCCATCTCCCATATATGCCTGTTCAATTCTACCAAGAGGTTCACTATCTATATCATGATTACGAAGAATAGGTTTGGGTACGGGATGTGTAGCTGAGTATAAGCCACTCTTCTTTTTCTTATCTCCCATAACCTTTTCTAATGGGTAGTATGTATAATTACGCGTAATCTTATCACTATGAATGGCTTCTATTTCGGGGCGCAGCCCCTCACTACCTTTCATACTAGAAGTTGCTGGCATCATACCACCAAGCGAACCTTCATCTGAAGCTTCTAGTAACATAGACGATGACTGGGTTGCCTCATATATCTTAATATAGCGTTCAGGTAATGCCACCTGAAATCTTTCATATATACGAAATAGCTTATGTTTCATATATGACCTCTCTTAGTTAATTTCTACTGCGCATTTACACGCACGATGAAACGGTGGTAAATTATTAAATAATTCACCATAGCTTACTAAAGTCAAGTCCTTATTAGCTAGGGTACTACATACACTACACTCATTGTTTTGTAGTGTATTGATTCTCAAACCCAACTCTCGCGATCTAAGCACTATACCATAGTAGTAACTGCGTTTAACTATATCTATTAAGTACTTAGATTTAGCTTCTATACGTATATGTTTATCTATATACTTATCTAGGCTTTCAGAAGAAAGCCCTCTGTGTTTTGGAATAGCACTATCAATCTCATCGAAGAATGCAGCAAGAACATCACGTATGTAGGAATTCATCCTCATACTCTCTTTAGTAGACATATCTCTATGAGATCCTAGATGGAATGATTCATTGGCAAAATATTTAATATGAGCTTGTAATTTCTCCTTACTTATGTGTGCTGATAGATGAGCTGTGATGGGTGCTCCCACCGTAATTGCATTGCGTATATTATGAGACATCTCTTGTGATATCTTTTCTATTCCACCTATGATTCTATCAAATCCATCTACCGTATCACTTTCTTTTAATTCTTTCTTTATCTTAGGACCAAGACGAACACCGTGTTGATTTTGAGGTTGATTTTTATTATTAGTAGCTGGCGTACCAGCTTTGGCCTTACCTATTTGTTGATCACCTAAGACTACTAATGAAGCTTCTATGTCTTCTCCGCCATATCCAGACCTAGCTAGTCCCTCTGCAACCAACTGAGGTATCTTAACTTTATATGTTCGCATCTTATGTCTTTCATCTTCTTTGATTGGATCCATACCTATAGCTTGGCGCATTTCATCTTCGTCTATCGCATCGTGTTCGTATTTATATATTGTGTGATTTTGGAGTTTAACAAGTAGGTCTGTCTCTATTTCTTCAAATGATAATGCTACCATATTATTTACTGGATCTACATAGAAAGAATAACCGCCTTCTTCGAGAAGCTCTCTAAATACGAAGTGGGTTATATATGTCTCTATAAGCTTCTGATATGACTTTACCTGATCATGCATTTCTGTGGTAAGGGTATCTGATGTACTACGATTAACTGTTTCTCCTAGGCCCATTTGAACGCCTGAAACACCCAATCCTGTGAAGACCCGTTCCCTAAAGTATTTTAGGTAGGGTTCAACATCTAGTGCCTCACCTTGTACTCCAACTACCTTAATATCTGTGCGCTCATTAGTTACCCATGTTGCATCCGATGGAGCTTGATCTAATCGATTCTTCATATCAAGTACTTCTTCTTCAGATGCAAATAGTGTTGGATCATTGGGTAGTCCCACTTTGATTTGCGTAAATGGATAAGTATAACGATATATCAATCTAGCAACGTTCTCTTCTATTTCACGAAGTAATTTTATATCTTCCATAACAGGTATGAGATGACTATTACCCCATGTAAATCCATCTTCTGGATCTGCTTTAATGTGTATAACATCCTTAGGATGGAAGTGAGCTACATTTTCTTTAGTTGACCCTAATACTCTACCAAATTGATATCCATGTCTACTTTGAAGATATGATATAATCTTCCCACGGTCATCTTTAATAGGAGCTACTGTTGCAGGATGAGCTATGAAATATCCTGCTATTGGAAACTTCTCATCGTTTGTTGGTGAAATAGGAATGCGCTTAGGCATGCTTGAGTATTCTGCTCGTTGTTTAACTATAAATACATTACCATACAATACCACGTCTTTAGCTATACGATGTAGGAATATATCTGTTGGTTCTTTGGTGGCATCAGCTAACATCATCAATCTTATACGTAAGTAGTCAACTATCTTGGTATCCTTACCCTTCAAACTCCAACCAGCCTTAAACATAAGATTAACAAATTTGGAAACCGACTGGCGGACATAGCTGTCATTATAGTATGACATCATTATCTGACGCATATCTAAGAATGGGCGATCAACTACCGTACGTGTTCCCTTACCCGTACCATGACCTCTAGCTGTTAAAAAGAAGGCTTGCTGTAATCCGCCTAAAAAAGCAGTTGGATTAGCATAAGCTTGTTCTAATTGTGATGGTGTACTGGAATTGGTTGAAAGAATGTCCTTTATGTTTTTAATTTTCGGAACCATGTAAGATTATACCTCTTCTTCCCCATCATCTAATAATGGGTATGAACCTATCCGTTTTAATAGCAATTTAGGAGAAGATCCTATGGTTGAAGGTGATAATTTTATTAATACTAGACTATCACTTTTAAGATCTCCAGCCAGAATAATATCTGACATAGGGTTAATTATGTATCTAGTAAATACTCGATACAATTCTCTTGCATTATATTCTGGATTAAATCCTATTTTAATTAGATGTTCTATAACTTCATCACTAGGTTCTAGTTTAATCTCTAGTCGTTGAAGTTTTTTATTTAGTTCTTTAAAATACTTGCCTAATATAAGTTTGATCTCCACTTCAGTTAATGGTTTAAAATAAAGCATAGCTGTTAGTCTATTAATTAGTTCTGGTCTAAGTAATGCCTTTATTTCTTTATTAACTGATTTCTCTATATCAACTATGCGATTATTGTTTCTAAATCCAAGTGTTTGATTGTTGCTATAGTTTTTAGAGCCAATATTGGATGTCATAATTATTATTGATTTAGAGAAGTCTGCTTGGGTGCCCGAACCATCTGTAAGAACAGCTTCATCTAGTATCTGAAGAAATAAATCAAAGAAAGTAGGGTGTGCTTTTTCTACTTCATCAAAGAGAATTATAGTACCCTTATCCTTACGTTGTTGCATCATACGTATTAATACTGAACCATTTTCGTGTCCAATATAGCCAGGAGGAGCACCTATTAATCTAGTAGCCATAAATTCTTGAGCATATTCAGAACAGTCTATTTTAATAAGTCCTTCTTTTCCAAATGCATGTTCCGCTAATACCTTTGCAGTTTGTGACTTGCCTGAACCTGTAGGACCAACAAATAAAAAAGCACCTATGGGTTTGTTGGGTTCGTTTAATCCAACTAAATATCTTTTAAAGGTCTGTAGAACAACATCTATTGCATTGTTTTGTCCAAATATGTGATTATTGACTTGGCTTCTTAGGTCGCCATAGAATTTATTTGCATCATAAATTGTATTTAGGAATGGTAGAGAGTTAGGTGATGGCGCTGACATTGTCATAGTAACTCCTTTTAAAGTAGTTTCTAGATAGTTAATCCATAAGCCGTGGAAAAGGACTAGACTGAAATACTCTTTTTTGTTCACCAAATAACTTATTGCCAAATGAAGATAATATGTCTTTAACTGTATTAGACATGTTGAAATCTTTATTTTTTAAACCCTTAAGTTTAGTATTAATAGAATCTAAAGCTCCATGCATTAATCTTTTACTATCCTTATCATGCAGGAAATCATAGCGATTGTCAAATAATTGATTTTTAAGAGCAAATAACCTAGCCATATTTATCATTTTCTCTGTTTGGTATTGATGTACTACTCTGGCTGATGAAGTAATTTGAGAAGCCATCATATTAAAATCTTGGTTAGGTGGAGCTAAATTCAATAAGTCTGTTAAGAAAGATGCGCCAGGTTTCTTTATCTTATCACCCAAAAAAGATATCCCGAGAGCCATCTTAGGATCTATCTCTAGATTACCTACTGTACCAACTACTCTTTGAATATTGCTGTCCCCTATTGGTTCACTTGAGCGCTTAATATCATTAGCTAATGTGATTATACCCATAAGTTGACTAATACCTTGTATAAAACTTGAGATTGACTTAGGACTATCTTTAATTGATTGTAATATAGGAGTAGTCATATTAGCAATCTGTTGTCTTACTACCGCCTTCTTACGAAGGGCTATGTAATTAGATATTGCTATAGCTAGCTTATCCATACCATCGCGCATTACGTTTACATAGTCGGCTATGCCTGGAGGTAATTGAGTACTATGGTATCTATCTAAATCATTTGTATTGCTTAATAGATCGCTTTGTAAAAGAGTAATGATTCCACTTACTGCATTTGCATATACATATAGTTCTATATTTCGTATGCCAAATAGATCTGCATATATCTCAGCATCTATATTGCCTGTAATGTCAGAAGCCCCTTTTTGGAAAGTATTTACTATGGTTTGAGATAGTGGTTGTGTTCTAGTAAGATAATAATTCTTTAGGTCTTGTATGGTTAGAGAACTAATTCCTTGTAGGTAAGTTAGATCTTCGTCTGTAAGATCTAACTCAGATATATTAATTGAGAAGTGAGCAAGAGATAATTCTATATCATTCAATTGTTCATCTAAGATTCCAGCCGTGTCCTTAACAGCATCCTTTAGGTAAATAATCTCTTGAACAGTTGGAATAAATACAAGAGGTAATTCTGCTGCTTGCTCACGCTCACCTAAAGTTTCACCGTCACGTATAGCTGGTGGTGGATGATATGTAATATCAGGAGCAAAACCTAATAATTCCTCATCATTACTCTTAAAGTCATTCATTAGCTACCTCGCGTAAAACTTCTACGTCTTATACCTGAACCACCAAATCTAGATACTGTAGGATTAAAGCTGTCGAATCCCCCTCCTCGCAATCCATACTGATTGGATGGTATAAACCCAGGCGGAGGGGGCTCATAATCTATATTGGTGTTGCGTTTTTGTAATGGTGAGGTTTTGTTTTCAGGTACGCGCTTTAAGATATTGCTAATAGGCTGCATCTCAGCATAAGATTCTACCTTGCCCATATTTAAAAAGTGTTCGGTAATACCATATACTGCTAACATAAGAGCGTCTATGGCATGTTCGTTCTTAGAAGAGAAAATGGGTTGTCCATTTTGGCTCATACGCTTAACTCGATATTCGTTTAACTCTAGGGTCATGAAGTGATCATGAGGACTTAGTATAAGTACTTCGTCATCAAACATCTGAGTTAATCTATTTACCATTAGTGGTTTGATTGGCGTTGATGATCTTACCCTAGTATGCGGATCTAGAATATCTACTGACTGTCCAAAATGTACACCAATTACTTTATCGTGAAGTTTGGTTTCTGGATTCTCCAAACCAACTACTTTTAAGTTTTCTATCTGACCTTCTCCATAACCACGATCACAATAGATATAATCTGGTTGATAGAAATCATTAAGCATAACTATTTTCTTAGTAGCGTTATGTAGGGTATATTCTCCTATTGGTATTTCATGTCTTGCTATTACGCGCATATAATAGTCTTTATCATCATATCTTTCAAACTGCACAACAACTATCTGAGTAGCAGCATGATACTTATCCCAATCTACTCCTATTACGATAGGATGTTCTTTGCTATAAAGCTTAGACATAAGATACCCATAATTAGGATGAGATTTGGGAGAATGAGTATACCATGGTGTATCGCGATTTTTAGCAGTATCTATTTTTTCTTTCTTAAATACCGCAAATGATTCAGAACCAAAATCAGCTAGTTGTTCATGTTCATACCTAACTGGCCCAATGAGCATACGTATCTGCCTATCACGTTCTTCATTCCAATCTGGTATTGCTTCCCAGCAATTATAGTGAAATGATTTGAAGCCTCTGGGTTCTGGATCAACACATGTCTCGTAGTATATACCTCTTTTACCTGATGGAGTAGATGTCATTATAAACCTAATGTCATCTGATTGACCCAAGATAGCTAAAGCTGATGTCATGTCATCATCCGTACAATAGTCTGCTTCTTCTACCCATATTAAATCACCCCACTTACCACGAATACCCATGGCTGCCATTCCCGACTTGGTACCTGCTGTTAAGAATTGTATAACAGCACCGTTTTTAAAACGCAAAAATGCAGGTGCTTTAGCGGGCTTCTCTATACTCTCTTGAAAATCTTTAGAGGTATTTATGAGTGTTAGCATATTCTGATAAATATCATTAAGATGGGTTTCTAGTGGAGCCATCACAATAACTTTGTATCGTTGCTTGCGGGTAGGATCTATGACCTTACCATTAGTAAAACATAACCATAAAACCATCATACATACTAATTCGGTTTTACCACCACGACGTGCTACGCGTAACGCAAAACGTTTAGCATTTGTTGCAACAACTGTTTGTTGCCAATCACGAAGAGTTTTATCGAAAAATTCTTTTGCGAAGAGAGGAAAGGTCTTAAGAACTTCTATATACCTACTGCGTTGTTCTGGAGTAAAACGAGTTATATCTATACCCATATAAATTAATAAGATGCTCCATAAAAAGAATTATAACCAGCACCACCAATAGAACCTGCTCCTGAATATCTTGCTGACATAAGGGCGGCTTCTTGGCCGATAATATTACGAGCATTTAGCTTAGATTGATTTATAGCTGTAAGAGCTCTTGCTCTATTAGTAGCCAAATAGGCATTATCTAATACATCTCTAGGTCCAAAGGTTTGGGCACCAAACATCATAGTGCCTGCAGCTTGTCGCCTGTTGGCTTCCATAGCTGTGCCTGCAGCTGATAAGAAAGGAGCGGCGTGAATTGCTGTCATAGCGGCTGGGTAAAGATACCATAAGGCTTGGGAACCTATTGTTTTAAGAGCTGCTGTAACGGGTTTATCACGCTCTCCCAAGTGAGAGCGATACTCCATAACCCCACCAATACCAACAGCAGTTGCTGGCAACCATTTAGCTTTAAAATGCTTTGCTATACTTGAAATTAAAGACATAGATCGAATCCTCTAAATAACCTTCTAAAGAAACATATAAGCAGCCGCCATTGGAGATATATTAACATCTGGTGTTTTATTTAAACCAAAAACAAGATCTCCTTGAGCACTTGCTTGGAAACGTTGCATAGGAGAATGTCCTCGCACCTCGGCGTACTGTTTAGGATCCACACTAGGATAGTTCATAGCACCAAAAGCAAAAGCTCCTGCTGCTATTCCAAAACCAATAGGTGCTTGATACTTATGGGCAAATTTACCTAAGCTCCAAGCTCCTTGAGCTAAACCCATACCTGTTTGTAGGGTTCCCCTGTTAAACACAGCTCCTGTTACACCCCTAGTAATACCCCATCCTGTACGAGCCCCAAACTTAGTAGTGCTCCATACACCTTTTAATAATGAACCCAATAAACTTGGCATTTGTTATTTTAGCCCTATAATCCTATTGGTCCTCTTGACCTACCTCTTTGAAAGTTCTCTGCGGGACCACCAAAAGCTACTCCACCTAAGTCTCCTAAGGTACCTACGGTAGCACCTAATCCTCGAGCAATAAGATTAGTTCCCATCCAACCTCCACCTAAGCCCATACCTACACCTGCTACTTTGCCAGCAGTAGACATCCCACCCCATGCTTCAGCTATACCACCACCAAAACCACTCATTGAACCACCAACTCTACCTAAAAAAGATGGACTTGCAAGATTACCCATAAGACTAGGCGAACCAGCCCAACCACTTCTCATACCACCAAATCCTGCACCAAACATCCCTGCTCCTTGTTTGATAGCAGCATAAGCTGAAGGGGCATATCTCGTCATATTATTCCATATACTACCAACAAAATTAGGCATGCCTAATCATCCTTTCGAATATCAGTAACTTCAGCATCAAGGGTAAGCAACCGATCAGCTACCTCAGCACCTGTATTACCTGATAGTTGCTTCTTATCAGCTCTCGTAGCTTGTAATAGCCTAAGGATTTCATGTCTACGGCGCATATGCTTATCGCGAATATCTAGTGATGCATTAACTTCTTTCTTAGTGTAAACCTCACTGTTCTTCGTAGCTAGAACAGGAACATCCACTACTTCATATTCAAGAGATAATCTCTTCTCGCATCGCTCGATCATAACCTCTATAGCTACTAACTCCTTCACTAACGTGAAGTCGGCAAAGTGGTCGTCCTTATTTGGATCTATACCAAACTCACGGAGATACCTATCTGTATTGGTCATAACCAATGCTATCTCAGGCACACACCTGTCACCTATGTGTGCCTCTTGTGCCTGCCACGCACCACATATAAGAGCAAAAGGACATTGCTCGCCATTACATAACATGGGTACATTAGCAAACATACCATGAGTACTACGTCGTTGTTGAAGTTCTACTGTTATAGCATCAACCTTACGTTGATCTAAATTCCACTCTCGAGGAAATTTCCATCCAGGAGGAGGAGCTGGAAGCTCCCTATTATTCTTAACTAATGATTCTATATTTGGCTTACGATAATTTCTTCGCATTACAATATCTCCGTTTAATTGATGCATTAGATCCATAGGTTATTAGGTGCTAACTAATTATATACTGTATATGGTTTTTCCGCAACCTTAATGGATTGCTTATTACTGACAGAGATCTCTGTATGTAATATTACATACAGTAATATCTTATAAGAGAACTACTTTTAGTAGTTCTCTGTATTATAATATTACTGACAGTGATGTTATATATATTATATAAAAGAATTAATATATAACATATATTGATCTTTTTGTCAAGTGATCAGGAATGCCATAAATCCATGGGTGAGGTATTAACTTGAGGAATATGTTCTTCCCGCTTACGCTTATTACCCTTACCAGCTTTATCCATGGCTACCGCTTGAACTTTGCTTTTACCTGATCTAATTAACTCAGCTTAACTCAGTAATGTTATCTGCAATAGTTTGTTTGCTAGATCCTTTCTTAAGGGGTATAGATCTAATACCTCTTTCTGCTTTCCATTTTCCGATCATCGAATCGTCTAGGATGTGGTCTCCTGTATATGCCTCAGGAAACAGCTCTAATTGGTCATATAGCGCAGAAGTTACTCCAAGTTGGTCTAAGATACCTGTCACCTCTAACTCATGTGTTTTAGGCCCATCTGAGATGATAATACATACATAGGTTATACTATCCAAGAACTATTTGTCCATCGATCTAGAATAGTCATCGTACCTGGTTGAAATTTCTCAGCGTAAGCTACAGCATCATTACTGGTATCAAAGATGTGCCTAATAGGATTATTTATGCTACCTACTTCAAATCTACCTTCGGTAATAAATACCTTATCCACCGCCGTTAGGAACGGCGATACCTTATTAGGTAAATCATTATATTTATTACTTCTAATGTTTGGTACTATCATCAGGTGTACTCCCTTGGACATCAGTTGTTATATCTCCCCACCCTAACTTGTTAGGGTAATATACCTTTTGGATCGAAGCCAGTATTTGATCACCACTTAAGTTACGGGGGAAGGCAATACCTTCCCTGTTGTATATTGGGGGATACTCTATCTTAGCTAATCTAATGTTTCCTCTGCACATCCATATCTCTTTTGTTAATTCGGGGAAACCATCGTCAATAGATTCATTGAGAATAAGTTGTCCGTTATAACAACACCATCTTTCAAGCAAGGTTACTATTTCTTGGAATATTCATGATATATACCTCTTGTTAGATATAAAAGCTGTTAAAGCCCTGGCGAAAGCTAAATAAGAGAAGGTTCCACTAAAAATTTTAGAAGGCTTCTTAAAGCTAGGGGTAATTACCCCTAGCTTCCAGTACCCACCCCTTCCCCTACGATGTGTTCTAGGCTCATTTATTTGCTTGTGGTGCGAGCAGGTAACCCCGTTAGGGTGAGTGTATGTGTGTGTGGGTGGTAATGCAGATAATATCACAGGGGATTTATCGTTTGGTGCCCCACCCCCCCCTGTGAACTATGTGGCTGAAAGGAGGTGAAATATATGATATTTGAACTTTGGATTTGTGTCGCCTATTGTTGGGCGATACTGAACGCTGAGTTCGCAACCATAGAGTAATCTATGGTTGCGGGCTTAACCCCAACCACGGGGTGTAGGTGGGAGGTGGCTTGCGACACCGATGATGAGGTCTATGTAAGACCTGACCGTGAGGCAGGCTGTAGATGAAAGGAGTATAATATGAGTATTTGTAAAGGTAGAGAGCTTTACGACGCCATCATGGAATGGTGTCAGAACCCGCCCGCGGGGTTCACTGGATGGGTAGGCTATGCCTACCCGTCCAGCTGCGCAGCGTGCGCAGCTGAAAAGATTGAATGCACGAGTTTTTACATTCACAGTAACCTCGGCCAGTGCGTTAATGTTGTAATAAAGGGGAAGGAGGATCTCGGCGCATTCTACGCCGAGGTCTCTGAGTAAAGTAAGTTGGGGGGAAGGGAGAGCTTACAAGCTCTCCCTTCCCCTTTTTTGCACCCACCAAGTGGGTGACATTACGCCGCTTAACAGCGGCAGAAAGTAGGTATTATATGATGAGTTTTGAAAGTTGGATCGAAAAGAGATACTCGGGTTGGGAACCCGAGTTAGTCTGGGGGCTTTTGGACAAGCTCCCAGAGTATGTCTGGGAGTTACGCTCGCGATATCATCGCGAGCAGCTTTCAGAAGCTGTTCGCCTTCGAAAGGAGGTGAGCAAATGATCAGGGACCTGATTGATGAGTTGTACCTGGAGGCAGCCCCTTGCTGGGGCTGCCTCCAGCAGGTAGACCAGGACTATGAGTCCTGGTCGGAAGACCTCGTTCTTACGGACGAGGATATCAACGCGATGTACGATGAGTACATCGCGCGAAAGGAGGGATAGTTAGGACTGAGCTTACGAGGTAGTGACCGCCTCGTTAAATAATGGTCACGAGAAAGAGAGGTGAGTAAATATGTTAAGGTTGTTAATTTGTATTTTTATAGCAGTACTAGGTTGGTTCCTTCGAAAGAAGGACAACCTAATTGGTACCACCCTCTTATGGGTGGGGTTGGTGGGAGCAGCTTGTGTGCTGCTCCCATGGTTGGGAGGAGTGCTTGTAGTACTCCTCCTATTAGGAGGAGCAGGGTTTGTTGTTGATATATGCAGCAAGCGGTAGCTTGCTAGATTAGAAAGGAGGGATATTAATGGAATACTTGTTTAAGTTCGTGCGCTGTCAGTACAGCGCACGAATGATGTTTATCACTAACCCAGAATGGGTTAGTGATCTAGGATACAACCCTGAAGTAATAAAGGGTTGTATCCTGAAAGCAATCTGGGCACTTTATTTGCCCAGATTGTATGATGGAGCCCTAATAAGATGTGACTGGATATGGTATCTAAGTCACGTCTCAACAAACAACTAAAGAAAGGAGGTGAAATATGAGAATATTATCATCAACTTCTATGGTGGAAGTTGATGATATAGACTTCTGCACTGTATGTGGAGAAGTAGGTCTCCTGACATCTTGTCAGGAGATGGGCGTATGCGTTGATTGTGCATACGATTGGGGGTGGGTAATAGCCTGCCCCCTGGAAGACGACTACGAGGATTACTCGTAGTCTTCGGAGCGGTAGAGGCTTGTTTAGCTCTACCGCTCCCCTTTTTCCTCCCAACAGGGGTGCTTCGCACCCCCCTCCCTACTTCCTCTTACCTCAAGCCTTCGGCTCCCCTTGTCTATTCCTATTCCAACCTACCCTTATCTACTACGCCTTCGGCGCCCAACGTTGATAATACAACATCCGTTTGAAAAACCACATCCAATAGCCACGCCAGTTTTTGACCACGTAGCAGAGCCATTTTTTGCCTGTCCTTTAGATGTCGTTCCCTGTAGCTGAGGTAGTCTCAAGTCAATGGTAGAGCCATTCTTAAAAACCACCTTATTGGTACTCATCTCTCAAAAACAAATGGCTTTAATCCAGGGTTTTCTTTCAAGGCTTATATAGGGAGTTATTTTATGCCTCATATATAACCCTTAAAGAACCTCTTAGTGCTCCCATCAGGGGCCTTCGGCCCCTCTTCCCTATCCAACTTAACCTTATAGTATAAGTTGATAGCCTATACATGAGGATACTATTCCCCCCCACTAACCTTGATGTTGTAATAATAGTGTCCCGACCAGAGGGGCTAAACCCCCTCTGCTCTCCAGCTACAACACCTAAAAGAGGGAGGGGAGGTGCCACCATCAACTCGCCTCCTCGAGCCCCCCTCTTTAGCTTCCCTCTGTCTCATGCCTCTTTCTTCCCCTTACTTCTCCTCATCTCTTTACCTCTTTCTTTTAGTCAGCAGCTGCCTGCTGCCTTAAAAAGCAAAGCACATGGGGCAGACATTGTCAAGACAAACAGCGTATCTTGACAATTCAGTTCCTTGTCTGCCCCATGTGCACCTACAATATCCAAGGCAGCAGGCATCTAGCTGCTGCCAAAAGGAGGTAAAAAAATGAGCTTTATAGAAGTTAAAGGGAAAAAAGAAGCGAGCCTTATCGGGCTCGCTAAGGGTTTATTGGCTCGCCCTTTGGGCGAGCTAATAGAAAGATTTAATGCTGAGAAAGGGAGCGTAAGCTCTCCTGTAATTATTACAGGAGAGCTGGCTGAGATCTTTGATCTCAGCCCAGATGCGTGCGTCTGGACTGGGATCGGACTTGGTCCCAGGGACACGGGGAACCCGTCCCCGTGGATTACAATAAAGGACGGTGAAGAGTTCAAACTCTACACCGTCCAGTTTGGACGGTACGGAGGAGCTCGCGTGAGTGAGCTCCTCCAGGAGCCTAAAAAGGCTCCTGGAAAAATCAAGCCTAGTTTCTAGGCTTGATTTAGCCGAGGGCATTAGCCCTCGGCTTTTTAATTCAAAAAAAAAAAAAGAAAGAAGGCGTAAAGTTTCAATCCCTTACTGATCAGGTCTCATTTTTCTACTTTTTCTACGGAAGATGAGAGTGGGCGGGTAGGATATCTACCACCTGCCCTTTTCTGTTCGTGGGGAAGATAAGTCTGTGGATGACAGGGTGTTTTGCATACGGTGTGCAAGCATCCTGTTATGTATCTTGGTAAGACCACCTAAGTTTGTATTGTTTAGGTGGATATTATGGATAAAGAAAGGAAGTGTAAATATGTTTATTAATATCAGCAACCACCCATATGGGAAATGGTCAATAGAACAAAGAGAAGGGGTAAAAGGGGATATATTAGATATGCCGTTTCCGCAAGTTGACCCCTCCTTAGACAAGGAGGGGATTAGTAAGTTAGCTATGGATATGATGTATCAGATAGGAGAGATCCTTGATATTAAGGGGTTATCCCCCTCTCAAGTAATCCTCCATGTAATGGGGGAACAATCGTTATTTTATACTTTAACTCATATGTGTAAAGAGTTAGGGTATAAAGTAGTAGTATCTACCTCCCGCCGCGAGGCGGTAGAGAAAATATTGACGGATGGTACGGTCGAAAAGACCGCCATCTTTAAATTTATTCAATTTAGGGAGGTGTAGAAGTATGATAAAAAGCAAAATTAGATATTTTGAAACGGTCTCCGAAGAGGAGATCGTTCGTCACGAGCTCCATCAGAAGCTCGCTCAGGGGTATGTATTATCCCCTGAAGAACAGGGGATGTTGGAGGAAAGGTTTGATCATCTTCGGCTTCCAGCCGAAGATAAGTTTAATAAGGTGGTTGGTGCGCTCGAACAGGAGCGCACAAAAAGAAAGGATATGTGGTAAAACAATGAATTTATATGAAGTTACAATAGTTTATCCTGTAACATTTACGGTAAAAGCAAATAATTTTTCATCTGCAGAAAGTATTGCTCTTGAATACTCTGATAGAGTATTTGAATCTTCTTCAATATCTCCAGTTCTCTCGTCTATAAACATTTCTGAAAAAGAAGGGAAGGGTATCAATGAATAAATTAAGTTTCAATCCCTTATTAATCAGGTCTCATTTTTCTACTGTTGATGGTGCTGTTAACGGAAGAATAGGAGGTTAAATCATGAAATGGTTAGTACCTTTATTATTCGTAGTGATGGGTTGGTTGATATTGAAGATAGGAGGTAAAGATGATCCTCTTGGGAAAGGGATAGGAATATTTATGTTAATAGTGGGATGTATTATGTTTGGGTGGATTATTTGCCCCCACCTAGTACTTCTAGTACTAGGTATACTGATAATAGCGGGTATGTATAAAGCGATTCAAAATATATTAGGTTCTGTTTCAAGAAAGGGTGGTGTATAAGACATGCTTTGTGAGATTTGCGCGATAGGTGAGGTTTTTTCTAACAATATATGTATGGATTGTTATGAAGGATTTAAGGGAATTTGTATTATGTGTGATAATAAGTTGAAAGGAGAGTATGATATAGGTGCTTGTGAAGAATGTAGGTATGAGACCGCCAAACAACTGTCTCCCACTAGACAGACAGATATGGCAGAGAAAGCAGAGAAAAAGGAGGAATAGATCATGTTAACAGCTGATAAACAGGCAGAAGCAATATTACTGATGGAACATACTAAGTTGGGGCATATAGTATTAACCATAGAATGTTCCAACGGCAACCATATAGGTCTAGTATTGCTAGAAGGTAGCCAGTGGATACTTGATCGTAAGCTGGCACAGGTTCATGATTTAGAGCATAATAAAACATATGAATTATGGCGCTGCAAGTCATGTAAAATTACAGAACATATTTATTCTATAGGCGACCCATGTTGTGAAATAAGATATAGAAAGGGAAGTGATTAACACGGATATAAGATTACATGATGGAGAACTTCAATCCCTACTATTTCGTTGGTTTAATATCAAAGAAGAAGACAGATATTCCACCAACTTCTATATTAGTTTTTCACCTGTCTTTGCTGGTGGTTTAAGTGCATTAAATAGTTGTGTTAAAAATACCGAACTATGTTTTAACGCACCCAATAAGGACGAACCATCATGGGCTAATGGTGTACAATTGGAGTTTCAAATATATAAAGATTTCGAAGTGAAAGTACATAAGCTTGGGAAGGGAAAGAGTAAGTAAGTTTCAATACGCTATGGATATGAAAGGAAAAGATGGTGTTAAAAATCAATACAGCTCTTCTATTGGCACTAGGCGCTCAACAATATGATATAAATACATATAACCGCCTTATGATGCCAGCAAAAGATAAAACGAATATCTATAAGATTCTTGAGTATGTAAAAAAAATGCCACCTATTGATGAATTTGGTAATAATATTCATCATTGGGCATGCTGGTTAGTTGTTGGACTATATCTAAAGATAGAAGATGAAAATAAATATGAGTTTTTAAATAGAGCCAAGAATTTACTTGGCTTCCATGATTGGAAGATTAATTAAGAACATAGAGGTGTATAAATGGCTAGTGATGATCAATTCTTAAAATATGCTAGAGAAAGTATTGAGGAGATGCACTTTAGATTACAGTTTAAACGTTTCTGGTTTCAAGTGTGGGCACATGGAATAGAAGCCGCAAGACTAGGTATATCACCGTCAGAACATTGTATTCTAAAAATGCTACAACCTCATGAAGTTAAGAGTTATATCTTTGAACATATACATGATAGTGAGGGCATTCTCGATGTAATTACTCGCATTAAAAGTTATAGTTAAACTATTATCTTTTAGTCTTTGTTATCTTTTAATCTTAAGGAGGTGTAATGTTATGCTATCTGAACCATATAAGGGGCCTACGGGTTCAGGAACAGACGAATTAGGTATTGTGTATTATAGTGCTGTTGATGATGCTGTTAGTAGTGCTGTTGGTAGTGCTGTTGATGATGCTGTTAGTAGTGCTGTTGGGATAGCTGTTGATAATGCTGTTCGTAGAGCTGTTCGTAATGCTGTTGATAATGCTGTTGATAATGCTGTTCGTGGTGCTGTTAGTGATGTTGTTAGTGATGTTGTTGATAGTACTGTTGGTGATGCTGTTGGTGGTGCTATTGGTAATGCTGTTCGTCGTGCTGTTAGTAATGCTGTTGGTAATGCTGTTGGGATAGCTGTTGATGATGCTGTTAGTAGTACTGTTGGTGATGCTGTTGGTAATGCTGTTGGTAATGCTGTTGATAATGCTGTTAGTAGTGCTGTTGGGATAGCTGTTGATAATGCTGTTGGTAGTGCTGTTTTTAATGCTGTTGGTAATGCTGTTGGTAGGGCTGTTGGTAGTGCTGTTGATAATGCTGTTGGTAGTGCTGTTTTTAATGCTGTTGGGATAGCTGTTGATGATGCTGTTCGTAGAGCTGTTCGTAATGCTGTTGATAATGCTGTTCGTGGTGCTGTTAGTGATGTTGTTAGTGATGTTGTTGATAGTACTGTTGGTGATGCTGTTGGTGGTGCTATTGGTAATGCTGTTCGTCGTGCTGTTAGTAATGCTGTTGGTAATGCTGTTAATAATGCTGTTAGTATTGCTGTTAGTAATGCTGTTAATGGTGCTGTTAATAGTGCTGTTGATGATGCTGTTCGTAGAGCTGTTGGTCTAGCTGTTGATAATGCTGTTGGGATAGCTGTTCGTGGTGCTGTTGATGATGCTGTTTAGATAACACCTTCGCTAGCGACGTTGTCAAGACAAACAACGTATCTTGACAACGTCTTGCTCGATGTTGTGATAGATTTAAGCGTTAAGCTAAAGCTTAACGCTCTAATTTAAGCCTCGATAGAGGCGAAAGGAGGTTGTCAAAATGGCAACCAAAAAAGTAGTAGAGAAAGTAGAAAGTAAAGAAGTAACACAAACGGTGGAGAATACCACCGTAAGTTTTATCTATGATAAGGTTCTAATTGGAACCCTACTTGGTGAAGCAGTAGGGAAATGGAATGCTGGCGAAACATCAGGCAAGTTCAAAGAAAAAATAGAGGGGAAAGAGATAATTAGACCTGCACTAGCATATTTGGATTGTATGGCTAGTGCAAATAAAACATCCAAGAAAGGTAATGCGTATAAAGTAGAGTATAAGGTTCGTATCATCGAACCTAATCTTATGAAGAATGCTAAGAATCCACAAGTGTTCATAGAACGATTAGGTTTTATGGGTTTTGATGGTAATCGTATGCAATCAACTCCCATAGAACGAGGTATTCTGATAAATGGTGAATATGTAGAAATCAGGCAGCATACCTAATCTCATGTTTATTCTATATTTCCTAATAAGTTCTTGGCTTGTTATGTTTATATGTGATAAAATAAGAGGAAGCTGGAGAGAATAATAGTATAAAAAGAGAGGAGGAAATATAAAATGAAGTTAAGAAAAACAATAACGAAATTAACAGACAATGAAAAATCTCTTATGAAACCATTTGCTGATAAGTGGATTCAAGACACCTTAGCACCCCAAGGAGCTAATAGAGAAAGAGTAGAAAAAGGAATAGTTGACTGCTATAGATTTGCAGGACTTGAACCACCCAAACACATAGTATGGGTTAAATCACCAACTCAGTTGGTTGTAGTTGGACCAACAATTGCTTTATTAATTGAATTAAGTAAAAAGATATCTACAAATAATGATATAAAAAATATTAGTAAGACCATTGGTAAAGCTGTTTTTAATGCTGTTCGTAATACTGTTGATAATACTGTTGATAATGCTGTTCGTAATGCTGTTGGTAATGCTGTTGGTAATACTGTTGGTAATACTGTTGGTAATACTGTTGGTAATACTGTTGGTAATACTGTTGGTAGGGCTGTTCGTAATGCTGTTGATAATGCTGTTGATGATGCTGTTCGTAGAGCTGTTGGTAATGCTGTTGATAATGCTGTTGGTAATGCTGTTGGTAATGCTGTTGATAATGCTGTTGGTAATGCTGTTGGTGATGCTGTTCGTAGGGCTATCTTAAATATAATAAGTAGATCTTGGAACAATGTTTTAGGTGGAAAATACTGGTCAGGATGGTGGTGGAGAGGCACTGCCTGCATTTCTTTTATAAGGGATGTATTGGGTTTGGAACTTTCGCAAGAAATAAGATTGAAAAGCCAGGCTTGGGAAGACCTGATGTCTGGTGGATGGATGTGGCTACATAGAGAGTTTGCAATATGTGCAGAACCACACAACACTATCTCACGCGATACACGAGATAGGTTACACTCAGATAATGGTCCAGCTATATCATGGTCAGATCATACTGGCTTGTGGTTCTGGCATGGCATTCAAATAGAACAATATATAATAGAAAATCCAGAAACAATCACTGTTTCAAAAGTTATTGAGGAGACGAATGCCGAGATTCGCAGAATAATGCTAGACCGTTATATAGGAGGTCCAGGTAAATTCCTACTTGATGCTAAAGCTCAAGTATTAGATGAAGATCAAGACAGACATGGTCTTAGAACATTATTCAAATTCGACTTGGAAGGAGATGAGCCACTCGTTATGATACGGGTGCATTGTGTAAGAAAGGATGGTGTTATTGACACATATTTTCTACGTATTGATCCCAAACATACGACATGTAAGAAAGCAATAGCTTCAACATTTAAAAAGCAACAAAACAACTATCGGCCGATAGTTGAAAGTTAAATTAACAGAAGGAGTGATATATATATGAAAACAACCAATAATCGCCAAGGTGATGTATTACTAGAAAGCAGCAGCATCCCTGAGGATGCTCAAAAAATAGCGCCACGGCCAATTGCATTCGGTGAAACAACAGGTCATTCACATAGGCTTGTTGATATTGAAGAGCAGGATATGTTTTTGTTTAAAGAAAACATATCTAAAAATAACGGACAATATATCCCAAAAACGAAAGAAGAGTGGAATTTAGAAAATAAGTTATTACATGCACCACTATCAGAAAATGTAACTATGTATCAAACAGCCGATGGGACGATGTATCTAAAAATAGATGCATCAGTGATCTTAGTGCACGAAGATCATGCCAACCATCTAATTACGCCAGATACAATACTGTATACTCCTCAGTTTGAGTATACACCTCAAGGGCTTAGGAATGTAGCAGACTAATAAATAGAAATGCAACGTACCAACTGACTTCCTTACTAGCCGATCTTGTTAAACTTCCAGGGCTAGGTTTGTTTGTAGAAGAGTTGCAGAACCATCTTAGAGATGTTAAGGAGAGTATATAA